>Ga0070741_10011894_pt1 | contig 15906 bp, 14 predicted proteins | sample Coa_R1_4_FD_66440 | JGI IMG/M metagenome (GOLD analysis project Ga0070741, IMG submission 66440) | Surface soil microbial communities from Centralia Pennsylvania, which are recovering from an underground coalmine fire - Coalmine... | ecosystem: Environmental > Terrestrial > Soil > Unclassified ...
GCGCGAGAACCCGAGCTGGATCGCGTTCGCGCGCGAGAACGGCACCGTCTACCACACGTACACGGTGTCGGCGCCCGACCCGTTCGTCGCGCCGTACTTCAGCTTCCTCGCCGAGCGGACGCCGAAGGGGCCGCCCAGCGAAACGTGGCCGAGGCGAAAGGACGAATACGGGCAGTAGGACCGGCATCGTGTCGGGATGCGCTCGACATCGAGTGGATGATCTCCGCCGACGACGTCGTCACGGTGCTGCGCCGCTCGGCGTAGGTCGCAGTCGGCGCAGCGGCCTCGGCGTCCACCAGTTCCAGTCGCCGAGCAGCTCCATGAGCGACGGCACGAGCAGGCCGCGGACGACGGACGCGTCGATCAGCACGGCGAGCGCGGTGCCGAGGCCGAGCTCCTTGATGAAGATGAGCTTCGACGTCACGAATGCACCGATCGCGACGGAGAACAGGAGTGCGGCGGCAGTGGCGATCCGCCCTGTGCGCTCGAGGCCGATCGCGACGGCGCGGCTGTTGGGAACGCCGCTGTCGTAGGCCTCTTTGATCCGCGAGATCAGGAAGACGCCGTAGTCGGTCGCGAGCGCGAAGCCGATCGCGAAGAGCAGGATCGGCTGGGTCGAGTCGAGCGCACCCGTGCTCCGGTAGGAGAGGAGCCCTTGGAGATTCCCATGCTGGAAGATCAGGACGATGAGGCCGAAGACGGCGCTGAGACTCAACGTGTTCATCAGCACCGCTTTGACGCCGAGCACGAGCGAGCCGGTCATGAGCAGCAGAACGATCAGCGTTGCGGCGATGACGAGCGCGAGGACGAATGGGAGGTGTGCGCCGAGACTGTGCTCCAGGTCGACGTATCCGGCGGTCTCGCCGGCGACCCCGATGGTGAAGGGCGTCCGAAGAGCCCGCACGCGATGGACGAGTTGTCTGCTGTCCGCGCTATAGGTCGGAGTCGTCGGTGCGACGTCGATCAGCGCGAGATGCGGCCCTGCGGGCTGGGGAGTGGCCACCGTCGACACGTTCGGTAGCGCCCGGATTCGTGCGGCCAGCTCGCGCAGCTGCGGCGATCCGGCCGGGAGGCCGGCGACGACTTCGAGCGGCGCTGTCCGCCCGGGCGGGAACTCCGTGTGAAGCACGGCGTCGACTCGATGCGCGCTTGCGTGCGCCGGGAGCGTTCCGGCATCGGCGGGCAGGAACCTGATCGACGCGAACGGCACGCCGAGCGCAATCAGCGCTGTGGCGCTGAGGAACGCGACCCTCCGCGGCCGCGCGATGACGAAGCGCGAGAGCCGGTACCAGAAGCCCGACTCCTCGGGGCGCGCGTCCCGGTTGGCGGCGCGCTGCAGCCGCGCCGGGGCGAGCGCGTTGACGCGCGGCCCGAGCAGCGCCAGCAGTGCCGGCAGGACGACGAGCGCGAGCAGCGCCGCGACGAGGGCGACGATCGCGCCCGCAAGCCCCATCGAGAAGAGGAAGAGCTGCGGGAAGATCGTCAGCGAGGCGAGAGCACCCGCGACCGTCACCGAGCTGAAGAGGACGGTCCGACCTGCCGTCGCAACCGTGCGTCGGAGTGCGTCCGCCCCGAAGCCGAGAAGCGCCGACTCTTCGCGATAGCGGGAGACCATGAACAGGCTGTAGTCGATCGCGAGACCGAGGCCGAGGCCCGTGACGAGATTCAGTGCGAACACCGACAGGTGAGTGAAGCTCGAGACGACTCGCAGTACGAAGAAGGTGAGGAGAATCGCGAGGCCGCCGAGCATCGGCGGCAAGAGCGAGGCCACGAGTGAGCGGAAGAACAGGAGCGAGAGCAGGAAAATGAGTGGGAACGCGAAGACCTCCGCACGGGCGAGGTCGTTCCCGACTTGCGTGTTGACCTCTGCGTCTGCGATCGCCGCGCCGCCGAGCGCAACGTCATGCTGGCCGGCGAACCGGCGTTCGAGCTGCGACGCGTCGTCCTGGATCTGCGTGTCGGACTTCGACCGGAAATACGCGACGACGTACGTCGAGCTTCCATCGCCGGACACGAGGTCCGGATCGCGACTGTCGTAGTAGCTCGATACCACGGCGACGTCGCGACTCGCGCGAAGTTCCGACTCGATCTGGCGGACGCGCTGTTTCGCCTTCGCGCTCTCGACGTCGCCGACGGTTACGAGTGCGATCACGCCGGGGTCGATCTGGCGACCGGTCGCCGCCTCGTACCGGTTCGTCGCCTGAACCGACTGCGTCGACGGGTCCGTGTCCCCGTAGGGGCTCATTCGCTTCGTGACCCCCAAGCCGAACGCGCCCGCGGCTGCCACGACGACAACCGCGACGAGCAATACCCGGCGCCTGCTCCGATACACGAATGACGCGAATCCGTCGAACATGCGCTATCCGCTCCCTCTGTCGTTGACATCCCGACCGTAGGACGAGATATCGGCGGCGTCATCGGGCACTCGGTCGAATCGCGCTCCACCCCAGGGTGGATCTCGATCTCCACCCGGCCGGCGATGACGAGGGAGGCGGCCGTCCTTACGCTTCCACTGTGGCCCCGCTCGAACAGGCGCGCGTCCTCCAGCAACAGATGCTCCGCGCGATGCTTCCGCTCGGCTGGGCTGTGCTTGCAGTCGTCGAGATCACCGGCTCTCGGGCGCGGCCCCGGCCGGGACTGACGGGCGAGCACCTCGGGATCCTGCTTGCGCTGATCTCCTTTGCCGTCGGCGTCGTCGCCGTCATGTCCACGCCCCGTAGCTCGGTGGCCGCGCAGGTGGCGTCCTTTGCGGTGCTCATTCTCAGCTCGGCCGCCCTCGCCGCGATGCAGCCGAAGGGGGCGGCGTTCCTCGGAGCCTTCATCGCCGTCGCCGCAGCAGCCTTGCGCGTCGGCGGCGCGCCTGGGATCGCGCTCGTCGCGCTCGCAGTCGTCGCGCTGCCTACCGCTGAGATCGCCGGCAAGGGCAAGAGCGTCTTCGATGCGTCGCTGCAGATGCTCGGCGTCGTCGCGTTCTTCGTCGTCGCCCGGCTCGCCCGACGGCTCGCGGAGGGACAGGAGCGTGCGGAGCGCCTCGTCCGCGAGCTCGAGGCGAATCGAGAGGCTCAGGCTCACGCCGCGGTGCTCGGCGAGCGCCAGCGCCTCGCGCGTGAGATGCACGATGTGCTCGCGCACACGCTCTCGGGGCTCGCGCTCCAACTCGAAGGAGCGCGCCTGCGCGCCTCCACGCATGACGACCGAGACCTCGTCGAGGCGCTCGAGCGCGCGCATCGCCTCGCGCGCAACGGAATCGACGAGGCGCGCAGCGCGATTGCAACGCTCCGCGACGAGGAGCTGCCTGGGCCGGAACGGCTCCGAGCGCTCGTCGCGGAGTTCGAGCGCGACACCGGCATACCGACGTCCATCGAGATCATCGGCGAGGGTCACGAGCTCGACCCGGATGCCCGGCTGACCGTCTTCCGGACGGCGCAGGAGGCGCTCACCAACGTGCGCAAGCACGCTCGCGCCGAGCGCGTCGAGTTGCAGCTCGCCTACGAGGAGGCGGCCGCGAGGCTCAGTATCGAGGACTTCGGCGAGCCGACCGCGAACGGCGGCGGCGGCGGCTACGGGCTCACCGGCATGCGCGAACGCGCCGAGTTGCTCGGCGGGGCGCTCGAGGCCCAGCCGACTGGATCTGGTTTCCGTGTCGAGCTTCGAGTGCCGTCGTGACGACCGTCGTGCTCGCCGACGATCAGAGAGTCGTGCGCGAAGGCTTGGCAACGCTGCTCGGCCTGCTTCCGCACATCGAGGTGCTCGGCACTGCCTCCGACGGGGAAGAGGCGATCGCGCTCGTCGAGCGTCTTCGGCCCGACGTCGTCCTGATGGATCTGCGCATGCCTCGCTGCGACGGCGTCGCGGCCACGCGACGCCTGCGCGAAAGAGGATCGACGACGCAGGTCGTCGTGCTCACGACCTACGCCGACGACCGCTCCGTTGTCGAGGCGCTCCGCGCCGGAGCTCGCGGCTTCCTCACCAAAGACGCAGGAGCAGAGGAGATCGAACGCGCGATCGCAGCCGTTACGCGCGGCGAGGCGGCGATCGATCCCGCTGTCCAGCACCACGTCGTCGACGCAGTCGCCGGCCATCCCGATCTCCCCGACGGCTTGACGCCGCGCGAGGTCGAAGTGCTCACCCTGATCGCGCAGGGCCTCTCCAACGGCGAGATCTCGGCTCGCCTCTACGTCAGCGAGGCGACCGTGAAGAGCCATATCAACCATCTCTTCGCGAAGACCGGTGTCCGCGACCGCGCGCAGGCGGTCAGCTACGCGTACAAACAGGGACTCGTCGAGTGAGCTAGCTCGGGCGAGGGACTCTCGGACCGCCCTCGGCGTGTGTGAGCCACGTCGGAGCGGCCAGCGCGAGCACGCGCCGCTGTCCCTCTGTCACGCCGCTCTCGAGCTCGTCGAACGAATACGCGACGTCGCCTCCGACGAGGACGAGCCCGTCGGGCGTGTCGACGAGGACGCTCTGGTGCCCGGGCGTGTGCCCGGGTGTGGGCAGGAGCCGAATGCCGGGGAGTACCTCGGCCTCGCCGTCGTGCTCGACGTAGGTCGCGCCCGGGAAGTCGACCCACTCCTTCGGGTCGTACGACCCTTCCAGTTCGAGCCGCTGGACGTGGATCGGTACACCGGCAAACAGGCGGTTGCCGCCGCAGTGGTCGAAGTGCAGGTGCGTGTTGATGACGCACACGACGTCGCGAGGAATGTTCTCCGGCATCGGCACCGGCGCGCCTTCTTCGTCCAGCTCCGGCGTCGAGTCGATCATGCCGGTGTCCACGAGGACGACGCCGGCGGCGTGCTCGATCGTGTGGACGTAGACGGGCAAGCCTGCGAAGGTGGCCGCGAGGTGCGCCGTGACGACTGCGGTAGGCATCGGAGAATCTCCCTGGTGGGGGTCGACGTCGGGCATTTGGACCGCGTGGCCGGCGAGAACTCATCGGTGTGAGGACCCGCCCGCCGCCGCCGGGTCGTCACGGCAGCAGCGCGAACGCGACCTCCATCGCCGGCGTCCCAGAGCCTGGATCCACGAGATAGACCTCGCGCGGCGCACCGTCGAGCTGTCGTCCCAGGGAACTGGCGAACGCGACGACCGCGTCGTACGCCGCGAGGATCTGTGGATACTCGCACTCATCGCCGCGCGCGACGGCGAAGGCGACTTCCTGTGCGTCGATCTCGTTGTCGCCGTCTGCGGTCGGCAAGCAGACCTCGACGATCTGCTCGTCCTCCGTGGAGCAACCGTGATACCGGGTGAAGGGCAGCCCGGCAGCTTCGTGGTCTCGCCGAAGCGCGGCAATCGTGTCGCGGACATAGGCATCGATCGAGGCTGCGCCGAGTTGCTCAGATCGACTCACGTAGCGAACGGGCGGCGCGCGCTTGACGGAGACCGGATCCATCGCGCGAGAGTACTGCGTCTCAGATGGACACGGGCAGAGCGGTCAGATCGGCTCCGCGGTCGTCGTCAGCGGCCCACCGGCGTCCCCGGTATTCACGGTTCCGCTCGGCTCGATCAGCAGGAGCGAGACCTCTTCGTCGGCTCGTGGACAGTGCTCGACGCCGCGGGGCACGACGAACAGCTCGCCGGGGCCGAGCTCGACGTCCCGGTCGCGGAGCTGGATGGTCAGCCGGCCGTCGAGGACGAGGAAGAAGTCGTCGGTCTCGTCGTGCTTGTGCCAGACGAACTCGCCCTGCACCCTTGACGATGCGGACATCGTGGTCGTTGATCGTCGCGACGATCTTCGGCTGCCAGTGCTCGTGAACGAGCGCGAGCTTCTCGGCAAGGTTGACTTTCTCAGACATGTATCTCCTCCGGTGTGTGACGGCTGCAGGAGAGGCTACGACAGATCGTTTCTCTTTCGGCGGGAGCGGTAGGCACGAAGTGGTTCCGAGTGAATGGGTCGCTCTACATCACGTATGTGACGACAGCCTTCGTCATCATGCTCGTGCCCGGCCCCGACATGCTCTTCTGCATCGCGACCGGAACGCGGGGAGGCCGCCGCTCGGGGATGGCTGCATCCGCCGGTGCGGCGACGGGAGAGATCGTGCACTTCACGTTGGCGGGGGTCGGCCTGGCGGCGGTGTTTCGATCTGCACCTGCGCTGTACGAAGCGCTTCGGCTCGCGGGCGCCTGCTACCTCATCGTGCTGGGACTCACTGCGCTTCGTAACCGAGGTGAGGACCACGCCCAGGCGCGAGGAGCACGCACGGCGAAAGCGTCCTATGGACGAGGCGTCCTCACGAACATTCTGAATCCGAAGATGGCGCTCTTCGTGCTCGCGTTCGTCCCTCAGTTCATCGACCGCGCCGCGGGCCCTGTCGGAATGCAGTTCCTCGTCCTCGGCGCGACGTTCGTTGCGATGGACCTTGTCGTCCTCGGAGCCGCCGGGGTCTTGGCGGCGACCTTCGCGGCCGCGCTGCGCAGCCGAGGCGCACAGCGGCGGATCGACACGCTCGCGGGCTGGATCTACCTCGGGTTGGGGGCGAAAGTCGCGCTCAGCGACTGACGGTCGCCGGGCGTGCACGCCAAGCGAGTGCCGCGACCAGGAGGGCGAGCGCCGTAACGACCGAGCCTAGGATCTCGAACGTCGTCTGTAGCCCCAGAGGCCCGACGGCAAGCCCGGCGATCACCGCCGGCACCGACAGCGCCGCGTAGGCAGCGAGGAAGAACGCGGACATCACGCCCGCCCGGTGCTCCGGAGGGATCGCCGCCGAGAGAGCGCGCAACGAGCCGAGGAACGCGAGTCCGAAGCCGGCACCCCCCACAACCGACCCGACGATCAGCGCCGTCGCCGACTCCGTGGCAGCGGATACGACGATGACCACGACGCCGGCGGCGAGCAACACCGACCCGGCCGACGCGCCCAGCCACGCCGCCCGCCGGCCGTAGAGGAGCTGCGAAACAGAGCCGACGCCTGCAAGCAGGAACAGGCTCATGCCGTTGACGAGGTGGTTGTCGGTTCCGAACACGCGACTCGAGAGCTCTGGGCCGAGTGCGAAGAAGAAGCTTCCGATCGAGTATGCGGAGACCACAGCCAAGGCAGCCACGAGGAACGGCTGTCGGGCAGAGGCCGGCACATGTGGGCGCTGCGGTGTGAGCCGCGGTCGCGAGCGCGACGCGACCGGCTCCGGCATGCGGAGAACGCCGATGAAGGTGACCGCAAAGAGGACGAAGACGAAGACATACGGGAGTACCCGCGGGGCGGGCAGCAGTTGCACCGATGCCGAGGAGGCGAGCGCGCCGAGCCCCAGCCCTGCGGCGCTGACGACCCCGTTGGTCAGACCGACGGCTTCTGCGTCCTGGCGGGGATGAAAGTCGAGCAGACCTGCGCTTGCGGTCCCGAGTGCGAGCCCGGTCGCGAGCCCCTGTACGCCACGTGCCGCGAACAGCCAGATGACGGAGTCGGCAAACACGTAGAGGGCGGTTGAGACGAGGAGTGCCCCTAGTGCGATCACCAGCACGGGCCGTCGCCCCACGTCGTCCGAGACGCGTCCGGCAAGGAGAAGCGCGGCCAAGACTCCGATCGCATACGTGGCATAGACGAGCGTCAGGACGACGGACGAGAACCCCCAGAGCCGGCTGTAGGTCTCATAGAGCGGTGACGGCGTCGCTGAGGCGAACAGCGCCGCTGCGATGATCGCGGCCGAGAGCGCATACGCCGATGGCTGCGAGAGCGTGCCGCGGGGGCTGTTCAAGCGATTCGAAACGACCGCGCTGGCGAGCATGTCCTGGGCACCTCCTACAGTTCAATGAGTGAACCTATTCCACAGTAGCATAACGGGTTCACTGATCGAACCGATACGGGTATACTCGAGACGATGCTCGGCAAGGACTACACCCGCCAGGACTGCTCCCTCGCCCGCGCGTTGGAGGTGATCGGGGAGCGCTGGACGCTGCTGATCATCCGCGACGCGTTCTACGGAGTCAGGCGCTTCAACGAGTTCCAGGAGCACCTCGACATCCCCAAGGCGGTCCTCTCCGATCGGCTGAGCGGCTTGGTCGAGGAAGGCATCCTCGAGAGGCGCCCCGATCCGGCGCACCGCGGGCGGCAGCTCTACGAGCTGACCGCCGCCGGTCGCGACCTCTGGCCGGCGCTCTACGCGTTACTGGTCTGGGGCGCGCATCACCGAGCGCCGAACAGCCGTCTCTTCAGACACGTGTCCTGCGGAACACAGCTCGACGATCTGGGGCACTGCGCGAAGTGCGGAGTCTCGCCGGGCCCGACGGACATCTCGAGTGAGCCGCGGACGCGGCGCGGCAGCGGCCGGGATGATCCCGTTGCGAAGGCCCTGCGCGGGCGCCGCCGTCTCTTGGAACCCCTCAGCCTCTGAGCCCGTAACGGGGCCAGGCGACCACCTATGGATAGCTCACGACGTCCACCGGCTGGTCGGCGTTCGCGGCGGTCGACGATCCGCCCACGCCGTCGATCACTGAGAGGATTCCGCCCTGTCCGTGTGTCGCGTCGAGGAACACGGTGAGGAGGTCGTCGAACTGGACGCCCGGCGTCGTCGGGGTCTGGAACGCCTGCGTCGCGTAGATCGGGACGCCCTGGTTGAAGAACGAGTAGCTGCCCATTCCGTAGCCCTGGAAGCTCGTGACGTTCGGCGACACGAGGAACGCGGCGTAACCGTCCGTCGTGGGGCTCGACATCCATGCCGCCTGCGACGGCGGGTCGTACGGCATCTCGTTCTGGAAGAAGACGTCTTCGCCGTTCTGGCCATTCCAGATCACCTCGAACTTCTGGTAGTGCTCGACGAACAGCCCGTAGGCAGAGACGTTGTCGCCGTTCACGACGACGCCGGTGTCCGCCGTGTTGCTGTTCCAGCCGACTCCGGCGCCATGGTCGGCGCGCCAGGCCCAGATGTCGTCGAGGATCGCGTTGTCGGCGTTGACGACGAGGCTCGCCGTCGCCCGGCCGGGCTCTGCGCCGCCGATGCGGAAGAACACGTCGGAGAGGAGCGTCGGATCGTTCGCGTCATGCGTGCCGCCGGCGTTCTTGCCTCCGATCTGCACGAGGACAGGCGAGTTCACCGCGCCTGCGTCGACGATGAGGCCCGACAGCTTGATCCCCGGCACGCTCGACGTCTCGAGCGCGGCGTTGCCGTTGGTCGGGATCAGGGTCGCGAACCCGAGCCCGAGCACGACCGTGTTCGGGCTAACGACCTTGATCGGCTCCGGGAGCTCGTAGATGCCCGGCGTAAGGATCAGGTCCTGGCCGAGCGCGAGCGCCGCATTGATCGATGACACCGACGTTGTGGGATTGGCGACGAAGAAGCGGCTGATCGGGATCGATGTCCCGGCCACCGAGCCGCCTGTGTAGTTCGGGCCGACGGCGTCGTGCTGCACGGCCGGAACGACGACGCTCCAACTGCCGGCGGCGTCCATGGTCAGGAACGGCGGCTCCTGTGAGACGCGAGCGGACGGCACGTTCGTGTACTGGCCCTGGCCGGGCCCGAAGTTGGTCGCCGGCGCGCCGTTATCGCCGAGGAAGACCTGGTTCCAGACGGCGTTCGACCACTGGCCGATGTTGCTGTTGCGCGTGAAGAACTGCTGCTGGCCGAAGTTGCCGACGAATCCGTTCAACTCGTCGTTGGCGAAGAACCCGCCGCTCACGAATCCACGGTTGCAGTAGTCCTGGAGGATCAGCGCGCCGTTGACGATCACGCTGCGCACCGGCGATGCCTGCGAGACGCCGAACAGGTCGTTCGAGTTCTTGCAGCCGCGATCCTCGCCGTTCTCCGGCGCGTATGTCGGCGGCGTGCCGGGGAGCGTCACGTTCAGCGTCACATTCGACAGCGATCGCCAGAAGTTGTTCAGGCCGTCGCACGGACCAGATCCGTCGCACTGGTTGAAGACGTCCACAGCGCCGTTGATCACGACGCCGCTCGGCGTCCTACCCAGGCCGGCGACCTGCGTGTAGTACCCGAGCTGGAAGACGAGCGGGCTCTGAGGGCTCCCGTATGTGCCGGGCTCGAACAAGACGGCGTAGCGCTGCGATCCGAACTGGTTCGACACCTGCTGCGTGGAGATCGCGTCGAGCGTCGCCTGGATCTGCGACTGCGGCATCGACGGCGAGAACACGACGACGTTCGGTCCGAAGGCGGGCGGTGCGGCGGATGCCGACCCCGGCCCCGCGAGCGTGAAGGCGAGCGCGACGAACGCGACCGCAAGCGCGGACTTCCTCATGACAGCCATTCCCCCTGGTCGTACTGCGGCGAAGGAAGACCATAACGAAGGCCGCGCGTCAGATCCAGGCCGGGCTGGTCATGCGCCCGGCCCCGGCGCGGCGGCGGCGCGATGAGATTTGGACGTTCCGGTCGTCTAACCGATGGCGGATTCCCAACCGAAGGAGACATCGTGTCGTCAAGCGCTCCGGTCATCGCCGGCGTCGATTTCCTGTGTGTGCCGACAAGGAACTACGAGGCGGCCGCATCGTTCTACGGGGACGTGCTCGGTCTGCCGTTCGGCAAGAGGTGGGGCTCGATGCCCGCCGGCGAGTTCGAGACCGGCAACCTGACGCTCGTCGTCTGGGAGCCCGAGGCGTTCGGCTCGGCGTTTCAACCGCGCACGGACCCGCTGGCGTTGCGTGTGGACGACGTCGAGGCAGCCCGCTCGGCGCTCGAGTCACGCGGCGTCGAGTTCGAAGGCGACCTCATCGACAGTGGTTCGTGCCACCAGCTGATGTTTCGCGATCCCGATGGGAACCTTCTCGATCTCCACCACAAGTACGCCCCAGTCGCCGCCGAGTGACGTGCGCATCGCGGCGGCCGCAGTCACGTGATTATCGATTGTACGGCCTTGGCGAGCAGCCCGATCGAACGCAGACGATCCTCGGCCGTAGGCGCGGGGTGGACCGTGATCAGTTCGTCGGCCTTGGTGAGTTGGAGGAAGTCTTCAATGGATGTACGAACACGATTCGGTTCGCCCACGGCGATGTAGGTGAGCGTCTCGTCGACGTGGGCCGCCGCGCCGGCGGCAAGGATCTCGTCTGCGGCCGCGTCGCTCACATCGGGGCCGGACAGCCCGAACTGTCGTCCGAACCGGCCGACCGCGCGGGCGCGCCGGACGGTCTCGAGCTGGGACTCCGCCGCCGCGGTAGTGTCGGCGGCGAGGACGTTGAGGCCGGCGATCACATAGGGATGCTCGAGTTGCTCCGAGGGCTGGAACTCGGCGCGGTAGGCGGCAAGGGCGGGCTGGAGGGCCGCGGGCGCGAAGTGGGAGGCGAATGCGTAGGGGAGCCCGAGGGCGGCGGCGAGCTGGGCGCCGAACAATGAGGAGCCGAGGATGTAGAGCGGGACGTTCGATCCTTTTCCCGGGATCGCGTCGACGCCGGGTATGAGCGTGGTTCCCGTGAGGTAGCCCTGGAGCTCGAGGACGTCCTGCGGGAACGTGTCGGCGGAGTGGGGGTCTCGGCGGAGCGCGCGCATGGTGTTCTGGTCGCCGCCGGGCGCCCGGCCGAGCCCGAGGTCGATCCGGCCCGGATAGAGCGCGGCCAGCGTCCCGAATTGCTCGGCGATGAGGAGCGGTGCGTGATTCGGGAGCATCACGCCGCCGGCGCCGAGCCGGATCGTGCTGGTGTGCGCTCCGACGTGCGCGATGAGCACGCTGGTGGCGGAGGAGGCGATCGTGGGGATGTTGTGGTGCTCTGCGTACCAGACGCGTTCGTAGCCGAGCTCTTCTGCGCGCTGGGCAAGGGCCACGCTCGCCGCGAAGCTGTCGGTGGCGGTCTCACCCCGCCGAAGCGGCGCCAGGTCGAGGATCGAGAAGCGTGCATGCATCGGGGCTAGACCTCGGGCGGCATTCGGAGATCTACGGCGCGGGCAGCGAAGTCGAGATGCAACTCCACCTCGCCGCGGCGGAGGCGCAGCGTGCGGGCCGCTTCGTCGGCGTCGACCTCCACGTCGCGCGGCAGTCTGCGCCGTAGTGCCAGAAGGTCCGCGTAGAACGTGCGCAACGCTGGATCGCCGTCCTCGGGACGAAGCTTCGAGCGTTCGAACGTCGCCGGGTCTTGCGGGTCCGGTACCTCCTCCTCGGAGAATGCCGAGAAGCGTGCAAACTCCCGTCGGCGCCCCTCTCTCGTCGCCTCGGCGATGGACGGGTCGATGTGGTCGGTGAAGAACTGGAACGGGCGCCGCTCGCCGTATTCCTCGCCCATGAACAGCATCGGTGTCTGCGGTGCGAACAGGATCGTCGCGGCTCTGATGGCGAGCTCGTCCGTTGCCGGCCTGTCACCGAGGGCGCGGTTGCCCACCTGATCGTGATTCTGCGAGGAGACGACGAGACGTTGCGGCGGCGTCCGCTCGAGCTGCCGCGCGAGCGCTGTGACCGACGGGCGGTAGTCGGCGTAGTAGCCCTCGTGCTCGCCGGTGAGAAGCACGTGAAGAACGTGATGGAGCTCATCCGCCCACTGCGCATCCAGCGACCACTCCTCGATCGGACGTAGGTCGCCCGTCTCCATCTCGGCGATAACGAGGACGCCGTCGTGGATGTTCCGCACGCGTTCCGCGAGCTCCGCGAGCACGTGCGGCTGCGAGTCGTCGAAGACCGCATGCGTCGCGTCCAACCGAAGTCCGTCGACGCCGTAGTCGCGCACCCACATTTCGGCATTCTGGATCGCCCACTCGCGCACTCCGCGCTGCGCGTAGTCGAGGGCGTCGCCCCAGAAGGTCGAGTAGCGATCGGTGAAGTACGGTCCGAAGGCAGCGACCGCGTCCGCCCCGGGGCCCAAGTGGTTGTAGACGACGTCGAGGATCACGCCGAGGCCGGCCGCATGCGCAGAGGCGATGAGACGCGCGAAGCCTTCTGGCCCCCCGTAAGCCGGATGCGGCGCGTAGGCGTACACGCCGTCGTAGCCCCAGTTGCGCTCGCCCGGGAACGTCGCGACCGGCATCACCTCGATCGCGGTGACACCGAGCTCGCGCAGCTCCGGCAACCGCTCGGCTACACCGTCGAATGTGCCCGACGGCGAGAACGCACCGACATGCAGCTCGTACACGACGAGCTCGTCGAGAGAGACCCCGAGCGGAGAGCCGCGTGGCGGCTCGATGACCCTGGAGGGTCCGCGAACGCCCATCGGCTGAAAGCGGGAACAGGGATCCGGCAGCGGCTGCCCGTCCAGAACGAAGACGTAGTCGTCTCCGGCTCCCGCGCTGACGATGCCCGCGTACCGGCCGTCGTGCTCGGGCTCGAGGCGATGCTCGCGTCCCCGAACCCGCACGGCGACATCACGGGCCGCCGGTGCCCAGGCGCGAAACTCGACCCCGTCCTTGAGTGTGAGGGCGCCGAGGAGCGGCCAAGACTCCATCCACGATCTATGACCGACGACGCCTTCCGCTGCACATACCGGTTGCAACTTCTTCCGCACCTCGACTTCCGCCGCGCCGAGGCGCTCGTCCCCTATCTGCGCGATCTCGGGGTCAGCCATCTGTATCTATCGCCTTCGATGCAGGCGCGGTCGGGCTCGACGCACGGCTACGACGTGGTGGACCCGACGCATCTCTCCGATGACCTCGGAGGGGAGGAGGCGTTTCGCTCCCTCTGCCGGGCCGGCCTCGGCGTCGTTCTCGACATCGTTCCCAATCACATGGCTGCGAGCGACGAGGAGAACCCATTCTGGCGCGACCCGCTGCGGCGGGCGAAGTTCTTCGACGTCGAGTGGCGCACCGGCGGGGTCCGTCGCTTCTTCGACATCGGAGACCTTGCGGGTGTTCGCATGGAGGACCCCGAGGTGTTCGAGGCGACGCACAGCAAAGTGGCGGAGCTCGTCCGCGCGGGGCTCGTCGACGGCGTTCGCGTGGACCACCCGGACGGGCTCGCGAACCCGGCTCGCTACCTGCATCGTCTCCGGGAGACGGGCGTCGAACGCGTGTGGGTCGAGAAGATCCTGGAGGCGGGCGAGCAGCTGCGGGACTGGCCTGTGTGCGGGACGACGGGCTACGAGTTCGCGAACGACGTCACCGGTCTGTTCGTGGACGCGGCAGCCGAGGAGTCACTCACAGAGCTGTACAGCTCGTTCACCGGCGAGGAGCGCTCGTTCGCCGAAATCGCACTCGAGGCGAAACTCGAGCAGGCGCGCACGACGTTCGAGCCGGAGGTCGACCGTCTGCTTGCGCAGCTCGGCCAGAACGACCTCGAGCTCGATCTGCCTCGCGCCCTTGCGTCATTCCACGTGTACCGCACCTACGTCGATCCGGACACCGGTGAGGTGGACGGGCTCGACCGGCAAGCGATCACGGAAGCGCGTCTTCCCTCGCGGCTCGCGGCGCTGCTGGCGCTCGAGGAACGCGGCCACGACGCATTCGTCATCCGCTTCCAGCAGACCACGCCCCCCGTGATGGCGAAGGGGGTCGAGGACACTGCGTTCTACCGCTACAACCGTCTGCTGTGCCTCAACGAGGTGGGCGGCGATCCCGGCCGCTGGTCGGTCTCGATCGACGAGTTTCACGCACGCAACCTCGAACGCGCGCGGCGCTTCCCGCTGCAGATGCTGACGACACAGACACACGACACGAAGCGAAGCGGCGACGTGCGCGCGCGTCTTGCCGCCATCTCATGGCTTCCGACGGAGTGGGCCGAACACGTGTGGCGCTGGCACGAGATACTCGGTCGGAGCGGCCCGCCCGATGCGAACGAGGAATACCTGGTCTACCAGACGCTCGCCTCCGCGCTGCCGATCGAACGGGAGCGACTCGACTCGTATCTGGAGAAGGCGCTTCGCGAGGCGAAGACGAACACCAACTGGATCGATCCCGACCAGAACTGGGAGGCAGGACTCAAAGCCTTTGCACGCGAAGCCACCGATCACGTCGGTCCGTTTGCGCAACGCATCGCTGCGCTCGGGGAGCAGATCGCGCTCGCGCAGACCCTGCTGAAGCTCACCTGTCCCGGAATCCCGGACATCTACCAGGGAGACGAGCTCTGGAGCTTCAGCCTCGTCGACCCCGACAACCGCCGGCCCGTCGACTGGGAGCACAGCCGCCGTCTCCTGACCGAACTGCAGCGCGGCGCGCGGCCGACCCGAGAGACGACGAAGCTCTACCTCGTGTGGAAGACGTTGCAACTACGCACCGAACACCCCGACGCCTTCGCGGGCTCGTACGAGCCGTACGACGCAGGCCCGGACGTCTGCGCATTCACGCGTGGCGCCGGCAAGATCCTCGTCGCCGTACCCGTGCGCCGGCACGCCACGTTCTCGCCGCCGGACGGGTACGAGGACGCGCTCGACTGCGCGAGCCTAGGCGTCCATCTCCTCGTTGCGCGCCGCCGCACTTGACATGCCGGCGCTGGTGCTTGCTCCCGCGGACCTAACTCCAGCGAGGGATATTGGCGTGGGTCGTTTACGTCGAGGCTTGTGTACGTGCGTCGTCTGGGGGTCATCGCCGTTTGTGTCGTGACTGCGCTCTGCGCTGCCGGTTCGGCAGGCGCGGCTCAGCTGATCGACCGCAACGCGACCGGGCTTCGTCTATCCGTGAACGCAAAGGGCGAAGCGCTGCTCACGTATCGGTCCGCCGGCCGCCTGAAACACGTGCTCGTCTGGGGTGCGATCAACGCACGTACGCCGCAGGCAGGGACACAGCAGGTGAAGTTCAAGCTCGACTACTCGGGCGGGTGGGGCAGATACCGCTCGCTCTACTGGCAGCACTTCGCCGGAAGCTGCGGCGCATACGACGGGCCATCGCTGCCGAACGTCATCGCCGCGTGCAAGGCGCCCGACGGCTCGTACTGGGCAGCGCAGAGCTGGCCGCAGCCGCTGCCCGACCTCGGCTTCACGCCCTGGACGGCAGCGCAGACCGCTCAATGGCTCGAGGTCTCGCACTGGAGCGGCCCGGTCGCGCAGCTCGAGACGGGGATGCATTGGGTCTACGACGGCCGCTTCCAGGATCTCTTCGGGCGGTACACATACCTCGGGCAGCCGGT
>Ga0070741_10011895_pt1 | contig 15905 bp, 20 predicted proteins | sample Coa_R1_4_FD_66440 | JGI IMG/M metagenome (GOLD analysis project Ga0070741, IMG submission 66440) | Surface soil microbial communities from Centralia Pennsylvania, which are recovering from an underground coalmine fire - Coalmine... | ecosystem: Environmental > Terrestrial > Soil > Unclassified ...
GGTCGAGCCCGGCTTCCCGCTGGGCGGCGGTTACAGCGGGCCGCTGATAGTCGACCGACGGGGCCGGGTGGACGTGCTGTACGCGGGCCACCCCACCAGCAAGAGCACGCTCGCGGTGCGGCCCGGCTATGAGTACTTCGTCTCCTCCGCCGACGCCGTGCACTGGCCGGCCAGCCCGCGGCCGCTCGCGCCGGGCAGCGGCAGCCTGTCGCTGCGGGAATGGTGGATCGACGGGGACATCAGCGCCGACGCCGCCGGGAACCTGTACGCGACCTGGGACACCCAGGCGAGCACCGCCGACATCGGCTGGCTGAGTTACTCCACCGACGGCGGCGGCACCTGGTCGGCGCCGATCCGGGTCACCCCGGACACCGACAGCGCGCCGCACATCACCGAGTCGGCCGGCGGCCCGGCGGGCGTCGCGTACGTCGCATGGCAGACCAGCGGCCCGTCCGCCGGATACACGACCTACCTACGGCCCTTCTCCCTCGCGAAAGGCTGGCTCGGCCCGGCGGTCACCGTGTCCGGTGCCCGCGGCAACCCGGCCGTCTGGCCCGGTGACACGTTCGGCATCTCCCTGCTGCCCGGGAGCGGGACCCGGCTGTCGCTCACCTGGGGCAGCGCGGTGCCGCCCGGCAAGCACTCCGAGATCTACGCGTCGGTGGTCACGCTCAGCACCTGATCCAGGCCGAACGCGGGGAACAGCCCGGCGCCGAACGTGGTGATCTCCGCGATCGCCCCGTCCGCCATCCGCATCACATCGAGCTTGAACGCGCGGAACACCGTGTCGCCGGGCCGGCGCAGGTAGCTGGCGGCGGCCGGCATGCGGTTGGCGCGCACCGGGACCAGCCGCCAGGTGCCCATTTCGGCCGCCCTGGCCATCAGCGGCGCGATCGACTCCACGCCGTCGAAGCACATCGGCTGCGGCGGCATCGTGACGCGGAGGTCCCTGACCGCGACCGCCATCGCGGCCGCGGCGTCGGCCCGCTCGTGCGCCGCGATGAACTCGGCGACCAGCGCCATCTCCTCGGCAGACGGCGAGGCGATGGGTGTCCAGGAGGCACGCTGTGACGGCAGGTGCTGCTGCATGGTCGCGCGGGCCCGCTGCAACGCGCTGTTCGCCGCGGCCACGCTGGTCCCGAGCGTCTCCGCGACCTCGCTGGCCCGCCAGCCGAGCACGTCCCGCGCGATCAGCGCGGCCCGCTGCCGCGGCGGCAGCACCTGAAGCGCGGCCAGGAATGCCAGCGAGATCGTCTCGCGGCGGACCGCGATCTCCTCCGGCTGGTCCTCCTCCGGGCCCGGCAGCACCTCGTCGAGCAGAGTGTCCGGATACGGCTGGAGCCACGGCACCTCGGCGAACGAGGTCATCTTGGACACGCTCTTACGGCTCCGGAGCATGTCCAGGCATACATTCGTCGCGATCTTGTACAGCCAGGCCCGGAACTGGCCTGAGCCGTCGAAGCGGTCGCGGGCCCGCCACGCGCGCAGCAGCGCCTCCTGCACCGCGTCCTCGGCCTCGTCGAAGGAGGCGAGCATGCGGTAGCAGTGCACATGCAGCTCACGGCGGTACCGCTGGGCGGACTCTTCGAAATCAGAGCTCATGCCCGGTGCACTTCCTGGAGCAGCCAGAGATTGCAGTCCGGGTCGGCGATCTCGGCGAACGACATGTAGTCCCCACGGTCCGGGTGCGGACCGGCCCCCCAGCCGCCGTCGTCGTAGTGCTTGACATCCCCCACCTCGACACCGCGCCCGGCCAGTTCCGCGTGAGCCTCGACGATATCGCTCACCACCAGGTGCAGGCCCTGCTGGGATCCGGGCGGCGCCGCGGTCACGCCGGTGCCGAAGCCGATCGAGCACGCCGAACCGGGCGGCGTCACCTGCACGATCCGCTTCCCTGGGCCGATCGGGGTGTCGACGAGCAGGTCGAACCCCATCTGGTCGGTGTAGAACTCCTTCGCGCGGTCGACGTCGGTGACCGGGATCAGCACGAGTTCAAGTGTGTAGTCCATGCCCGTGAAACGCGGGCCGCGCGGAAAACTCATCGGTGAACCGCTCAGTACCCGCCCTCGCCGACCACGTTTTGCAGCGGCTCGCCCGCCGCGTACCGGATGAGCTGGGCTTTCGCGACCGCCATGGCTCGGATCATCGGCTTGCCGCTGGCGCCGCCCACGTGCGGGGTGAGGATCAGCCCCGGCGCGGACCACAGCGGATGGCCCGGCGGCAGCGGCTCGGGATCGGTCACGTCCAGCGCCGCGGACAGCCGCTCCGAACTCAGCTCGGCGAGCAGCGCGCCGGTGTCCACGATGCCGCCACGGGCAGCGTTGACCACCAACGCCCCGTCGGGCAACTGGGCGAGGAACTTGGCATCAACCATGCCCTCGGTCGCCGGGGTGACCGGGACCAGCAGCACCACGACATCGGCCCGCGGCAGCAGCGCCGGGAGCTCGTCGACCCCGCTGACACCTGGTCGCGGGCGCCGGGCCACCGGCAGCAGCGTGACGTCGAAGCCCGCCAGCCGCCGGGCGACTGCCTCGCCGATCGAGCCGAAACCGAGGATCAGCACGGTCTTCCCGGACAGTTCACCGGTCAGCGTGAAGTCCCACCGCTGCTCGCGCTGGGCCAGCGTGAACCTGGGCAGGTAGTGATAGTGCGCGAGCAGGACGCTCAGCACCCACTCGGCGACCGCCGTGTCGTGCGCGCCGCGCGCCGTGGCCAGCGTGACGCCGGGCGGCACGAACGGGATGACCTTCTCCGCGCCGGCCGACTGAAGCTGGACCAGCCGCAGCCGGGGCAACCCGCTGAGCAGCGACAGATCAGGCCGCATGATCGGGAACGGCGGAATGACCACCTCGACCTCGCTGGCCGAGGCCGGCAGCTCGGCTCCGCCCTCCCAGACGTCGGCCCGGTAACCGGAAGGCACTCCCCCCATCGCCCGTTCCGCGGCGGCGTCGGGCAGCCATACGACGATGCTGCTAGGCGGCGGGCCCGCCGCGGGCGTCACAGGCCGAACTCCGCCCGCCGCCCGGCCGGGACCAGCTCCGCGTAGTCCGGGTGTTTCTCCAGCCAGGTCCGCACGAACGGGCAGGAGGGCAGCACCGCGAGGCCGCGTTCCCTGGCCGAGTCAAGGCTGGCCTGGACAAGCCGGCCCCCGACACCCTTCCCGCGGAAACGATCCTCGGTTTCCGTGTGGAGAAACGCGATGTCGTTCTGCGAAAGGCGGTAATCGATAAAGCCGGCAACTTCGCCATCAACCGTCGCCTCATACCGCGATTTATCCGGATTATCCGCTACACGAAGCTCCATACTTCGTAACGCTATCGCTCAGCCGCCGGGCTGGACGACCTCGACGTGCAGGATCGTGATCGCCGTGGATTTGCACCCGGTTGCGGTGTATGGCACAGACGCCGCGGCGGTCTGGCCGGGCGGGTAGATGACCATCGTGGTGGCCGGCGCCGGATCACAGGTGGCGGCCGGATAGTTGCCGGCCTGGGTGACCTGGACGGTGGCGTGCGCGATGCCGCCTGCCTGGAGCGTGACCAGGGCCGGAGCGGCGGCCGCGGTGCGCGCCGCGGCCGCGCCGAGCTGCGCGGGCGGGTTGCCGTCGGCCAGCGAGACCCCCGGGTAGCCGTACAGCGAGCAGGTCACGGCGGTGGTATTGGTGAAGTCGATCGCGAGGTACACACTGCCCGCCGCACCATTCGGCGGACCGAGCGTCACCTTCAGGCCAGAGGTCGCACACGGCGGCACGCTCGGCACGGCGCGCGGCGACAGTCCGCCCGAGGTGGGCGTGTTCCCCGGGCGCACGGACGCGGCGGCCGGCGAGGAGGGCGACGTCGCGGGCGCGGGAGAGCCGGAGCCGGCCGCGGCGGCGCCACTCGACGTGCTGCCGCAGGCGGCGAGCAGGACCACGACGGCACCGGAGAGCAGCACACCCGCGAGTCGCATCTCACACCTCTCGATCACCCATGGCTGGCCCGCGCGAAGTCGAGCGCCTCGCGCGCCAGGGGCAGCCAGTCCAGCGACGACTCCGGGTCGAGGCTGAACCACTCCTTCATCGGCGTGCCCTTATTCGCGTCGAACCGGTCACCCTCCCCGGCGGCGAGCAGCTCGTCCACCCGCGAGGCGGGCAGCTTGACCACCAGCTGGCCGCGGACCAGCATCGCGAAGATCTTCCGCCGGTAACGGATGCTGCCGCGGCCGAATCCGCTGCCGCCGGGCGGCGTCACTCCGTCCGTGCCGAGCAGCTGGTCGATCAGCTCTTCGTACCGTTCCTCGGTGGTGGGCACGCTTCATTGTCCCGCATCGGCGCCATTGTCCCGCATCAGCGCCGCGGCCGTCGTCGCGTCGGCGGGCAGGAACGCCTCCAGTTTCAGCTCCGAGATCGTGACGTCGACCGCGGTGGCGAAGCTGGTGATCGTCGTCATCAGCCGCAGGTCCTCGCCGCCGTGCCGGAGCAGCAACGGCACCGCGAAGCCCAGGTGACCGGCGGCGGGACGGGCCGGCGGGACGTACCCGCTCAGCTCCGCGTGCAGCGCGGCCAGCCGGTCGTCCGGGTTGCGGGCCAGGTCGGCGCCGATGTTGTCCACCACGTGGCGGGCCCAGTCGGTGAAGTTCCCGACCCGCGGCGCCATCCCCTCCGGGTGCAGCGCCAGCCGGTACGCGTTCGACCGCACGTGCGCGGGGGCGTCGCCGGCCAGCATGGCCTGCGCGGCGTTCGCGCCGACGATCGCGCCGTACCGATCGACGATGAGCGCGGGGTACGGCATGTGCGCGTCGAGGATGTGGGTCAGCGCGGTCATGACCGGCGCCAGGTCGGCACTGTCCAGCGGCGTTTCCGGGTAGGCCGGCGCGAACCCTGCCTTGAGCAGCAACTGGTTGCGCTCGCGGAGCGGGAGGCCGAGCGACTCGGTCAGCCGGATGACCATGTCCCGGCCGGGCGCCGAACGGCCGCTCTCGATGAAGCTCAGATGCCGCTGCGTCGTGCCCGCCTTGAGCGCGAGCTCGAGCTGGCTGACCTTGCGGGCGGCGCGACGTTCTTTCAGCGCGGTCGGGAAGTCCACGCTCCAGTAATAGCCGGTCAGCGCGGTGCGCGCGATTCCCCGCGGGGAATTGCCGCGGCGCGGCCGGCCTCGCAGGATGGCCCCCATGGACGACATAAAGCTCGGCGTGCTGATCCCGATCGGCCAGGCGCAGTGGGGGCCGGGCACGGATCCGCGCGCGCTCACCGACTTCGCGGTGCGCGCCGAAGACCTCGGCTACGACTCGCTGTGGGCGAACGATTTCCTGCTCACGCCCCGGATCGAGGCGCTGACCATGCTCGCCGCGGTGGCGCCGCTGACCAGCCGCGTCACGCTCGGCACCGCGGCACTGCTGCCGGTGCTGCGGCGGCCGGTCCAGGCGGCGCAGACGCTCGCCTCCATCGACCTGCTGTCCGGCGGGCGGGTGGTGCTCACCGTCGGCGCGGGGTTTCCCGGCCGGTTCGGCGAACCGCAGCACGCGCTGTCCGACGTGCCGTGGGAGCGCAGGTTCACCCGGCTGGACGAGACCGTCGCGTTGTGGCGCCAGCTGTGGGCGTCGCCGGACGGCGGAGGCTCGTTCCACGGGGAACTGCTGAATTACGACGACCTGCCGCCGATGACCGCGCCGTACCGGCCGGGCGGGCCGCCGATCTGGCTGGGCGGCGCATCCGACTCCGCGCTGCGCCGGATCGGGCGGCGCTACGACGGATGGCTGCCGTACCCGCCGGCCCCGGAGGCCTACCGGGACGGCCTGGCCGCGGTACGGGCGGCGGCGGCATCCGCCGGACGGACGGCGGACGAGATCACCCCGGCGCTGTTCGTGTCCGTGGTGCTGACCGACACCGTCGAGCGGGGCCGTGACCTGCTCGCCACGTTCAGCCAGGCCAGCTACGGCCTGCCGCTGGAGCAGCTGGAAACCATCCAGGCCCTCGCGGCCGGGCCAGCGGACCACGTCGCGGCCAAGCTCAGCGGCTATGTCGCGACCGGCGCCCGCCATCTGGTCGTCCGGATCGCGACCACGAGCCTCGCCAGCCAGCGCGAGCAGCTGGAGCGCATCATCACGCTCAAGAAGAGGCTCTAGTCCGCGGCGAACGAGGGGTGGTCGCCGATCGCGAAGTACTGCTCACGTTGTGCTCGTTGGGATCCAGCGTCACCCTGAGTTTCTTGAGCCCCTCGATGACCTCGACGTTGAACGGGCCGACCCGCGTGTCCATCCGGTCCGCGCCCAGTTCCCGCGACGCGCGCACCACTTGGTGCAGCGACCCGTGCCGCAGCAGCGCGAACGCGTCCGTGACGCCGAGGTTGGGATACTGGCCGATGCCCACGATCAGCATCACGTCCCCTGCCAGCGGGAACGCGTTGAAGTAGTACCGGTCGTAGAAGTTGCGGTCCGAGCTGCCGACGTGCCGCATCACCTCCGGGATCTGGTGCACCGGGTAGTCGTCGAGCGGCGACAGCGTCATTCCAGGCCCTCCAGGATCGCGTCGAGCAGCCGCGACGCGTTGTTGTTGTAGGGAAAGTCGCTGCCTGCCTCGAGCCAGTCCCAGTCGATCATCGCCTGGCCGATCCGCGACATGATGACCGTGAATTTGAAGCCAGACAAGACCTCGTAATAGCTCATGTCTCGCACCGGTCTGCCCAGCCATTTCTCATAACGGCAAACCGTTTTCTCCTGGTCAGGGAATCCGTCAAGACGGTCGGCGTACACGCCCTCGCTGTGGTGCCGGTCCAGGTACAGGTACCAGGCGAGATCCTCTTCGGGCTGGCCGAACGTCGCGGCCTCCCAATCGAGTACCGCTCGCGCCCTGGTCAAGCCCTGCCGCCGCCCAGCGGGTCGGCGACAGGCTCGACGGGCCTCGGATAACGTGGCGGATTTCCCCATCGTGGTAGCGGGACCCTTGGTTACGGGGGTCGATCTTCCACAAGGGGGAAATCGTCCACGTTGCTGGCGCGCAATGCGCCAGCCGGGCCCGATCCGGGAAGCGGAACTGTCCGTAATAATTTCGGATTGCCTCCCGGGCGGCGAGACGTAGGGTGCGAATGTGCTCGATTACGACAAGGAGGCGGCGCGGTACGACGCGACCAGGGGCGGGGACGCGCGCGCCGGCGCGGCGGCCGTCGCGATCACATCGCTGATCGGCGACGCCGCGGTCGTCCGGACGCTGGTGGATGTCGCCTGCGGGACGGGGATCGTCACGGCGCGACTGGCGGACGCGGGGCGCGTCGTTCTCGGCGTCGACAGATCACCGGGCATGGCGGCGGTCAACGGACGCCGCCCGGAGCGGCAGCCTGGTGGCGGCGAGCACGGCCTGACGCCGGCCACCGAGACCACGTTCGCCGGCCTCGGTCAGGGCAGCACCCCGCTCGCCTGGCGCAAGCGCCTGGCGAGCGGGAATGTGCCGTGGGCCGGCCGGGTCGGTCCCGGCCGGATGGCGGAACTCGACGAGCGGCTCGCCGCGCTGCCCGACCAGGACCGCGCCCGTGCCGACCCGGTGTACCGCCTGGTCGCGTTCCGGCGGAGCTAGGTCGCCGGCATCTGGTCGTTCGCGGCCATGAGCTTGAACTGGGTGCCGTTCGGGTCGGCCACCGTGGCCAGCCGGCCGTACGGGGTGTCCTCGGGCGCCCGGACCACCGAGCCGCCGAGTTCGGTCACTCGCGCCGCCGCGGCGTCCGCGTCCGTCACCCAGAAGTACACGAACCAGCCCATCGGCTCGTCCGGGCCGAAGGCAGTGGCGTCCATAATGCCGGCCAGCTGCTGGTTCTCGCCGTGGCTGAGCACCGTGTACCGCATGCCCGGCTCATCGGCCATGACCTCGACCGTCCAGCCGAAGACGTCGCGGTAGAACGCCACGACCCTGTCGTACTCCTTGGTGTACAGCTCGAACCAGCTCGGCTGCCCAGGGTCGCCGACGCCCGCGATGCCGGGGAACTGATCCGGCTGCCAGAACCCGATTGCCGCGCCGCCCGGGTCCAGCACCATGCCCATGGTGCCGGTGTCGCCCACCTGCATCGGCGGGACGATGACCTGACCGCCGGCCTGCGTCGCGGCATCGGCGGTCTTGGTCGCGTCCGGCGAGGTCAGGTACACCGACCAGACGTCTGGCGCGCCGCCCGGCATGGCCGGCATGCAGCCACCAACCGGTGCGCCGCCGGAGTTGAACATGAAATAGCCGCCGAAGTCCGGATTCGGTTCTTCCGCCGTCCAGCCGAACAGGCCGGTGTAGAAGTCTCGCGCGGCGGTCACGTCCGATGAGCCTAGGTCGATCCAGCAGGGTGCTCCTGCCGAAAGGTCACGTGCTCGCATTTCCGGTCCCTCCCAGAACACGTCGTTGTGCGCTGCTTGCGCATGGCACTGCTCATCCTCCCCCATATCTCCTGGCTGACGCGTCTTCTTGGGCCAGCCGGTGCAGCGCCACCAGCACCCGTTCGTGGAGCACCATGGCGGCCACGGCCGACTCCGCCAGCTCCACCCGGGACTTCGGGTCACTCGCCGCGGCCCCGCCGCGGGCCGCGTCCGGGACCATCGTCGCCACCTCCTTCGCGGCCAGCGCCGCCATCGCCGAGGCGTACCCGGCCAAACCCACCCCGGGCGGCGCGCCCGCCCGCCGCAGCGCCGCGACCGCCGAAGCCAGCAGGGCGCGGGCCGGGGCGTCCGGGTCGATCTTCCAGCCCAGTCCGGCGATCAGCTCGTCGACCTCCCGGCCAGCGGCCTGACCGTCGGCGTCCAGCACCGGCCGGGACGGCTGCGGACCGAGCGAGTACTGCACCGCGCCGAACATGTCGTGCAGGGTGACCGACTCGTCGTCAACCCGCTCGAGGATGTGCCGCACCGCGGCCACGGGGATCTCGCCGATCTCGATCAGCGCGCGGATCAGCCGGAGCCGGCGCAGGTGCTCGTCCGCGTACTCGGCCCGCGTGGCCGACGTGGCCGTGCCCGGCGGCAGCAGGCCTTCTCGCAGGTAGTACTTGATCGTCGCGACCGGCACCCGGCTCCGCCGGCTCAGTTCAGCCATCTGCACGAGCCACTCCCTCCGCGCGCCCGCACCGCGGGCTTGCATTAGATAGTACAACTATCTATATTAGACAGTGTCACTATCCAATCGTTGAGACGGAGGCTCGCGATGGAACTCCCCTGGACCACAGGCAGCCAGCAGGCAGCGGCGGAGCCGGCCGCATTCGTGATGGGCTCACGGTTCGAGCTGAGCTCGGCGTGGCGCTCGCCGGTGTTCTTCGTGCACTCGATGCGCATCTGGCGTCAGGCGCGCCGGTCCCCTGGGCTGCTCGGCGTGTCGCTGCGCGCCCATCCGGTGAGCGGCGTCTTCTGGACGTTGTCCGCGTGGACCGACGAGGCCGCGCTGCGGCAGTTCGCCCGCGCCGACCCGCACCGGACGATCATGAAGCTGGCCCGGCCGTGGACGAAGTCCGCGACGTTCCGGTTCTGGTCGGTGCCGTCTGACGGGCTGTCGCCTAAGGAGCTGTGGCGGTCAGCCGAGCAGCGAATCACGGACGGCGACCCAGCGCAGTGAGTCCCGGATGCCGTCCTCGATGCTGAACCGCGGCGCCCAGCCGAGCAGCCGCCGCGCCCGGTCGATGCGGGTGTACGCACCGGCGACATCCCCCGGCCGGGGCGGCGCGTCCGCCGTCGCCACCGGCTGGTCGCTCACTTTGTTGAACGCCGCCACCAGCTCGCGCACCGTGGTGCCCGTACCGGTGCCCAGGTTGATCACCAGGCTCGGACTCGTCATGATCTCGTCGAACTTCTCCAGCGCGGCGATGTGCGCGGTGGCGAGATCCCAGACGTGGACGTAGTCCCGGATGCCGCTGCCATCGCGGGTCGGGTAATCGGTGCCGGTGACGTGAAACACCGTACGTTCTGATGATGCTTGGATGATTTTGCCCAGCGCATGGCTCGGCGCCGGATTCTGCAATCCGGTGCGCAGCCTTGGGTCGGCGCCGATCGGGTTGAAGTAGCGCAGCGAGAGGATGCGCAGCGGCGTGGCGTCCGCGATGTCCGCGAACATGGCCTCGGTGATCGCCTTGCTGCGCGCGTACGGGCTGTGCGGGTCGAGCGGCGAGTCCTCGCTGACGGTCAGGTCGTCGCTGACCCGGTAGATGGACGCGGAAGAGCTGAAGATCAGCCGCGTGCAGTTGTTGCGCAGCAGGTGGGCGGCGAATTCCAGGCTGCCGGTCACGTTGACGCGGAAATAGCGGATCGGGTCGGCGACCGACTCCGGCACCACGACCAGCGCGGCGGCGTGAATGGCCGCATGGATATCCGGGTGCTCGGTGAAGATCTTGTCGATCAGCGCGCCGTCGGCGATGTCCCCTTCGTAGAAGTCGACGCCCGCGGCGAATTCGGGCCGGCCGGTGACCAGGTTGTCAAGCACGACCGGGGTGATCCCGGCGTCGGCGCACGCCAGCGCGATCGTGCTGCCGATAAAGCCGGCCCCGCCGGCGATCAAGATCTTCACGGGCAACTAGCTTAGCCAGCTAGCTGGCCTTACGCGGCACGCTGGCGTCCCGGGTGATCCGGACGCAGTTGCGGCCGTCCCCCTTGGCGCGGTAGAGGGCGGCGTCGGCGGCCAGGATGAGCTCGTCGAGGCCGTACCTGGAGCTTTCCAGGCTGGCCACCCCGACGGAGATCGTGACCTGGATCGAGCCGGAGCTGATCTGGGAAATCTTGCCGCGGAGCCGCTCGGCGATCTGAAACGCCTGTTCTGGCTCGGTATGCGGGAGACAGACGATGAACTCCTCGCCGCCGAAGCGGCCGAGCAGGTCGTAGTCGCGCAGCAGTGCCGCCATGGTGGCGGCCACCAGGGCGAGCACCGTGTCGCCTGCCACGTGCCCGTGCTGGTCGTTGACCGCCTTGAAGTGATCGATGTCCGCGATCATGACCGCCAGCGGGCTGCCGATGCGGGCCGCCCTGCTGACCTCGACGCCGGCCTCGTGCTGCCAGGTCGCGGCGTTCAGCAGTCCGGTCTTCGAGTCGATTCGCGCCGCGGTGACCAGCTGCGCGTGCATCATGAAGCGGCGCATGACGATCACCACCGGCAGCGCTCCGACCAGCAGGAACGGACTGAACGCGGCGGGCAGCGCGATCAGCACCGCGAGGCTGAGCTGGCACAGGTCGGTGACCGCGCCCTCCCGGTCGAACGCGTGCTTGCGGATCGACGCGGCCGGGTCGGAGAGCTTGATCGCGGTGACGATCAGCGCGTTGTTGACCACGAGGCCGGCCGCGCCGCACGCGGCCAGCAGAGCGAGCCAGACGATGACGTGGGTCCCCGACCGCCAGGTGGTGCCGTCCAGCGTGCCCGGGAACAGCGCGAAGAGCACCGCCGCGCCGCCGAACGCCAGGGCGCATGCCGAGCCGCTGAACACCCGCCGGAACGTGACGCCGTGCGACATCCGCGCCACCCGGTAGGGCGTCAGCACCAGCGGGAGCAGCATCGCGTACGACGGCGGGCACAACGCGGCCGCCGCGATGAACCAGACGGCCTGCATGTCGTACGACACTGTGCCGTACACGACCCGGACCCTGCGGGTGACCTCAATCGTTACCGAGCCGCAGACCACCAGCGCCGCGAGGACCCCGAGATCGCGGGCCTGCCAGCGGGTATCCACCAGGGCAACCGCCAGCGCGGCGAAGGCAGCGGCATGCACGGCGAGAATGTAATAGCGCACCCGCGCAGGCAGCCGCCAGAACTCCCAGGCGGCTGGACTACATCTGCGCCACAGGTCTGTGATCATGGTGTAAGGTCCGACAACGCCGGGAAGTTGTCGATAACGTCCGGGAATGGGCCGATAGCTCATAGTCGCAGCGCGGCGGGCAGATCGTCAAGGTCGTGCGCCCGCCGACTTGAAATAGATCACTTCCAGCCGCAGTCTTGTATATGTGCTGGTTATTGCCAGAGGGGGGTGCCCATGAGGAACAACTGGGAGTAAGCGGACGATACTCGATCGTCCGATTCCGCCGGGCAGGGTCAGCCGTGCCCGGCGGCCTCTGGAGAAGCCTCTGGCTGAGCAGGGAGCCGGCGCCAGGCCACGGCTAGTGCCGCGGCGACGACGGTGCCGATCAGACCGCTGGCCCCGACCACGACGGCCGGCGACATCGCGGATGCGGCTGCCCCCGCGGCGGCAAACCAAGCGCTCTGGCCGACGTTGATGCCGCTGTTGGCTAGGCCGTACGCGTGTCCGCGCCAGCTCGGCGGCACCGCGAGCACGAAAGCGGAGTTCGCCGCCAGCTGATAGGACGAGAACGCGGTGGACGCGGCGAAGATGATCAGTGAGGCCGCGAGCGGCGGGGCCGCGAAGCACAGGCACAGCACCGCCGGGGTACACACGGCCAAGGGTGCCATCCAGCGGAGCCGGCGTTCGGGTTCAACGAGCCGGGAGAAGATCAGCGTCCCGACGATCCCCCCGGCCGGGCCTGCCGCCAGCACCAGCCCGGTCGCGGTGGCACCGCCGTGCAGCATGTGCGCGTACGGCGCGGCCACGCCCTCCGGGACCGCGTAGAACGGCACCATCCAGCCCAGCAGCATGATCGTCCTGAGCTTCGGATCGCCGAACACCTTGCGCACTATGTTGATGCGTTCGCGGGTGCGCTCCTTGGGATGCGCGGGGCGGGAGCGAACGCCGAAGCGCACGACGAGTGCCGAGACGATGAACGTGCCGGCGTCGATGATCAGCGCTTCGCGTGCGCCGACAACTGCCACGATCGCGCCGCCGACGCCGAACCCCGCGGTGCGGCCGATCCGGTTGGTGATCTGCATCGTCGCGGTGCCCATCACGTAGTGATCGCCGGACAAGACGTCCGGCAGCATCGCCGAGCGGGCAGCGCGGAACGGCGAGTCGAGCAACGTCACGCAGGCCAGCAGCAGGACCATGACGAGGAGCGGCAGGCCGGGAATGGCCATGAGCGCGACAAGTACGACGCGGACGCCGTCGCAGGCCACCATCACCGCGCGCCTGGGGTACTTGTCGGCCAGCCGCGACAGCTGGACGCCGCCGAGCGCCCAGGGCAGGAAGCCGGCCGAGTACGCGAGCGCGGCCAGCAGGGGCGAGCGGGTCCGCTGGTAGACCAAGACGGTCACCGCGACCAAGGCCAGTTGGTCGCCGATCACCGAGACGAGGTACGCGAGCCATAGCGCCCGGAACTCACCGACTCGGAAAACGTCTTTAAAACCGGCACGCTCGCGCGTGGTCGTCAACGGCAGCACCCCTTGTCCTGGGTTCCACGTCTTTCGACTGCACGTCATCTTCGCGCATCTAGCGGGACAAATGCAAACAAAGTGCGACTAGTCCATGGCGTTACGTGGCGTCAGGTCCGCCCTATGACCAGCGCGACGCGCACGTGCTCGCGGAACGGCGCGTGTTTGGCCAGCCTTTGCCGGATGTTATCCGCGAGGATCTCGCGCTGATCCTTGTCGTGGGAGGCGGCGGAGAACACACCGCCGATGATCTGGTCGAGGGTGAGGTCGTCGTCATAGTCGACCGATTCCCTGAAGACGTCGTAACCGGCGTCGCCGAGCGCTCGCGCGTAGCGGTCCTGGGCTTCCTGGTCGGTGCCGCACGCGTAGCTGAGCTTGGTGTCCAGCCACTGCTCCAGCGTTGCCTTCAGGGCACGCGACCAGGAAACTGGCTGCAGCCACAGCGGGGTTCCGTTGGTCAAGATGGCGATCCCGCCTCTTGGGCGGAGCAGTGGTTTCGCGGCCCGGAACAGTGTCTCGTGGTCCATCCAGTGCAGGGCCTGGCCGACGGTGATCGCGGCGATCGAGTGCTCGCCGAGAAGGGCGGTCAGGTGCGGCAGGTCGGCGTCCGTGCCGAGGAGCCAGGAGATGTTCGTCGCACTGTGGTCCCCAGGCGCGTGACTGGCGCGGCCAGCCTCGCGACTAGCTACGCCAGCCTCGCGACTAGCTACGCCAGCCTCGTGGCTAGCTACGCCAGCCTCGTGGCGGGCGCGGCTCAGCATGTCGGGCGACGGGTCCATGCCGATGACCGCGCCGACGCGCCCGGCAAGCGGAACCGTGATCTGGCCGGTGCCGCAGCCGAGGTCGACGGCGATGTCGTCCTCGGTAAGGTTCAGCGTGCGCGCGAGTACGTCGAAGACGCCAGCCGGGTAACCGCGGCGATACTTGTGGTAGAAGTCGACGACGTCGCCGGAAAAGCCTAGGTCCATGATGAGTGCCAGTATCGGCCTTCAGCGTTGCGGCGCTCGGCATTTCAGCTCTCAGCAGCGAGGACCTGGAAGAGGATGTGGTCCTGCCACTCGCCGGCGATCTTCAGGTACTTGGGGGCGAGACCGAAGCGCTCAAAACCGTTGCGCTCCAGGACCTTCTGCGATCCGCGGTTGTTCATGAGCGTGCCGGCCTCCAGCCGGTGCAGGCCGAGGTCCTCGAACGCCCTGCGCTTGATGTCCGCGACAGCGGCGGTGGCCAGGCCGCGGCCGTTGAACTTCTCCGCGACGAGGTATCCCACGCTGGCCGACTGGAACGGACCGCGCACGATCGTGTTCAGGTTGATGCGGCCGACGACCTGGGTTTCGCCCTCGTTGTCGCCGGGTGCGAGGATCACGCACGGCAACGCGGCACCCTGCGCATAGCGCTCCAGCGCTCCCTCGATCACCGTGCGCTGTCCCGCCAACGTGAAGTAGTCCTCGTCCCTGACCGGTTCCCACGGCGCCAGGAAGTCACGGTTCTCTTCGAGCAGCCGGGTAATCGCTGGCGCGTCGTCGATGCTGATGAGCCGGGTAGGTCGCATCGATCCACTATCCCGCATCAGGTGCTGAAGCCGCCCATCGGCCGCGCTGGTCGCTTCGTAGCAGAAAAGGCCGGCGGCTCGCCGATCCCGGCAGCCTCGTCCCATATCAGAACATTTACCCAATTCCGGGCGCGTCGGTGGGTGCGCCAGATTATTGCGGACACTTACCTACCCAGTTTGGGGGGGTAAGTGTCCGCAATAATTCCCGCATAGCCTTCCGGGCCAGCGCGAGCCCCGAAAGGACAAGGCTATATCACGACAAATCCGGGCATGTGCGCGACTCCACCGGAAGTGGCGCTGCATCTGCATCCTTTCCGACAAGGAGTCTTCTCCCGCAGTAAGAAGTAGTGACGTCAGCCTTCGTCGCCCGCGACGGACGCGCGAATACGCGCCACGATCCGCTCCGCTTCCTCCGCAGAAATCTCGATGAATTTGTTATCCAGATTCCCCCGCTCGGCGGAGTAGAGCGACGAGCTCCGCTCCCAGATCAGACCTCGGGTGAACACCTCGTCATTTTCCCCTTCTGCATCCTCAACGCGACGGAGCACTCCCGCCGGTTCATCACGACTGCTGAGGTCGTCCACCATGGCGTAGTAAGTGATCCTCGGTGTCATTTATCCTCCATCGAGTAATCCGGGATATCCGTCGCACCTCGCGGTGTTGCGAGTCGTCCGCACAAGTCCTTTTGCACCTCACGCAGCTCGCGCAACTCGGCACGCCCGGTGTTCGGATCCCTGGCTCGCTCGTATGCACTATGAGTGAGCTGCTTGGCTTCGTAGCTCGCCTCGGTGTGGAACTGCACCTCAAAGAGCTGCCTAGTTTCAGGATCCCACCACCTACTGTTTATCCCCTTATAGGACTCACCGGTCCAAGTATTCCGACATTCCGTCTGCCTGAATCCCCGTTTTTCTAGATGATTTATGTCAGATCGGACACCTTCCCCATAGCGCTCATCGGTGTATACGAACGTAAACCTGATCGCGTCCTTAACCACCGAAAGCGCATCGGTCGCCGTGCGGCCTTTCTCCGCTACATCCACAGCGACTTTGTCTTTGAGGCGGTCTAGGCCTTTCAGGCGGTGCTCGAAACCGACCAGGCGGCGCTCGGGGTCGCACGCCTCTATCTCCCGCA
>Ga0070741_10011897_pt1 | contig 15904 bp, 16 predicted proteins | sample Coa_R1_4_FD_66440 | JGI IMG/M metagenome (GOLD analysis project Ga0070741, IMG submission 66440) | Surface soil microbial communities from Centralia Pennsylvania, which are recovering from an underground coalmine fire - Coalmine... | ecosystem: Environmental > Terrestrial > Soil > Unclassified ...
CGAAGCGAACCACTTCTTCCGGTGAGAGATGATGGGCAAAGAGACCGCAGCTCACCAGGTCGAAGCTCGCATCTTCAAAGGGGAGTCGCAATCCATCCCCAATCACCAGCGAGTCGCCATTGAGCAAGTGGGCCCGTGACCGATCCAGCAGAGTGAAGCGTAGGCGAATGCCGCGCGGCTCCAGGCGGGCTCGCAATTCATGCGGAACGTCACCCGTGCCGGAGGCGACCTCCAACAGGCTAAAACTGGATTTGCCCGTCACCGCGGCAACCTGTTCCACCATCTTCTCGGTTGTGCTCACGCCTCCCCAGCGACGGTTGATGGCGCGCAAATCGTCGAGGGAAGCCGCAATTTCGGCGGGAGTGCCATTGTCATCATCGAGCAGCTCGCGGGTGGGCACGCGCTTCATGGCAGATGATTAGACTGATAATTTGAAAGAAAGGTGCCGCAAATCCAGCATTAAACGGCCGGAATTTGCATCAACTGCGCCGTGGCTGCATCGCCGGCTACACTTCTGCAAGTTCTTCTTCCAGGAGCTGCTTGTTATAAAGATCGGTATAGTACCCATTACGGGCGATGAGTTCTTCGTGCGTGCCGAGTTCGACGATGCGTCCCGCGTGCAGAACTGCAATACGGTCGGCGTTGCGCACCGTTGAAACACGATGCGATATGAAAATCGTCGTCCTTCCCTGCATGATTTCGCGCAGGTGATTCAGAATCTTGTCTTCAGTGTGCGTGTCGACGCTCGAGAGCGCATCATCCAGAATCAGGATTTTAGGATTTCGCAGGATCGCCCTGGCGATCGCCGTGCGTTGCTTCTGTCCACCCGAGAGCGTGATCCCCCGCTCGCCTACCATAGTTTTGAACTGTTCCGGAAAAGCCTGGATCTCAGCGGCAATGCTCGCCGCCTCCGCCGCGGCGCGCACTTCGTCGTCGGACGCATGCGGTGCCCCGAAGGCAATGTTTTCCCGAATGGTGTCGCTGAACAGGAATGTTTCCTGCGGCACGAAGCCGATCGCCGCACGCAAATCTTGCCGCTTGTAATTTTGGATCGGTTCGCCATCAATCAGCACTGCGCCAGGTGCGGTGTCATAGATGCGCGGGATCAAGCTCACCAGCGTCGTCTTGCCCGACCCCGTCGGACCCACGATCGCCAGGCTGCTACCGGCTGGAATATGCAGGTTGATGTCGTGCAAAACCGGCGAACCGTTGTAAGCAAAATTCAGGTTCCGGAACTCGATCTCGCCTTCGATTGGCCCGGGGACCCGAGTTTGGCCCAACATGACTGCCTGGTTATCGTCGATCTCCGGCTTCTCCACCAGGATCTCGTCAATCCGCGCCATGGACGCCGTGCCTCTCTGAAAAATGTTGATCACCCACCCCAGCGCGATCACCGGCCAGGTGAGCTGCACCATGTAGGTGTTGAAGGCCACGAAATCGCCAACGCTGATCTGTCCCAGCAGAACCTCACGCCCGCCAAGCCACAGAACCAGCACGACCGCGAACCCCAGCATGGTTTCCAGCGTGGGCCACAGCATTCCCATCAGGCGGACCAACCTGAGGCTGCGGCTGATGTATTCCTGGTTCGCTCCTTCAAACGCATTGATCTCCGCCTCTTCCTGCACATAGGCACGGATCACGCGAGCTCCGGAGAAATTCTCCTGGGCCCGTGCGGAGATATCTGAGAACATGGCCTGAATTTTTTCGAACCGCTCGTGGATTTGCCGCCCGAAGTACTGCACCACGATGCTGACCACTGGCAGCGGCAGAAAGGCATATAACGTGAGCTTGGGACTGATCGCCACCATGAAGGCGAGCGCGCCCGCGGTAAACACGAGTGTATTCGCCGAATACATGATCGCCGGGCCGAGCAGCATGCGAACCGCATTCAGGTCATTTGTGGCCTTGGCCATGATGTCGCCGGTCCGGGTGCGTTGATAATACGAATAGGAGAGTTTTTCTAGGTGCTCGAAGAGATCGTTGCGCAAGTCGAATTCAATATCGCGTGAGATGCCGATCACAATCCAGCGTGTCAGGAATTGAAACGTCCCCTTGATCAGCGCGATGCCAATCAGCAGCAGGGCATAGGTAAGTAGCTTCTGGCGGGTGACCCCAACGTGCAGGCTATCGATGGCGCGGCGGATCACCTGGGGAAAAAGAATCCAGATCCCGTTGTTCAGAAACACGCAAATCGTGCCGAACAGGTATCCGCGGCGGTACTTCTTCAGGTAGGGAACTAACGGACGCAGGTTCTTGGGCACCATGTGCTTAAACTAGATGAGATTTTAGCAGCCCAGGGTGCAGTGGTTACTGCATCAGCAAGGTAAGGTGACCGGTTCTGCCGGTCAGGCAGTTCGAACGCCGTGCTTACCAAGCGGCCGCGGCGCGCTATCCATGTGTTCGCCTTCGGGTTCGCGCCGGAATGCCAACGCACATGCTGTGGCTAGCGCCAGTACCCATCCCAGCAAGAAAAACCAGCCCACGCCCAACAAGACAAAATACATCACATCACCGTTCATGTGACTAACCCTCACGTTCCGGCCAGTTCAGTGCAGCCGGGCTTATGCAGGATCGGGCGATGCTTCCGGAGACCCGAATCTTGTATCACGATTTGCGCCGAAGTCCAAACTCGAATTGCTGTTTCACGGTACAGAGCAGGTTGCCGACGCGCCTCTGGTCGTTTCCAGGTTAACTTTCCCCTTGTTGACTTTGTATTCGGCCACAACAACCTGGATCGCTTGCAACCTTCCCAGCGTGGTCAGGCGTGGATTCTGGAACACGGATTCGATTCTCGAGATCCAGTACGCAACCGCGGTGTCAATTCCCATCGTTATTTCCGCTGCTACCGCTTCGATGAATTCGCGATCCATTGCTGAAGTTGCCATCTCCGCCTCTCGATTCATTTACCCCTGGGGAAAAAGCAGGCGGGGAAGGGGTAGAGAGAGTGAGCCCCGCCTGCATGCGCAGAGGCTTACTGGGGAGCAGTCCCTGCGTGCATGTGCTTCATGAACCGCTGCTCGCGGCGGCTCAGAAATTTATCCAACTTGTCCTTTTGGTCCGGGGTTAGTACCTGGAACAGTTCCGCCTCGATCCGTGTCTTCTGCACCGTAAGTTCGGTCAGCGTTTGTGACTGCTGTGCCGCGATGGATCGCACCTTGGCGTCGTCGTATCCGTTCTCCGCAATTTGTCGCAACTGTTGATTGGTCTGATCCAATTGCGTGAGCAGGGGACTGATGTTTGGTTCTTCCTTGGCCATGATCGCCTTCACTTGCGTCTGCTGTGCGTCTGTCAGGTCAAGATAGTCGGTAAAGAAACCGAGCATGTGTCCAAGAGGGAAACCCTCCTCGGCCCCCCGAGCATTGGGTCCTGCCTGAGCCAGCGCGAGCGCCCCCACTAGCAGGAGTGCAAAGGCCGCTAAAATTCGTTTCCAGTAATTCGACTTCATGTTGCATCCTCCGCGTTCTTCTGCAACGCATGTTGCTGTGCACTGATAAAAACACTTCCGCAATCCTTGCGCGGTAAAGAGTCAGTCAACGCTGGTAAAGTTTTGTAAAACGGCTATGCTATTGGTTTGACAATTCTTTACGCGCACTCTGGATGCGGGGATGCAACAATAGATATTAAATAGTAGTGATGGACAACATTCTCATCATCGATGACGACGTGGAATTGTGCAGCCTCGTCAGCGAGTATCTCGAATCTGAAGGCTTTCACTCGGAAGCTGTGCACAACGGTGAGCGTGGCCTGCAGCGTGCCCTTGGCGGAGAGCATATATTGATCGTTCTCGATGTGATGCTGCCCGGCATGAATGGTTTTGACGTGCTTCGCCGCATCCGCGATACCTCGCGCGTCCCTGTCCTGCTGCTCACTGCTCGCGGTCAGGACGTTGACCGCATTGTCGGCCTTGAAATTGGTGCGGACGACTACCTGCCGAAGCCCTTTAACCCACGGGAACTCGTCGCCCGCATTCGCGCCATCCTGCGACGCACCAAGAGCGGCGATCGCGGCGAAGTTCCGCCGGAGATCCTGCGCGTCGGCGACGTCGAACTGGATCCCGCGACCCGGACGGTGAAGCAAGCCGGGCAGCCGGTCGATCTCACTTCCGTGGAATTCAACCTTTTGGAAGTTCTACTGCGGGAAGCCGGCCGCGTGGTCACGCGCGAACGCCTGGTGAATGCCGTTCTCAGCCGCAAGTTCTCGCCTTTCGACCGCAGCATCGACATGCACGTGAGCAAGGTGCGCAAGAAACTTGGCGACTCCGACGGGTCTCCCGAACACATCAAAACCGTGCGCGGCGTGGGGTATATTTTTGCCCGGCCGCGCGAAGCCGTGCGGAGCGATGTCGGATGAGGAGTCTGTTTCTCAAAATCTTCCTGTCATTCTGGCTGGCCCAGGCACTTTTCCTCGTGCTTGCCGTCTTGGTCGCGCTGGCGTTCCGCCCCTCGCGAGGCTCATGGGAGGTGCTCCGCGCACGGGCCTTGAACGATGCGGTTCGCGCCTACGAGCAGGGTGGCCCGGAGCAGGCGCGCACTACTCTTGAGAATCTCTCTGACGCGCAGCACGTGCGTGCTTTTCTTTTCGACGATAAGGGAACCGAGGTCACGGGTCGTCCCGCCCCACCCTGGGCCTATGACGTTGTCAAAACCGGCGCCGCTCATCCCCACGGATTTCCGTGGAATCTTATGCCCAACCGCTTCTTGGGCCAGTCGACGGCAGCCCCAGACGGGCACCGCTACACCATTGCTCTCGAATTACCGCCCGGCCCAAAAATCTTTTTTGGCCCTCACGGGTTCCCCGGTATGGGCTTGTTTATCGCAATCCTCTCCTCGGGACTGGTTTGCTACCTGCTGGCGCGCTACCTGACCTCTCCCATCGGACGTTTGCGCTCGGCCACGCAAAAACTGGCCAGCGGCGATCTCAGCGCCCGCGCCGGAACTTTGCCATTTCGACGCCGCGACGAGCTCGCGGAGCTCATGCGTGATTTCGACGCCATGGCTTCGCGCATCGAGAGCTTGGTCAACGCCCAGTCCCGGTTGCTGAACGATGTTTCGCACGAACTGCGTTCTCCGCTGGCCCGTCTGAGTGTGGCCTTAGGATTGGCTCGCCAGCGCACCGGACCACAAGCTGAGAGCGCGCTCGACCGCATCGAACGCGAGGCGGACCGCCTGAACGAACTTATCGGCCGCCTTCTCACAATTGCTCGCCTGGAAAGCGGCGAAGAGATTGCGCCTAAGGCTGCAGTTTCGCTGGGCGAGCTGGTACACGAGATTGCTACCGACGCCGATTTCGAAGCACAGGGCCGCAACTGTCGCGTCAACTACGTGGTCGATGATGATTGTGTGGTGATGGGAGACCGCTCCTTGCTTTACAGCGCCGTCGAAAATGTGGTCCGGAATGCGACTCGCTATAGCGGGGAAGGTACCGAAGTCGAAATCATCCTGGAGAAAGACAGAAGCAGCCACTACGCCATCTTGCGCGTGCTCGACTCTGGCCCGGGCGTTCCCGAAGATTCCTTGGAGAAGCTATTCCGTCCGTTCTACCGCCTGGACGATGCTCGCAACCGTCAAACCGGCGGCGTAGGACTCGGATTAGCGATCACCGACCGCACGGTTCGCTTGCACGGTGGGACCGTCCGCGCGGTTAATCGGTCCCCGGGGGGATTGATGGTCGAGATTCGGTTGCCGCTCACCGCAGCCGCCAAAACTCAGCCGTCCAGCGAAATTGCTCCTGCTCCCATGCCAACCGCTTGAGCCCAATCTTCCTTGGCAAACAATAACAAAAGCGCCGCGACCGCAACGCTCCCAGCGGCGGAACAGCTGTGCTCGGTTTGCTCTTCCACGGCATTTCCTGTACACAATTAAGATAAAAGCACTCAGGAATACGTGCCGCAGGTGACTCCTGCTATCGCCCGAGGAGGGGCAGGCGCAAGCATGTCAATGCAGCTCCGTGGAATTGCCGGCTTGGCGGTCGTCGTAGGTTTCGGAATGGTGCTGATCAGTTGCGGTGGCGCATCACGTCCCGCCGGTGTGTTGTTTGTGAGCAGCCAGGGCTCCTCGCTCGTGGATTCTTTCGGTATCAATCTCAACACAGGTGTTGTTTCCCAGATCAATACTGGCGCGGCAACCGGCAGCACGCCGGGGCCTATGCTGCTGGATTCCGCCGGCGATTTCGCCTACGTTCTCAATAACGGCAGCAACAATGTCTCGCAATTTTCGGTGAAATCGAACGGTACACTGGCCCCTATTTCAAAGACTGCCGCGGGAACCTTGCCGATGGGCCTCGCCCTGGACCCCGCGGGCAAATTCCTCCTTGTGGCCAATCAGGGGTCCAATGACATTTCGGTATTTTCGGTCGGATCGAATGCCGCGTTGACGCCCGTCGCTGGTTCGCCGTTTGCCACCGGCACCCTCCCCACTCCACAGGCCCCCTCGACCGCCGCACCCGTTGGGATCACTGTCTCGTCGAACAACTTTGTCTATGTTGCGAACCAGGGCCAGAATTCTGTCTCCGCATACGCGCTGAATACCAGCTCGGGAGTCTTGACGCCGATCCCCGGATCGCCATTCGTCCTCTCCGTGACCGCACCGACGGCTGCCCTGGCTATGGAAACGGCAAACAGCGTTTCCGTTCTGTTTATCGGTAACCAAGGCTCCAACAACGTAAGCGCATTCCTGATCAACACGGATGGCACCCTCACCTCGGTATCCGGTTCGCCGTTCTCCGCGCAGTTGGGGCCCGTGGCCATGGCTGTCGATCCAACAAAGAATTTCCTTTATGTGGCGGAGCTGAACTCAAACCAGGTCTCGCAATACCGCATCAACCCAGGAAATGGCTCTCTATCACCATTGTCCCCCGCAGCGGTTTCCACCGGGACCAGTCCTGTGGCCGTTGCCGTACATCCGAATGGCTTGTACCTTTACACCGCGAACGTGGGTTCCGATACGATTTCCGCTTTTCGCATCACGACTCAATCCGGCATCCTGACGCCAATTCAATCAGCGACTACCTCGGCCCGTCCCGCAGGGCTGGCGCTGAAGTAAACTTCGCCCAGTCGCCTCGAGCAGCCCGGTTTGACGCACAGGGCTGAGCTTTTTCTCGACACGGGCGGGTCGCTCCAAGCGTCACAGCGCGGCCGCGTGGTGAAATCCGCCCTCGCTGTGCTAGCTTAAACTTCATGTCCGCGGACACCGCAGTTCAACCCAAACACTTCCTCAGCGATAAGGTCGGGCACTTCACTGAGTCCGTAATTCGCGAGATGACGCGCCAGGCCATGCTCTACGACGCCATCAATCTCGCCCAGGGGTTTCCTGACTTTCCCGCTCCTTTGGAGATCAAGCGCGCCGCGCAGGAAGCGGTGGGCGCGGATGTCAACCAGTACGCCATAACCTGGGGCGCCAAGAGCCTGCGGCAGGCCATTGCCCAGCAGATGCGCACCAATCACAGCCTGGACATCGATCCCGAAAAAGAAGTCACGGTCTGCTGCGGTTCAACCGAGGCAATGATCTCCAGCCTGCTAGCCGTCTGCAATGCAGGCGATGAAGTTGTTGTGTTCGAACCCTTTTATGAGAACTACGGCCCAGACACTATCCTCAGCGGAGCCAAGCCCCGCTTTGTCAAACTTCGTCCGCCCACGACTCGCGATGCCGAGTGGACCTTTGACGAGCGCGAACTGCGTGCGGCATTTCACAATCACACCAAGGCCATCATTCTCAATACGCCCAACAATCCTACGGGCAAGGTCTTCAGCCGCGCGGAACTGGAACTGATTCGCGATCTCTGCCTCGGATTCAACGTGCTCGCCATCACCGATGAAATTTACGAGCACATCCTCTACGAAGGCACCCAGCACATATCCATCGCCTCGCTCGACGGCATGCGTGACCGCACCATCACCATCAACGGAATGTCTAAAACCTACAGCGTGACCGGGTGGCGGGTGGGTTGGGCGGTTGCGCCATCATCGATCACCAATGCCATCCGCAAGGTTCACGACTTTCTTACCGTCGGCGCTCCCGCGCCGCTGCAGGAAGCGGGCGCTTCGGCGCTGGCCATGCCGCAGGATTACTATCAGCGACTCGCGGAAGGTTACCGTGCGCGCCGCGATCGCCTGATTCCCGCGCTCGAAGAAGCTGGCTTCCGCTGCTTCCGCCCGCGCGGCGCGTACTACGTTATGACCGACATCACTGGCTTCGGCTATCCCGACGATGTCAGCTTTACCAAGTACCTGGTCAAGGACGTCGGAGTGGCGGCGGTTCCCGGTTCCAGTTTTTATAACGACCCCCGCGATGGAGCGACCCAGGTGCGCTTCGCCTTTTGCAAGTGCGATGAGACCCTCGACAAAGCCGCTGCCCGCTTACGGTCCCTGCGCGGAAGCAAGCGACCGTGAGTGTACGCAAGTAAATTGCTGTTACCTCTGCCACAGGGGCTGTCGCAAATGCCCTAGAGTGCGTCTTTGTTCCACAGCTTTCTGCGCTATACTGCGCTCACAAGGCCAGTGATTCTGCTTTCAGAAAGAGTGCTCTATGTCGGTAAAAGCCGTCGAAGAGGTATCTGCGAAGGTTCCTGGGGACGATTTCCAATCGCTCGAAGAGAAGGTCTATCGCACTATAGAGCTGTACAAATCGGCGCGTGAAGCCAAGTCCAGTGCCGAACGCGATGCCCAGCGCCTCCGCGAGCAACTAGAGGAGCGCGAGGAAGAGGTAGAAACTTTGCGCAAGGAAGTGGTTCAGCTGCGCAAGGAGCGCGAAGAAATCCGCGGGCGCGTCGAAAAGATGCTTGAGCAGATCGATACAGTATCGGAAGAGCAAGCCGCGAGTTAGAGCGGCAGCTGCTTCCGCATTAGGGAGTACATCCATGGCGACGGCGACCAAGCAACCAGTGCGCGATGCGGCCAACAACAGCGTTCGCGTCGAAATCTTCGATCAAGCTTACAACCTGCGCGGCTCCGACCCCGATTACATCCTGAAGCTTGCCGATTACGTAGATTCCAAGATGCGCGCCGTTGCCGAGCAGACCGCGACCGTCGATTCCGTTCGTCTCGCAGTGCTGGCGGCCTTGAATATCGCCGATGAATATCACCTTCTCAGGCGCAAGCTGGAAGGCGCGCCGAATGACTATCAAAAACGCGCCCATCAACTCGCAAACGCACTCGATGAGGTTCTGGAAGACAAGGTGGGTTGAACCCGGGCTCTTGTTGCCGGTAGCAATTTTGTATCGCTGCAAACGTAGGCCCTAAGTGGTCCCGCACTGCAAGCCATTTGCCATCTTTTTACCTCCCGCCTCTTGCGAATCGGCGGGCCTTTCCCTAGCATCAGTATCGAAAGCCGACCTGCCAGGTTGGTGATGGTGGTAACCGATTTTTGAACCAACACCAGAATGAACGGGGACTTGACTCGATTTTCGATCCGGTGAGCAACGTTCCGCCATGCGGAAATGCCTAAAGGGTCTCGGCGGGTTCCCACCGTCTACGACGGGTTCATTCTCGGCCCACCACACGGCTCAGTGGGTCGGCTTCTTTATATCCCCGCTCTCGCGAGGGTTAGAACCACTGACGATCTTCCATTCCTGCTAAACTTCTCCTAGCAAAACTGAGTACCAGAGCATCTAACAAAGCAGTGTTTCCACGACTCTTTCACATCGGCGCCTTCAGTCTGCCCACTTACGGATTTCTTGTGTCTATGGGTGTCCTGGTGGGCCTTTGGATCAGCGTACGAAATTCGCAGAAGCAGGGAATCGACCCCGACAAGGCCTGGAATCTTGGCATTCTCGTCGTTCTTGCCGGCATTGTCGGCGCCAAGGTCCTTCTGATTGTGAATGACTGGAGCTATTACACAAGCCATCCAGGCGAGATCTTCAGCGTAGGCACTTTGCAGGCGGGCGGCGTCTTTTCCGGAGGCTTGCTGGCCGCCTTGGCTGCGGCGATCTGGTATATCCGCAGCAATCGAATGCCAGCCCTCGCCACCTGTGACGCTTTTGCTCCTGGGCTGGCGCTCGGCCACGCTATCGGGCGGGTGGGATGCTTCGCTGCCGGTTGCTGCTGGGGCAAGCCGACGCACTCATTTCTCGGCGTGACCTTCACCAATCCTCTGGCCCATTCCTGGGTAGGCACTCCGCTCGGTGTGCCTCTTGAACCGACCCAGCTTTTCGAGTCGGCAGTGGAGTTGGCGAATTTTTTCCTGCTTACGTGGTTGTTTGCACGCAAAAAATTCGATGGCCAGATCATAGGGGCCTACCTGTTCCTCTATGGCATCGCGCGTTTCTTCCTCGAATTCATCCGTGACGATCCTGGCCGGGGCGAGGTATTTGGCGGCGTCATGAGCGGTACACAACTGATCTCGATCGGCCTGGTCATTGCTGGCGGGGTGATCTGGTGGTTGCGCAGCGGATCGCCCCGACCCGTCCCCGCACAAGCCACACGGTAGACGCCCGTAAGCGGCAATATACGCATCAAGAGCATCAGGCCCCCATACGCCGCTGGAACTTTCCGCATCGCCCTCCTGCGTGCATGACCCAGATACGCCGGCCGGATCAATCTTCAGCGGGTCTTCTCCAGTCCTGTATTCTTGTTGGTTCTTAGTGCAGTTCATTCCTGTATGGGATGCTGCTGAATACTGAGAGCCATCAGCTGACCGCTGACCCGATGCCTCCAACTCCCGCGCAACTGGAGACCACTTCCGAGGACGCCGGCAAGCGTCTCGATCAATATCTGGTTTCGCGCCTCGCTGATGTCAGCCGTGCGCGCGTCCAGCAACTGATTGCGCAGAAGAAAGTGTTAGTCGATAATGCGGAGGCGAAAGCCTCTTTCCGTTTACGGGGAGGCGAGCGCATCTCGATTCTTGGACCGGCGCAGCTTCCGCCCTTGCGCGCCATAGCCGAAGATATTCCCCTGGACGTTGTTTATGAAAATGATGATTTTGCTGTCATCAACAAGCCTGCCGGCATGATGGTGCACGCGGGCGCGGGTGCCACCGAGGACGAGCGCAATCGCGGCACTCTCGTAAATGCCTTGTTGCACCGGTTCAACACACTTTCGGGTGTTGGGGGGCAGTTGCGCCCCGGCATCGTGCATCGCCTCGACCGCGGGACCAGCGGCCTCATGGTGGTTGCGAAAAATGATGAGGCCCACCGCAAACTCGCTCTCCAATTCTCCCGCCGCATGGCCAAAAAGACGTATGTCGCTCTGGTGCATGGCTGGCTCAAGCAGGACCGCGGAACTATTGCAACCAGCATCAGCCGCGACGTAGTTCGCCGCACTCGCATGACTACCCGCCGTTCCGGCGGTCGCGAAGCCATCACTCACTATCAGGTTCAGCGCCGCCTCGAGACTCCATTCGGCAAATTCAGTCTCCTGGAAGTGAAAATCGACACGGGCCGTACTCACCAGATCCGAGTTCATTTGGCCTCCCTCGGGCATCCGGTTGTTGGCGATACCCTGTATGGCGCCCCCGAAAAGCTCACCTGGCAAGCTCAAAAGAAGGCAGGCAAGATTCCACAAACCCCTGCTTCACCTTTGTCGCTGTCCCGCAACTTTCTCCATTCCGCTTCTCTACAACTGCAGCATCCGCGAACCGGGTCGCCATTGTCCTTCTCCCGCCCACTCCCCCGGGAACTCCAAGAGTTCATCGCCCTTTTGGAGCAGAGTGCGGGTTAGAGTTGCGCCCGGCTTGCGGCTATAATGAAATTTCCGATGAAAATTCGCTGGGCCATCCTTTGTACGACCGTGGCATTGGGGATATCGCTGTCTCATGCGCAGATTCCCGACCCCGACCTGCCAGCCGCTCCCTCGGCCACTAAGGATGCGACAAGCAAAGCGCCACCAGCTCAGCAACGGCAGCCTGGCGAAGGAAAGAGCAAACCTCAAACCGCTCCGGCACCGGAATCTACGCCCGCTGCGCAGGCGGAGACCCCTTCCAAAGCTTCTGAGCAGCAGGCTAAATCGCCCTCCGCTACGGACCAGGAATCTCCGGACACTTCCAGCGAAAGCACAACGAGTGCACGAACCGATACACAGCCGGGGTCATCAACTGCGCCCACCCAGGGCCGCAACGACGTCGACGAATCTCTGACCACTATCAAACGCCATGTCGACGAGGTGAATGTCGTCTTCACCGTCACCGACAAGCATGGCCGCTACGTGCGCGATCTTCATCGTGACGACTTCAAAGTGGTTGATGACCGCAAGCCCGCGGAACAGATTCGCAGTTTCAGCAGCCAGACCGATCTTCCTCTGCAGGTCGGGTTACTGATCGACGCCAGCAACTCGGTGCGTGACCGTTTCAAGTTCGAGCAGGAATCGGCTATCCAGTTCTTGAACCAGACCGTTCGGCAACGCTACGACAAAGCCTTCGTGATTGGGTTTGACGTAACTCCCGAAGTCACCCAAGACTTCACCGACAATACAGAATCTCTCTCGCGTGGAGTTCGTGCCCTTCGTCCGGGCGGCGGCACTGCCATGTACGACGCTCTCTACTACGCTTGCCGCGACAAACTGGCCAAGGTGCAGCAGGCTGGACCGGTACGGCGCGCCATCATTCTTCTGAGCGATGGCGAAGATAACCAGAGCCACGTGACTCGCGAAGAAGCCATTGAAATGGCGCAGCGCGTTGAAGTGATCATCTACACCATCAGCACCAATGTCAGCGGGATGAAGCATCAGGGAGACAAGGTCCTGGAGCGCATTGCCGAAGCTACCGGAGGCCGCGCATTCTTCCCGTTTCAGATTCGCGACGTGGCCGACGCTTTTGCCGAGATCCAGGACGAGTTGCGCAGCCAGTACGCCATCTCTTACAAGCCGGCGGATTTTGCCGCTGACGGGCGCTATCGCACTATTGAGATTCTCGCCCAGAATCACAAGGGACTGCACGTCCGCGCCCGGCGCGGTTACTTCGCTCCTTCCCAGTAGTTCGGCGCTAAAACGGCTCCATCGGCTTTGAGGTGCTGACGATTGGCAATCATTGGGTGCAGCTATGCCAGGCTACTCCGGCACTCCGCTTCCGAAAAAGCTCGGCATCAAGAGCGGCGCCCGCGTCGCACTTCTGAACATGCCAGCGAACGTCAGGGGCGAACTGAAGTCCGCGCTTGCGACGTGTAAAGTTCTTAGTGGAGACGAGAAGTCTCTCGACTTTATCTCTCTCTTCGTGAACTCGCAGCGAGAACTCAAGAAGAACTTTTCGCAAGTGAGCCGCCAACTCGCGCCTTGTGGAATGCTTTGGGTCTCGTGGCCGAAGAAAAGTTCAGGATTAGCGTCGGATCTGGATGAGAATATCGTCCGAGAGATTGGTTTGAATGCGGGTCTGGTCGATGTGAAGGTTTGCGCCGTCGACGATGTCTGGTCAGGGCTGAAGTTTGTATTTCGCCTGAAGGATCGCCCGGCAAAATCCCCGGCTAGGAAATAGAGGCGCCGGAGTGTTTTTAGTCAGTCTGCTTCTCGCCGAATTGCGTAATACCCGCTCCGCGCCTGCACCTTGTAATCTTTCTGCTTGGGATGAATTTCAACCTTACGGAAGGTGCCGTCAAGCTTGGCATTGGTTGACGTGTAACCGATGTTGTATTGACTGCGCAGTTCCTGCGCGATCTGGTTAAAAGCATCTTTGAGCTTTTCGATTTTGTTGCCCACCTCGATCATCCGGCCCCCGGTTTCGCTCGTGAGTTCTTTCATCTGGCGATCACCCGAGTAGCCCCCGAATCCATAAAACCCACGGTCGGCAATGAGCAGCACATACGCGATGGAGTCCGCTTTCTGTGCCGCTTCCACTGCATCTTTCACCTTGTAATGGCTGCCCTGATCCTCGCCGTCGGTCAGGATGATCATCGCCTTGCGGCCTACTTCCTTTGCCAGTTCATCATGCGAAGCGAGGTACACGGCGTCATACAGTAGTGTGCCCTTGGGACTGCCGGAGCAGGGAATCGGCCCGCCGCCGGCTCCCGGCAATCCGCCGCAGCTCGAAGGCGGCGCGTTGATCTTTGCCTGGTTCAACGCCGTCCGCAGCAGGTGCGTCGAATTCGTGAAGTCCTGCAACAGGTCCACGTCCACGTCGAAGCTAATAACGAAAGCCTCGTCCTTGGGGCGCAGGATGTCCTGCAGAAACGCTGCTCCAACTTCCTTTTCCATGTCCAGCACGCGCTGCTGGCTACCGCTGGAATCGATCAGAATTCCCAATGTCAACGGCAGGTTCGATTCTGCGGTGAAGTACTTGATGGTCTGTGGCTTGCCATCCTCGAAGATGTCGAAATCGTTTTTCGTAAGGCTGGGAATCAACGCTCCATGTTTGTCCTTCACGTTGAAGAACAACTGGACAACGTTCACGTTCACCTTCAGCGTTTCCATCGATTGTTCGTCATCCGATTTTTGGGAACGCTGCTGGGAAGCGTCCTGGCCCACAGCCATTCCGGCCAGAAGCAGTAAAGGCAGGGCTAGTACCTGAAAAGCCAAGGATTTGCGCATGCAGGAAATCTCTTGAGGAACTTTGCTAGTCTATCCTTGCAACGTTAGATGCACCAAATCGAGTCTATTGACAGTGGAATCGTGGGATACTTAAGAGCGGCGAGAGAGGATTCATCGTGGCCGGACTCAGTACCAGGAAGCTTCTTATCCTTTTGGGCTTAGTGCTTTGCGTGCTTGGAGTCTGGCTCTACGGACAGCAGACCGGTTCCTCTTCACAGGATCAGGGCATTCCCGACGCGCCATCGGCAACCCGCCCGGCGCAACCCTTTCCCACCCCGCCGCCAAATCGCCAGCCGTCGCCAAATTCACCAACGGAAAACCCCGCACCTCCGGACAGTTCTTCGGCTCCGGAGAACAACCCGCCAACTCCTGGCGCCCCCACCGAAGGAGAGACGAACCCTCCCCCGGCAATGCCGCCAGTTACCACCGTGCCAGCGGGCAGTGTTCCAGAAAGCAACACGTCGCAGCAGGACCTCTACAAGCTGTCGGTAAACCTCAATTTCGTGCAGGTACCGGTCACGGTAAAGGACAATGATGGCCGTCTCGTTGCCGGTCTGCAGGCCAAGGACTTTACCGTCCTCGAGGATGGCGTCCGGCAGCCACTTAAGTTCTTTACCAGCGATCCGTTCGTGATGTCCGCCGCCGTCATCGTCGATCTGGGCATGCCCGACGTGGCCGTGCAGAAGGTGAACCGCACCTACTCCGCGCTCCAAGGCGCCTTCAGTCCTTATGACGAGGTTGCCCTCTACAGCTACAGCAGCACTGTGGGCCGCATCAGCGGATTCACGTCGGCCGACCAGAAGCTGACCGCCACCCTGAATCAACTCAAGACCAATCGCGGGCGCAACAATGGACCGCCCGTGCTGACCGGACCTCTCGCATCGGGTCCTACCATCAACAACGTGCCGGTCGATCAGCCGGTGCAACCGGTGATCACGCCGCCCAAAGAGGCGCATGTCCTGAACGATGCCATGTTGCTCGCGGCCCTCGATCTGAGCAAGCGTCCTCGGGACCGCCGGAAGGTGATTTTCGTTATCAGCGAGGGCCGTGAGCTTGGCAGCAGCGCCAGCTACGCGGATGTCATGAAAGTTCTGCTATCCAATAACATCATGGTGTATGCCATAGGGGTTGAGGGGGCGGCTCTGCCCGGCTATGGCAAGCTGCAGCGCCTCGCCCATCTTCCCCGCTACGGCTACAGCGACATCCTTCCCAAATACGCCAACGCGACTGGTGGAGAGGTCTTCAACGAGCTGTCAGCCTCTGACATTGAACAGGCCTATGCTATGGCTCTGGGGGATGCTCGCAACCAATACACTCTTGGATACACTACCCGCGCCACTCCCAGCAGCAAGTACCGCGATATCGAAGTGCGCGTCCATCGTCCCAATGTGAAGGTCACAGCCAAGGCCGGATACTACCCGCTGCCGCCGGGGAAATAAGGTTTAACTGACACCCGGCGAG
>Ga0070741_10011898_pt1 | contig 15904 bp, 18 predicted proteins | sample Coa_R1_4_FD_66440 | JGI IMG/M metagenome (GOLD analysis project Ga0070741, IMG submission 66440) | Surface soil microbial communities from Centralia Pennsylvania, which are recovering from an underground coalmine fire - Coalmine... | ecosystem: Environmental > Terrestrial > Soil > Unclassified ...
TTATCTACCAAAACTCCAACAACTAGAATCGTGCGGTTTCTGTTTTTCTAAATAATTAGCTAATTCTTGTTCTATTTCTTGCGACGACACATTTGATGCTATCGCAACTATGCTACACAGTTCTTTTGCTGCTTGATCTCGTATTGGTTTGTCACAGGGAGTTATTGAACCTGCTCCACCTGCATATACTGAGCTATGAATTGCCATGGCTACGTCACAAATCTCATCTTTATAACTTGGTCCCGTTCCTATATAACTTGCTATTCTATCAAGACCCTGTACGTGTAAATGTTTACGTTTAAGATTTTCGCCCTCTGACGTTTTAAACCATTCGGCTGCAATTTGTTTGAATTTTGAACACTCAGAAGAATTGAGCCATTTACCCTGATGCCTAGGCTGTTCATGGCATTGATCTTCGGCAGTTGAAAAGGTATCAAATAGCGGATTCTTTTCTGCCTTATTGTAAGCTACCTGGTATTCTCTCTTGCTTATTTCATATAATTCTTTTATTACTTCTTTATTTACCGTTCGTACTTTCTTTTGATCAGCTTGTATACCTGTGGTGAAGCCTGAAATAAGCATAACAGTGAATAACGACACGTGCTTGATATTCATTTGATATCTCCAGATATGGTTGAGAAAGAACATTTTCATTTTTATACGTTTATATTCTATATGAAATTTAAAATAAATCAAAAGGGGCTAAAAAACCGCATAATTTTGATGATTATGCGGTTACAATGGTATAAATAACGTAGGTTATCTTTTAGAATAGGCAACAGTTACTGAGGCTATCCCTTTAATATTACCTAAAAGATGTGGATTGGTTTGATCGCAATATGTGCCTGATGGCCCGTCAAACTCCCATGCCCCATCAGAAGCCTTTTTCCATGGGTATTGCAATTGTACGGTAGATTGTGAGGCTCCCTTTGTTTTTTTTTCCTTTGCTTTTTCAGCTGGTTTTTCAGCGCTTTGAGTGGTGCAAAAAACTGAAAAAGATAGCAATAGAAGCGTTAGTTTGCGTATGTCCGTCATGTGCTCCTTTGTAAATATATAGTGTTTTATATTCTATTTTTACCAATCATATGACATGCCAAAATGCACTTCAGATGCCGTTTCATTGAGTTTTGGATTACGTCTATTTTTACGTGGATCAATTTTGAATCCCCAATCGATGTTAATTGGCATTGGTTGCAATAAACGCACACCAAGGCCGATTGCATGGCGATAATCAAAATTGTTACCGCTCACAAAAGCTTTTGACACATTATTCAGATAAGGATTGTCAAAACCTGCGCCACCATCGTAAAAGGCTACCGCCTTCATATTCATGTCGCTGGTGATAGGGACGATCAATTCCGCGTTGATAAAGAAGGCTTTGGTACCGCCAATGGTGTCTCCCGCAAATTGTGGGCCAATTTGTCCAAAAAGAAAACCGCGCACGCTATTTTGACCACCAATATGAAAGAGTTCTCCAAAAGGAACCGTTCTGTTTTTAAACGGTGCGGAAATGCCAAAATAACCATGTAATTTTAACACAAGATCGTATTCTGAAATGAGCGCGGTAAACCAACTTGCATCAAATTCAAGCTTATAAAAACCGATATTACTGTTAAATGAAGGAATGGCAAATCTATTGGTGATTTTCCAGCGATGTCCGTACATGGTGTGCACGGGGTGGTTACGCGTATCTTGTTCTAATTTTGTGGAAATATATCCAAAAGTACCTGGTGCAAATTCTTTATCCAAAATAGTCTGATATTCTGCTCGTTCAACTGCATTATCAAACAATGCTACTGGCTGACTTGTGTATTTAACATCTTCAATACCAGCACTTGCAAGCACGTTGACGTCATGCATAATTGGTTTTTTTGATTGAGTAATAAAACCACCCGTTAATGAAGCTCCCGTTAATTTTTGATGCACTGTTTTAACATGCGCAAGTTCATCGTAAACAGGTCGTTTGTGGTAAATATCAAACGCGCCTAAAATAGGTTTGTCAAACATCCATGGCTGAGCGATATGCAACAATGCCGTTTGTTCGTCTTTTGAATACGTTGTACTCAAATTAATATGCACGCCACTGCCAAACAAATTAGTATCAGACAGTTCGCCTTTTAAAGAGAAGCTTGACAATGGTGACCCTAAATCTGCTCCTGCGCCACCAAAGCCAATTTGAGCGCCAAAATGACCCGTTTTTGTTTCTTTAACGATTAGATCTAGATCCGCCGTTTCTTTGTTAAGCCGCTTAATTTTCCAATTAACACCATCACGCGGATCAAAGTACCCGAGTGATGCAACATTACGCTTTGAAGCGTTCATTTCGCGGTGCGTGAGCAATTTTCCTTCTTCTAACAAAATTTTGCGACGAATAATTTTGTCACGTGTTTTTTGATTTCCACGAATAGTGACTTTATTAAGACGCACTTGATCACCAAGATCTGAAAAGAAAGAAAGCGCGACTGTTTTGTCATCTTCATTTGGTAATATTGATGGTTCAATATGTGCAAATATATAACCATAATCACCCCATAATACTTCAAGTTGTTTAATCGCATTTGCGACACCATCGCGTGAATAATACATACCGGTGCGGATAGGCAAGCGCGACAACAGATATTCTTCAGGTACTATGTCATTGCCGGGAGCACTGATAGATCCGATTGTGTATCGATCTCCTTCTTCAATCTCAAACGTGAGCACAATATGTTGATTTTTTGGATTAATATCAACAATGGTATCGATTACTTTTGCGTGCAGGAAGCCATGGTTTTGATAATATTGTTCGATAAAATGTTTATCACCTTCTAATCTGCCTGGGTGGTAGTTGCCTGCTTTATCCAAAAAGCTTAAAAGCCAATCTTCTTTTGTTAAAGCAACTGCGCGTAGTTCTTTGCTGCTGATATGCTGGTTACCAACAAATTTAATTTGTTTGACAATTGCAGCAGGGCCTTCATGAATAACAAATGATGCAGTTGCACGATTATCTTCATCAACAGTAAATTCTGTTTCTATGTCTGTTTGATTGTATCCTTTTTCAAGATACAATTCTTTTATTTTGTGAGCGATAATTTTCAACTCTTCTATATCAATAGCGGTGATTTCATCAATATTGATTTTTTTTGCAATTTCTTTATCTGATACGCGCTTATTACCAGATGTTTTTATTTCGGCAAGCGGTGTTTTTTCTTCAACCGCGACATGCAATGCGATAAAATCGTTGCCGATAGGTTCGCCAAATACTTTTATCGTACGAAACTTTTTAAGTCCATAATATAAATTATGGATTAAGAGTCGTGTTTTACGTTTGTCAAAAATTTCACCAATTTTGTAAGGGATAAGGTTCGTGATTGCTTGAGATGATGTGTATTTGTTTCCTTTAATAATAATGTTGCTGATACGTCGAGGTGATTGCACTGCGGATGCTACAGGAGGTTCCTCTTCAGTTGGTTCTTCATTGTCGTCATTTTCTTGCGCAACAAGTTCAGGTTCATCTGGTTCGTTGTATTTTGATGAAATATCAAAGGAAGCTTGTTGTGCTAAAGAAACAGAAGTACTGGCTAAAACAATGCATAATAGCGCAGTGATGCAATATATCAGATGTCCTTTTTTTACTTTTTCAACCATATTAATAAATCCCGCGGTCAACGTTGCGTAGTATTGAAACAATGATTATGAATAAATAATAATTAATGAAACATACTACTCATTTTTTAAATTTTTACTAGGGTAATACGATTCTGAGCATAAAGACTTTTATACATTTCTTTGTGCGAACCTTATATGATCATTGCAAAGATGATATAATTGGACTGAAAGTTCGTTCAAGTTTTTTGTTTCGTTACAGTGAAAAATACCTATTAAAAATTATGAGGGGTACAATGTTTTATCTTATTTTTCTGCTTTTTTTGTCTCAACAGTGTTATGGAATGCTCTTTAGACCTTTAACATCACTTGCCAAAAATGATGATGGAATAACAAATATGACAGATAGTCTAAGTATAAAATATATGGTAGATAGAGAAAATGAAGTCTGGCAAGAGCTTTGTGAAGAAGCAAACAAATCCCAAGAAAATCCATTAAGTATTGCGTGTCAAGATCTTGATAGATTTGGTATTGATGCGGTAAAAAGATTTATCAAAAAAAAGAGTGCCGATGTTAATAAACAAGACAAATTATCGAATAACACACCATTGCATTGGGCATGTGTGCAAGACTGCCAATATGATGCAGAGCAACTTATTTCTGCGCTTATTCAAGAGCCAGGCATTAATGTTAATATACAAAATAAGCATAAACAAACTCCTCTTTATCTTGCATGTATCAATACGCAAAATATATATGATGCACGTGTAGATCTATTATTAGCAACGCGTAAAATTGATTTTTCGCTTTGCGATGTAGCAGGATTTACCATTGTTGAGTTTGCGAGCTATGCGTATACGCATTATTGGAATGTGTATCATTATGAGAGGTGGTGTGGAGACAAGCAAACGTTTTTGCAACTTGCGCCAGAAAAATTAGAAAAATTGTTGGCAACGCGTGAATGTGTTATGCATAAAATAATGCGAGCAGCATCAACGCCTTTGTTGATTGAACCTATCATAAAAGGTTTGGGCAACATGCCTATAGTACATGATATTAAATGTATTATAGCTCATAAACTGTATGAAACGTTAATTGAGCTTATTGTGGCAAAAAAATATGCGTATATACCATGTGTTCTTCTATAACTACGAATATTCTACGCATGAGCAAAGAAAAGAGATAAAACACCAAATGTGTGAAAACCCAACAAGAGAAGATATTGCATTATTGTGGCAGCAATGAGATGCATGCGCAAAATATTATTAAAAATGGAGCAAAAAATTATTCTTATTACTCTTCGATACATTCTACTACGCTTCCTTCGACAGGCTCAGGATGAGCGGGCGTAGAACACTCAGGGCGAACGGAGTTAAGATTATCAAAGCAATCGCTTATGTTGAATTCGTGTTATTTTAGGCGTTAAATTATTACCACAAAAGTTGAACATCTTCTCTTGTTGGCCTTTCCATTAAATCTTTTTTGATCTGTTGTCGTTTTTCATGCGTATGCATGTAATAACAGCAAAAAGCATAGTGATTATAATAGCCTTCAATCTCGGCTTTAAGATGCGTTGTAGGAGTTATTTTACATTTGCGAGCAACAATAAGCTCGATATTGAGTTGATACAGTAAATGCATAATCAGTGCTTGAAGTTCTGGTAACAATGGAGTGCATGAGAAATAGAATTTTATAAGTGCACATGGTATTGGTTGTGCTGTTGCAGCAACTATTTTATGAAAGGACCATTCACGTATCATAATAAGTTTTTCTTTTTCTTGTGATGACCAATTTGCTGCATCTTCACATGTTTTCCACCATTGTGTGTAGCAATTGCTGAAAAATTGAATAAAATCTTCTCCATTTTTACTTTTGAGGGAAAAGTCTATTTTACCTGTTGCAAGTAATTGATCTATGCGCGTATCATTAACATTGCCAACGTGAATACAGGCACGATGGAGTGGGGTTAGTCCCTCTTCGTCTTGTTTGTTAATATCGATAGTAGGCAATTTTATCAAAAGGGCAAAATTATCAAGATCATTTTGTGCGTCATTTATGCATGTCCAATGTAATGGTGTAATGAGAGTTTTTTCATCCTGGACGTTAAGATGGGTTGGTTCTTTTGAAAGAACATAGCGGATAAATTTTGGTTCACAAGAACTACAGCATGCAAGACTTAGTGGACTCATGCGTTGTCTTTGTGCTGATGTACAAATTTGTTTGTATTTCATGCTAAAATGAAATGGAAGTTCATCCGGGCAAACTGCTAACGATGAAGACTGTAGCATGCAGAAAGAACGGTAGTGTGAGAACAACATAAGAAATAAAAATATTTTTTTCATGTAATTTTTTCCTCTATATTCCTGAACTCAAAAGCGTAGAAATCAGTTTTGTTTTGTGATGTTGTGTGGGGAAATGTAACGCATTATGGACAAATTTTTTAACCGCTTGTTGTTTACGATATGCTTGGGTGAGTAAAGTGCTTATTTCTCTATTGTTATAGTTTATTCTATTGCCATGCGGTGTCAACCAGCCTTTTTCTGCTAACGTACTGTATTTTTTAGGAACACGTATGCCATATTCAAGTAAAATTCTGACTATTTTTGTTTTTTCATGGATAATAGGAGGTTCTATAGACCTAACATATTGATTATGCCGTGAAGCCAAAAAAAGCATATTTAAAAATAGTATTATTCAAATAATCAAGCAACTCACGCGTAGCTGAATCAATGTCAGAAATAAATTTGTTATGAATAACAGAAGCTCTGGCAGCTTTCCAAACATGTTCTTGAGGATTCTCGTCAGGGGCATATGGAGGAAAATTGATGATTAAAAAATCAACACAAGTCGCCAAAAACTTTTTCATAGCTTCTCCCTTATGCCATGGAGCATTGTCCCAAAGCAACAAAATTATGTAAAGCAAGCACTTTTTTTAAGATTTTTGCAGATATTTCACTTGTTTGTTTATCTTCCTTGAATGCGATTTGTTGACCAGTTTTTATGTTTAAAAAGCCATAAATACTCTTACGTTTACGAGTATTTGAGTGTTCAATTTTAGGCTGATAATTTTCTGGCAACCATATTTTTTGTAACGTTGTTTGTGAAGTAAGAATCATTTCGTCTTCAACTAAAACAACCGTTTCTGGATCATGTAATGCAGCATTTATTGTGGCTTCATTTTGTTTTTTCCATTCATCTATCAAATTTTGATTACGCCTTTCATAAATCGTTTCTGGTTTATGATAGGTAAATTTTGATTGTTTAAAAATGATATACAAAGATGTTTTTGATTTGTATTTTACATTATATAATTGAAGAATAAGTCGACCCAATATACTTGGAATCCAATAATCCCAATCCCATCCATAATTGCGAGGAGTTTTTGTATGCAACATGTCTGCAATTTCTAATCGCTGATTTTTTGTTAGCAAACTTGCGGGTTTTTTTTCTTTCGTTTGCTTTCTATCGCAGCAATTCCTCCTTTTATATATTTTTTTCTTGCTTTGACAACAGTTTCCCTTTTTAACCCTGTTATCGATAAAATTGCTTTAGCGGAAAGACTATTTGTTAGCATTAATATCGCTTGAGCTCTTTTAATTTCTTCGGGTGTTCTACTGTTTTCTTTTATAAAAGCAGATAATTCTGCGTCTTTTTGATTTGTAAGCTTTTCCATGAAATTCATTATAGCAACTTTTCCTTTTTTTTGAATTTGCTATAAGTTTATCTTTCTTCACGGCATAATCAATATGTTAGGTCTATAAAGATTCAAGAAAAGAATAAATTTAAAAAGGATTTTATTTCCCTTCCAAGGCTAATTGCTTATTAATGTGTGTAAGTTGCGGTTGTGGCAATAAAATAATTTTTGCAAGGCAGTAATTTTCATTCGCCTGCTTATTATCGTTTTTTAACAAATTTGCTTTTTTGCAGGCATCTATACATACAGGTTTCCACAGAAGGGCCTTTGGTGATTTAACTAAGCTTTCAATATAAAATTGTTTTATCAGATGTACCGTATCGTTATCGACATTTTCTGTAAGCACTTCACCCACAAGAGCAGCTGGTACACAAGTATTAAAAGCCTCCCTAAGTGTAAATAATATTAGATTAGCATTTGACTGATTTTTTGTTCGGAGGTAAAAATCAGGAGTCTTTTGAAATTTGTCTTTTTCATATAAATTTGCCCCTCGCTCAAGAAGTTGAATTGCAAATGGAACATGACCATGCATATAAGCATAATGGAATGCTGTGTTGCTGAATACATTGTCTTGTTTGCTATTTATATCTCTTTTACCTTCCAAAACTTCTACTACAAACGAATTTACTGAAGAATCGCTATCTTCATAACGCCATTTGTTATCTAATTTTATTGATCGACACAAAACGTTAATTTCATCATCAGAATAGGTTTCAAACAGAAATTCTAATGCATAATCATCCCAATAGGCGACTGCTTTTGAGAATAGCGTTTGCCCATAATTATTTTGAATCATTTTATCAGCGTTACACTTTTCTAACAAATAGTTGGCAATATTAGTATTGCCAATGCCATTATTACTTGCTGCGCGTAATAATGGCGTTTCTCCATGTAATTGTTCTTTATAATTAGCGTTAGTCGTTCGATTTTTATCAATGAATTTTGTTACGGCCCAAAAATCTCCCTCTTTACACAACTTAAAAAAACGGTCGTAATCAATTTTCATTGAAATTATATCGCTGGAGTGTATTACAAAAAATAGCAATGCCACAAGATTTTTTTTAAGCATATATAACCTTAATATTATTTTTTTAAAGATATATGCTGATTATAGCAGCAATTTTTAAAAAAATAATATTTTTCAAAAGCGCATTAAACATTGAGTCTAACCCTGAAATGCAACCCCTTTGACCCACCCTCTTTTTCGTGTTACTATTAGGAATAATTAGGGTTTGGTAAGTTGACCATATAAGGAAAAAACTTGGAGTAACGTGGATTAAAGGCGACATTAGTTTTTAAATTTTGACAAATTCAATACTAAAAAACGTAATACAACAAAATCACACATCCCTACGAGGCCAAATGGTTTATGGTCCGGGTATGAATGTGCAATACGTACTATTTCAGAAAAATGCCGAATAACTATTCCACCACACAATAAAGCTCCCATGCAGTACAATACATGTGTTTTATGTTCCCATAAAAAATGAAAAAACTTTTTACAACGTATTCCGATTTTATATTCATATTGCTTTGTAGGTGATACAAAAGAATCCTCATGCATCAAAATAACATGAGTTTTTGTCATTATTTTTTTTATTGCATCAGGTATATATTTGTTATATATTTCTGTTTCTTCTTTGTTCAATTGCGCTACTCTATCTTTATCCTGCATAATTTTGTGCAAGAGCACTATAGCTAACAATTTTTGATCGATCGAAAAATTTGGACATGGTTTTTTTATATCAAAATATTCAAGCGCTTTTAGCATATGTTTATCGCACCATTGCAAGGACTTTGTATACGCAAACCAACCGGATTTATCAGTAATAATAATCGCCCTGCCATCATGAGATGTAATGACAGGTGCACCATACCCTCTAATCTCATTTTCACTCCATCCATTACCTGTTGCAGCACAAACAAAGGCATGTTGATTACCCCCAAAGTGCGAACTGCCAACTCTTCCCTGGTAAAAATTTTGATAGCGATAACTACATTCCAAAATTATTAACGAATCATCAGCGCTCCAACATACCTGTTCTATATCACTTAAACAAGATCTGTTTACTTGATATTCATACTTTCTCAAATCATGGGTTCCTTGCAGCTCTTGAGTAATGGTTACAATAGATTCATGCGGCTTAGCAGTATTACAGAGATATGCCTTTGCCGGCATATCATATTTATACCATCGACCATCATCTTTTGAATGAGGTTGCATAACAACGCAAAGCCGTGAACCTTTATTATTGAGTGATAATTTTTTTATCGAATAGCCATCATTTTCAAATGTTTCTTGAGAAATCATCGTAATTTTTTTATTATTGGCATCATCAACTGTTATGATAAACAATTGTTTATCAGTAGCAACGGCAATGCACGTGCCTTCTTTATTGTTTTTTATATCAACAATTGTTTGTCCTTCAAGACCATTTAACGTGATAAATTCTTTTTCTTCTGTATTTATATGGTATATATCTTTAGTTTTTACCAAAATATTTTCATCACCTTTGCATAACGCTATGTATATGGTATTTTCACCAAAACAACATGCACTGCTATTATATTCACCTGTTTGTGCTATATCTGGTGTTGTCTTTTGTGTCGTAAAATCGATAAAATCATATAAAGGAATGTAATCTTGAAAAGGTCTGTGAATATATTTTGCTAATGCATATGAGCTCGTGTGATCAACTATTATGCCCTCGAAAAAATAACCATCTCTCATACGACGTAAATTAACCTTTTTCTGAGTCTCATCATTTCTTTTAACCAGCAATTTGGTAAAGCGAGGAGTTCCTTTTACTATGGCAAAACGAGGTAAATTGTATGCGCCATATATAGTGGTTGAACTATTAAAAAATAGCAATTCTTCCTTCGTATGGTGCGATGTATTATTGGCAATGTGTTGCGCATTGGCAATACAATTATCACTATATGGTTTTAATAATCGAGTATCAAGACGCTTGTCTTTTATCAATAAAGAAGCCAAACAGCGTTGCCATTGTTCGCTTAATTGTTTCCATTCGTTCCCTTTAAATTCCTCTTCTGCAAATGTGGCATATAAAGCATTTTCTAAACTGTTGATAGGCATGTCCATCTGAAAATAGGTATGATAATGCGCGCATGAAAGCAACTCTGCTTGAGATAGCTGACTAGCATCAAAATTAGGTTTATATAAGAGCGACAGACTATCGATATGCTCCTGCTTTACAAGAGACCCATCAGGAAATTTCAGGGGTTGCGTCTCAAAATTTGATTGCCCCTGGCGCTTCAGCATTTGTAATAACCCACTGTGGTTTTTGATGGAGTCAGGTATAATAAGAGGTTTTTGATCTGCACTATCCATTCCTAAAATGGTGCCGTATAGAAAAAAAACAAGTAACAATAGCATGATCAACACTCCATATAGTTTCTATATTTAAAGTATACTCTATTTTTGTAATTTAGTTTTTCAATGAGCTTAATTTGTTGCAGTACGTTTTTTTTAAGAAAAAAGTTGAAAGTGGCACTCATAGGAACTGATGGGTATAAAACCACAGGAACATACATAAGAAAACTTTGCACTGGCGCTTTTTGGGGTATTTTCAATAATGGATTGCAACAGCTAGTCATCGCTTGATTTACTGAAAAATTGCCAATATTTGTTTAATCAGGCGTATCAGTATAATCCGCTTAATGCGTATAAAGCTATATGATTTTCATGATTACCTGTTATAATAAAAAATTATTATAATTTTTTATTATAAGCAGATATTATGATACACCTAACTGATACCCTTTCTGGTACAAAAAAAGCTGTTACAAAGAAAAATCTTACGATGTATGTCTGTGGCGTTACGCCGTATGATCACGCGCATGTTGGCCATGGTCGTTGCTACGTTGCCTTTGACGTGATATACCGATTTTGCAATTCTTTGGGTATTGAAGTAACGTACTGTCGAAATTTTACTGATATTGACGATAAATTGCTTCATCGAGCAGAAAAAGAATACGGCGATCGATTACGCTATAAAGAGATTGCTGATCGCTATATTAAAAGTTTTGCGCATGATATGAGCTTATTGCATTGTACCGTTCCTCAGGTTGAACCGCGCGTAACTGACAATATTGCAGAAATTATCGTTTTTATAGAAAAGCTCATTGCTTCAGGTCATGCGTATGAATCGCAAGGAGATGTTTATTTTGCGATTGAAACATTCCCGGCCTATGGCAAACTTTCCAAGCAAAAAGTACAAGATTTATGCGCAGGCGTGCGTGTTGATGTGCGCCAAGATAAGCGCAATCCTCTTGATTTTGCATTATGGAAGCGTGAGCCAGAAGGAGAATTTTGGAATAGTCCATGGGGATATGGCAGACCTGGCTGGCATATTGAATGTTCAGTGCTTGCAAAAACATATTTGGGTGAGCATATTGATATTCATGGAGGCGGATTAGATTTGTTGTTCCCTCATCATGAAAATGAAGTAGCACAATCAGAAAGTTTATACGGCGCACCTTTTGCGCATTTATGGATTCATAATGGTTTTGTCATGGTAAACAAAGAAAAAATGTCTAAATCTTTGGGTAATTTTTTTATGCTGTATGAACTGTTTGAGCGGTATGATCCTATGGTTGTCCGGTATTATTTTTTAACGCATCATTACCGTGCACCGCTTGATTTTTCTCTCGAATTATTGGACAGCGCACAAAAAAATTACGAAAAAATAGTGCGCATCTTTTTAGATGTACATAGCATGAGCGATTATGAGCATCCGGTAATTACCCGTATGCTTGAGTTTTTACAAGACGACATTAACACTCCGGGATTTTTGGGGGTGTTTTTTGAACATCAATCTGAAATGGTGAATGATGCAAGATTGCTCGCTGCAGTGAAACATATCTTTGTTACTATTTTGGGATTAACGTTGGCACCGTTAGCAAAACCAGAAAAAATCATTACGCCAAAAATTCAGCAATTATTTGAAGAGCGCATGCAGGCGCGCCAAGAAAAAAATTGGAAGCGGGCAGATGAATTGCGTGAGCAATTAAAGGCGTTGGGGTTTGAAGTACAAGATGACAAAATATAAAAAAGGTGCGAACGCACCTTTTTTATTTAAATGCTGTCGTAATTATTTAAATGCTGCCGTAACTTTTTCTTTCATCGTATCTTTACTCATATAGCCCGTCTCTCTTCCCTTGATGACGCCATCCTTGATAAAGACGAACGTAGGAACAGACGTTACGCCGTATTCTTTGATGGAGATCTCGCGTCCTTCATCAACATTGAGTTTTGCAAATTTATAAAGATTGCCAAATTCTTTTTCTAACTCTTGCAAGATAGGCTCCATTTGCTGGCAAGGACCGCACCAGGTTGCATAAATATCCAAAATAACTGGTTGGCTTGATTGTTTAATCTCTTTTTCATGATTTGTAGGTGTAATGGTAACAGGCATAGAGTATCCTTATATTAAAATTAAAAATTTAATTTTAATATAACATAATGCGTAATATTTTTAACAAGCTTAAAAATTTTGAAAAAAATGGGCAATTTGGTATTCTTGAGTATCAGTTTTAATCACATTTTAATCAACAGAGTGAGGAATTGTATGAAAAATACAAAGTTGTTCTTGTGTGTAGTAGCAGTTATGATGATGTAGACTATAAATGCTGAGAGTGAGATAAGAGCGGCGTATAATAAAGCAAAAAAAGAAATTGCTGGATGGGGTGATCAAATATCTTTGTCTGAAGAGGAAAAGCGTAAAGCATTAGAAATGTTTGAGACAAGCGCTGGAAAGTCTGTGCAACAACTATTGGATAAAAAAGCCATGCCTTTTTTAAAAGATCAACAAGTCAGAACTAGTTTAAAAGCTTATATTGCAACTAAAGGGACTCCGATGGAGCAGCTTGGGCAATTAATTGCACAAGAAGTGTTTATGGAGCACTTTTTTGATAGAGAATTAGCGATTTTATCGGCAGATTGCATGGTAGAGTATTGGTTAAATTGTAAAAAATGTTTAGAAGATAATAATAATTCGACAGAATTTTGCATTAACCAAGGGGCCTTCTCTGCAATTAAAGCGGGAGAAATGGCTTTTAACACCATTGGAGCAGAATTAGTTACTATGGTAGAAGAAATGAAAGAAGACATAAAACTAAAACAATAAGACATTTTTATTTTTCTGGAGCAACGGTTTTTTTGCACGGTGCAGGACGATTCTTTTTTGCCTGATTTTCATTAAGAATAAACGAATATCCTTCTATTGTTAATGTATCGATGGCAGATAAAGGAACGTCCTTTTTTTGTGTTCCATTATCAAGGGCATTGCATGAAAGATGGGTTTTGCGTTCAAGAAGATACAGTTGGCTGGTATTATTTTCTTTGGTAGTTATTTCAACGCAAATGAATTCTATGCGCTGATATTTTTTTTCTTTTTGATACACCCACACGGTATTGGGATTGGGTACTTTCAGATGTTTAACTTCATTTAAATCCATTTTGCTTTTCATAAAATCGGTGATGGGATTTTCATCTAATTTAATTTCGGTCTGTTTTGTTTTTTGATTAAATATTTCTTGTGCATGCTTAACTGGCGCGTCATACATAACAATGTCTTTGTGTTTTCCTTCAATTAAAATATGGTCAACGGTGTCTTTTTGTCCTTGGTGGGTTGTTAATGTTCCATAAAAATTAATGCCTTGTTTTTCATCATCAGTTCCATTGCCTGATCCAGAAGATTTCCAATTTGAAGTACCCATAACCATGCCAGCGGAAAAAATGATCATGCAAGCAGCTATTTTAAAAATATATGTTATAATACAAGAGCTACGTTTTTTATTTTTCATTTTTTCCTTTCGTTAATGTAGTTATAGTATGATGTACTACAAATTGGTGATCAGATGCAATGATAAGGTGATAGGACAATTTATTGCATAGTAGATAGCCGTTTTTATAGGGTATAAAGTACATTAAAACAGAGGAGAAAAAAATGTTTTTATCGGAATATGAGATAAATCAACGCGCGGTGTCTTTTATGCCTGGGGTTTATGGCTGGATGAGCAGCGCTTTAGCCGTGACTGCTGGTACGGCGTATTATGTGGCAATGACGCCTTCTTTATTTACCTTTGTTCATCAGCCTGGTGTTATTATAGGTCTTATTATTGCGCAACTTTTTTTTGTTTTAGGACTTACTTTTTTAATTAATCGTATGTCATTTTTTATGGCATTGACAGCTTTTTTACTTTATTCGTGTTCTTTGGGAATAACCTTATCATCTATTTTTTATGTGTATACTCAAGCTTCAATTGTCTCAACTTTTTTATCTACGGCAGCAATGTTTGGCTGTATGGCTGTGTATGGGTATTATACTCGATCAGATTTAACAGCGATGGGCAATATGAGCTTGATGTTTCTGTGGGGGTTGATAGTCGGTATGGTTATCAATATGTTTTTGGCAAGTAGCCAATTAGATTATTTTTTATCGGCAGTAGGCGTTGTTATATTCGTGCTTTTAACCGCATATGATGTACAAAAAATAAAACAATTGGCAAGAGCGGTTGTTACCAATGAAGAAGGAATGCAAAAGCTTTCTCTTATTGGAGCTTTAATGTTGTATCTTGATTTCATTAATCTTTTTCTTTTTTTGCTGCGTTTTATGGGCAAAAAAAATGAACAGTAATAATCGATTATTATACAAAAGGATAGATATGAAAAATAACATAATGATACTAGTACGTGTTGTCATAACAGCACTGTTTTGTACTGTTGTACATGATAATCTCATTGGTTCGCAAAAAGATTCCTATCACAGAGCAACCCGTCAAAAAGAAAGAAAAGTATCTCAACGGAATAAGCGGAAAAAAGCACCTGTTGAATCACAAGAATCTATGATTGAAGAAAGCGAACCTCCTATAGAAAATATGCAAACTTTTGTTAATGAATATGATCATGTGGGAAAACAAAAAATAGTTGAAACGTTGTTACAACGGGGTATTGAATTTTGCAAAACGCATGATTTGAGAACGGTGTGTCACGCCTTTACGCATACGAAAGAGTTTATTGATGGCGCGTTATATATATTTTTATTGGACACCAAAGGCGTTGTGTATGCTCATGGTAATCAGCCAGATTTAATCTGGAAAAATTTATGGAATAAAAAAGATATGTTTGGAGCATATATTGTGCAATCGATGATACAGGTAGCTCATAGAGGAGGAGGTACGTTGACTTATGAGTGGGATGGTGCGGTAAAAGTGTCATTATTGCAACAAGTAGATATTGAAGGTAAACAATTTGTGATAGGGTGTGGCTATTTTCCTCATTCAAAAGAGTATGCAGCAATAGGATTAGTGAAAGGTGCGGTTGCCTTATTTAATAAGGACATTGCCGAAGGCCACGACGTTGATACTCCCTTTGGCGTGATGAGTTATGCATTAAGTTCTCAATTTTTATTTGGCGATCTGTATTTGTTTGCGCTTGATTTTGAAGGAAAAATATACGCGCAGGGTGAACGCCCAAAATTGGTAGGTTCTCCTGCTCTTGATTATTTAGATGCGTCGGGTAAAAAATATAATGCAGAAATTATAGAACTTTTGAAAACAAAAGGAGAGGGAGAGGGTGTTTGGGTTGATTATATTTCAAAA
>Ga0070741_10011899_pt1 | contig 15903 bp, 16 predicted proteins | sample Coa_R1_4_FD_66440 | JGI IMG/M metagenome (GOLD analysis project Ga0070741, IMG submission 66440) | Surface soil microbial communities from Centralia Pennsylvania, which are recovering from an underground coalmine fire - Coalmine... | ecosystem: Environmental > Terrestrial > Soil > Unclassified ...
CATAGGTACTTCTACCTCCTGATAGGTAATTTCTACAGAGTAGAGAAATTACCCTAAACCCATGGGGTGACATTTTCTCTTTGCGCTTAAATGGTGACATTATCACTTTGCAACTACATAATGATTTCTCCGTCTTGACAATTCTATTTAAATCTGATACTGAAAAATAAAAGAAAACAGCCTTATCTCGGCGTTGGTAAATACACCCACCTGGCAAGAGTGGTTCGATGTAGTGGATATTCCAAAGAGAGGGCAAATGGAATAAAAAGGGGGATATGGAGATGAAAAGACTTACCATTTTATTTATGAGTTTCTCTCTGATTTTGTCGCAGGGGTTGTTTGTTAATGCGCAGCAGACCCAAGCACCACCAATGAAAGAGATTATCATACCGGATGGAACTGAGTTCTCAGTAGTGGCTACGGAGACTATATCAAGTAAAACTGCGAGCGAAGGCGATCCAGTTAATTTCAGAGTTGATGAAGATGTGGTCATTAATGGTATGGTCGTCATTACCGAGGGGACCCTCGTAAAGGGATATGTTGCTAATGCCGAGAAGAAAGGCCACATGGGCAAAGCAGGTAAGCTTGATATTAGAATCGAATCCACAAGGACGGTTGATAACCAACATATCAAATTAAGAGCCTCCCACGGCAAAGAAGGCGAGAGTAAAACAGGAACTACCGTAGCCCTGACTGTGCTTTTTGGCCCTCTAGGACTTCTTAAACATGGCAAAGATGCTGAAATCAAAGCAGGCACAAGAATCAGGGTTTTTACCGATGAAGAAAAAATTGTTCATACCAACATCGCTGAAGTTGTAATTCCGAAGTCATCTCAACAAGTGCAAATACATCCTCAAGCCGAGCTAAAACCAAGCAATCCGCCAGAAACCCAAACAGAAGGAAATCCAGGCTATCAGCTTAATGGCATTAATGCTAGATGAAGGGATGGTAAACGATGAAAAGAATTATACTGTTAATTGGCTTTATATCTCTCTTAGGTTGTGCTGGAGCTTTAACAGATGTTACGATCGAGAAGGCTTATAACTCAGGACAACTTCGCCTTGGCATGACGCAGGCACAAGTGGCACAGATCATACGTCCTACTTATTCAGGATGTGTAAAGCAAAGTGTAACACAAGATGGGACATGGGTATTATGGGATTTTGCTACAAAAGTATGCGGAGCTAATCTAGCAAATAGTTACGTTTTAATATTCCATAATGATCAGCTAGCAGAGATAAGAAGTGTGAAAACCGTTCATGATATGCACCTACCATAATAACTCCCACCATCAATCTAACCTTTCAAATTGTTAGCCCCAGTGTTTTGCTTTGTGATAGAAGGGTGATATTATAGTTAGTATATAGTTTTTAATGAGGTAAAAACAAATGAGATTAGCGGAAGTTAAGATTCCAGAGGAATTATTAAAAGAGCTAGACAAGGTATCAAAAGAAACATCTAAGCCCAAGTCATTTCATATCAAAAGGGCAATCAAGGCTTATCTGAAAGAGTATTACGATTTAAAGATTGCTCTTTCCCGCTTGCAAGACAAAGACGATCGTCTAATTACCGATGAGGAATTAAAGAAAGCCCTTGGCTTATAACCTGATTTATAAGAAGTCTGTTATAAGAGATTTGGAAAGTCTCCCTAAAAAAGAAATCCAAAGAATCAGGAATCAAATAATAGAAGTTCTGCTTAAGAATCCATATTCATTTCCAGCTTTAAAAGGTGAGTTTGCAGGCTTGCGTAAGTTCCGTGTTGGCAAATATCGAGTGATCTATACCATAGTGGATAACGATGTAATCATCGCAAGAATTGGACACAGAAAAGACGTATATCGCTGAAGATAACCCTAAAAACCTGTCAGTAAGCTTGTCAGTAGCTCCTTTCAATTTCGTGTGGACTTAAAAAGCAAAGCCCAGGTGTTAAAATAGAGTATGACGAGAACATATAGAAGTTCGATAATCGTTTTACTAATGGCGCTCTTTTTATCAATGCCGGGACACGCAATTGAGTACACAAAGGGGAGGGTATTGGATTCTTACACAGGAAATCCCATAAGCGGGGCATTTGTGACACTGGGTAACGATGTCTCACAGACCGATGAAAACGGCATGTTTATTGTGAGTTCTAAGGGAGATAAAGTAGCAGTCAGGGCATGGGGTTATCTGAGAACCGAGCGGGCTATCACCGAACCACTGGAGATAAGGCTGATCCCTTTCAAACCAAAGGCCCTCTACCTCTCCTTTTACGGGATAGGGGAGCGATCTCTGAGAGAACCTGCGCTCAGGCTTATAGAGGATACCGAGTTAAATGCCCTTGTGATAGATGTTAAGGGCGACAGGGGCAGGATAGTGTACGAGAGTTCGATTCCGCTCGCCTGGGATATAGGCGCTCAAAAGATGATACTCGTCAAGGACATAGGGGGCCTGATAAAATCGTTGAAGGAAAGGGGCATATATACCATTGCAAGGATTGTTGTCTTTAAAGACGACCTACTTGCCACCGCGAGGCCTGATTTAGCGGTAAAGACTAAAGATGGAGGGGTATGGCATGATAGAGAAAATCTCGAATGGGTTGACCCATTCGAAAGGGAGGTATGGGATTATAATATCAATATCGCTGTAGAGGCTGCTCAATATGGATTTGATGAAATACAGTTTGACTATGTCCGATTTCCAGATGCGGTTGGGCTTAAGTTCTCCATGGAGAACACAGAGGAGAACAGGGTGAATGCCATATCCGAATTCCTCAGGGAGGCTAAGAGGAGACTCATTCCATATAATGTATTTCTTTCTGTTGATACATTTGGTTATGTGTGCTGGAATCGCAACGATTCATATATAGGGCAGAGACTGGAGGAGCTTGCGCCCATCGTTGATTATATATCACCCATGCTCTATCCATCGGCGTTTCAATACGGGATACCGGGATATAGAAATCCCGTTGCGAGCCCTTATGAAATTGTTCACCTCTCCCTTGAGAAAGCCCGGGAACGCACTCGTATTCCATCTGTCAGGTTCAGGCCGTGGCTCCAGGCATTCAGGGATTATGCCTTTGACAGGAGGTATTTTAATAGCCGGGAAATAAGGTCTCAGATAGATGCCGCCGAGGAATTTGGCTCCGATGGATGGATGCTTTGGAATCCTCGGAATATATACTCCCCTGTCGGGCTGAAAAAATTAATAGATATTATACAGATGGTGGGTCATTAGAGCTATGAATCGGGTGAGCCAGATTCTCCTGAGCTTGATGCTGTGCATTCTATTTGAATTCTTTGTTACAAACGTGCCGTTTACCCGGAGTGAGGACCTACAGGGGCTGAGCAAAAAGCAGATGGCGCCCATTTCAGAGATCGTCCAAGATGCCATTCGCACGGATAAAATTCCAGGGGCTGTCATACTGATTGGTAACCATAACAGGGTCGTATATCGTAGGGCATTCGGCTACCGTGAGTTGGAACCTGAGAAACTGCCTATGACTGTGGATACCATCTTTGACCTGGCATCACTGACAAAGGTGGTTGCAACCACAACAGCAATAATGCGGCTGGCAGAGGCGGGGAAGCTCAGTGTGGAGGATGAGGTTGTCAAGTATTGGCCTGAGTTCGGGGCAAATGGAAAGGAACGCATCACGATACGGCAGTTGCTCACACACTACTCCGGACTCCGCCCTGACCTGAACCTGGGGTCAGAATGGTCGGGCTATGATACGGCATTGAGTATGATTGCCGCAGAAAAGCCGGTGCTTCCTCCTGGAACCCGCTTTATTTATAGCGACATCAATTTTGAAATCCTGGGTGAGATTGTCCGGAGGATTTCAGGACAGCCCCTTGATGTGTACTGCGCCGAGCATATATTCAAGCCACTGGGGATGAAGGACACGGGCTTTAAGCCCTCGCCATCTCTGATTCGACGCATCGCGCCCACCCAGTACATACATGGAAAGATGCTCAAAGGGGTAGTCCACGACCCTACGGCCTACAATATGGGTGGTGTGGCCGGTCATGCCGGACTCTTTTCCACTGCCTCTGACCTCTCCATATTCGCCCAGATGCTCCTCAATGGAGGCGTCATTAAAGGTGTCCGCGTCCTGAGTTCGGCCACAGTCGAGAAGATGACAACGCCACAGTCTCCGCCCCACATGTTGCCATTGAGGGGATTCGGATGGGACATTGGTTCCCCTTTTGCCTCAAATCGCGACGAACTGCTTCCTGCGGGCTCTTACAGCCACACGGGCTTCACAGGAACCGGGATCTGGATTGATCCTGTCTCCAGAACCTATGTCATTATACTGACCAACCAGGTTCACCCATATGGAAAAGGCGATGCGGGGCCGCTACGGGACCAGATTATATCCCTTATTGCTGAGAATCTTGGCTCTATTTCAGAAGGAGATGTTCTGGCCACCAGGCCCTCTCTGACAGAGTACTACGATCAGATGAAGGATTCTCTGGCGCAGAAATCAATCAATGGCAAATTACAAACAGGGATTGACGTTTTGGCTGCCGAGAATTTCGCGCCCTTATCCGGGTTACGCATTGGGCTTATTACCAATCATTCAGGTATAGATTCAGCCGGTCGGAGCACCCTAGAACTACTTCACAGGGCACCTGGAGTAAAACTGACAGCCATATTCAGTCCTGAGCATGGCTTGACCGGAGATAAAGAAAGTACGATTTCCTCATCGACAGAACCCATAACAGGCCTTCCCGTATATAGTTTGTATAGTTATACTAAGCGACCAACGGAAAAGATGCTCGATGGCTTGGATGCCTTGGTGTTTGATATACAGGACGTTGGCGTCCGCTTTTATACATATATAACAACGATGGGATACGCTATGGAGGCTGCGGCCAAGAGGGGAATCCCGTTTTATGTCCTCGATCGGCCGAATCCCATTAAAGGTTCAATTGTTCAGGGGCCCGTCATGGACTGGGATTTCAAATCCTTTACTGGCTATTTCCCACTTCCCATCAGATATGGTATGACGGTGGGGGAACTGGCAGTGATGTTTAATGCTGAAAACAATATCGGTGCTAAGTTGCATGTCATAAGGATGCTCGACTACAAGCGTAATTACTGGTATGATGAGACCGGTCTCCAATGGATGAACCCCTCGCCAAACCTGCACAGCCTCACCGAAGCGATTCTTTATTCGGGGGTGGGGCTGGTTGAAGGGGCAAACGTGAGCGTGGGTCGGGGTACAGACACACCGTTTGAGCTTTTAGGTGCTCCATGGATCAATGCAAGAGAACTCGCGGTGTATCTTAACGGCCGTAAGATCCGGGGCGTCGAATTTATACCTGTAGATTTCACACCGAGTGATAGTCTTTTTAGGAACCAGCTCTGCCATGGCGTGCGGATTATTCTATTAGACCGCAATGCACTGGATTCTCCCGCATTGGGGATCGAAATTGCCAGCGCGCTCTATAGGCTCTATCCTAATGACTTCCAGATTGACAAAATCCTCGATCTCATTGGGTCACACCAGGTTTTTAATGCCATCAAGGATGGTCGGGACCCTAACTCCATCGCGCTCCAATGGCAGGCACAGCTTGAGCAGTTCCGCAATCTCCGGTCGAAGTATCTGCTCTATTAGAGTTTTAATCGGTTATCCAACTAAAAAATTTGTCCTACTTTCTGACATCTGACGGTTTTAATTAGCCCCAAATTCATTATTATCTTTCATCATTTACCACTGGCATAAAATTTGCGAGTTTAAAACGGAAATAAGGAGGATATTTATTATGAGTGCTTATGCTAACCTACGCTCTTGCCGTATATTGCCGGCGATTCTGATTCTCTCAACTCTCTCATCATCGGTAGAAGCAGAGAGTCTGGAGGATGCATGGAAAATAGCCCTAGTTGTTGACCAACGCATTAAGGCAAGCCAAAGGACGACAGAATCAGCCCAGCACAGCCTTTATGCTGCCAAGGCTGCCCTTCTGCCAAGCCTCACGGTCGAGAGCGAATATACCGTGCTGAATAACGAGCCTGCGTTCAAAGTCAGCTTGCCAACCGTGCCGGGTCTTCCGCCAATACCACTGGAGGAGATACCTTTTGCACAGGATAAGAGCGCTTCGTTCAAAGCCACGGTGACCTTGCCACTCTTTACGAGTTGGCGCATCAGCCGTAACATTGATGCCGCAACCTCCCAACTCAATGCTGCGCGGATGGATGAGAATCGTACAGAGTTGGATATTAAATTGGAGGTGGCTGAGGCGTATATCACGGTGTTGCGGGCAAGGCGAGGCGTTGAAGTAGCCGAAAGCAGTGTGACCGGTTTAAACGCCCACGCCAAGGATGTGGAGAATCTCTTTAAACACGATTTAGTTGCTAAGAATGACCTGCTTGCCGCTCAGGTTGCTCTGGCGGATGCCCGCCAAAGGGCAATCCAGGCGCATAACGCGCTTGATGTATCATGTGCTGCCTATAACCGTTTACTAGGTCGTCCACTAACTCATCCTGTAGAGGTTGACGAGGTTTTGCTCGAACCGATCCAAGTGGATATAGATACACTTACCAAGCAGGCCCTTAGTCAACGCCCGGAGCTTTCTGGATTGGGGGAGCAGGCACAGGCCTTGCGCTATCAGGCATCGAGCATACGCGCTGAAAACGGTCCCCAAATTGCTGTAAGCGGTGGATACAGCTTCCAGCAGAACCGCTTTCTAGTCCACCAAAATGTCTGGTCGGCCACACTGGGTCTTAAATGGGATATTTTCGACGGCGGGATTAAACGCCAGGAAGCCGATGCCATTGCGCAGAAAGCGGAGGCCTTATCGAATCTACGTGGTGACCTTGTCTCCACAATAGCCCTAGAGGTGCGACAGGCATGGCTTGATGTAGAAGAAACCCATAAGCGTATAGAGGTAGCCCGTGAAGCAATTGCTCAAGCCGAAGAGAATCTCAAGGTGGCAAACGATCGCTACCGTAACTCGCTGGGCACCAATACAGAGGTGCTGGATGCGGAGACACGGCGCACCCGAAGCCAAACCAACTATTATAATGCTGTATACGATGCCGTACTGGCGACTTTGCGGCTGCACCGTGTTGTTGGTAATTTATGAAAGGGGAGTTGGTATGAAGTTATTTCTTAATCCTAAAAATGCCCTTGTGACATTACCTCCTAAAAAGCGTTTAATTGTCGCTGCCCCCCTCATCCTGCTCGGTATCGTCGGTTATTTCGCTTTAAACCGCTGGGTTTGGATGGGTTCATTGCCTGAAGGGTTGATACAGGCCAATGGCCGTATCGAGGGTGACCATGTCACGGTTGCCAGTAAGTTCTCAGGGCGGATTCAGAAACTCCTGGCGCGGGAGGGAGACATGGTGGCAATGAGGCAGGTCCTCGTTCAATTGGATGATTCACAGATTCGGGCTAAGGTTAAACAGGCAAGGGAAGCGGTGGCCGTGTGTGAGGCCCAATTACAGGCGGCACGGACGGCATTGGATGTGTTAAGAAAGGAGGTTCCCCTCGCTGTGGAGGCTGCCCAGGCTGGTGTGACCCATGCCCGTGCGGTGGTTGCTAAAACAGAAGCGACAGAACGCCAGACACGCCGCGATGCCGCGAGGCTCCGTGAACTGGCAACCAGTGGCACTGTGGATAAGCACAGGAGTGAACAGGCTGACCTAGCCTGGACGGTGGCACGTAACGAACTGGAATCCGCCCGCACCGCCCTCATCCAATCACAAAAGCAGCTTGACCAGGCGAAATTGGGCTGGGATCGAATAAAGGCTAAGGAGGATGACATACGCGCACTGGAAGCCCAGCGGGATCAGGCAAGGGCGGCACTAGCCGAGTCTGAAAGCGTACTCGCTGACCTGACTATTGTAGCTCCAATATCGGGAATAATAATGACAAGGGTAAGAGACGTGGGTGAGGTGGTAGTATCGGGTTCCCCCCTGTTTGACATAGTGGATTTAGACCAGCTATATCTCAAGGTTTATGTGCCGGAGACTCAAATCGGCAAGCTCCGCCTTGGTCTGCCCGCACGTGTCTATGTTGATGCCTTTCCCGATCAACCGTTTGCAGCCACGGTGCGCTACATATCATCCCGTGCCGAATTCACCCCAAAGGAGGTGCAGACCCCGGACGAGCGGGTGAAGCTGGTATATGCCGTTAAGCTCTACCTGGATAAAAATCCAGATCACCGTCTGACCCCGGGTATGCCAGCAGACGCGGTGATCCGCTGGAAAGGGGGTACAACATGGGCAAAGCCGAGGTGGTGATGATAAAAAACGAACGGGTAGTACGAGTGACGGATCTCACCAAGAGCTACCGTGAGCATACGGCAGTCCGTGGGTTAAACCTGGAGATTAATAGAGGGGAGATATATGGTATTATCGGCCCCGACGGCTCGGGCAAGAGTAGCCTGATGAAGGCGGTGGCGGGCGTGCTTACATTTGATGCAGGCGAGGTAGAGGTATTTGGTATCAATATAGACTCCGAGCGGGCTGCCGAACAGATCAAAGACCGCATCGGCTTCATGCCCCAGGGGTTGGGTCTGAACCTCTATCCTGAATTATCGGTGGAAGAGAACATTGACTTTTTTGCTCGTTTGAGACTCGTGCCTGAAAAAGAGATAGCCGAGAGAAAGCAGCGGCTCCTTAGTATGACCAGACTGGATCGTTTTCGTGAACGGCCGATGAAGAACCTGTCGGGGGGTATGAAGCAAAAGTTAGGATTAATCTGTTCCCTTATACACGAGCCTGAGCTGGTCATACTCGATGAGCCTACTACCGGAGTTGATCCGATCTCGCGAAGGGACTTTTGGACTATTCTCTCTGAGCTGTTGCGTGAGCGGGGTATCACCGCTGTGGTCTCGACCGCATATATGGATGAGGCTATACGGTTTCACCGGATGTCCCTTTTATTCGGTGGCCGCATTCTGGCTCAGGGGGAACCGGATAAGATTCTGAGATTGGTTCCGGGAACCGTGACAGCCTTGCAGGCAGAACCACAGATTGAGGCGCTGTCTCGGCTCAAGGCGCATTTCCCACAGGTAAATGCCCAGGGTCCATGGCTTCGCGTATTCATGGAAGATGCCGACCATACAGCCGCAGCCCGACTGGTCAAAAGCGCGCTTGCCGGCATCCGTGTGAATGACATTCATATAACTGATCCAGAGTTAGAGGATGTTTTCATTGCCCTTCTACATAAGAGGGGGTTTATTGAAAGAGGGGTTAGTGTAAGCGCGCCCGCTGCTATTCCTGGGAATCCACAAGCGGAGAGCGGCATCGCCATTGCGGCGATAGAACTGGTGCGTGATTTCGGTAAATTCCGCGCGGTGGACAAGGTGAGTTTTAGTGTGCGTAAAGGGGAGATTTTCGGACTTCTGGGTGCCAATGGCGCCGGTAAGACCACAGTCATCAAAATGCTCACTGGCATTCTCTCTCCTACCGGGGGTGAGGGTCGTGTGGCAGGGGTGGATATGCGCCGCGCCGGACGGGATATAAAAGAGAGCATTGGATATATGTCACAGGCATTTTCTCTATATAGAGACCTCAGTGTCGTAGAAAATATACGTCTATATGCCGGGATTTATGGTCTCAATAGGTCTGAAACCCGTAAGCGCATGGATTGGGTCATTGATATGGCAGGGCTTGTAGGGCATGAGACGGATTTGTCCGGCAGCCTGCCGATGGGGCTGCGTCAGCGTTTGGCTCTGGGGTGTGCCCTGGTACATCGCCCACAGATCCTCTTTTTGGATGAGCCTACCTCGGGTGTTGACCCGATTGGACGCCGCCATTTATGGGAGGTCTTGTTCCGACTTTCCCGCGAGGAGAGGGTGACTGTCTTGGTCACTACCCACTATATGAGTGAAGCCGAACATTGTGACCATCTCGTGCTCATGTTTGCCGGGAGACAGGTGGCAGACGCCTCACCTGCGGAGATGAAAAAACAGGTGGAAGCCGAGGCGGGTCACCTGATGGAACTCGTCACCGACCAGCCGACACTGGCGTTGGGGCAGTTGGTGAAAAACGGTTTTTCCGACGCAGCGCTCTTTGGCAATCGCATCCACGTATTTTCCCATCAGCCTGAAAGCGATGAGGAGTGCATATCTCAAATGTTATCTGAGGTGGGCATCAACCTGAATTCCGTAGCCCTTCGCCCGCTCTCAATGGAGGATGTCTTTGTGTATAGAGTGACATTGCTCGAGAATCAGGAGCTTTTGATGGCTAAGGGTGGAAGATGAATCTGAGATGTGTGGCGACAGTCGCTTACAAGGAATGGCGCGAGATTATACGCGATAGGCTATTCTTTTCTCTCTCTTTTATCGTGCCGATAGTACTGATGGTGGTATTTGGCTTCGGTCTCTCATTGGATGTAGAAAACATCCCCCTTGCAGTGGTTGATTACGACCACAGCGCTATGAGTCGGGACTATGCCTATAGATTTATCAACTCGCGATACTTTGATTTCAAAGGCTATTCATCAAATGAGCGCGGGCTTGATCTACTCCTTTCAGACAATAGTATCCGCGCGACTATTATCATCCCGGAACGCTTTCAGGAGAACCTTCTAGCCGGTCGTCCGGTTCAGGTGCAAACGATTATTGATGGCAGCTTTCCATCCCGCGCTCTGACCACTAGGGGTTATCTGACCAATATCAACAGTGCGGTTAACGTTGAACTGGTGGCCGGTTACCTGTCACGCATACGCGGCATCCCGGAAGATGAGGCCCGGCAGACCATGCGACCCATAAGGCTGGATGTACGTTACCTTTACAACCAGAGTGTGAAGAGCATTTGGTCACTGGCCCCCGAACTCATTATGATCATATTGATGATAACGCCCCCGTTTCTTACGGCGGTGGGAGTGGTGCGCGAGAAAGAGAGCGGAGCAATCTATAACATCTATGCTTCAACCGTCGGGCGATTGGAGTTTCTAGTCGGTAAGCTCACCCCCTATGTGTTTATCTCCATTATCAATGCAGCTATCCTGTGGCTGATCGCAATGGGGTTGTTTGATGCGCCATTTAAAGGGGATTTTTTCCTTTTCTTCAGCGCTACCGTGCTTTACGTGGTTTGTACGACTGGCATCGGTCTAGTGGTCTCGTCTCTCGTCAGGACTCAGATTGCAGCGATGATCGTAACCTCTATCGTGACTATACTTCCGGCGTTCCTGTATTCCGGTGTATTTACCCCTGTTAAGTCCCTCACCAAACCCGCTCAGGTTCTAGCACACATGCTGCCTGCCATGTACTACACGAATATCGCCCTGGGCAGTTTCCTCAAGGGAGTCGGCTTTGATGTACTCTGGGTGGACATGCTGATTCTGGCAGTATATGCGGCTACTCTGCTTATTACCGGTTATCTACTCTTCCATAAGAGGCCAAGCACATGAAGCCACAAGGGGTTTCCCTTTCACTAGAAATATCTATCTGGTGGCGGAGGCTCCAGGCAATGACCGTGAAAGAATTCATACAGTTATTCCGCGATCCCATATTGTTGTTCTTCATTCTCTATGCGTTCACGATGGATATATTCCTTGCCGGCTCTGGTGTAAGCCTGCAGTTGAATCACTCTACCATGGTGGTGCACGATGCCGACCACAGTATTGCTTCACGCGAACTGATTCACCGATTCCGCCCGCCCTACTTTCGTCTGGATGGAGAGATTGCGGATGCAAAAGATGGTATTCGTCTGCTCGATCAGGGCAAGGCCATGATAGTGCTGGATATTCCGCCAAGGTTTCAGGAGTCTCTCCTTAAGGGAGAGTCAACCGCTGTTCAAATGCAGGTGGATACCACAAATGTTGTGCTGGGATTCCTTGCTACAAATTATAGCGCTCAGATAGTCAGTCAGTATGGGTTGGAGACGGGCCTGGCACATGAGGGATTAATATCTGGCAACTCTCAATCAGTGCCGATGGTTATTAACGACTCCCGAGCCTGGTTCAATCCCAATCAAGAGGATTCCTGGTTTATGTCCATTACAGAATTGTTGAATATCATAACCCTGTTCGCCATTCTTCTCCCCGCTACGGCTATGGCACGAGAAAAGGAGAGAGGAACAGTAGAACAGCTCCTCGTCTCACCGCTCACCCCGTTCCAGATAATGTTCCCTAAGGTTATAGCGATGACTGCGGTTATACTCGCCGGAACGGTTTTGAGCCTCTTCGCAATTCTGAGGCCAGTTTTTCTTGTCCCTTTTAAGGGCGCCCCAATGCTATTTTTTGCTATAACTGTCTTGTATATCTTCACCACAACTGGACTTGGGCTGTTTATCTCTACCATCGCCCGTAATCTGGCACAGGTGGGCATGCTGACCCTACTGATCTTTACGCCTATGAGCTTTCTCTCCGGTGCCTGGACTCCGCCTGAGGCTATGCCCAAATTCTTATTCATCATGATGGCGACCTCACCGCTACATTATTACATTGACGCCAGCTTTGGAATCCTTCTGAAGGGTGCCGGACTGGACATATTGTGGGACTCAGTGATAGGCATAGCGCTGCTGGGGGGTGTGCTTTTCGGCTTTGGTATGTGGCGTTTCCACCGACAATTTGAGTAGAGGAGAATATGAAAGCGGGCTTATAATGCCAAATTTCCTATTGAGGCTTTGCGCACCTATCTTTCCATAAAAAACTCTTCCGTACGTTGCTTCTCCTGCTCACTCCTTGGATGTGCTGCTTCTTTAAGTTCTCTCAAGCCTTCTTCTATAACATCCAGCCTCTGAAAGATGGCATCAAGCTTTTCTAAAACTATTTCCAGTGTCACCTTCTTTTTTGAATGGGTTTTCGCCCTGCGCTTTACAAGTTGTTTCTTCATTTGTACACCCCCTTTTTCTTTTTAACAGAAAACCATACTGAGCGAGAGTCCATAACCACATTGTATACTGATTGCAAGCCGCATACCATCAAGCATAATTTGCTGAAATATCCAAGAGTTGTATTGAGGATGCCGTTTATCGGAGGAAGGATAAGTGTCAGAATCTAAGACATCTGACATTTATTTGAGATTCAACCCCACAAAAACAAAAGAGATTTCAATGGCATCTTTCTTGCAGTTAGAAAGCAGCAGGAAGGAGAGATCAGGCTCCTAAGTATGAGGAATACTAGGACTAATCTTTGAAATACGGGAGGTGTCCCATGAAGACAAAATGGTATGTAGATGCGGAGGCGGATCGGTACTCAATAGCCCACTTTGAGCACTGCCTGAGGGATGTATGCCACGGGTTCGGGATTCCCGTTTTGAAAAGGACCGGCCGTGTGGAGGGCGACGGCTTTTATCACAAGTCTGAATTTCTCTTCCCCGATAATGTGAACGAGGAGGATTTTGATGAGATGCTCAACGACTCACTGACCAGCGATGAGCCTGGGTATTATGAGGAGTAGGTGCGATACCAAGTTAAAAGGGAGAGTTCGTTACGGGATTTGCCGATTCTCTTTAGATGAAAATGGATACTCAAAGAATGAGGCTTTTTCAGGACAGAAAAGAAGCCGGGATTAAATTAGCCGAGAGGCTAAGTGGATACAGGACAGTGGAGAACGTTCTCGTACTGGCCCTGCCACGTGGGGGAGTTCCTGTGGCTTTTGAGGTTGCTAAATCCTTGGGGGTTTCTTTAGAGGTCTTCATAACGAGAAAGTTGAGGTTTCCCAATAACCCTGAGCTTGCATTGGGGGCACTGGCAGAAAATGGGGAGGTATTTCTTAATGAGGGGTTGCTGGATTACTACTCTGAGGAATATCTGAAACAGGAAATATCATATCAGAGAGAAGAGATAAAGCGACGTCAAGCTCTATATAGAGGCGGGAAGGAATTGCCTTCCCTTTCAGGGAAGACCATTATTCTAATTGATGATGGAATTGCGACAGGAGCAACTATGATAGCTACTATACGTGCCCTCAGGGCTTCCAATGTTAAGAAACTAATCGTAGCTGTTCCGGTTGCTCCCCATGAAATTATTAGAGAGTTGTCGAGATTAACCGATAAGCTGGTTGTACTTTACACCCCTTCCTCTTTTATAGCGGTAGGGGTGTATTATGTGGATTTTAGGCAGGTATCCGATGATGAGGTGAAGAAGTACATAGAGAGGGCTAAAACTGTAGGCAGATCTCACGAGGAGGCAAAGGCATGAAGAAGATAGAGTTTATAGGAAAGGGTATTGATGTATCGGATGATCTCAAGAGTTATGTTGAGCATAGGTTTTCCGCGTTTGAACGCCACTTAAAGGAAGTAGGCGAGGGTGAGGTGGAAATAGTTGTAACCTTTACCGTAGAAAAGCATAGGCAGCGTCATCGTGTTGATATTGATGTTTATCTTAAAACCCCTGGTGGTGGGGCGTTACATGCATGGGAGGAGAGCAAGGACATCCATATATCACTCGAATTTGCCCTTGATGATATAGAAAGACAGCTTAACAGATTGAAAGAGAGGCGCTTAGAACAAAGAAAAGAGATAGCACGGGAGAAGGCGAAGGGTCTTACCGAGGAGGTTTCTCGTCCTCTCTCTGAACTTATAGTGGAGGAAAAAATCAATGCGGCAAAGCCCCTTAATGTGGAGGAGGCCTTAATGACCCTACAGGATGAGGGGAGGTTCTTCTTGGTTTTCAGAAATGCTGAAACGGGCGAAATAAACGTTATATACAGGAAAAAAAGCGGGAATTACGGTTTCATATCGCCCTAAGAATAGAAGAATAGGAATTTGTATATTACCCATTAAATCATATATCTTTAATTACCTCGTGGAGGAACATTGAAATATCTATAACTCTTATCTTCCCTTTTGATTTTTGGGGGATGGAGTTGGTCACATAGATTTGCCTGATGGGGCTTTTCTCTAATTTTTCTCTGGCATTCCCGCCAAATATGCCATGGGTGGCGTAAACGCGAACCTCTCTGGCACCTTCATCGATGAGTTTTTCAGTTGCTTTGATGATAGTGCCGCCCGTTGCTATCATATCATCAACAATCATTACCCTCTTTCCCTTGACATTGTCGCTTACCTCGATGATCTCGACCCTTTTGTCGGTAATACGCTTCTTCTCCATACGGATTACGGGTAGCCCGCACTCCCTTCCAACCGCACTTGCAAATGGTATGCCGCCTTTATCTGGAGCAACAATGGCATCCATTCGATTGGTCAGAGAAGAAACCAGATGCAATGGCAGAACATTTTCATAGTCGAGGTATCGTTCTGCTCTCTGGCTGTGCATGTGGAGAACCACGACCCTTTTTAATCTGAAGTACTGTAGAAAATCAGAAACGACTTTGATGCTTAGACACTCTCCCATTTGTGTTATTCTGTCCTGTCGGGCATAGGCAAAATAGGGGATGAGTAGATGTATCTCGGTTGGTAGGCGTTGGAGTGCATCGAGAAGAAAAAACAGCTCTAATAGGTTTTCTGCGGGAGGGTTAGTATTAGCAATAACACAGACTTTACCACTGACCTCCTTCTCAACACGAATGTACTTTTCACCATCGCTGAATGTCTTGGATATATATGTCTCTTTTGCACCGTCTATTTTCGGTGCCAGGTGCTGCGTCGAAGGCGTAAAAAACAGCTTCACTCGTCTATTTCCCCAAGGTTTTTATATCTTCTCCAAACACTATGCGGAATTTAATCCAATGGCTCGGAGAAGTTAGCTACAATGGGTTTTACTAACTTCCTAAAGTCATTGTAGCCCATCTTTATCACATCAATGTGGGTTCCCGCATTAAAAGCGATTTCCTTGTCCTCGGCTAAGGCTGAGGCGACATAAACTGGCAGTTTGTAGAGATTCCCAAAAGGCGGCATAGCACCTACTTCACAATCGAGAAATAGATCCTTAAACTCCCTTTCATCCGCCAGCCTAATTTCTCCCTTACCCATTACCTCCTTAAGCAAATTAAAATTGATTTTATGGGTAGCGGGCAAGACCGCCATAGCATAGCCATCCTGGGCCTTTACAATCACGGTT
>Ga0070741_10011900_pt1 | contig 15902 bp, 12 predicted proteins | sample Coa_R1_4_FD_66440 | JGI IMG/M metagenome (GOLD analysis project Ga0070741, IMG submission 66440) | Surface soil microbial communities from Centralia Pennsylvania, which are recovering from an underground coalmine fire - Coalmine... | ecosystem: Environmental > Terrestrial > Soil > Unclassified ...
TGACACCCCCTGCCGTCAACCATAAGATTTCGTCCAGAAAGTTCTGATGGCTTTGCCTCCGTTGGAACTATTCTCCCTTGAAAGAGAAGGCCGCCTATTGCCGGGCGGCCTTTTCGTTTCAGTGAACACGAAGCTCGTGAAAGTAGAAACGCAAAGCCACGCGAAGTTCTCTACATTTGACGAAAGCTCTCCCACGCCTTCGCATATTTCCAGCTTACATAGACATTGTGATACCAGTGCAGCAAGAAGCCTTCTCTTCCATCCAAGAATCCGCCGCGAAAAATATAATTCCAGATGAAGTTGAGCACTGGTCGCAGGCGTACGTTAACAAAAAACCATGGGAGAGAGCTTCTGACGCGGCGTTCTCGTATTAGTACTTCGGCCGCCAGCGTTGAATATCGATTCATGGTTTCAATGTAGCCAGTGAGCGTCGGATAAGCATTGTGGAGGAGATCGCCATTGATTGTTGCGGTCGCGCCATTCACGCGCATGGTCTCATGCACGGCGCGCTCGATGAATTGTCCACTGCCGCGACGGAAGAGACGCAGCTTCCGATCAGGATAGAACCCGCCATGACGAATCCAGCGACCTAAAAAGAAATTTCGCCGCGCAACGAAGTATCCGGTGGCCGACGAAGGACCTCTGCCGGCGCCGACGATACGGCGTATGTTCTCGGCCAACTCCGGCGAAACTTGCTCGTCTGCATCCAACGAAAGCACCCAATCACAGGACGCTTTCCCTATCGCGGAGTTCTTCTGCGCAGCGTAACCCTTCCATACTTCTTCGAACACAGTGGCGCCGTGTTGTCTCGCAATTTCTCGCGTGAGATCCGTCGATCCCGAGTCAACGACGATGCGTTCGTCGGCCCATTGCACACTCTCCAGCGTGTGTCCGATGTTTACTTCTTCATTTTTGGTGATGATCACGACGGAAAGAGCCATGCGCGCTCAAGCATAACAACGCGACCTGCAACACTGCGCAAAAGAAAAAGGAGACTCGCGTCTCCTTCGTCTCGGTAATTGAATTTCGGTTAGTGACGTCCGCCGCCCCCGCCTCCACCGCGCGGTCCTCCACGACGATGATGCCGCCGTCCTCTTCCTCCAGGACGTCCTCCACCGCCTTCGCGGCGACCCGGCCCGCCGCCCTGTCCAGCGTGGGCGGGCTCGCCTTCAGCGCGATTGAAGTTCGGCTCTCCTTCGTCTTCTGTGAAGTCGGCTCCGCCTTCAATCGTGATGCTCTCTCCACCACCATTCGGGCTCACAGGCTCGGGATGATGACCATCCTCATCGTGAGTGGGGACGGCTCCGCCGCCTGCTGACCCAGCCATCTTGGCACGCTGCTCTTTGAGGATTGCCTTGCGCGACAGCTTAATGCGATTGCCTTCGATCGCCAGAACCTTGACCAGGATCTGATCGCCTTCGTGCAACTCGTCACGAACATCTTTAATACGATGCTCCGCGATTTCGCTGATGTGGAGCAGTCCGTCGGTGCCCGGGAAGAGTTCAACAAACGCGCCGAAATCTGCGAGACGCACTACTTTACCCAGGTAGGTCTTTCCTACTTCGGGAGTCGCAGTGATGTCGCCGATGATCTGCAGCGCCTTGCTCATCGCTGCCTCATCGCTTGAGGCTACGTTCACGCGGCCCGAGTCTTCGACATCGATCTTCACGCCAGTCTGCTCGACGATGCCGCGAATCACCTTGCCTCCGGGGCCAATGAGATCGCGAATCTTATCCACGGGAATCTGCAGGGTGTGAATACGCGGCGCGAACTTCGAAACTGCCGCACGCGCTTCCGGCAGCGCCTCCTGCATCTTGTCGAGGATGAACAGCCTGCCCTGGCGCGCTTGTTCGAGCGCCTCGCGCATGATCTTTCCAGTGATACCGGCAATTTTGATATCCATCTGCAGCGCGGTGATACCCTGCCGCGTCCCGGCGACTTTGAAGTCCATGTCGCCGTAGTGATCTTCGGCTCCGGCGATATCGGTGAGGATGGAGTAATCATCGCCTTCCTTCACCAATCCCATCGCAACGCCTGCAACAGGAGCCTTGATGGGAACTCCGGCATCCATGAGCGACAAGGCCGCTCCGCAAACCGAGGCCATTGACGAGGAGCCGTTCGATTCCAGAATGTCTGAAACAACGCGCATGGTGTAGGGCCATGCGGTTTCATCCGGCAGCACTGCAGTAATCGCTCGTTCGGCAAGAGCTCCGTGGCCCACCTCGCGACGTCCCACCCCGGTCATGCGTCCGGTCTCGCCAACCGAGAATGGCGGGAAGTTGTAGTGCAGCATGAAATTCTTCTTCTTCTCGCCTTCGAAATTCTCCAGACGCTGCATATCTTCGGAAGTTCCCAGCGTGGTGGTTACCAATGCCTGCGTTTCGCCGCGAGTGAAAATCGCCGAACCGTGCGTACGTGGAAGCACGCTGGTTTCAATCGTGATCGGACGAATTTCATCGAACTTGCGCCGGTCCGGACGAACGCGATCTTTCGTGACCTGCTCGCGGAACAACCGCTCGCGCAGTACTTCGTAATAATGCTCGAGCTTTTCTGCCGCAGCTTCGTCGCCTTCGGGCAGCTTGGCCTTAAGTTCCTTTTTGATCTCAGCGACTTTCGCGTAGCTCTCGACCTTCGGATATTTCTTTGTATCGAGCGCATCGGCAAGCTTCTGGCCAACTTTCGACTTCAGCTCGCGATAATAGCCTTCGTCGAACTCGGGGGCAGTAAGCTGTCGTTTTTTCTTGCCGGCTCGCGAGGCCAAATCGGTAATCGCAGCGCAGATCTTTTTGATCTCGCCGTGCGCGAACTCGATCGCATCGACCACCCGATCTTCCGTGACCTCCTTTGCACCTGACTCAATCATCACGATGCCGTCTTTGGTGCCAACGACCATGATGTTGAGCTGGCTCTCGCGCATCTCGGAGTAGCTGGGATTCACGACCATCTCGCCGTTGACCAAGCCAATGCGCACCGCGCCGACCGGTCCGCCAAACGGAACGTCCGACAGCGTAATCGCGCACGATGCAGCGTTAATGGCCACCACGTCGGGATCGTTTTCGGTATCGGCTGACAACACCAGCGCGATCACCTGAGTTTCATTCTTGAAATGGTCGGGAAAGAGTGGGCGGATGGGGCGATCAATCTGGCGAGCAGTGAGAATTTCGCGTTCACTGGGACGGCCTTCGCGCTTAATGAACCCGCCGGGGATGCGTCCGCCGGCATAGGTGTACTCGCGATAATCAACAGTGAGTGGAAAGAAGTCTTGTCCTTCGCGCGGCTCAGGAGCAGCCACTGCTGTGGCGAGGATAACGTTATCGCCGATTCTTACCAGCGCGGCGCCGGGCGCCTGTTTGGCCAAACGGCCAGTTTCAAATTCGAGTCGCTTACCGCCTGTGAGTTCAACGGTTGCGTCTTGCTTCATGGATTCCTCATTTCATGGAGCGCTGCCAGCGAGCAGCGTTGGGGAGCATTGATTGAGCGGAAAGGCACGAGGCCTTCGCTAAGGCGAAGTCGAGTTGTAAGGCTGAGCGGAGAGCCCGCCTGGACGAACGAATATTGACCGAAGCTCGGCATCATGCGTGCGCTCGGGATGAGGGAAGGCCAATTCTGCGCGGGAAATCTGGTTTAAGTCGTCCGCCTCGAGATCGCTCGATTTACGAACGGCGGTGCGAGAATGAGCCGCCTCAGGTCCTGCTACTTGCGGATGCCGAGTTTATGGATTACGTCCTTGTAGCGCTCGGAATCGTAGTTCTTGAGGTAGTCAAGCAGGCGACGACGCTTGCTGACCATCATCAGGAGACCGCGGCGGGAGGCGTGATCCTTTTGGTGCGTCTTGAAATGGTCCGTCAATTGACCGATTCGCTCGCTGAGCACCGCAATCTGGACCTCGGGACTGCCCGTGTCTTTCTCGTGGGTGCGGAACCGGGTAATGACGTCTGTTTTACGCTCTCTAGCTAACACTGAAGCTGGTGACACTCCTATATTTTTCGAGTCGTTTAAGTCTCTCTAGCAGAGTAACATGGGCGCGCTTTTTTTGCACAAACGGCCTGCTCTGGAAGGAGAGCTAATTTCATGATTTCCGGTGTGCACGCAATCATTTACAGCAAGCAGGCTGAGCGTCTGCGCGAGTTCTTTCAAGATGTGCTCAAGTTGTCCTGGGTCGATGCGGGACGGGGTTGGTTGATCTTTGCCCTTCCGCCAGCCGAGATCGCCATGCATCCTGACGATGAATCTCGTCACGAGCTGTTCTTGATGTGCGACGACGTACATGCCACGACCGCGGAACTCAAGCGTAAAGGAGTAGAGCTCTCAATGCCTATCTCCGATCGAGGCTGGGGACTGGTCACCCGTCTGAAGCTGCCCAGCGGCGATGAGATTGGCCTTTACCAGCCAAAACATCCGACCGCGATTGCTCTCAGTGTCAGCAGCGAGACCAAATTACGTGCGCGTCGGCTCCAACGCCGTCGCAAACGCGTCCAACGAAAGTGATCGGAGGAGGTTTCGCCTCATCCCACGCTCGACCTCGGCCAGCCGCTGGGATGCATTAACAATCCATTCGAAGTCCACGGACCGCGCGATTCTGCCCAGCTCTCCTTTGATATCCGTGTTGCGCACCAGTTCAGGTGTACCGGACTTCAGCATGAGCAGATCTTCGAGCAGCGCATAGAGCGTGCGCAGCAGACGTTCGGTCTGCTCGCGGCCTTCTGCTCCTGCACGATAGGTTTCCGTAACCTTGAACAGCTCGCTGTGATCACTATCTGCAACCGCACTGCGGAGAATTGTCAGTGCGTGGCTGCGCGCCTCGATGTATTCGTCGAGCTTGAAACTGAGTGCGCGGCCCATAGCTCCGTTCGAGAGCCGCGCGATCAACTCTCGCTGGGCAGGCTTCAGCTCCTCGCGCGAGTTTCCAATCGCAGACTCCAGTTCCGAAATGGGCAGCGCGCCCAGCGTGAACGTCACGCAACGTGAGCGGATGGTGGGCAGCAACTCTCCAGTATTCGTCGTGAGCAGGATGAGGCTCGCATAGTCCGGCGGCTCTTCGAGAACTTTCAGCAGAGAGTTCGCGGCCTCCTTCATAAACGACGATTCCGTGAAGATGACAATCTTGTGTCGCGCTTCGACCGGCTTGTAGAAGACGGAATCGATCACCTGCCGCACCTGTCCAACTTTGATCAGCATCTGGGGCGGATCCGGAGGGACGACCAGAACCTCCGGATGCGTCTGGACCATGATGCGGGCTTCACGTTTGTCAGCCTCGCGCATGCTTTCGCGCGTTTCGACTGCTTCGGCGAAGCGAGCGTCCAGATCGTCGGCATCAGCAATGCGCCTGCAGTTGCTGCAACGTCCGCAGAAATCCGGCAAGCGGTCGGATTGCGATGGCTGAAGGCAATTCAATGCTTTCGCGATCATCTGCGCCAGCATGTACTTCCCGGCCCCTTCAGGACCGGCAATGATCACCGCATGAGGAAAGCGGGCGCGCGCAATCATCTCGCGAATGCGCGTCACGGTTTCGGCGTTGCCACGGAAGTCTTGGAAAGGCACTAGGCGCGACTCCCGACTGCTGCCGGCAGCTTGGTCTTACGGCTTCCCAACTGGGGAAAGCGTTTATCAACAATCTTCAAAACCTCGACTTCGACCCCCTGAATAGTTCCGGGAGCGATCCGGACGACTCTCTTTCGTTCGCGGCGGGCAATCGTTTCGAAGCCTCTGTGCACCCGGCGAAAGAATGCAGCATCTTCGGCTTCGAATCGTCCTTCGGCCGATGAATTGGTTTTATTCCGATTGCGAGCCCGGTTCACCGCGGAATCAGTATCGGTCTCGAGCAAGAGAGTCAGTTCGGGCCAGAGGTTGCGGCAGAGTTCGCGATGCAGGTTCAAGACCACCTCAGATCCAAGCCGCCGACCGTGCCCCTGATAAGCCTCCGTGCTGTCGGTATAGCGATCACAAAGCACGATTTTTCCCATCTTGAGTGCCGGCTGGATAACTTCTTCCACATGTTGAGCGCGGTCGGCAAACATCAGCGCGAGTTCCGCATAAGAAGAAAGGCCGGCGGTTCTGGAATCGAGCAAGATCGCACGAATGCGCTCGCCGATCCCACTGCCTCCTGGCTCGCGCGTAGCTACAACATCCAAGCTGCGGGCGCTGAGAGCCTCAGCCAAGCGCGCGAGCTGAGTAGTTTTCCCACACCCGTCGAGTCCTTCAAATGTAATGAATATGCCGCGCCCGAAGCGCATGGCATGAGTCTAGCATCGGCTGTGATGCGCACATTGGCGCAATCCTATCGTGCTAGTATTTCGCGCAAAGCTGGAGGAGTTATGACAAGACTTGGCGATGACATCGATGATTACTGCTCACGATGCAAGCGCACCACCGATCACTCCGTCGTGACCATGGCCGGAGAAGAAGTCCAGAAGACCCGCTGCCGAACCTGCGGCAGTGAGCACTCTTATCGCAAGAACAGAGGTGGAAAGAAAGAGATGAGTGCTCAGGAGGCGTTCCAGAAAGTTCTCTCCAGCGTGACTGGCCAGGTGCAGGAAAAACAGAACCGTCGCCGATAGGCGATCGGGCAGCCGCTGGTGTTGCGGCTGCGCTGGTGCTCCGCTGGATTCGCAGCATGATGGCCGCTTAGGAAGCCCGAAGCTCGGCTGTGCGCCGAGCTCCGGCCCACCGGCTACCGCCGGCGGTTCTGTTACTGCTTAGCAAACTCCCGAGCCGCCGCAATGCGTCGCGACACCGAGGGATGCGAGTGGAACAGTATTTCTACCAGCCGCGAAGGCGTCTTCTCCGATAGATTCTGCGCGCTCAACTTGTCCATTGCCGTAATGAAGGGATCAACGCTGGCCACCGACGTCCAGCAGTAGCGATCTGCCTGCCGCTCGTTGAATCGCGAATAGGCGTTAAGCGCGGGCAAGAGAATCAGCGAAAGCGCTGCTGAAACCAGAGCAAGCAGCGGCAGGTTGGCGAAATCGGAGAGTGTAGAAAACATGCGTCCTGGGCCAGTCACATAACGGAGGGCCTCATTGGCTGCCCAGAATCCCACAAACGTGACCACCATCTGCAGCATGATGCTTTTAAAGATGTGTCCGTGTACGTGATGGCCGAGCTCATGCGCGAGCACGGCTTCGATCTCGTCGTCGGAATAGTTCTGCAACAGTGTATCCGCGAGAATAATGCGGCGCGTGTTGCCAAGACCAGTTAGTGCGGCATTCGCCTTCTTGCTCTTTTCCGAGAGCTTCCATTCGTAAACTCCGCGAACGTGCGTTCCTGCGCGCTCGCCTAGTCGCACGAGCCGATCACGCAATGCCTGGTTTTCCAAAGGAACAAACTTGTAAAAGATGGGAAAGAGGATCACAGGCGCAAGCTGCGCAAAGATGACGAATAATGCGGTGAAAGCCGCCCAGGAGATCAGCCACCAATGTTCCGGTGAGCTGCGAATAATCCAGTACACCAGCTCAGCAAGCAGCGAAATCAGAACCAGTCCCACCAGCCAGCCCTTGAGCTCGTCGACGATCCACGCTCCTGTGCTCTGGTTGGAAAGATGAAAGCGATGCTCGAGACGGAAGCTGTAGATATCAAGCGCAAGGCTCAGGCCCTTACTGATAATCGTGAGCAGCAGCACGTAGAAGAAAAGCGCGAGTACGTAGTGCTCACGCGCCATCCGAAGTGCAACGTCGCGTAAGCCGCCGGTCCATCCAGTCGCTAGGAGCACGATGAGGAAGACGATTCCCAGCGAAGTATCAAAAACAGAGAGCCAGCGGCGAATGCGACTGTATTGCCGCGCTTCGGGCGTGTCCTCGCTCTCTGGGTGAGGGGAAGCTAAGGTTGTGCTTTCAGCAAGAGTCATTCGTTAATGCTTTAGCCTTCGTAATATCGTAATCACTGTCATCCCTCGCGCAGCAGCAATACAGGCGGCGATTACGACAGGTTGTCTTTGCTGCGCGGGGGACCCGCTTTTGATCATGCTTGCGGAACAGCAGATCCCCCGCTCCGCAGTGCAACTCAATACAGTCGCAAACAGCGTCGCGGCGGAGCGAGGGATGACAGTGTCAAGTACGGTCGCTAGATCGCAAGGCTCGCTACACTGCTACCGCGCCGCCGTCCCCGCCAACTCGCCCTCATACACAAACGCCTCCGCGGACTTGAGCAACTGCTGCACAACTTCCGGCGAGCCCGCTTCCGAGTACACCCGCAACAACGGCTCCGTTCCGGACGCGCGCAGCAACAACCATGATTCCGCAGGAGGCGCGGCTGTGCCGGGTTTCCCCTTCGGAGCGTCCAGGAAGAACTTTACGCCGTCGCGGGTTTCGACGCGCAGCACTTTGTATCCGCCGATCTCTCTTACGCCGCTGCGCGCGCGGCTGATCGCCGAATCTTTCAGCTCGTTGGGAATGTGCATGTCGAGACGCGCGTAATAATGCTCGCCATACTTGTCCTGCAGATCCTGCACGAGCTGCGCGAGGGTACGCTTCTCTTCCGCCATTACATTGGCGATAAGCAGCGCGTTCAGAATGCCGTCCCGTTCCGGGAGGTGCCGCGTGATACCGATACCCCCGGACTCTTCTCCGCCGACGAGTATCTCGCGCTCCAGCATGAGGTCACAGATGTTCTTGAATCCAATACCGCATTCATGCAACTTGCGTCCGTGCTCGGCCGCGATGCGGTCGAGCATCTTCGTAGTATTGAAGGCCCGCACCACTTCGCCTGGCCATTTCTTGCGTTCGAGCAGCCATCGCAGCAGGATGGAATAAATTTTGTGCGAATCGACGTAGCTGCCGTCTTCAGCGACGGCTCCGATGCGGTCGGCGTCGCCGTCGGTTATCAGGCCGCCATGGCATTGCTCCTTGACAACCATCTCCTGTGCCATGCGCACGTGCGGCTCGATCGGCTCAGGATTGATCCCGGGAAAAAGAGGATTCACCTCGGAGCGAATCTCGACGTGCTTGATTCCGCGCTCGGCGAAGATGCCGGCGAGCACTCCGCGTCCCGCTCCGTACATGGAATCGATGAGGAACTTGAAACCGGCAGAGCTGATCTTGTCGAGATCGGCGAACTTTTTGATGGCCTCGATATAGGGAGCTTTGAAATCCGTGTCGGTGATCGTTCCCTTTTTGGCATTTATGGCTAAGGGTTTATCCAACTCGGCCTCGATCGCTTGCATAATCGCGGGACGCCCCGAGCCGCCGTAGTAGGCCTTGTACTTCACTCCATTCCAGTTAAATGGATTGTGGCTGGAAGTAATCATCACTCCGCCGGCAGCCCCAAAATGCTTCACGCCAAAGGAAAGCGCCGGCGTCGGCGTATAGTCACTCGCCAGTCGAACATTAATCCCGGCACCGGCGAGCACCTCAGCGACGGTCTGGGCAAACATGCGCGAACCAAAGCGCGTGTCATAGCCGACGACCACGCCTCGACTGCTGTCTTCGTTCTTTAATACATAGTTCGCGATTGCCGATGCGGCGCGGCGAACATTTGCGATGGTGTAGTCCTCGGCAATCACTCCTCGCCAGCCGTCAGTCCCGAATTTGATTGGTTGCATATACGTGGAAAGGAGACCCTGTAGTTTATTCGATCAGCCCCACTTCAGATGTAGCGGTTAAGTTAGATGCAGAGCTGCTGGTTACCTGGGATCTTGAAGGCAAAAACTTTCATCCGGCGCTGATTTATTCACATCGAAGGAAAGGCCTCGGAAAAATACGAATCGCGGGTTGATTTCAGCTTCTATTTTGCCTTCCATTCGCCTACAATCAATGAGCCGACGTTTGTCCTGAGGCTGCCGCGGGGCGGTGGACAACAGCCCGGTGAGTTTGTCATGCAGAAGCTTCTTCCCATCGACGAACCAAATCTCGTGGCCATGGGTGCTGCAACCCAGTCCTGTTGGGGTTTCTCACCGTGCGAGGAAGAGGCGAATGCTAAACCTTGATCCCAAGATGTTTGGATCACAGATTTTGAGAACCCAAGATGTTGGGTTTGAGTTTGAGGATTTTGGCTGAATTTTCGCCGTAAATCCTCTGCTTTAAGGATTTTAGCCAAAACTAGGGAAGGGGGGAGGGGGGTACCCTCAGTTTTGGTGTTAGCAGAGTGAGTTTGATGTCGAACTTAGCCATCGAAATCCCGAGCGCGCTCGCCTGGGCTCATCCCCTGGTTCAGGAGTGGTTTGTCCGCAAGTTCGGTACTCCAACGGAACCACAGGAAGAGGGCTGGCCACACATCCTCGGTGGTCGCTCAACCCTGATCTCAGCTCCCACGGGATCGGGCAAAACGCTATCGGCATTTCTCGCCTGTATCGATCGCCTCGTTGGCAAAGCTGTTTCCGGCGCGCTGGAAGATCGTATCGAGGTCCTTTATGTTTCGCCTCTGAAGGCGCTTGGCAACGACATCCAGAAGAACCTCGAGCGGCCGCTAGCGGAGATCGCCGAACTAGCCGGGCAGCGCGGCTATCTCATGCCGCAGATTCGAACCTTCGTCCGCACCGGCGACACACCGCCTGCCGATCGGCAGCGCATGCTCAAATCGCCGCCGCACATCCTGGTCACAACGCCCGAATCGCTGTACATTCTGCTGACCGCCGAACGCAGCCGCGAGCTTCTGCGTGATGTTGAAACTGTAATTGTCGACGAGATCCATGCCATTGCCGACGACAAACGTGGCGCACACCTGGCCATTTCTCTTGAACGCCTTGATGCACTGGCTCATCGCAAGCCCGTCCGCATCGGCCTTTCGGCGACCCAAAAGCCCATCGAACTCGTCGGCCAATTTCTGGCCGGAGCTTCGGGCGCACCCGAGATTGTGAACGTCGGCCACAAGCGCCGGCTGGACTTTGCGGTGGAAGTACCGCCAAGTCCACTCGCCGCAGTAATGACGAATGAGATGTGGGACGAGGTCTACGACCGTCTCGTGCAACTCATCGAACAGCACAAATCCACGTTAATTTTCGTCAATACCCGCTCATTTGCCGAGCGCATCGCGCACGCACTGGCCGACAAGCTCGGAGAAGATGCTGTGGCCGCACACCACGGTAGTCTTTCGCGCAAGTTGCGATTAAACGCGGAGAACCGTCTCCGCAAAGGCGAACTGCGCGCGCTGGTCGCGACTGCTTCGCTCGAACTTGGAATCGACGTGGGGCACATTGATCTCGTGTGCCACATCGGCTCGCCGCGCTCAATTGCTGTAATGCTCCAGCGCATCGGACGCGCGGGGCACTGGCGAGGCGCCATACCGAAGGGCCGCATCTTTGCGACTACGCGCGACGAATTGATCGAATGCGCAGCGTTGGTGCGAGCCGTTGAGTCGAGCGAACTCGATGCGCTCATCATTCCCGAATCTCCACTCGATGTATTGGCGCAGCAGATCGTTGCGATGTGCGCTGCCGAGGAGTGGCCCGAGCGCAAGCTCTTCGAGGTCGTGCGCCGAGCCTATCCGTATCGCAACCTCAGCTACGACGACTTTGACGAGATCGTAACCATGCTGTCGGACGGCATCGCCGCGAGCCGCGGACGTTACGGTGCTTACCTTCATCGCGATCGCGTGAACGGCGTTCTCAAAGCCCGTCGCGGCAGCCGCATGATCGCCGTGACCAACGGTGGCGCCATAGCCGACAACTCGCTTTACACGGTCGTCGCTCTTCCGGAAGAGGCGGTAGTCGGCACGCTGGATGAAGACTTCGCCGTCGAAAGCCAGCGCGGCGACATCATGCTGCTGGGCAGCACGAGTTGGCGGATTCACCGGGTCGAATCGGGCGGACGGGTGCTGGTAGAAGATGCCCAGGGCGCCGCTCCAACGATTCCCTTCTGGCGCGGCGAAGCTCCCGCGCGCACGGCTGAGCTATCGCATCAAGTCGCATTCATTCGCGCCAAAGTCGATGAGCTGACGCCCAACATTACTCCGGTCGGCATTTCGCGCAATATTCCTGAAGTGGCAGCGGCGGTCGAGTGGCTGAAAAACGAATGCCACGTCGACGACTCCGGCGCCGAGCAAATTGTCGAGCACATCGTGACAGGTCGCGCCGTTCTCGGCGCAGTTCCGACGCAAACCACGCTCATTGCAGAACGCTTCTTTGACGAAGGTGGGGGCATGCAGCTCGTGATCCATGCGCCATTCGGCGCTCGGATCAACAAAGCCTGGGGATTGGCTTTGCGAAAGCGATTCTGCCGTTCCTTCAATTTCGAACTTCAGGCCTCCGCGACTGAAAACGGGCTGAACATTGCGCTGGCCGAACAACACAGCTTCCCGCTAGCAGATGTGTTCGAATTTCTGAGAGAAGAGAACGTCCAGGAGGTTCTGGAACAGGCAGCTCTGCCCTCGCCCATCTTCAAAACGCGCTGGCGTTGGGACGCCGGGCGCTCGCTGGCTCTGCTTCGATACCGAAATGGGAAGAAGGTTCCACCGCCGATCCTGCGGATTCGCTCCGATGATCTCCTCGCAGCAGTTTTTCCTGATGTAGCCGCGTGCCAGGAAAACATCGAGGGCGACATCAAGATTCCCGATCATCCGCTGGTCCGCGAGGTGATGAAAGACGTGCTCACCGAGGCGATGGACATCGAGGGCCTCAAGCGTGTGATTCGCGGAATGAGCGATGGCTCCATTCGTCTGCTCGCCATCGATACGCCGATTCCCTCGGTGTTCTCGCACGAGATTCTGAATTCTGCGCCATACGCGTATCTCGACGATGCTCCGCTCGAAGAGCGGCGCGCGCGCGCAGTAGAAATGCGGCGCACGTTGCCACCCTCGGTGCTGGAGGAAGTTGGTGGCCTCGATGCAACCGCCATCGAGCAGGTCCGCAGCGAAGCTTGGCCCGATGTTCGTGATCCCGATGAATTGCACGATGCACTGCTCACGCTCGTCACCATTCCAGAAGACATTTCGGCGCTTAACGCTGATGGTCCAGATTTTGAAGCGGCAACTAAACGCGAAAGCATCAATTGGTTGCAGCACTTGGAAGAGCTGCAACGCCAGAAACGCGCCACTCGCGCGCGGGCCGGTGACAAATATTTCTGGGTGGCTGCTGAGAAATTGTTGAGCTTCCGCGCGCTCTATCCCACTTCGGAACTAAATCCGCTGATCGATTCAGCTGAGCGCGAGACTCCGACTGCTGATGACGCTCGGCTCGCGATGATTCATGGCTGGATGATGCACTCCGGTCCGGTTACCGCCGAGCAGCTTGCTGCCGCCTTGCAGCAGCCGGCGAATGAGATCGATATCGCTCTGTTGCGGCTCGAATCGAAAGGCTCGATCCTGCGCGGTAAATTCGCGCGGCATGATGGCGTAATGGAATGGTGCGACCGCCGCCTTCTGGCGCGTATTCATCGCCTCACCCTCGGCCTGTTACGCAAACAGATCGAGCCATCGACTCCGGCGCAATTCATGCGCTGGCTGCCGCGCTGGCAGCATGTCGCGGCGGGAACGCATCTCAGCGGCGAGCGCGGCCTGCTCGAAGTTCTGCGCCAGCTTCAGGGATTTGAAATTCCGGCGAACGCCTGGGAGCGGCAGATCCTGCGGCAACGCCTGCGCGAGTACGATTCGGCTGATCTCGACAATCTTTGCCTGACCGGTGCAGTGGGATGGGGCAGACTCTCGCCGCATCCGGCAACGCTCGAAGCATCTGCCGGCGGAAATCGTCGCGTGGTGCCAACGAGCGTTGCTCCGGTGACATTCTTCATTCGCGAAGAATCCGATTGGATGAGCGCTGCTCCGCATCAACAACCGACTGACATCGAGCGCTGCTTAAGTCCAGTTGCTGCCGAGGTCCACGCGTATCTGCAATCTCGTGGCGCATCGTTCTTTGCCGACATTGTCCGCGGTAGCGGAAGATTGAAAGCCGAAGTGGAAACTGGTTTGTGGGAGCTCGTGGCTGCAGGACTGGTCACAGCCGATGGATTCGACAATTTGCGCACGCTGATCGCGCCCAAGCGTCTGCACAACAACAGCCGCCACAAACGTCCGCGACACGCAGCCGGACGATGGACCCTGCTGCACGCAGAACCAGTAGGCGACCACACCGTTGCTCTAGAAGGTGCATGCCGCATGTTGCTGGCCCGCTATGGAGTGGTCTTCCGCGAATTACTGGCCCGCGAATCCGTGCTGCCGAAATGGCGCGAACTTCTCATTACATTCCGGCGGCTTGAGGATCGCGGCGAAGTTCGAGGAGGCAGGTTCGTCTCCGGATTCATCGGCGAACAATTCGCGTTGCCCGAAGCTGTCGAGTCACTGCGTGCGATGCGTTCCGCTCCCATTTCGGGAGAAACGATCACCATCTCTGCCGCCGATCCTCTGAATCTCGTCGGGATCATCGTCCCGGGCGATCGCGTTCCGGCGATTTCGGGCCACACAGTGAGCTTCCGCGATGGAAATGCCGTCGAGCCCGGAGCGGTGATCAGTCCTGCGATGCAGGTGTTAGCAACAGGTGATTAGCAAGAGTGCGGCCGTCGTCGAATTGCGGAGTGCAATGAAACACCTTGTTCCGAATTCTCCCAAACACTGTCATCCCTCGCGCAACAGCGAGTTCCGTGGAGGTGCGATAGATCGCTTTTGCTGCGTGGGGGATCTGCTGTTCAGGCCCGCATTGCAAGACATCAGGTCCCCCGCTCCGCAGAAACAAAAATCATTACTACCCATAATGCGTCGCGGCGGAGCGAAGGGTGACAGTGTCTGTCGATTGGCGTTCAAGAAATGGCGGGCTTCACGTTGAATGGAAAAGTGACTGAGCAAAAGAAATCGATTGAGTCATCTTCTGGCGATCCGTTGGTCGAAGACGTTGACTACTACATCGAGAACGGCCTCTATGTCTTTACCGAGCGTTACCTGCTGAAGCGCGGATACTGCTGCCAGTCGGGATGCCGACATTGTCCTTACGGCTTCGCGAGCGGAAAGGTCACTGCAATTAAATAGGGCGGCTCGAAAGCCGCCCTATGTTGGAAGTTGATATCAGAATTAGTGGCTCATTGGGTTGCTGCTGTTGTTGTTGTTCGCCGAGCCGCTAACTTTGATGTGGTCCTTCACCTTCTTGCCATTGGCATTGTCCTTCGCGATGCGGACTGCTTCTTTACGGTCCTGCGAGCTGTTCGCGGTTCCGCTCAGTTCAATGTTGCCTTTCGCATCGGTGCTCACGGTCACGCCAGAGAGGTTCGAGTTCTGCTGCAGAGCAGATTGAATCTTGCTGGTCGCGTCGCCGCCCATATCGCTCTGCGGAACGCCAGAAGCGGAGCTCGAAGAAGCTGCGCCGGTCTGTCCGCTGGTGCTGCTGGACGGATTCTGGCTCTGGTCAGCAGAGGATGAGCTGGAAGGTGAAGTTGACTGCGAAGAGCTGGGTGACGTTGATTGCGAAGAAGAGGTGGAAGGAGAAGTTGAGCTCTGATCGGACTGCGGCATCGAGGAGCTGCTGCTGCTCGACGGGCTGCTCGAACTTGAGCTGCTCGATGGCGAAGTGCTCTGCGGATTCGTCGAGGACGAAGGAGCAGTGCTGCTCTGGTCAGACTGCGGCACCGCGGAGCTTGAGGTGCTCGACGGGCTGGTTGAGCTCTGTGAGCCTACCGATGAGCTGCTCGTAGACGGACTCGCGGTCTGTCCGCTGCTGCTCGTGCTGGTGCTCGGGGCTGCCGTGGTCGAGCTGGAAGACGACGATGACGGCGTCTGGCTGCTGGTTGAAGGCAGTTGGTCTGACTGCGGCTGAGCCGACGTTGGATTCTGCTGCGTGCTCTGCTGCGCAGCCGGCGTTTGCGATTGATCTGGAGTGGTGCTACTCGATGTGCTGGGCGTCGCTGTTGAACTTTGAGCAAGCGCGAAACCAGCGCTCATCGCCAGTACCATTCCTAGTCTGTACAGGTTCTTCTTCATTCGGTTACTCCCTCTGATGTGAGTGATTTGTTGCCTGCTCAACGAAGCGCGCGGTCACGCGGCCGATAGACAAA
>Ga0070741_10011901_pt1 | contig 15902 bp, 13 predicted proteins | sample Coa_R1_4_FD_66440 | JGI IMG/M metagenome (GOLD analysis project Ga0070741, IMG submission 66440) | Surface soil microbial communities from Centralia Pennsylvania, which are recovering from an underground coalmine fire - Coalmine... | ecosystem: Environmental > Terrestrial > Soil > Unclassified ...
TCCACTCCCAGGTATAACTTCTCCATAGGGGGCCCTCCTTTCGAACCTAAGATTTAGTCTTCCAACAACCAAATCCTACTCGATCGGAGCCGCCCCCTTCATGGCATCAGAGCGAAGCTCTGCGATTCAGAAGGCTAGTCGGTGATAGCCTACGACACCTTTGGCGTGATCGCCAGGGAAAAAGACGTGCTACCCCGCCTGAGCCAGAGGTCGCACACAGCCAGACAACGGGCATGTGTGAGCCAGCCGTGGACCGCAAGGCCGGCGGTCGCGGTACCCAATACGCCCGGCGCAAGCCAGCGATTTGCACTGGCGCCAATTGCGATCGCATCAGATAATCAAGATGTTCGTCTTCTGCGGCCTTGGTCGAATCAAGTCAAGCAGGTTTAATTGCAGGGAAATGGCCTCGTTATCCAAATACAAGTGGAATTTCCAGACACTTCTTGAGGAGGGAGAATGCCCAAGAAAGCCAAGCACGAGATCGTTTGCATCGCCCAGTTCACCGCGAAACGGGGGAAGGAAGCCGAGCTCCTTCGTTCCCTGCACAAGCTTATGAAACCCACTCACCAGGAGGAAGGCTGTGTTCGCTATGAGTTAAATCAGCAGATTGATAATCCGCGCCAGATCACATTTGTGGAGAAGTGGGCGAACATGAAGATCTTCAAGAAGCACTGCAAAATGCCCTACATCGTTGAATTCTTCGACAACGTGGCGCCCAAGCTGATCGCCTCACAGACAATTGGTCTATACAAGGAGATTCTCCCGTAGGGGGGTGTCGCCACGTATTACCTGTGCCGACAAAGCGAGGATTGATCGGCAGGCGGACCCATCAGGATCGAGATCATGGGCCTACGGCTGGGTGAAGAGTTGTCCCTGGCCATCCGACAGACTTGCTCCTTCGATAGCTAGCAGCCTTGCCTTGATGGCGAGCCCGCCGTAAGCAGAGAACCTTGCCAGCCTGCCGCCGCCGGCCGCCACTCGATGGCAGGGGATGAGGAGGGGGATGGGGTTCCTCACTAAGGCTTGTCCGACGGCCTGGGATGAGCCGGATCGGCCCAGAATTTTGGTGAGACCGCCGTAAGTCCGCGTCTCGCCCGCGGGGATCAGGCGAGCGGCTTCATAAACCTCCTGGGGAAAACCATTTTCCTCAGTTACGCCAAGAACAACATCTCGGAAATCCTGAACGTCTCCTTCCAAGTGCCGGCATACCTGCTTGATGACTTGGCCGATTTCCGCTTGAGGAGTCGTTGCCTCGCGCGCCCCGGAGCTTCGGGCGATCCTGGATTCGGTCAGCTCCAGCGTGTCCTCGGGTAACTGAAAGTGGGTCACGGCAGCGGGATTCCCGCCGTCAGTCCAGGCAATCCCACACCAGCCGATCCGTGTGTCGAATACGCAGCAAGAGCTCCTCCTCATGCGAACGCTCCTCAGGTCAAACGCCCAATTGATTGTATCTCTTACGGTTTCGGGAAACCGGTGATAGCGTACCCAGCACTTTCAGGTTAGGGAAGGTCGGAGCCGCCTCATTCCTGCAAACTTCTTGAAGCTGATGACACAAAAAGAGCGACATCCTGCCCGACACTTATCCGACCTTACCCATAACTTGGCAGCTTTCGTGCTTACAACGCCAAGGAATCTTTCGCGTCGCGTGTTTTGACGAACCCAATTGGCTTCAGGCAAAGATGAGGTACATCCATGAGCAGCAGAAGAGACTTTTTGAAATCTTCCTCGGGTTTGGCCGCAAGCCTGGCGGCCGCCCCTCTACTCAAAGCGCAAGACCCTGCCACGGCGTTGCTTCCTACGGTGCGCTTCGGCGATATTGAGATAACCCGCCTGGTCATTGGCTGCAACCAGTTCTATGGATACTCCCACTTCAATGGCCTCCTCGACGAGCTGATGCGCGAATGGAACACTCCGGAGCGGGTTTGCCAGACCCTCCACCAGTGCGAGCGAAACGGCATCAATGCCTATCAATACAGCCACCATGAGCGCAGTTTGGCGGACTTCGAGCGGTTCCGGGCCGAAGGCGGTAAGATGCACGTCATCGGGGTGAACTTTGGCAAGACGCCTGTGGAGGAAGTGGTGAAGCGCCTGCGGCCGGCTGCCATGTACCATCACGGGGAGGCGACGGACGTCCTCTTCCGTGAAGGAAAGATGGACCAGGTGCAGGAGTATACGAAGAAACTCCGCCAGTTGGGGGTGCTGGTTGGCATCGGAACTCACAAGTCCGAGGTGGTTGAGTACGTTGAAGAGCGGGGCTGGGATGTGGATTTCTACCTTCTGTGTGCGTACAACCGCACCCGAACGCCGGAGGAGCTTCGCAAGATTCTGGGTACTGTTCCCATCTCTCCGCACGAGGTTTATCTGGAAGAAGATCCGCCACGCGCCTACCGCGTCGCCCGCCAGACCCCGAAGACCTGCTTCCTTTTCAAGATTCTGGCCGCAGGCCGCCTCACCGGTTCGCCGGAAATGATTGACACAGCCTTCAAAACCGCGCTCGAAAGCATCAAGCCCAAGGACTGCATCGTGGTCGGCATGTATCCGCGCTACAAGGACGAAGTGAAAGAGAACGCTGACCGTGTCCGGCGCCTCCTGAGCGCGTAGAACTCGATGGCCGATGAGTGGGTTTAGGGGTTCGCACCAGTTCGCATTTCCGGCCTTCGTCGGGTCGCATTAAACCTCTCCTTTTGCGCCGCTGAGCCGGTCGCAGCCTTCCCCCGCCCCGTTCCGCTGGATTCATCATTGCCCTTGACAGACGCATTCAGGTGTTATACATCTGCCTCGCTGAACGTGGAGTTCTCGCAGGTCTTGCAGCAAACAATCAGGCCCGCAAGAATCGACATGATTGAGGACCAGGAGGAGGGATTCATGGACTTCGACGATGAAAAGACGCCCGACGACGAAATGGAGGAACTGGGGGACGAACTCTCCTCCGACTATGAAGAAGAGGAATCCATTGACGAGGGCGTAGAGACCGGGATGGCGGAATCTTACGAGGCCGAAGAAACCATTGAGCCGGCCGCGTCGGAAGAAGTCCCCGCCGCTCCGCCGGCGCCTGCGGCAGCGCCCCCAGCCGCAACCGGGCCCAGGCCTGCGCCGGCGAGGGCCGCCAGGAAAGCGGCGCCTAAGGCCAAGAAATCCGCAGCCAAAAAGCCCGCGAAGAAGGCGCCAAAACCCAAACGCGCCCCCAAGGCCAAAAAGGCAAAGGCTGCCAAGAAATCAGCGCCCAAGAAGAAGGCGCGCCGGCGCTAGAAGCCTCAATTGCCGTCGGCGTCAAGGGCGAGTGCGGACGGGAGCGCGAACGGTTGGAGCCCGGAGCTCGGGCTTTCACCTGTTGCGGGTGTTCGCGCGGAGCAGATGCCCTTGCCGCGTCTCGGATGCATCTCCGTGCAAAGGGCTAACTCTTTCGTGTGGGTGTAAGGTCCAGAACTTCATCAGCCAGAGCGCGAATGAAGTAGCGGTCATGCGACACGAACAGAAGCGTGCCGGGATACCGCGAGACCGTCGTTTCCAGTGCTTCACGCGTTCCGATGTCGAGGCGGTTGGTGAGTTCATCCAAGAACAGCAGGTTTGCACCCCTAAGCAGCAGCCTCGCGAGAGCTACCCTGGCCCGCTTCCCTGCGCTCATGTTCTGCACGGGGCGGATGGTCTCCTCGCCCCGCAACTCCAGGCACCCAAGGATGGTCCGAACCCGGGTTTCATCAGGATGAACCTCGAAGCAGAGTTCCCGAGGAGAATGCCCCGCGTCCAGAGTCTCCCCTCTTGCGCGCCTCTCCGAATGCAGAAGCTCAGGTCGCGGAACAGAGTCTTCTCCCCGTAACTCTTGCTGAGGCCCTCGGCGCGCAGCGCAATCCCCGCTGTCCTCGTTATATTTGGGAAAACTGAGTGAAGGAATGGGATCCTCCGCCCAGCCGTTCGCGGCTGCGCGCCCGCGTGAGACTCGTTCGCTTCTCACTCACACCTCGCTTCTACAGTGGGGATACGATGTACCAAGGCTATTCCATTGGGGTTTGACTTGACAGGGGGGTGGTTTCAAGGCACGATATATGGGAGCAGAAAAAGCTCCACATACGGTTGATGCCCAGAGGGGACCTGGGCCTGCTTCGGTTCCAAGAGCCGAGCGTAGAACAGGTGCCTGCACGCCGTCGAAAGTGGAGCTGAACGCTCCGGGTTATTCACGGGCGAAGCAGAAGGGCGCAGAGAAAATTCCCAAGATGGCCTATCGTCGCAAGCGACAGGAGTCCACAAAGCCGGGTAAGGATCGCTGTAGTCCGTTCGGGATTCAACTTTCGCGTTGCGCATAATTTCGAAGAAGAGAGGAATGGTCATGGCTATCCAAAAGTGTGTACGGTTTGGCGTCGCCGTTTTGATTGTCCTGGCCACCGCATCGCTGGCAACTTCCAGAGACGAAGCGGGTTCTTTGAAAGGAAACCAGGTTACACCAGGTTCTGGTGACGTTTCGAATCTGCCAGCGGAGAAAACCAACGCTGGAACTCCCCAGTTGCAGCGGAGAAATCCTCGATACCAATTGTGTAAGGGAGACGTTTTCGACTTGAGTTTCTCCTATTCGCCGGAGTTCAATCAACCTGGTGTAACGGTTCAGCCTGATGGCTATGTCAGTCTACTCGAGGTCGGCGATCTTCACGTCGAAGGCAAGACGGTCCCGGAATTGACCGACATGATCGAGAAGGCATATTCGAAGATCTTGCACAACCCCGTGGCCACGATTGTGTTGAAGGATGTTGAGAAAGCTTACTTCATCGTTGGGGGCCAGGTTGGCAAACCGGGCAAGTACGACCTGAGGGGCGACACCACAGTGACCCAAGCCGTAGCTATTGCGGGTGGCTTTACCGACAAATCCAAACACTCCCAAGTGCTGCTTTTCCGGGAAGTGTCGAACGACTGGGTAGAAGTGAAGAAGATCGATGTGAAGCGCATCCTTCAGGCCAAGAACATTCAAGAGGACATCCATTTACGGCCCGGCGACATGGTATTTGTTCCGCAGAATGCATACTCCAAAATTCAGCCCTATATCCCGAAACCCAATGTGGGCATTTATGCTGCTCCATGGAATTGGTGAACTACGGAATTTCTAACATGCCCCGTGGTGTGAATGGGTACACAGGGATAGCATTTTTCATCTAACCAGGCTTGGCTACCTTTGGGGTTTCTAAGACATCGGCAACTTACTTGCTCGTGGAATCCGGGTTGAAGACTTGTTGAACTGCTCGAGTGTTGACGGAATTAAGCATAGTTCCCGTATATTGAATTGGTTACAGGTGACCCGGTTTAGTGATCAGGGCCGGTTAAAACGGGCTTGACCGAGAAAGTTTTACGCCAAAAGTGAAGGACCCTTATCGCGCCAGGGAAGATGCATGCGGCAGGTGATGCGTGTCAGTTTTCCAGCAGACAGACCATAACTGCTTGCGTGTGGCAAGAATCGACTCCCAAGATACGACGCAGGCGTTGATTTGCGATTGTTCGCTAATCGGTTGTCGGCGTTGGCACTTGCAGGCGAACGTGGTCGGCTTTCAGGGCTGACAGAAGGAATGTGTTCAGGTCTGTCTTGTCAGTTGAGATACCTGGGAAGGCCGCTACCGTGGAGGTTGAGTTCGATTGTCGAGACTGTAGCTCAAAGAATTCGGGCTCTTCCTGCGGGCCGTTTGGGTGTTGACATGGAAGGATGGGGGAGCAGGCCACTCATCAGGCCCTTTGTCAGTGGGCCCAGGCTGCTCCAAGGCGAGAGGGTATTTCCGAGGTCAGATTTAGAAGAGTTTCTGGAAGAGTCGTTGTCATTAGAGTGAGGTCCGATATGGAAGATCTAGCGCTTAGACCAAACCAGGGTGTACAGCACTTCCGCCCTACACCCCGGGATGTGGTCGCACCGGTGTTTCGCCAACGTCGCGTGGCGATTTTTGTGTTCCTGGCGATCCTGGCGGGTGCGCTCCTGTGCGCCCTGTTCCTCCCCAGGAAATATGAAGCGACGATGGAGATTTTAGTCAGCCGCGAACGGATTGACCCGGTTGTGACTGCCAACCCGAACGTGCAACTGACCGCACCCAGTCCGGATGTACCCATTGAGGTCATTAACTCCGAGGTGGAATTGCTGAAGAGCCAGGACCTGCTCGAGAAGGTTCTGCTGGCGTGCGGCGTGGAAACCATTACAAATGACACGGCGTGGCCGGCGCTATCCAAAGTCACAAGCTCTCTGAAGTCGTTCCTTCCCAGGAAACGAACGAGCGAAGACAATCGACTGGCGCTCGCTGCCCTCTCCATGAGGGAAAGGTTGAAGGTTGAACCTTTGCGGCAGACGACCATGATCAAGGTGTCTTACCCCTCCTACGATCCGCGTCTGGCCGCTCGCGTATTGAACACCCTCGCAACCCTCTACGTCGAAAAGCACGCGGCAGTCCATAGGCCCCCGGGGACCTTCGAGTTCTTTCAGCATCAGGCTGACCGCTATCAAAAGGAGTTGACTGCGGCCGAAACCCAGCTTGCCCAATTCAACGCGAAGGAGAGCATGGTCTCGGCGGACCTGGAGAAGCCGGCAACGCTCGAAAAGCTCAATGAATTTGAGGCTCAACTCCGGGACATCCAATCTCAAGTCCGGGCGGCGGATGATCGGATTCGCGCCTTGGAGGCAAGGGCTTCGACCACGCCGGTTCGCCGGACCACCTCGGTGCGTACGGCGGCCAACCCGGCGCTGCTCGAACAACTCAAGTCGACTCTTCTCAACCTGGAATTGAGACGGACAGAATTGTTGGCCAAATTCCAGCCCACCTATCGGCCGGTTCAGGAGGTTGAGGAGCAAATCGCCCAGACCCGCGCCGCGCTTGCCAAGGAAGAGCAGCAGCCTGTCAAGGAGGAGACCACCGACAACAACCCCACCCAGGACTGGATCCAGACGGAATTGGCAAAAAGCAGAGCGGACCGCGCGGGCCTGCGCGCCCAGGCAGAAGCCCTTGAAAAGGTCGTGCAAGACTACCGTGAGAGACTGCGCCGTTTGGACGATAAGGGCACCGTGCAGGCGGATTTGATTAGAAATGCCAAGGCCGCCGAACAGAGTTACTTGCTGTATGTGCAGAAGCGGGAGGAGGCGCGAATCGCTGACGCTTTGGATCGGCAACGGATCAGCAATGTTTCCATCGCCGAAGCCGCTTCCGTGCCACCCCAACCCACGCTCCCCACGAGCTGGATCGTGCTCGGCGGGCTGATGATGGCTGGCTTGGCGGGCGTGGGCTCAGCTTACGCAGCCGACCGCATGGATCCTTCGGTTCGAACCCCTGAAGAACTCGAGGCGGTTCTGGACGTCCCGGTGCTGGCCTCGTTCCCGAAGGATCGTTTACTGACCTAAGAATCATGCTGCTGAATTTCTACGGCTTACGTGAACAGCCTTTCGGTGTCACCCCGGACCCGGCCTATCTCTATCTCAGCCCGACACATCGGGAAGCCCTGGCGTCACTTCAGTACGGTCTCGAATCTGGGCGGGGATTCATGGCCCTGATCGCCAAGCCCGGCATGGGAAAGACGAGCCTGCTGTTTCAGCTTCTGAAACAGTTGCAAGGAGCCTCGCGCACGGTCTTCCTTTTCCAGACATTCTGTGACGCTCGCGAACTGATGCGCTACCTGCTTGTCGACCTTGGAGTTGACAATTGTGACGGGGACCTCGTGCAGATGCACACCCGCTTGAACGAGCTCCTTGTTCAGGAAGCAACAGAGGGAAAGCGGGTTGTGGTGGTGATTGATGAGGCTCAGAACCTTGAGCCCGGCGTCATGGAACTGGTGCGCATGCTCTCCAATTTTGAAACCCCGCGCTCCAAGTTGATTCAGATTATTCTGGCCGGCCAGCCAGGTTTGGCCGCAAAACTTGCCGATCCGGCAATGGTGCAGCTCGGGCAGCGGATCTCAGTCCTGGCGCGGCTGGATCCCCTCGGACCTGAAGAGGTCGATCGCTACATCGATCACCGCCTGGCGGTGGCTGGTTTCGAAGGCGGCCCTTTGTTTACGCGCGAAGCGAGGGCGTTGATTGCGGGCTGGAGCCAGGGCATCCCCCGCCTCATCAACGACATCTGCTTTTCGGCTCTTTCGCTCGGATATGCGGATGGCCTTAAAACCATCGGGCCGGAAACTGTACGCGAGGCGGTGGCCGACTTGAATGTGAATAACGTGGTCCGGGATATGGTTCCCAGATCCCGCAAGCCGAGGGGAGCGGCCATCTGGCATTTCTTGCGGCGTTTCTTGCGCCGTTTCACCTCTGCGGACTTGGGCACTCTAGTTTTGCGGCCGATTCACGTGCTGGCGCTGGCCATTTTCCTTGCGGGGTTATTGGGCGCGGTGATGCTTTTCACGAGGACAACTTCCCCCAGTAAGTCCGCTTTGCCGCCGGCTTTAACTAGCATCCAGGAGCCCGGGAATTCTCTCCGCAATTTGGGCTCGCTGCCAGCGGAACGACCCGGAATTGTTCCGGTTATCGCTGCCGCCGCCGTGCAGAAAGAGCCGGTCGAAGTTGAGACTTTTACTGTTGTCGTCGTCAAGCCCCACCAGACACTGTCACAAATCGGTCGGCAGTATTTCGGCACTGCCGACCCACAACTTATCCGTGAAATCTGCGAGCTTAACCCGGAAATAACAGATCCTGATCAGATTGCTGTAGGCCAGCGGATTCGCCTCCCCCTGGCTCCTGATACTGAGAAGAATGGCATCTCGGCCGATGCGGAAGATACTGGAGAATGATTCGCGGAGGGAACCTCCTTGAGCAGAAACTTCGAACTCCTACAACGAGCGGAAAAAGATCAGGAACTATTCAAGACGTATGTCACCCCACGCCCGGAGCCAGGGTATGCCCAGCCCGCTTTGAAGCTGCCGAGGCCGTCCGGTGATGAAGCCTTGAAGCTCGTTCAGCGCGTGTTCCTTCTGCCGAACCCTGAGAGCCCACGGGCGGTTGTATTCTCCGGCGCAACCCACGGGGATGGCTGCACGACCATTTGCGTCTCCGCTGGACAAGCCCTTGCAGTCCAAACGCCAGGCTCGGTGTGTTTGATCGATGCAAACTTTCGCCGGCCTTCTCTCCACCGTCTCTTCAATCTTGATGGCAGGGTGGGGCTGGCCGAAGCGCTGGGCCACTCAGGACCGGTCCGGAGCTATGCTCAACAAACTGGAACTCAAAACCTGTGGCTCGTGCCAAGTGGTTCGGCGGAGACCAATTCTACCAGCCCCCTGGCGTCTGAACGCCTTCGTTCCCGGTTTGCTGATTTCCGCGCTGAATTTGACTACATCCTGATTGATGCTCCCCCTGTAAGCCTATACCCCGATGCTGTCCTGCTCGGGCAACTGGCGGACGGTGTCATCCTGGTGGTGGAATCCAATTCCACCCGGCGCGAGACGGCGCGGAAGGCCAAGGAAGCCCTGGAGGGTGCGAGTGTCCGTATGTTGGGAGCTGTTTTGAACAAACGAACGTTCCCGATTCCGGATATTCTTTATCGAAATCTTTAGAACGCGGGAAGGGTTTCCAGACTTTCTCTCCAAGGGCAAGGGGTACCATCGTCCTGCTCTAAGGAACCTGGTTGGGTCCACTCGACCGAATTCCCTGACCCGAAGACTCGGCAGCCCGTGCCGAGTGCGGACCACAACCAGTCGAAGGTCGGCCGAGACCTGCCATTGGAGACGGCAGAGTCTCGAGGCGGGGCTGATTCTTGAGACATAAGATTAGGACCCAATGGAGCTGAAATGAAAGTTCCTCTTTCCAAACCTGACATCACGGAACGGGAGATTGCCTATGTCACCCGCGTCTTAAGAACCGGAGAATTGAGCCTGGGTCCAGTGCTGCGTGAATTTGAACGGAAGTTCGCGGACTACGTGGGCACCCGTTACGCTGTCGCCACCAGCAGCGGCACAGCGGCCTTGCACCTCTGTGTGAAAGCGCTGGGAGTCGGGGCAGGGGATGAGATGATCACCACGGCGTTCAGTTTTGTGGCATCCGCCAACTGTCTTCTCTATGAACAGGCACTTCCGATCTTTGTCGACATCGACCCGCAGACTTTGAACCTTGATCCACACGAAATTCGAGATTTCCTTCGTGAGCGTTGCAGGAGGGATAGTGGCGGACGCCTGGTGGATGAGCTGACGGGTCGCGTCGTGAAAGGAATCCTGCCCGTTCACGTCTTCGGGCTTCCCTGCGATATGGATGCGATGATGGACCTGGCGGGGGAATACAACCTGATGGTCCTCGAAGACGCCTGCGAAGCATTGGGGGCCGAGTATCGGGGCCGGCGTGTCGGAACGTTCGGGAAGGCTGCCGTCTTTGCCTTCTACCCCAATAAACAGATGACCACCGCAGAAGGTGGAATGATTGTGACAAACGATGAGACGGTTGCCCGGCTCTGCCGCAGCCTGCGTAACCAGGGGCGCGATGAGGGCTCCACCTGGCTGCAGCACGACCGTCTTGGCTACAACTATCGCCTCAGTGATGTTCACTGTGCTCTGGGCCTGGCCCAGCTTGAGAGAATCGAGGATTTGCTCCGCGCGCGGGAAGCCGTCGCGGCGGAATACCATCGCGCCCTGGCTGGATATCCTATGGTCACCTTGCCCGGGACAGCCGTCGAGAGCAAGCGGAGTTGGTTCGTCTATGTCGTGCAGTTGAACGGGGCATCGCCGAGAGGGCTTCGAGATGGAGTGCTCGACTCGCTCCGAAGTCAGGGCATCGGGTGCCAGGCCTATTTCCCCGCCCTGCACCGTCAGCGACACATTTGGGAATTGGGTCCGGAAACGAGGCGCTCGCTTCAGGTCGCTGAGTTGTCAGCAGACCGGTGTTTAGCCCTGCCGTTCTCTTCAAAGACGACCCGTGAAGAAGTTGAGCACGTATCCGAGGTTCTGCGCCAAGCGATCGATGCCGCCGCCACCGCGTCTGTTGGATCGCCGTCTCGCCAGCAATGACCTGCGCAGGCTGAGTCACGTTGCAGGTTTCCTGAAGGGCGCTGAGGCAGGTAAGTCAGACCGGGCGAAGACCTCCAATGGTCTCCCGGTATTCACCTCGGGCGGTGATTCTGAATTCGCAAGACATGTCTGAGCTTCTGACCAACGAGTCGAAAACTTCACCCCAGGCCACGTCGCTGCCCCCTCACACTCGATCCATTCTCGGGGTGTTCGGGAAGAACACCATGTGGCTGATGGTCGATCGGGTCGCCCTCCGCATGGGGACAGCCGTCGCCGGCCTTGTGCTCGTGGGCTATCTGGGACCCACTAACTTTGGGATTTACAGCACGGCCATCGCGATCGGGACCCTTGTAAACGTGGCGCTGGACCTTGGCCTGACTCGTTACTCGGCGCGCACGGTGGCGGCCAACCCAGGCGAGGGCCCCCGGATTCTGGCCTTGACCCTGTTCACGACCAGCCTCTCGGCGATCATCGAGTTTGCGGGGCTCCTGTTTTTCCTCAGCCGGGGGAACATTTACGCCGCCTGCATCACGGCCGGACTGATTCTTTGCAACCTCGATGGCACCGGCCTGCTTTGCTCCGCCATGCTTACCGCTGACCTACGTTCCCGCGCGGTTATCCCGGGTTCGGTCCTTGGGGCGTTGGGGTTAATCGTCGTAATCGTCCTGGTCATCGGTCTGCGTCTCTCTGTGTTCGCGTTGCTTGTCGGTGCTTCCCTGCGTTCCTTGCTGGTCGTCGTGTTGCGAATGTGGCAGCTTCGCGATTACTGGCCCAGCCGGCGGCATTGGACCTGGACCGAGTTTTGCAGTCTTGTTCGCTCGGCATGGCCTTTTTTTTCATATACCTTCACCCAAATTGGTTACGAAAAGGTTCCGGTGGTCTGCCTCGGTCTTGTGGCGACGCAGGAGCAAGTCGGCCTCTTCTCGGCTGCCACAGTGGTTGCCTACGTATTCCCCATGTGGTCTTATGCCTCGACGGATGCGCTCCTGCCCCTTTTGACCCGGCTCTATGAACAAAAGCGGATTCATGAACTCCTGGAGCTTCGCCAGAGGCTGCTGGATGTTTATCTGTTTGTCAGCGTGCCGGTGGTTGTTCTTTTATCCGTTTTCGCGCCTGAAATCTGTCTCCTTTTCGGCAGTCGTTTCGTTTCGAGCGCCCCTGTCTTGCGGATTGTGGCCATTCGCTCGCTCCTTTCCGTGCTCGACGCCTATTTGGGACAAGCCTTCCTCACCGCGACGAACCACGTTAAGGAGCGGAGGAACGCCCAGGCGATGGCCCTCATTGCATTGGGCGGGCTCACGCTGGCTCTTGGCCACTTCTGGGGATCGAAGGGCGGGGGAATAGCCCTGATCGTTGCAGACACTCTGTTGATCCTTCAGTACGTACTGATATTGTCTGCGGTTGGGTTACCTTTGCGTTGGCCCGCGCTTGGTCCGACACTTATCGGTGGGGCTGCCATGGCGCTGACAGGGCTGGAGTTGCCCGCCCGGATCAACTGGTTCTTGAAGCCGATCCCTGCGCTTCTGGTCTATCTTGCGGTTCTTACTCTGGTTGCGCGATCGAAGCTGGCCCAGGCAGGAAGAACACTGTTGGATTGCCTGCCCGGTCGTTGTTGACATGGATTAGTGCTGTTCGGGGTTGAGAGCGGATTTGCATCGAGCACAAGCCAGCGAGGACTTACAGCGGGGGATCTCCTATGAATGGAGTGAACGAAGTGGAAGCTGTCAATAGCTACGAAAAAACCAAGAGCAGATCAAAGCTCCTGGCCATCGGTGCGTTTGCGGCGATTGCCCTTGTGAGCTTCGTTTTTTTCTCCCAGATTGATCAAGCATCCCTGATTCCCAAGATCATCATAGGCCTGGGTGGGTCCGCTGTCCTGGTCCTGTGTCCCGAAGTCGCATTAGGTTTGTACCCGCTTGTCGGCAATGTCAAGACGGACGAAAGGCTTTCATTTCTCGGCTCCGCCGATTTGACCATCGTTCTCGTGGCTTTTGTGTGGGTCGGAATTATCGTCAAATACTTTCGGAAAGGGATCAAGGTTCATTTCCCCGCCGCGTATTGGCTCTTTGTTCCTTTCGTGCTCATGATGGTCATCAGCCTGACCTACACGCCGGACCTTGATGCGGGCTTGGACAAAGTCGCCCGATTTTTGACCTTAACAAGCACAGCCATTATCGGTCCCTTCCTGGTCCTCCAGTCCTCTCGGGAGTTCAAACGCTTCCTGTATACGTACGGTGCCGGTGCGTTTCTTATCTCGCTCAACTCCTTGACCATGCTGGGAGGGAAAGAGAGACTCACAACGCCCAGCAGCACGACCATCGATCTGGGCTTGGTCGGGGTTACAGGGGTTTTGGTCATCTGGTTCCTGATCCTCCCCGGCCTGTCATTTCGCTGGCGACTGATCTTCTATCCCCTCTTGGCCGTGTGCGCCTTTGCGGTTCTAGGTTCCGGCTCGCGAGGCCCCTTCATTGTGCTGTGCTGCTGCATGGCGTTGAGTCTCTTCCTCTATAGGAATCTCATCAAAGACGCGGGTCTGATGGTGCTCGGTCTTCTGCTCGCTCTCCCCTTCGTGCACATTCCGGAAGCATCGTTCGATTACCTGAGGCTCCTGCTGGGGGGTGACCCTGAGATGGGGAGGCTCGGTTTTCGCAGTGTCCTTATGAATCTCGGATGGCAGATGATCAAGGAGCACCCCCTGGTGGGCGTGGGGATTCAAGGGTTTCGCTATCACACCTCGAATGTGACGGTTTACAACTGGCCCCACAACATCTTTCTCGAAATCGGCTCCGAACTTGGGATCCCCAGTGCGCTTGCTGTCCTGGGAATTCTGGCGGCGGCGGTCTGGCAGGCTGTAAAGCTGTTACGGGAAGCAACCCCGCGTTATAGGACCCTTGCGGCGACGGCTGCTGCCTTTTTAGTGATGGGCTTGTTAGACTTCATGAATACAGGAGACATCAATTCAGGCAGAGTTTCGTGGATGTGTGTTTCACTTGTTTTCGCCTTGCAGGGAGTAGTGCTGAACGAAGAGGCAAGGCCGAGAGCGAAGTCCGGAGCACATGACGAATCGACTTAAAGTCTATCGGACGGTTTCTTGCACGCTCAGAATCTAAATCGCTGTTCACTTGAAACTTGGGACCCGACAGTCGTAATGCCCAAAACCTTGACTATTTGTCATTTTTCTTCGGTGCACAGCACGCTCAAAAGCCGCTCCTTTCACATGGAGTGTATGCCCCTGGCGCAGCAGGGGTTCCATGTGCGCTTTGTGGCACCGGCCGGCGTCAACGGAATCCATGGCGGCGTTGAGTTCTTCGCCACGCGCAGGGTCGGGAACCTTTTGCTGAGAATCCTTTTGAATCCGGCTTTTCTTTACAAGGTTTTGTGCCTGGATGCAGACATCTATCATTTTCAGGACCCGGAGCTCATCCCCTTAGCCCTCATCGCCAAACTAGTCCTGCGCAAGCGAATGGTGTACGACGCCTTCGAAGACTTTCCCTCCATGGTAAGGAACTCGAACCGGGTTCCCGGGGTGCTTCAACCTGTTGTCATGGCCTTGATCTCCACTTTTGAACACCTGGCCGCAAGGATTTTTGATGGCGTCATGACCGCGGATCCTTTCACCTTGCGTAGACTGGCCCGAACTGGAAAGAGCAGAAAACTCGTCTTTTTCAATTTTCCTAATCTCAACCTTTTCCCCCAACCCGATGGCAGTCGTCGGCCGTACGATTTCGTTTATCGCGGAGGTCTATCGGAAAGGACAGGCACAATGCTTCTCCTGGAAGCCTTGCGCATCATGGCAGACCGGGGGAAGCAGGCGCGCCTGCTATTGATGGGATACTCCGATTCTGAGCTCGCAGAGAAAAACCTGCGGGACAAAATCCGGGCTCTGGGGCTTGAGTCCATGGTCGAAATGCGAGGCCGCATAAAGCACGAGGAAATGGCGGCCGCGCTCGGCCAAGCGCGCATCGGCGTCAGCCCGTTGCAGGCGAACCCCAAGTTCCTGCTGAACCTGCCCGTGAAAATCTTTGAGTACTGGGCTTGCGGTCTTCCCGTTATCGCCAGCGATTTGCCTCCCATCCGCCCCTTCTTTCGTGACCGTCAATTCGGGTTGCTGGTTAAGCCCGGGGACGCACGCGCCCTCGCCGACGCCTTAAACTGGATGCTGGACCATCCCGCGGAGGCCGCTCGCATGGGGGAGGAGGGAAGGCGAGCCGTCGTCCAGCGCTATAATAACGGGAAAGAGATCCGAAAACTTAGCTTATTCCTGAGGCGCATCGCTGCTCAATAACTCGTGCGAACCCTCCAGGAATCACGGGACGGACCACAATGATCGAACCTCTTCTTCGACAACACGGACCACGCCTCCAGCTCCTTTATGACCGGATGCCGCCCTCCGTGAGGACTCTCCTCACAAGCACGCGCGGCTGGGTTCTCACCCGACTTCGGTATAGTCCGGCGATGTATGCTCATATTCGCGAGCTTCAGTCCCATGAGAAATGGACCGCCGAAGAAATGACGGCTTGTCAACTCAAGGAGCTCCAGCATTGCCTGGATAACGCCAGGAAATTCGTGCCGTTCTATGCCGACTATCCCGCGATCGAATTCAGGAGCGGCGCCGATCTGGCCCGGCTCCCGCTTCTAACACGGGAAGTCGTTCGCGAGAATGCCTCCCGGTTCATCTCCACAAACGCGCCGAAGAGCCAGCTAATCCGCGTGGGCACGACGGGCACTACAGGGGCCAACTTGAAGGTTGCGTACACCACCGGAATTGCCCAACAGAACTGGGCGTTTGCCATGCGCCAATGGTTGTGGGCGGGCATCCAGCCGCGGGCTCCGCGACTGACGTTCTTCGGGAGCCGGGTTGTTCCCACCGGCCAGACAACCCCTCCTTACTGGGCGCATAACTATCTGGAGCGCCAGATTCTGGTGAGCATCTATCATCTCTCGGAGAGTGCGGCGCCCGATTACCTTGCCTT
>Ga0070741_10011902_pt1 | contig 15900 bp, 16 predicted proteins | sample Coa_R1_4_FD_66440 | JGI IMG/M metagenome (GOLD analysis project Ga0070741, IMG submission 66440) | Surface soil microbial communities from Centralia Pennsylvania, which are recovering from an underground coalmine fire - Coalmine... | ecosystem: Environmental > Terrestrial > Soil > Unclassified ...
GGCGGCTATAAGTCCGGCCTCTGTCGGAGTGTAGCGCAGTCTGGTAGCGCACCACGTTCGGGACGTGGGGGTCGCAGGTTCAAATCCTGCCACTCCGACCATTCCTGCCAAGCAGTCTCAGGCACGACATTCGGATCAGATTGGAAGTTTCCGCTGCCTGGCGGGCTACGCGATAAGCCTGCACACCGACGCACCGCATAAGGCCTTCACCGGACTCTTTGTGCTTGCCGCTGGATAGATCGCAGGAGCATCTCGGCACGTCGCTCTTTACACCGAAGCAGCCCGGCTTTGTCGATAACTACGGCGCATCGCTCCGCCGTGTCGCCGAATTCATCGGCATCGCCTTCGATCCCATTCTGCTCACGCCCACCTTCCTGCGGAATCCGGTCAGGCCGAATTCATCCTTCGACGTGGAGACCTACGGCATCAACGCTCAGATGATTGACCGGCGCGACAAGCTTTCGCCGCAGGCCACGCGTGCGCTCGAAGCGGCGGCCCTGCCCACCTATAGGGAACTCGTCCGCCGGCACGGTCTCGCGGGCGTTGCGGCCTGATCGCCCTGCTTTTGCGGGGCGGTTGCCTGCGGCGCCCTTTAATCCACAGCCTGCGAAAAGCGTTTCGATTTTTGCCTCCTCAACCGGAATGTGCAATAATTTCGTCTGAAAAGAAGAAGATATTTTGGGGAGGCTACCCGATGGCGACGTCAAAACTAGGTCTATTGGCTCTTACCGGCCTGACCGTCTCTTTCCTTCACCTTGGCAGTAGCGGCGTTGAGGCGCAGGGCGCCTCGCCCTTGCATGGAAAGGTGACCTCGGCGGAAGAGCCGGTGATGGAAGGTGTGATCGTCAGCGCCAAGAAGGACGGCTCGAATGTGACGGTGTCCGTGGTCACCGACGACAAGGGCCAATACAGCTTTCCGGCCGGCCGGCTGGATTCCGGCAAATACGCAATTTCAATTCGCGCGGTCGGCTACAATCTCGATGGGCCGAAATCGGTCGATGTGACCGGCGCCGGCGCGACCGCCGATCTCAAGCTGGTCAAGACCAAGAATCTCGCTGCGCAACTCTCCAACGCCGAGTGGCTGCTGAGCGCGCCCGGCACCGATCAGCAAAAGGCTTTCCTGGGAAGTTGCGTCGGCTGCCACACGCTGCAGCGCGTCTTCATGTCTACGCACAGCGCCGAGGAATTTCTCGAAGTATTCAAGCGTATGGGCCTCTATTCGCCAGGCAGCCAACCGACGCGTCCGCAATTGATTCCGACGGGCGGACCGCGCTCGCAACGCGAACGTGTCCACGCCGACGTCGCCAAGCCGGCGGCGGAGTGGCTCGCTGCCAATAATCTCAGCGGCGGCCAGCTCAGCTATCCGTTGAAAACGCTGCCGCGGCCGAAGGGCAAAGCCACGCACGTCATCTATACCGAGTGGGATTTGCCGCGGAAGCAATCGCAGCCGCACGACGTGATCCTCGATAAGGACGGCAATGCCTGGTACTCCGACTTTGCCTTCCAGTTCATCGGCACGCTCGATCCGAAGACCGGCAAGGTGACGGAATATCCGCTGCCGGTAATGAAGGAAGGCGCGCCGGTCGGGTCGTTGCAGATTGCGCAGGATCCCAATGGCAATTTCTGGCTTGCCAACATGTACCAGGCGGGTCTGATCAAATTCGATCCGAAGTCCAAGCAGGCCACGCCCTATCCTTATCCGCAGGAATGGCAGACGCCGAGCACGCAATCCACCATGGTGGCGGCGAAGCGCGCCGATGTGGATGGGAAAATCTGGACCAATAATCAGGAAACGCACAACCTGATCCGCTTCGATATCGCCACCGGTAAATACGAAGACATGGGCCGGGCGGCGGATGCGGCGGGCAAGCACATCAACGCCTATGGCATTCCGCCGGACATCCACAACAATATTTGGCTGCTGGAACAGGGTAATACCCATATTGGGCTGTTCGACGCCAAGACCAAAGTCGCCAAAATCTACGCGACGCCGACGCCGAATTCGAAGCCGCGCCGCGGCCGCGTCGATGCCGAAAATCGCCTGTGGTTCGCGGAATTCGGCGGCAATGCGATCGGGATGTTCGATCCGAAGACCGAAAAGATCACGGAGTGGAAGATTTCGACGCCGTATAGTGCGCCCTACGATGCCGAGGTCGACAAGAAAGGCCGCGCTTGGACCGGCTCGATGAATAACGACTTCGTGTCGCGGGTTGATACCAAGACGGGCGAGGATGTCGAATATCTGCTGCCGCGGCCAACCAATATCAGGCACGTCTTCGTCGATAATAGAGACAATCCATCGTTATGGGTCGGCAGCAATCACGGGGCCTCGATCGTAAAAATCGAGCCTCTCGACTAGGACGATGAAATAAAAACCGGCGCTGCGATGCGCCGGTTTTTTGCTAACGGCGGGCGTGGCATGAGCCACTTGGGGAGGCGAGGCATGGGCGCCAGTGGTTTTTCACCCAGGAGCGGAATTCTCTTCGCCGCGGTCGCGGCTGCGGCATTTTTCGGAATTGCCAATGGCGTCCGGGCGCAGACCGCGCCATTGAGCGGGCAGGTCTCGTCGGCTGCCGAACCGGCGATGGAAGGCGTTCTCATCGGCGCCAAGAAGGCGGGCAGCACCGTCACGACCGTCGTCGTGAGCGACAACAAAGGCCATTACAGTTTTCCGGCCGGCCGGCTGAGTCCCGGCCATTATGGGCTCTGGATTCGAGCCGTCGGCTACGATCTGCAGGGCCCCAAGGAGGTCGATATCCCGGCCACGGGCGGCGCCACCGCGGACATAAAACTGGAAAAGACCAAGGATCTGGAAAAACAGCTCAACAATGCCGAATGGATCATGAGCGTGCCGGCGGCGGACAAGGAAAAATCCTTCCTCACGAGCTGCGTCGGCTGTCACAATCTGCAGCGGCCTCTATTCTCCAAGCATACGGCGGAAGAGTTCCAGGAATTGTTCAAGCGCATGCAGACCTATTCGTCGGGCAGCACGCCGGAGCATTTCCAGTTGCTGTTCGTTGACGGTGAGCGGGTCCGCGTCCGACCGGAGGAGGCCGAGCGCACCAAGCCGCATGCCGAGCTTCTGGCCAGGGTCAATCTGAGCACGGGCCCACGTTCCTATCCGTTGAAGACGCTGCCGCGTCCCACCGGCCGCGCCACGCACGTGATCTACACGACATACGATCTGCCGCGCCCGATCGCGGAGCCGCATGACGTGGTGCTCACGCCCGACGGTCACGCCTGGTATTCGGATTTCGGCAGCCCCGTGGTCGGCGAGGTCGATCCGGTCAGCGGCAAGGTGATGGAATATCCATTGCCCCTCCTCAAGCCGAAGTTGCCGACCGGCTCGCTCAATCTCGCGGTCGATCCGAAGGGCGAATTGTGGATCGCCATGATGATGCAGGGTGCGCTGGCGAAGATCGATCCGAAGACGAAAAAGATCACGCCCTATCCGTTCCCCGAACAGACCACCAGCACCTATGCTTCGATGGTCTCGCCGCAGCATTCGGACGTGGACGGAGTGGTTTGGACAGGCGATCAGAGCACGCACACGCTCTATAAATTCCATACCGACACGGAAAAATACGAGAAGATGGGCATCGCCACGGACCCGTCCGGCAAGCAGATCACGGGCTACGGGATGCCGACCGATTCCCACAACAATCCCTGGCTCCTTGAATATCGCAACACGCATATCGGTAAGGTGGATGCCAAAACCAACGTGACGACGATCTACGCCACGCCGTTTGCGCGTTCGCGTCCACGGCGCGGGCGCGTCGATGCCCAGGACAATCTCTGGTTCGGCGAATATCAGGGCAACGCAATCGCCATGTTCGATCCCAAGACCGAGCGTTTTACCGAATGGAAGCTGCCGGAAACCTGGGGCAATCCCTATGACGCCGAGGCCGACCGCAATGGCGAAGTCTGGGCGGGATCGATGCTGACCGACCGGGTGTCGCGGCTCAATCCGAAGACCGGCGAATTCGTCGAATATCTTGCGCCCGGCCAGTTCACCAATATCCGGCGCGTCTTCGTCGACAACAAAGCCGCTCGGCCGGGACTCTGGTTCGGCGACAATCACGGCGCCTCGGTCGTCCATCTCGAGCCGCTTGACTGAGCGCGGGCGTCTTGCGCGATCGGATCGAGCCTGGCCGCCGGCGCCTTCCGGCGGCTACTCTGTTTTGCGGCCTGGATTCCGATGGACGATATCCGCTTCGATAGAAATTTCGATCTCGCACCCGGGCGGGTTGAGGAGATTTTGCCGAGCGTCCGCCGCCTGCTCGCGCCCAATCCGGGTCCTTTCACTTTCAAGGGCACGGTGACTTACATCGTCGGCCGCGGCCAAGTCGCCATCGTCGATCCCGGTCCCGCTGACGAGGCGCATATCGCCGCGCTGCTCGATGCCGTGCGGCACGAAACGGTGACGCATATCTTCGTCACCCACACCCACTGCGACCATTCGCCGGCGGCGGCGGCGATCAAAAGAGTCACCGGCGCAAAAACCTATGCGGAAGGCCCGCACCGCCCGGCGCGGCCGCTCCATATCGGCGATGCCGCGCGGCCCGAGGCCGCCGCCGATCGCGATTTCAACCCCGACGTCAAGCTTGCGGACGGCGACGTCGTTTCCGGCGCGGGTTGGATCGTGGAGGCGGTGGCCACCCCCGGCCACACTGCTAATCACATGGCCTTTGTATTGCGCGAGCCGCGGCTGATCTTTTCCGGCGATCACGTCATGGCCTGGTCGACCACCATCGTGGCCCCGCCCGATGGCGCCATGGCCGACTATATGGCGTCCCTGGAAAAGCTCGCCCGCCGCCCCGAGGACATCTACCTGCCGTCCCACGGTGGCATGGTGCTGGATGCACCGCGCTTTGCCGCTTATCTCATTCGCCATCGTCAGGCGCGCGAGGCTTCGATCCTGAGCCGGTTGAGCAAAGGAGAAGCCGATATTCCGACGCTGGTCCGCGCCATCTATATCGGCATCGATCCGCGGCTCGTGGGCGGCGCGCGGCTTTCGGTGCTCGCGCATCTCGAGGATCTGGTCGCCCGCGGTCTCGTTGCCACCGAGGGGCCGCCGTCGATCGAGGGACGCTACCGTTTGCGGGGCTTGGACTTGCCCGGCCGCTGAGGCGGCGTGCGTTCGGGCGCCTTGTGCTCGGCGGCCTGGGTTCCCAGCAGCACGTCGATGTCGTCGGTCAGCTTTTGGATACGCGAAGCGTTGCTGCCGAAATCGAGCCGTCCGTATCGCGACGCCGAGCGGACATCGAGCCGCGCCCCATCGCCATCGGCGCGCACGCGCAGCACGACATCTTCGCGAAAGCCCATGATGGGCGTGCGTGCCACGGCCTCAATATGGCCGTCGCGGCGGCCGGCTTGTGGCGGCTGTTGATCCAGGATCGACCAGCGCCGCTTGGTGATCACGGCCAGCGCCGCATCGAAGGTCTGCTGCGGCGTTGTCGTCACGATGAGGGGGGCGACATTCGGATAGGCTTCGCGTTGCAAGTCGGCCGCCGCATCGCCGGCGTAAGCAACGGGGTTGGCGCCGCGCGGCCGCAGCCGCGCAATGATTTCGAATTGCGGCGGATCGTCGAAATCCGTCGTGACATCCACGATAGCCGGCAGCCGGTAGGCGAGGAAGCCGAGATACGCCGGATAGGCGAGCAGGGCGATGCCGATCGCCAGTGCGGTGAGGGCCGAACGCAATCCATCGACGCCTTCGCGCCAGATCGCCACCAGCGAGGCCAGCGCCAGCAACATGCCGAGTACGGCGAAGACCAGCGCGCCGGCAAAGGTGGCGAGCGCCGGCACGATCTCCATTAGCCCGGAGCGCGTGATGATGATGGAGACGACGGTCGCGACCAGCGAGAACAGCGCCAGCCGCCGCGCCCACAAGGCAAGCTGCGATACCGGCTCTTCGACGATTCGGCGCTGGAGCATTCTTTACCCGCCGCGGATCAGGCAGACGAAGCCTTAAAGCCGGCCGCGCCGAAGCGCAATGGCGATGGCGTTTCCGACGGCGCGCGAGCGATTTCGCAGAAAAGCCGCATTTATGCCGGCAACGCAGAGGGATGAGGAAGCAATATGCGTTCCTGATGCTGGCCGGCCTTGCTGGATCGGCCGCGGCGGCATCGGTGCCCTTGCCGCCGCCGCGGCCGCAAGTCGCTGCGCTTACCTCCGGCGGAGCGGCCATGCCAGCACCCGGCGAACAGATAAAAGCCGCGGACCCGCCGCCGCTTTCGCCCTGCCTTTTGCGCCTGCGCGAACACGCTGTCGTGCGTCCGCTTGCCGACATCGCCGGGCCTGGCGAATGCGCCGCCGCCGACGTGGTCGAAATCGACGGTATCGTTCTGCGCGACGGGCGGCAGGTCCAGGTCACGCCGGCGGCGGTCTCCCGCTGCGAAATGGCGGAAGCCGTCGCCGACTGGGTCCGTGACGACCTGGCGCCCATGAGCGTCGCTTATTTCGGCGCGCCGCTGCGTGAGATCGAGGAAGCCGACTCCTATTCGTGCCGTGGCCGCAACAACGTTCCCGGCGCCAAGCTGAGCGAGCACGGCAAAGCCAATGCTTTCGATCTGGCGGCGCTGAATCTCGCCGACGGCCGCGTAGCGCATCCCACCGACCGGGACATTTCCTCGGATTTTCGCGACGGCATGCGGCTCAGCGCCTGCTTGCGCTTTCGCACCGTGCTCGGACCCGGCTCGGATGGTTTCCACGAGGACCATATCCACGTCGATCTTGCCGCACGACACAACGGCTATCGGCTCTGTCAATGGAATGTCACCGAGCCGCTGATCGCCAATGCGCCGGCCGAGCGCCTGGGCGGACCGGCGGTGTCGGTGGTGCGCGGAGATTCGTCGGAAGCCGTGCCGCTGCCCAAAGAGGCGGCGCATCGGGGGACGCTTTCCGGCAGACTTTGACGGCCGTCGCCGCCCCGAACGGGGGTATTTTGACACAAAACTGAATTAGGCTCAGCTTTCCCATCAGCCGCAGAGGACCGCCGTGCTCAGCAATCTCGCCACCCGCGACGTCGAAACCCTCGTCCATCCTTACACCAATCTCGCCTTGCTGCGCGAAACCGGGCCGCTCGTGATCGAGCGCGGCAAGGGCGTCTGGCTCTACGACAACGAGGGCAAGGCCTATATCGACAGCATGGCCGGGCTCTGGTGCACCGCGCTCGGCTACGGCAACGAAGAGCTGGTCGACGCCGCCGCCGCGCAGATGCGCAAACTTTCCTTCGCCCATCTCTTCGCTTCGAAGAGCCACGACGTCGCAATCGAGCTCGCGGAAAAACTCAAGGAGATCGTCCCCGTCGAGGCGTCGAAGATATTCTTCTGTGCCTCGGGTTCGGAGGCCAACGACAGCCAGGTCAAATTCGTCCGCTACATGAACAACGCGCTGGGCCGGCCGCAGAAAAAGAAAATCGTCAGCCGGTTGAAGGGTTATCACGGTGTCACGCTGGCGAGCGCCTCGCTCAGCGGCTTGCCGCCCAACCACATCGATTTCGATCTGCCGCTGCCGGGCTTTCTCCACACCGGCTGTCCGCACCACTACCGTTGCGCGCAGCCGGGCGAAAGCGAGGAAGATTTCGCAAGCCGGCTCGCCGCCGAACTCGCGCAATTGATCGAGCGCGAGGGTCCGGAAACGGTCGCCGCGTTCATCGCCGAGCCGGTGATGGGGGCCGGCGGCGTCATCGTGCCGCCGAAAACCTATTTCGAGAAAATTTCTGCGGTCTGCGCCCAATACGATGTCTACATGATCTCCGACGAGGTGATCTGCGGCTTCGGCCGTCTCGGTCCGGCATTTGGCTGCGAAGCGTTGAACTTCCGGCCCCACGCCATCTCGATGGCCAAGGCGCTGTCCTCGGCCTATCTGCCCATCGCTGCGGTGACGGTGCCGGAGCGGCTCTACGGCGCGCTCTTGGACGAAAGCCGCAAGATCGGCACCTTCGGCCATGGCTTTACCTATGGCGGCCATCCGGTCGCGGCGGCGGTGGCGCTCAAGACGCTGGAAATCTATGCGCGCGACCGCGTGTTCGAAGCCGCCGCCGCCAAGGCGCCGCGCTTCCAGTCGTTGCTGCGCGCGCTCGGCGATCATCCGTTGGTCGGCGAGGCGCGCGGCATCGGCCTCGTCGGCGGAATCGAGTTGGTTAGTGACAAGACCTCGCGTCGCGCTTTCGATCCGCGGCGCTCCGTCGCTGCGCGAGCGGTGCAATTCGCTCAGGAGGAAGGCGTGATTTCCCGCTTTCTCGCCGGCGATACCGTTGCGGTCTGTCCGCCCTTGGTCATACGCGACGACGAGATCGAGGAAATGTTCAGCCGCCTTGGGCGCGCCCTGGACCGCACCTATGCCTGGGCGCGGCAGGAGCGGCTGCTCGCCGCCTAACCGCATTAACTAGATCGACGGAATCCATGCCCCATTTCGCAGGGCCGGCGCTATGAATCGCTCCATGCTCCAGGTTCCGCAGGACATGGTTTCCGCGACGGCCCGCGCGCCCAAGCGCCGCATCACCCGGCGCAAATTCCTGCTCGCCAGCACAGGTCTCGTCGCTTTGACCGGCGGCGGCGCCACCGCCTATTCCTATTTCGAAGCGCAGCGCCTGGTGGTCACGCGCTACAGCGTCGTCACGCCGCGTTGGCCCAACGGCAAAGGCCTCAGCATCACCGTGATCGCCGACTTGCATGCCGGCGGCCCGAACATGCTGCAGCAGGAAATTCAGCGCATCGTCGAAACGGCCAACGGCCTGAAATCCGACATTGTGGTTCTGCTCGGAGACTATTTCGCCACCCACCGCTTCGTCACCGAGAAAGTGCCGCACGCGGTCTGGGCGGCGGAACTGGCGAAATTGCAGGCGCCACTCGGCAAATGGGCCATCCTCGGCAACCATGACTGGTGGTTCGACATTGACGGCGTGCGCAAGGCGCTCGCCGACGTTCACATCCCGGTGCTGGAAAACAAGGCGGTGCCGCTCGGCGAGGAAAGCAACCGATTCTGGCTTGCAGGGGTGGGAGATCAGCTTGCCTATCCGCTCGGCAACGGCAAATTCCGCGGCGTCGATGACCTGAAGGGAACGCTCGATCAGGTGCGTACCGAGGATCCCGTCATCCTTCTCGTGCACGAGCCCGACATCTTTCCGCAGGTGCCTGACAATGTGGCGCTGACGATCGCAGGTCACACCCATGGCGGCCAAATCAGGCTGCCTTTCATCTGGCCGATGTTGGTGCCTTCCGCCTATGGCGCGCGCTATGCCTATGGCCACATCGTCGAGCAGCATCGCCACATGGTCGTGTCGGGCGGGCTCGGGGTGTCCTATGTGCCGCTGCGGCTCGGCGTACCGCCGGAAATCGTGCGCATCGATATCAAGGGGCCGGCGCTGGGCGAAACCAACGCGCCGTCACCCTAGCCGCCAAGCGGCGGGATCAGTCCGGCGTCATGTGGGCCGCGGCAACCCGCTGCGGGTTGTACGGCGAATCGCCCTGGCCGGGCGCCAGCACTACGACGTAGGTGCCTTGCTTCACCCGGTTATAGAGGTCGATCACGTCCTCATTGGTCATGCGGATGCAACCCGATGAGATGGCGTCGCCGATATATTCCGGCTGGTTGGTGCCGTGGATGCGGTAGAGCGTGTCGCGGTTGCCGTCGTAGAGATAGAGGGCGCGGGCTCCCATCGGGTTATGCGGCCCCGGTGCCACGTAGCTCGGCACTTCCTCGCGCTTCTTGATGGCATCGGTCGGCGTCCATGCCGGCCACTCTTCCTTGCGGCCGACCTTGGCGACGCCGGACCAGGCGAGAGCTTCCTCGCCGACGGTCACGCCGTAGCGGATCGCCTTGCCGTCGGGCAGCACGTAATAGAGAAACCGCGCATCGGAATCGACCACGATGGTGCCGGGCGCTTCCTTGCGGTGGTAGGTGACGATGTGCCGCTGATATTGCGAGGGGATATCGGCCTTGCGATAGGGCGCGTTCGCCAAGAGTTCCTTGTCGCGCGGCTTGAAACTGGCCTCGGAGGTCGGTGCCAGGGTTGACTGAAAACACCCCCCCAACATCAGCCCAATTGTAATGATCGCGAGCCCCCGCGCCGCCATGGCTTGCCTACCCCTCGATTTCTCCCGACTCATCTCATATCCGAAAAAGCCGCAGGTCTTAAAGCCGCAATTGGCCATGTTTCCCTAGGTCATTCACGCCTGTTGCAGGAAAGACGCACTTTGAGTCGGCTCGGAAAATCGCGGCATAAGAAACCGCGGCCTAGCCCTCGAGCGCACTCTGCACCGGCAAATGTTAACGCTTCGTTTACCATGCCGATGCCTGAATTTACTGGCTTATTGAAAGCCCGCAGGACGTGCGGCATTTTTGTCCAGCCGTCGAAAAATTCACATCGGTGCGCGATTTGCAGCCCATTTTTGCCCCTTTCCCCGCGTCCAATCCGCCGATCTGCACAGCATCGCGCCAGTTAAGTGGAGACGTGCGATGACGACCGAACAGGATCTTCAAGCGCGCGCGGACAGGCGGATCGCCAACGGCGCCGATCTCGACAATCAATATCGGAGGATCGGCATATCGGCGGTCGCGGCGGCATTGCCCTACAAGGGCGATGCCAAAAATCCCGCCTATGCGCCGGCCTTGCTCAAGAGCGACGACCGCTTCGTAGCCGCAGCCTGACCCGCTGCAGCGTCCCGACCTTGCCGATTTCCACAGTGTCCCCGTCTGGGTCACGGCGGCCGCCGTTTTCCGCTGCGCTTTATGCCTTGCAGGAATCGCCGCCGTGGGGTCATGACTAGTCTCGCGCGCTTCCCGCCATAACGGCCTGTCTCGAATAGGGTGGCGCGCGGGGATGCCATGCTCACTGTCTTCGTCCCGCGCGGCGCCTGTCTCGAACGGCAGGTCATCAATACGGAAACCGAGTTCGGTCTGCCGGACCAGGCGGTATGGATCGATTTGATGCATCCGACCCTGATCGAGGACAAGCTCGTCGAGCAACTGGTCGGCGTCGCTATTCCCACCCGCGAGGAAATGCAGGAAATCGAGGTGTCGAGCCGGCTCTATGTCGAGAACGGCGCGCGCTTCATGACCGCCACGCTGATGACGCAGTCCGAAACGGATACCCCGCGAACAACGGCGGTGACGTTCATTCTAGCGGGCAACCGGCTGGTGACCGTGCGCTATGACGAGCCGCGGCCGTTCGTGCTCGTCGGCAACAAACTGGCCCGCAGTTGTCCGCCGGGCGTATCTGGGCAGTCCGTCTTTATGGACCTGCTCGACGCGGTCATCGATCGCACGGCGGACATCCTTGAGCGCATCGGCATCGAGGTCGATCAGATTTCGCACACGATATTCGAGCCGGAGGAAGCGCCCTCCTACAACGACATCCTCAAGGCGCTCGGGCGCAAGGGCGATCTTACGTCGAAGGTGCGCGAGAGCCTGGTCTCAATCGGCCGCGTGGTTCTGTTCGTCGCCAACGAAGCGCTGGGCATGGGCTGGAGCCGGGAAGCGAGCACGCAGCTTCGCAGCATGCAGCGCGATGCGATTTCGCTCTCCGACCATGCGACCTATCTCAGCAACAAGATCACGTTCCTGCTCGATGCGCTTCTTGGCATCGTCAGTATCCAGCAGAACGACATTATCAAGATTTTCTCGATCGCCGCGGTCGTGTTCATGCCGCCGACGCTGGTCGCCTCGATCTACGGAATGAATTTCCATCACAACATGATCGAGTTGGATTGGGTCTACGGCTATCCTTTCGCGCTGTTCTTGATGGTGCTCGCGGCGGTGTTGCCGCTGTTATTCTTCAAATGGAAGAAATGGCTGTAAGAGCCTCGGGGCGCGTCAGACGTGCTGGCCGCCATTGATGTGGATCTCCGCGCCGTTCACGTAGGATGCGGTCTCGGTACAGAGCACATAGATGATCTTCGCCACCTCGTCGGGGGTGCCAAGCCGCCGCAGCGGAATCTGCTCCACGATTTTTTCCGTGCCTGGCGACAGGATGGGCGTGTCGATTTCTCCGGGTGCGATGGCATTGACGCGGATGCCGAATGGGCCGAAATCGGCGGCCATTTCCCGCGTCAGCGCCGCCAGCGCCGCCTTGGAGGTGGCATAGGCGGCGCCGGCGAAAGGGTGGACCCGCGATCCGGCAATCGACGTCACGTTCACCACGGATCCTTTCGCCGCCTTCAGCTCTTCGAGCAAACCGCGCGCCAGCATGATCGGCGCGAAGAAATTGACCTGGAAAATGTGGTGCCAGACTTCGCGGGTCGTGGCGATCGAATCGAGGCGGCGCCCGCCTTCGGCCTTGGGCGAGATCGCCGCGTTGTTGACCAAGGCATCGAGTTGCCCGCCGGTGAGCCGCCGCCGGATTTCGGCGATCGCCTCGTCGGTATTCGCCGGATCGGCGAGATCGACCTGGATATGATCCTCGGGGCCCGCTTCCCAAGGGCAATTTTCCGGGAACGGATGACGCGAGCAGGTGATGACGCGCCATCCAGCGGCAGAAAAGCGCTTCACCGTCGCATGGCCGATGCCGCGGCTTGCGCCGGTCAGGAGCAGCGTGCGGCGGGGCTGATTGGTTGTGGGCATGCGATGACGTTTTTCCCGTGGTGTGCGCGGCGATGCTAGCTCAAGGATAAAGCTGCGTCTTGACCCAAGGCGCATCGGCGCCGGCGCGGCGAAATTCCAGCCGCTCGTGCAGTCGGAAGGGCTTGTCGCGCCAGAATTCGATTATCAAAGGCAGCACGCGGAAACCGTGCCAATGCGGCGGCCGCGGCACCGTGCCGACGCCGAATTGCAGCGTGTAACGCGCGACTGCCTGTTCCAGCGCGAAGCGGCTTTCCAGCGCGGCGGATTGTTTGCTGGCCCAGGCGCCGATCTGGGCGCCGCGGGGCCGCGTCGCGAAATAGGCATCGGCTTCCGCGTCGGTGACCCGCGTCACCGGGCCACGGATGCGCACTTGCCGCCGCAGTGACTTCCAATGAAAGCCGAGCGCCGCCTGGGCGCGGGTCTCCAGCTCCTGTCCCTTTTGGCTTTGCATATTGGTGTAAAAAACAAAGCCGCGCTGATCGAGGCCCTTCAGCAGCACCATCCGCACATTCGGAAGGCCGCCAGAATCGACGGTGGCGAGCGCCATCGCGTTCGGGTCCGACGGCTCGGTGCGCGTCGCTTCCTCCAACCATTCGGAAAAGAGCCGCAGCGGCTCCTCGGAATCGCCGAAGTCACCCTTCGTTAACCCTGCGAGGTGTTCAATCGAGGCAGCGTCGGTCATCGTCAGGGGTACTCGTGTGGCAATAGCGCCAGCACCCACATCTGGCCGGCTTCCTTATATCGGAACCGTGCCTGGTAACCTATGCCGGCTTTTGGTGCGCCTGCCCCTGGCGGCCGCGCTGGCCGTCGGCCTGAGCGCGGGCGGTTGCAGCTTCTCCTATCAGCTCGGGTCCATGTTCGAGAAAAACGACGACGCGACGACCGAACAGACCGGGTCGATCGGCGACGACGCCATGCGCCGCGCGGAGAATGCCCAGGCGCAGGCGCTGCCGGAGTCCCGGGATGACGATCTCGACTATGCCCGCGCGGCCGCAGCGGAAGTGCTGGCGCGCGGCGGCAAGGGCATCAGCATCCCCTGGGAAAATCCGCATACCGGCGCGCGCGGCACGGTGACGCCGATCGCCGCCGCCTATGCGCAAGCCGGCTCGACGTGCCGCGGTTTCCTGGCGAGTTACCTGCGCGAAGGCGCCACCGAATCGTGGCTGCAAGGCGAAGCCTGCCGGCTACCCGAAGGGCGCTGGGAAGTGCACAGCCTGAAGCCGTTGCAGAAAAGCTCCTGACGCGCGGCTCGTTGCGTTCGTTCGGCTTTCCCCCCACATTGAAGTGACGCTGGACCTTCGTCCGGCCGCTAACGACGATTGGAGTTTCGATGCGCGACCCCTATGAGGTCCTTGGGGTGGCCAAAGGGGCCAGCGCGGCCGATATCAAGAGCGCCTTCCGGCGGCTCGCGAAAAAGCTGCACCCGGACGCCAACAAACAGGACCCGAAAGCGGCGAGCAAATTCGCCGAACTGAACGCCGCCTACGAAATCCTCGGTGACGAGGACAAGCGCAAGGCTTTCGACCGCGGCGAGATCGACGCCGAGGGCAAGCCTCGCTTTCAGGGTTTTGCCGGCGCCGGCGCCCATCCCGGCGGCTTCGGCCGCGGCGGATTCGAAAGCTATACCTGGGGTCCCGATGGCTTTCAGCATCGCACTGCCCCAGGGGGCGGTAGCTTCGGGGGTTTCGAGGATATTCTAAAGGATGTTTTCGGCGGCATGGCCGGCGGCGCGCGCGCCCGGCGCGGCGGCGCTCAATTCGAGCCCGAGGATTTTGCCACCGCCGGCCGTGGCGCCGACGTCAGCGCCGAAATGACCATCACCCTCGCCGAGGCCGTCAAAGGCGGCTCCCGGCGTCTTCACCTCTCCACCGGCAAGGAGCTCGACGTCAAAATCCCCCCGGGAATAACCGACGGCCAGACCATTCGCCTGAAAGGGCAGGGCATGGCGGGTCCCGGCGGCGGCGCCGGCGATCTGCTGATCAAGGTTTCGATCGCCCCGCATCCGCTGTTCAAGGTCGACGGTGCCGATCTACGCCTCGATTTGCCGATCACGCTTGATGAAGCGGTGCTCGGGGCCAAGGTCCGGGTGCCCACGCTTGATGGCGCGGTGCAGCTCTCGATCCCCGCTCATACCAACAGCGGCCGCACCTTCCGTCTCAAGGGCAAAGGGATTCCGGCGAAGCAAGGCGCCGGCGATCTGCTGGCGACCGTTCGCATCATGCTGCCGGACGAGCACGACCCGAAGCTCGAGGACCTGATGCGCAAATGGCGCGACAGCAAGCGCTACGATCCGCGCAAGGATATGAAATAGCGCTCGCTACGATCCGGATTTCTGCGGATTCGCCGGCTCAAGCTGCTCATAGGCGGCACGCGCCACCTGCCACAGCTTTTTGCGCTCGGCCGCGCCGCTCACGACATAGGCGACGTTGTTGTCCACCCAGTAGACCGTGGGCGCCTTGCCTGTCTCACCGGAATGCAATGCCGTGTTCCCGGTGCGCGCCTTCGCGCAATAAAGGGCGAAGCGGTCGCCTGCGCCGTTCTCATACATGAAGAAGGCCGCCGCGGCGCCGGTATCGGTCGGCAAAAGCCGGCCACCCACGAGCTTCAGGCCGATCGGCTCGAGATTGGGCGGGCGCAAGGGATAGCCGACGCGCTTCGATAGCCATTGCGCGAGATGGTCGGCTTCGCTGCCCGGCACCTCCACCGGGTGACGCACCTCGACGGCATAAAGCTTATAGGCGTCCACCGCCTCCGAGGTCAGTATCGCGAATTCGTCTTGCGCCGCCTGCTGGCGGCTGGCATGCGCAAACCAGCCGGCGCCGCCGCCGAGGACAAAAGCCAGGATCACCGCGGCCGCCGCCGCCGCTTTGCGCAAGAACTCCGCGCGCCGCAGGCGATCGAGCCGCAGACGGGTCGGCAATGGTTCCGCCGCAGCGTCGCCGTAACGCGCGCGGATCGCTTCCGTCTGCATGCGCCAGGCGCGAACGCGCGCGGCATCTTCCGGATGCGCCGCAAGCCACGCTTCGACGGCGCCGCGCCGATCTTCCGGCAGTTCGCCGTCGACAAAGGCGTGCAGCTCTTCTTCAGTGGGATGTAGGTCGTGGATGCTCATGGCTTGCCTAAATTCATTTCACACGGCGCAATGGCGGCCGTTCGCGGTCGAGATAGGCCTTGAGCTGCGCTCGTGCCCGCGCCAGCCGCGACATCACCGTGCCGATCGGCACGCCCTGCACCTCGGCGACCTCGCGGTAGCTCAATCCTTCCAGCACCACCAGCAACAGCACCGAACGCTGCTCTTCGGCGAGCGAGGCCAAGCCGCGCTCGATGTCCCGC
>Ga0070741_10011903_pt1 | contig 15898 bp, 10 predicted proteins | sample Coa_R1_4_FD_66440 | JGI IMG/M metagenome (GOLD analysis project Ga0070741, IMG submission 66440) | Surface soil microbial communities from Centralia Pennsylvania, which are recovering from an underground coalmine fire - Coalmine... | ecosystem: Environmental > Terrestrial > Soil > Unclassified ...
GCAAAGATAGCGTCAGGTTCGACAAGCGCAGACCAGAAATTACTGAGCCCTTTGTTTGTGCCAAAGAAAAATATAGAACCGAGCGGCAACAAAATCAGAGGAGTCATTATAGAAATGAGTGCCGTTACGCTCAGAGGCCGAAAAACATCGATGCCGACTGTATGGCGAATAGATGCCGAGGAACTCATGTATTACTCCTGTCTTGCCCTCTGAACACTATTGCGCCAGGTCTGCTCGATTATTTTCTTATATGCCGCATCCCATCCGCCTAGATATTCTACTGTAAACGGCAATCTGATGTGCGCGAAACTTTTTTCGGCATCATTCAAGTGTTCATCCGTAACAGAGCGCAAATGAAAACGGACGAACGCCTGCTGTGCTTCGTCGCTCCATAAATATTGAACAAACGCATTAATTGCTTGTCGATAGTTTGACGAAACATTCCGCGCAACAATCACAACGGGATGCTCACTGGTGATGGTTGATTCGGGAACAACGATCTCGATTGGCTTGCCTGCTTCTTTCATCAAGAGAGCTTCCTGTTCATAGGTGATCAGTGCGTCTCCGAAGCCCGTTTCGAATTGGGTGCGAGCCTCGCGTGCGGAGCCCGGGGTGGAGATTACGTTTCGCCAAATCGATTTCAGCAGGTCGAGGCTGGATCTTTCACTATTACTGACTTGTTTCGATTGCTCAGCCTTTTTTAGCTCCGATCCATAAATTGCCAAGATAGACCACTGCGCGCCGCCGGAACTGATTGGATCAGGATGAATCAATTTGATTCCAGCCTTTGCCAAATCTGCGAAATCGTTTATGCGTTTCGGATTGCCCTGACGAACAACAATCAGGAACGGAGTTTCATTAATAATTCCTTTATGTGGCAAATTCCGCCAATCGGAATTCACTGCTCCGCCCTGGCGCAAACGTTCGGCATCTCTTTCACTGGAAAGAATGGCGATTTGCGCTCCAGCACCCTGGAGAATCTGGTTTGTTACAGTTTCCGATCCTGCGAATGAAGAGGTGAAATGCACCTCCTGGCCGTGTTCTGCTTTCCATTGTGCAGCGAAGCCAGGATAGATTGCCTTTTCCAAAACTTCTTTCATTATCGAAAAGCCATATAAAGTGATGTTTATGGCCCCCGGTGATGAGGACGAAGCCGGAAGGCAACCGCTGTTCGCCATGACACAGGCTAATAGAACTGAGATAAGAACAGAGATTTTGATTCGATGCTTTCTCATGATTGTGACGTTTCACCACAGAGGGCGCCGCAGTACACAAAGGTTCTATGGCTTCTCCTTCATGCTTTCTGTGTCCTCTGTGGTGAAATTCCCGTATCTCTGTTCCAATCTCGAATTATCCTGCTACGTTTGCCAGTGCTTCTCGGGCGAATTCCAGGACTTCGGTCAAATAATCGATTATTCGATCAAGGCTCTGCGACACTGTCTCTTTATCTGTTTCCACGACTATCTCCGGATTAATTGGCGGTTCGTAAGGGTCGGAGATGCCCGTAAAATTTTTGATCTCTCCGACCAGAGCTTTTCTGTAAAGACCTTTGACATCCCTGTCAGCCAAAGTACTGATTGAACATTTCGCGTACACCTCGACAAACGGAATGCCCTCTCCTTCGGCCGCTTCGCGGATCTCGTCCCTGATTTCTCTGTAAGGCGAAATGGCCGCGGTAATGGCTATGGCGCCATTCCTGGCCAGAAGCCGGGCAACATAGCCTATTCTGCGAATATTTGTGTCGCGATCCTCTTTTGAAAACCCGAGTCCCTTTGATAAGTTCGTTCGAACTTCATCACCATCGAGAATCTCGACTCGCAAACCACGCTCGCGCAGTTCAGGCGCCAGTGCTTCGGCAAGCGTCGATTTGCCCGCGCCAGATAATCCTGTAAACCAAATTATTAGACCTTCTTTATTGCTCATTTTTTCGTTTATCCCCTATTGATGTTGGACCGCCACTTCAAGCCGCAGTTGCATAAGCCTCTCGAAGAACAGCAGCCACTTCTGGCCGCGTAAACTCTACCGGTGGGATTTCACCACGCACGAGCATCTCTCGAACTTTTGTGCCGCTGAGAATAACTCGCTGGTCTGCCGTATGCGGACAGGTCTTCTCTGATGCCATTGCTCCACATGTATGGCAGAAGAACGCGTGATCAAAAAAGAGAGGTGTAATGCCTAACTTTTCCTTATCTATATCAGCAAAGATATGATGTGCGTCATAGGTTCCATAGTAATTGCCGACGCCGGCGTGATCTCGCCCAACTATGAAGTGGGTGCAGCCGTAGTTTTTGCGTATGATGGCGTGAAAAACGGCTTCACGCGGACCTGCGTAACGCATTGCGGCCGGGAATACAGAAAGGATCGTTCGGTCGCGCGGATAATATTTTTCAAGCAACACTTCATAACAGCGCATCCGAAGATGAGCAGGAACGTCATCCCCTTTCGTCGCGCCGACGAGAGGATGAACCAGCAGTCCATCGACGATTTCCAATGCACTTTTCTGGATATATTCGTGCGCCCTGTGAATGGGGTTTCGTGTTTGAAACGCGACGACCGTGCGCCAGCCTCGTTCTTGAAAAACACGCCGAACCTCGGATGGATCTTTTCGGTAGGATAGGAATTCTGAATGCTGAGGCCTGTTGATCAGAGTAATGGGCCCGCCCAGCAACCAGTCTCCTTGCGCAAACAATGCGCTGACACCCGGATGTTTTTCCTCTGTTGTCCGATATACGTTTCTGGCTTCGTCAGTTTTGTCGTACTTAAACTTCTCAATTATTGAAAGAATTGCCAGAAGTCGACCTGTTCGATCATATAATGCAACCTCTTCGTCCTGTTTCAGGCGCGAGGCTTCGTCGTCGCTGACTGCCAACGTGATGGGAATGCTCCAGGGTAGACCGGAAGCCAGGTGCACATGATCTACTACACTTCGATAGTCTGCAGACGTCATGAAACCATCGAGCGGCGACATTGCCCCGACCGCAATCATTTCCAGATCGGCGATTACACGATCATTGACAACGATCTTAGGCAGACGGAGCGCTCTTATTTGATATTCCGAGCGCTGATCAGAAGGTATTTCACGATTAACTAATTTTCCTCCGTGAGGAAGGATTGACGACATGACGAACAATCTCCTTTTTATTTTTATGAGTAATGAACAGTTGAAACCCTATAAAGTCAGCCGTGCAAACCGCATTCAGTCTTAGCAAAACCCGACCACCGGCCTGCACGCTCGTCTTCACCTTCCTGAACAGCGCGAGTGCAATGCGTACAGCCGATACTGGAGTATCCGGCATCGTGCAGAGGGTTATACGGAAGCTGATTCTTTAGAATGTATTTCCAGACATCGTTTTTGGTCCACCGCGCCAATGGATTGACCTTGATCAAATTCCAGCGCTGATCTCGTTCAACTATCGCGGCATTTTTACGCGAAATGCTTTGCTCACGCCTGATTCCGGTGATCCACGCGTCAAGCTCTTTAAGAGCTTCTTTTAAAGGATCAAGTTTCCGCAGTTTGCAACAAAGATCCGGATTTCTCTTCCACAATTCATCGCCATATTGTGTTGCCTGCGCTGACACCGAGAGAGAGGATTTATGCTCGATAACCTTCAATTGATATTTCTGTTCAACTCTCTCTCTTAACTCATAGGTCTCCGGAAAGAGCAGACCGGTATCTAAAAAGAAGACCTTGACGGTCGGCTTAATCCTGACCGCCATATCCAGCAGGACTATGCCTTCGGGTCCAAAGCCGGTTGCAATTGCAATCCGGTCATCGAATTCATTGAGAGCCCAGCGCAAAACGTCTTGTGGGGTCTTGGATTCAAATAGCTCCGCGACCCTAACCAGTTCTGAATCCGGTCGACCAGCTGAAACATGACTTTGTTGATATGTCTCTGCCTTTGCCAATGAAACCATGGAACACTTCCCCTGCTTTCTCCTAAACCAGCCGCAGAGAACATAATCATATTTAATTTGGTTGTCAATATAAAATATATAAAGTATTATATTAAATATTGAAAGCGGAATGTGGAAATTGTCCATGTTACGTAAAAATATTAGAAGTTTCAGAGGTCTACAGAAACGTAACTACGTTTTGAACCTATGGCCCTTTTGAAAAAGGCGCCTGAGAGACAATGTTCTGAAATATGTCTTCCGTCGTTTTAAACACCTCCACGCGCAGTTCCGATGCCGCCTGGCAAAGGGAATTACAGCCCCGAGGTTTCCGAACGTCTATGGCATTTGAAAAAATCTTTTGTTGTTCCTGCCATTGAGTCAGCCGCAGCTCAGGCCTGAAATTCACCCCATTAAATGCGAGGCTAAAACAAATGCTTAAACTGATAGTGTTCTCGTTCATCGCAGCAGTGACCTTCACGTCCTGCAACCAGCTCTTTGCGCAGACGAAAAAAGCTCCGGCGCCCAAATCCGATGAACAGGAATGGGATGACCTGCAGATATTCGTACCGGTCGAGAAACAGGTCGATCTGGTCCTTTATGGTACCTTGAGGTTTGGTCGCGATGTAACCCATTTTGTCGACGAGCGCGTCGGCGCTGGATTGCAGTTCAAGGTCGGCAAGCACTTCACCTTTACTCCCGGCTACCTTTATATAGGTATGCAGCCTGTAGCAGGCAAGTTCGCTCATGAAAACCGGCTTTGGCTGGACGCGAGAGGCTTCTTCACCTACAAAGGTTTTATTGTCCAGGACAGAAACATGATCGAGCGCCGTATCTTCACCGCGCAGCCCGACACCTGGCGTTATCGAAATCGTTTGAGAGTCGAACATTGGATATTGAAATCACATCCTAAATTCACTCTGCTCTCTTCCGATGAGGTGTTCTATGACACGGCGGTTAAGCGATGGGTCCGGAACAGGTTTCAGGTCGGTTTCGGAAATCAGTTCGGTAAACACGTGGTCGGCGAAATCTACTACATGAAACAGAACGATGCCGTCAGTCACCCCGGCTATCTGAACATTATCGGAACGACGGTCAGAGTTCGGCTTTGATCTTCACCGAGATGACGATGTTTTGAGGTTATCAAAGATCGTCTACAACAATATTTCGTCGGGATCCAGGTTCTGTTCCCAACACATAATTCCGCCGAGCTGGTTTGCTTTTACATAATTGGCTTTGTCCCTCAACGATTCGGGGATCATTATATGAAATAAATGTCTTCGTGTCGGCGTTCCACAAGTATGGAGGCTTGGCCGAATCGTCCCAGTATCGCTTGAATCCTTGTTTATCTATGTAATCGCGAGCCAGCTCGGCATAAGAATGGGTCTTCTCGAACTTTGCATATTGCTGATAAACGCCATTGTTGTTTGGATTGGCGCTTGTCCATCCGCGTCCGTAAAAGGCTACACCGACCACTAATTTAGTCGGACCTGAAAAAGAATAAAAGCTTTTATGGGAGCGGTTCCCAAGCCAGAAAAGATAGTGTAAAATCACCGGAAATTGCAGTGAAACCGCTAGAAATCTGGTGATTTATGCTATCACCGGCAGCATATCGACTCTAGATTGTTATTCCCGGCCGAGCTCCCATTCCGCCACCGTCCAGTTTCCTGTTGCCAGGCAGCTCAATGTCTTGATCTTCGTCTTGTAGGCGATCTCCGCCAGTACGCTTTCAGGAAATTCCGCCATGTCTCGATAGTGATTCAGAATCGCAGGCACAGCATATTTCAGGCTCGACATCTTGTGCTCTGGCGAGCGCGATACCGAATAACAGAGCCCCAGCAAAATATGCCATTGATTGCAATGCGCTATTTCACCATAAGCCGCTTCGTCGCGCTCCGCCTTCCAGTTGCCGCCGCCTGAGAGCTGCTCGAACCAGTTGCGCGTTCGACCTAACTTCTCATCGTCGCTTCCCTGCTGCCTTGGGTCCACGACGATGACTGTTCCGGAGGTATTATTCTTAGTATTTAATACATGCGCGGTAGAATTTACCGGACTGGTAGCGGTAAATTCTGGCTCCGTAACTGACTCCGTAGCCGCGTCGGTAAATGTATCAGTTATTGGGTCGGTTGCTGGGCTGGTAACCGGCCTGGTAGCCAGCCTGGTTACCGGGGCGGTAATTACTCGTTTGGTTTTTTCGTCGATCTGCAGACCGATCTTTCGTCGAGTCGCTATTATCTCTTTCGGAGAAAAAACCGCAAAAAATGGCCCGGCGGGATCGCCTGGGATGCTTCGCAGTTTTTTGATGCTCAGCTTTTCTTCCAGTCCCTGTAACGCAGTTCTCACCGTTCTGTCTGATCTGATGCCGGTCATCTTCATTAATTCCGGCGTCGAGAAATGGCGCTCAGAGATTCCTTTCGAAATCGTATGCCGGTACATCTGTGAGTAGACTCGTTGCTCAGATCCTGAATGCGTTGCATCGAGATAAGTAAAAGGCTCTCGGTAGGTGCTCGGTGCGGTTGCTGTGCCAGTTACCGGACTGGTGGTTGTGCTGGTAGCTGCATCGGTAACCGCCCTGGCTGCTGAGGCGGTAACGGTATCGGTTGCCGGTCTGGTTGCGCTGGCGGTTAGTGGGGTGGTTGCTGGTCCGGTTACCGGGGTGGTAATTGCCGGGCTTTCGAGCTTATCTTGCTGATTCTGTTGAGCAGGGAAGGGAATCAAAGGCCCTGCCTTTGGTTGACCGGTCGGGGCGTACAGCAGCGTCATTACGTCTTCGGCCGGCTGAACTTCGGTTGCCCAAGCGGGAAGGGAATCACGCTCCCGCCGCGGCTTGTTTGATTGCGTCATGGCTCAAGTCCTCTATTTGTTGTTCTTCCTGGGAAACTATTGAATCTACGACTGCCAGATAGTCTTCGGCGCCCTTGCTGTGAGGGTCGTATTCAAAGATGGTCTTGCCGTGAGACGATGCCTGGCGCAGCTTTGCGTCCGATCGCACGGCGGGCAGAACTTTGCCGGCGTAGGTTTCCTCGATGACCCGCAACACTTGATGAGTGATATTGGTCCGTTTATCGATAAAGGTTGGCAGAATGCCGCTGATCGATGCTCGTTCGGTGAACATTCGGGCGAGCTCGGCCACGCTGTCCAGAATGCCTTTGGCGCCCTGCAGCGCGAGGCGGTCCATATCGACCGGGATTATCAGCTCGTTAGAGTAGAGCAGGGCATTATTGTGCAGAACATTCAACGCCGGCGGGCAGTCCAGAATGACATAATCAAAGCCCGTAAGTGTCTGCAACCGAAGCTTTAACATCAACTCGCGTCCTGGCTGACCGGCGATGATGTTTTCGGCGACCGAGGTTCGCTTATCAGAGGCAATCAGAAACAGGTTTGGTCGGGCTTCGATTGAAACCTGATCGTAGGCGAGGTCTTCTACCAGCAGGTTGTAGAGAACCGGCTGTTGTTTGTTAATCTTGATGCCCAGCATATCGGCCGAGTTACCTTGTTGATCCAGGTCGACCAGCAGGACTTTTCGACCTTTCAGTGCGAGTCCGTGGGCAACGGTAACGGCGGTCGTGGACTTGCCGACGCCACCCTTGAAGTTCTGTATCTGTAATCTTCGCAATTTGTTAACTCCTGAATACGTATTGCGTTGTGGATTTGAGGCGAGCGGCATATTCGCGCGCTATTTGAACGTCGGACCCCGACCAGAGGTAATATCCGTTGATATCCTTCTGTGGCGCGGGGATCTTGCCCAGTTTCATCCATTTCTGTAAAGTTCGCTTGGATACACCAATAATGAGCGCAACTTCGCCAGATTTAAAATGTGTCATCGGATTCTACTTTTATCGGTGTGTTTATAAAACCGTTCGCCGGTTTGCCTGCCTGACCGGATAATAAGGCCGATTTCGGTCGGTGCCAAACAAATTGTTCGTGTTGTCCACTATAATTTGTTGAGCAATGATTTAAGGTATGTAAGCTTGCTTGTAAATTCAAAAATCGTGCTGGATGAAATGAAAATTGCTAGTTTAAGCAAGGCAAGCCGTCAGCAAACCTCCACGGATCTTATGTTTGTAAGAGGGTTAGGCAGCCTGGAATAGTCTTGTGAAACTACTGAATGGTGTTTCCGCTAATGAGGCTTTTGAAAAAGACAGAAAGTTGTTGAGGCGACAAAATTCACTCCTCGCCAAATTTACAGCGGATCAGGAATGCCAAAGGGCGCTTATTGGAACAGCATGCAATCGAGGGCTGAAAGGAACTGTTTCTAAACCTGTATAGAGAACAATACCTCTTGCGAAGCGCGTTCCTAACGCCTCGCCTAACAACCTGAGTCCTTTGAAATCACTACTGTCTATGCTGGCACTGGCTTTGACCTCAATTCCGACAACTTTTCCGTTAGGTGCTTCCAATATCAGGTCCACTTCTTCTCCAGACTGGGTGCGAAGATGAAATAACTTAGGCTGCTTGCGACTCCAGGCGGACTGTTTCAGCAATTCCACAGCGACGAAGTTTTCAAGCAGTGGGCCGGTGAGATTTGGATCGAGCGCCAAGCGCTCATGATCAATCCCCAACTCGTAGGACATCAGACCCGTATCGCATACCAGGAGTTTGGGGGACTTGACCAATCTCTTTCCGATGTTTGTGAACCACGGCGGCAGATTGTGAATAAGGAACGTGGCTTCAAGCAGCGTCAGATACCGCCGCAAGGTGGAGTGCGCAATGCCGGTAGCCCGCGAGACTTCTGCTAGGTTAACAGTAGCTGTGGCGCGCGCAGCAAGTAATCCAAGAAGGCGGGGAAGGGAAGTAAGTCCTTCGATATTAGCCAAATCTCGCACGTCTCGTTGGAGTATTGTAGTCACATATGAGCCGAACCAAGCTCGTCTTCTTTCTTCATTTTTCCGTTCTAGCAGCTCTGGATAACCGCCGGTAAGAATGCGCGTAAAGATCTCGTCACGGCTTAGGGAACTCGAAAAGACAGGTAGTTTTTCTCCGAAAGAGGCATCGATAAAACCTTCCCGTACGCCTTCAATCTCGCCCTGCGAGAAAGGCCAAAGGGTGAGAATTTCCATCCTGCCGGCAAGGGATTCTGCGAGGCGCGGTAGCAGTAAAATATCGGCAGAACCCGTTAACAGGAAGCGGCCTGTACGGCGTTGGCGATCGACATCAGCTTTAATGGCAAGAAAGAGTTCTGGTGCCCGCTGGACCTCATCGATAACGATGTTTCCGTCCAGACCCTCAAGAAAGCCTGCCGGGTCGGATTGAGCCGCTGTGAGCACGGCTGCATCATCCAATGTCAAATAACGTGCAGGGTGATCCTTGGCGATTAGCTCCTTGACTAAAGTGCTTTTGCCTGTTTGACGAGCGCCGTTAAGCAGAACAACCGGGCTATCTGAAAGGGCTTGTAGGATCTGGGGTTGTATGTTGCGATTGATCATGATTGGTATGGTAGACAGTACATGGTTGAAAATCAACCGTTCAATGGCGAATTTTCAGCCATTGACATCGTGCTTGGCGAAGTCCGGCGTGAGCTCTGTCGCTTGATATTTACCTGAAAAACTACGAACCACTCGGAATAAAAGCTGCCAAAATGCCAACCAAAATTCGTATCCTGTGTCTAGATCGATGACGTTATGCGAAGGGTGCAATTGCCGGCCTCGTCAGTCGAAGATCAACTGATCAGGCGCACATAAGCCCATGACGGCGAGTCTTTCTGTAAGCAGGCGCTCAGTTACTGCCGCGACCCCCACGGCGCAGAGGACCTTTCGCTGAAGTATGGTTAAAAGCCCATAGGACAATTTGCAGTTTCTGGGGAGAATCGAGTTTCTATACGTGGTTGCGGCAGATTACGATTGACTCTTTCCTGAATCGCCAACGAGGGATGTCGGTGACAGTTGGCAGCGAAACAAAAAGTTCAGGATGGAAGAATTGGTAGTTGCGGATGAACTGTCCAGCGCGCAGTCGGCTCGATCAGTCGGCATCGAAGATCAGGTTCACAACAAGATCCTGATTGATAAAATAGTGCAGGCGCTCGCGGAATTGACTCCTCAGTTAATTAGGTCAGAGCAACGATCCCAAGCGCTAAAATTCCTGGAAGACATCTTAGTTGCATATATTTAAGGCGGGCGTAATCAGGACTGCTTTACCGCAGACCGCAGCGGACGATCTCTATCCTCCAAACCGGAATGATCTCTTACAAAAAGGAGACTTATGGGAAACTTAATGCAGGATTTGCGATATGCCTTTCGTACTCTAATCAAGAAACCCGGTTTTACTGTTGTTGCCGTGATCGCGCTGGCATTAGGTATAGGCGCCAACACGGCGATATTCAGTATTGTAAACACCGTTCTGCTGCGACCATTACCATTCGATAATCCGGATAAACTGGTTTGGGTCTGGGATGATCAACCGAATGTTGGGCTGAGCGTCACCTCACTGCCTGATTATCTGGATTGGAGAGATCAGAGCCAGTCCTTTGAACAGATGGCAACATTCCTCAGTCAGAACTTTACTCTGACCAGCGGTGAAACCCCTGAGAAAATAACAGGCGGACTCGCAACCGCCAACCTGTTTCCCATGTTGCGCGTTAAACCGGCATTGGGGCGTTTATTCGCTGACGACGAGAATTTTCGCGGTAAGAACCGCGTAGTGGTGTTGACTGACGGCGCCTGGAAGCGTCGTTTCGGCTCTGATCCCAATATTATCGGTAAATCGATTGTGTTGAACGGAAATAGTTTTACTATCATCGGTGTATTGCCGGTCGATTTTCAATTCGAGGCCAAGGACGAATTCTGGGCACCGCTGCCTCTTGATACCAATCGCGCTACTGACCGGGGGCCTCATTACCTGCCGGTACTGGCTCGGCTGAAACCGGGCGTGTCGTTACAACAGGCACAGTTCGATATGGATGTGGTCGCAGCGCGCATTCAAAAGGAATATCCGGACAAAAACGTCGGGCACAATGCAAAGCTGCAGCCGCTTTATGATTACGTAGTTGGTGATATTCGTCCGGCCTTGCTTGTGCTGATGGGTGCTGTTGGATTTGTTCTCCTGATAGCCTGTGCCAATGTTGCTAATCTGTTGCTTGCGCGAGCCACTGTCAGGCAAAGAGAGATTGCTGTTCGAAGGGCTCTGGGTGCGAGTCGCGGTCGGTTAATACAACAGCTTTTAACTGAGAGTTTGTTGCTGGCAGTCTTCGGTGGTGCGTTAGGCATGCTCCTGGCTGATCTCGGCATCAAGTTATTGATAGCTTTGAAACCTGCAAGCATTCCGCGACTGAAAAGCATTGGCATCGATGGCTGGGTGCTTGGCTTCACGCTTGCCATTTCACTGGCAACAGGAATCATATTCGGAATAGTGCCTGCACTACAGAGTTCCAAATCTGACCTGAATGAATCCTTAAAAGAAGGCGGTAGATCAGGCACTGCAGCAGGTCGCAATCGGCTTAGAAGTGTGTTGGCTGTGTTCGAGATTGCCATGGCGTTAGTCCTGCTTATCGGTTCTGGTTTAATGATCAAGAGCTTCTTGCGGTTGCAGCAGGTGAATCCGGGATTCAATGCGCAGAATGTTCTGACATTCCAAATCTCTCTTCCTCAGGCGCGTTATAAAGATAATGATCAGGTGATTAGCTTTTATCAGCAGCTACTGTCCCGCCTGCACTCACTACCCGGTGTTCAGAATGTTGGGGCTGTTACTGATCTGCCATTCAGCGGATCGTCTACCAGTGATTATTTTCGCGTCGAAGGCCAATCTGCTCCTCCGCATGGCGAAGGACCCGGCTCTGGATACCGCGTCGTAAGCCCTGATTACTTTAAAACAATGGGTGTTCCTTTGATCAGAGGGCGCGAATTCAATGATCGCGACGCAAAAGGTTCCCCAGGCGTGGTTCTAATCAACGAAACAATGGCGCATCGGTATTGGCCGAGCAAAGATCCAATCGGTGATCGGATTTTCTTTCAGGGTCAAACAGGGGATTACCTTTCTATCGTTGGCATCGTAGGCGATATCAGGCATGTGGGTTTGGATACAACACCGGACGCTGAAGCTTATGTGCCGTACACCAATAATTTATTACTGGATGTCCCGATTAGCTCAATGACAATAGTATTGAGAACAACGAGTGATACCGCGGCAACGACCTCCGCCGTGCGCAGCGAAGTAGCCTCACTCGACCGGTCATTACCTGTTTATAACATCAACACGATGGATTCATTGATAAGTGAATCAATGTCACCGTGGCGATTTAATGCAACAATTCTCGGTATTTTTGCTGTTGTTGCGTTGGTTCTAGCCATAGTCGGAATTTACGGCGTGATGGCCTATTCCGTAACACAACGCACACACGAAATCGGCATTCGCATGGCGTTAGGTGCACAGCAGCGCGACGTATTGAAGCTAGTTGTCGGGCAGGGTTTCATTTTATCTATGATTGGGGTTGCTGTGGGATTGGTGTTCGCCTTCGGACTGACTCGTGTAATAACCAGTCTTCTTTATGGCGTCAGCGCGACTGATCCATGGACATTCGCGGCGATTTCATCGCTGCTAATTCTAATCGCTTTGCTTGCCAGTTACATTCCTGCGCGCCGAGCGTCGAAGGTCGATCCGATGATCGCTTTGCGATACGAATAAATAGCCCCTGTTTTCTTGATGGAGGCGCAATGGAGTCCTCTACGCGAGTGCATGAATGATCACACCGAAGAGTTCCAGGACTGATCCGTACTACTGCCGCCTAACCGCACCTGGAGCGGAGACTGCAAAGTCTATTTCTCAACTTGCGCCTAATGCCGCTCGCGACTCCACCGATTTGATGGGACTAGGCAGGCAGAAGAGAACTGTAGTTTCCTTTGCAAGGGAATCTCCAGACCCGCGGCCTTTGACTCGAAGTTCAGGGGGAATCGCGTGCCTGTCGGAGCGGAGAAAATCGCTCGACATTTGCCGGGTTGATGCAGGTGCTATTAAGTGTCGCTCACAACTGATCTGGAAGCTGGCCGCCAGCTTTGTTTCTTCGGGATCCTCAATGACTTTCCGATTCAAGTGAGAATTACAACGATTCATTACCCTGCTGACACAGCATGAGTGAAGACGATCCAACATGGTAACGAGCATCGTCCAGGACATCCCTGATCTTTGCTGTTAAATCCGTAGGTGAAAACGGCTTTTGCAGCAACTGTATTCGGTCTCCGATCAGCTCATCGCGAACAATTGAATCGCTTGTGTAGCCTGACATAAACAGGATCCTGGCGCTTGATCCCAGTTCGTACAGTCGCTCAACCAATCTTCGCCCACCCATTTGCGGCATAACGATATCAGTCAGCACCAATTTAATGATGTCACGGTTAAGCTGGAATTGCTCGATTGCTTCCGTTCCATTGGTAGCCGTCAGCACTTTGTAGCCAGCCTGTCGCAGAGTGGTCTGTATAAGCCTGAGCAGGAGATCTTCATCTTCGACCACCAGAATAGTCTCTCCTGCGGTTTCTCTGTCAAGACCATTGAATCGAACTGCATCTGTTTCCGCGGCCGCTTCGGTTCTCGGCAGATATACACAGAAACTAGTTCCTTTTCCTGGTGCGCTCTCAACAGAAATATATCCGCCGCTCTGCTGAACGATGCCGTAAACGGTAGCCAGTCCAAGACCTGTACCCTTGCCTGTCTCTTTGGTAGTAAAGAATGGCTCGAAAATGTGCGACTTTGTTTCTTCGTCCATCCCACAGCCGGAATCTTGTACTGTTAAGGTTACGTAGTTACCGGCGGGGATGCCGTTCAGCCTGGTATTGTTTTCGGGCACATCGAGGTTAAGGGTTTCGATGGTTATCTTACCTCCGTCAGGCATAGCGTCGCGGGCATTAACGGCCAGATTGAGTATGACCTGCTCGACTTGTCCTGGATCAGCATTAACTTGACCTATTCTGTGATCAAGCAGTGAGATTATTTCTATGTCTTCTCCGATCAGCCTGCGCAGCATCTTGTGCATATTAAGCACGGTACTGTTCAGATTAATAACTTTCGGCTGCAGGATCTGTTTGCGGCTGAATGCCAACAGCTGGCGGGTAAGTCCGGCTGCCCGCTGTCCGGCCTTTTTGATCTCGGATAAATTTCCAAATCTCGCATCATCGGAGGCTGTATCCGCTAGCAACAATTCACTGTAGCCGATGATCGCGGTTAGCAGATTATTAAAATCGTGCGCGACCCCTCCGGCCAATCTTCCGATCGGTTCAAGTCTTTGCGACTGTCGCAATTGCTCCTGGCTTTGTTTCAATTGCTCGTCAGCCTGTTTTCTCCAGGTTACGTCGCGCGATATAAGAAAGACTGAATCGGCGCTCATCGGCGAGAGCACCCCTTCAAACCAGGCCGCAGTTCCATTGAGGTTAAGCCGGTACTCAACATTAAGCGGTTTTCCTGTTTCAAGCACGGTTTTGATATATCCGAGAAACAGATCTGCTAGTTGTAAAGGGAACACTTCGTGCAAGGTTCGGCCAATTAGTTCATCTGGTAGTCTAAACAACGGCCCTGGATTGGTAGGTGCGATTTTAACGTATTGTCCCCGATGATCGAACACGACGACGACATCGGTCATTGCCCCGAACAGGGCCCGCAACTCAGATTCTGAATCGATTAGGGCTTGCTCCGCTCGTTTCAGTTCAGTTATGTCATTGGCCAGAACCAGCTCGGCGTTTTTACCTTGAAATATCAATGTATGGGAGGTTATTTCCACGTCGATTATAGTGCCATCTTTTTTCTTGTGGCGGAATCTCATAGTCCGGCCAAGTCCCTCGGTGATGTGCTCGACCTCGTTCAGGAGGATGGCGATGTCCTCTGCGGGACGGATCTCTTTGATTGTCATCGAGCTGAATTCTTCAAGAGAGTAGCCATAGTTTCGCACAGCGGCTTCGTTGACCGCGAGAAATTGAAGTGTATCACGGTCATAGACCCACATCGGGAGGGGATTACTGTGAAACAGCAGGCGATAATGTTTCTCCGAGGCTGCCAGTGCCTGCTGGCTATGTTGCCGCTCAGCGATTTCCCGCTGAAGCTCGGCTGTTTTTGCTTTAACTCTTCGTCGTAAGGTTTCACTCCAGGCAAGTGGGGCCGCCACCACTAATAGCAGAACTCCAACCGGTATGAGAATCTGTCGACCTGACAGCAAAGGAGCATGCTTAAGAACTATGAGATCGCCCGGATGAGGAACTTCAATAAAGGGTACGGGAGTGCTCTCTTCGCTGCCCTTGTATCGTTCAGTGGTGCCTATAACCTTAACCTGCGCGCCAGGTTGAAGCAGGGAAGAGTCGCTCGGCGTCCAAACTTTTCCGACCACTGAAATATTGATTGAACCTGTTTCATCCTCTATAAAGACATAGTGTTGCTGAGGATCAGTGGGATCGAACGAGACCGAGCGAACAGTTCCCGTGACCTCTACCAGGCAAGCAAGGCACTGCGCCGAGTTGACCAGGCTGATTTCAGATTTGATCGGTTTTATGGTTCCGCGGCCAAGTCGGACAAATTCCGGTGACAGCAACTCAGGCATTCCATGCACGTGCCCAACTGTGCCTTTAACTTCGACCAGGTCGCCTTCAGCAATTCCGGGAAGATCGTCTTTGCCGTAGGCTATTACCGCTCCTGACTGGTCTTGCACATACGCAAAATATGATAAGTGAGGCGACGAACGTCGCACCTGCAGAGAGGTAATAATACCGCGTACGACGACCTGCTCACCTGAATGATCCGGCTCAAAGTTGCGATCTTTATCCTCGACCGCTTGTGCTATCGAGGTAGTTTGTCCAAAAACTGAAAAGTCTGTTGAGCAGATAATTAAACAGGCGGCCCAGACAATGAAACTGAGCTTCCAAATCCTACATGTGATCATCTGGGAAACCTCTCCTCCGAAGTGGCGGGCCCTCGGTATCGGTGTAGCGCAGAACGAAACTCAACAACTGTCGGTAAAGCGGGGGCGAGTAACACATTAACGAGTAATCAGACAGTAGTTAGAATTGTTCTAATAGGGTATATCGGATCGATTGTTACA
>Ga0070741_10011904_pt1 | contig 15897 bp, 13 predicted proteins | sample Coa_R1_4_FD_66440 | JGI IMG/M metagenome (GOLD analysis project Ga0070741, IMG submission 66440) | Surface soil microbial communities from Centralia Pennsylvania, which are recovering from an underground coalmine fire - Coalmine... | ecosystem: Environmental > Terrestrial > Soil > Unclassified ...
TGTCGCCGCGGTCGCAGCGGTTGAACGAGCCGATCAGATTGTCCTTGCTCTCGACGTAGACGTCGTCGGTGCAGATCATGCCAAGCGTTTCGCGGAACCAAGCCAGGGTTTCGGTAAAGCGCGGCGTCATCATGACGCCGTGGCCGATGCGTTTGACGTGCGCCGCGCCACGCGGCAGGCGCATCAATTCGCCGGCGCGCGCGGTGGGCAGCTCGCCCGAATTGAGCTTCTGCCGTTTGACGTCGATCGGCTTGACCGAGGTGATGCCGCAGACGACTTCGATCTGATAGCCGTTCGGCTCGGTGAGCCGCACGCGCTTGCCGCCGCCGGGTTCGTCGATGGTCTCGATGCCGGTGGCTCCGGGCGCCTTGGCGGCGCGTTTGAGATCGTCTTCGTCGTCGACGTAATAGGCGAGCCCGATGAATTTCGGATCGCCCTTCTCGCTGATGTGGAGGTGGTGCGCCGGATCGGTGCCGCGCATGTACAGCGCGTTGGCGGTGCGCTCGCTGCGCACCATGCCGAACCGCGTCAGAAATTCCTCCATGACGTCGAGATCGGGCACGCGCAAGCGCCCATAGGCGATGTCGCTGACTTTGACGTGGGGCATACTCTCCTCCGCATAACCGTGCGATCGATGGTGGCGCAAATGTGCCACGAAGCACGCTGCGGAGCTAGCACGGCGGCGCAGTTTTGGGATGCCGCGCGGGCGGGGCCGTTACGCCCTCCGAGCTTATTCCGGTCAGCGTGCGGGCCGGGTAGCCGCGCGGTTCAGGGCCGATAGTCCGCCGCCACCGTCTCGTCCGGCTGCGCCTTGCCGGCCGCGTTGAACAGCAAGGTCAAGACCACGGCGACGACGAGGTTGAGGATCAGCGTGTAGAGCGCGCTGTAGCCCGGGAAGTTAAAGCCCGCAATCGCCAGCGGATAGTTCGGCGTCAGCTTGGCGGCGATGAACATCCAGGTACCGGCAACGATGCCGACAGCCCAGCCGATCACCAGCGCCCAAGGGTCGAACCAGCGCGTGTAGACGCCGAGCATGACCGACGGCAGGGTCTGGATGATCCAGATACCGCCGAGGAGCTGCAGATAGATGGCGTATTGCTGCGGCACGAACACGATGAAGGCGAGCGCGCCGAACTTGACGATCAGCGACACCCATTTGGCGATCTGCGATTCCTGCCGGTCGGTCAGATGGCCGTTGATGAACTCGCGATGGATGTTGCGGGTGTAGAGGTTGGCGGCGGCAATCGACATGATTGCGGCCGGGACCAGCGCGCCGATGCCGATGGCCGCAAAGGCGATGCCGACGAACCAGGACGGGAAGGTCTGAAGGAACAGCGCCGGCACAGCGAAATTGTTGCCGAACTGTTTGAAGCCGGCGGCGAATTGCGGCATCGCGCCAACCCCCGCCGCGATGGCGAAGAAGCCGATCAGCGCCAACAGGCCGAGCATGAACGAATAGCCGGGCAGCAACGCGGCGTTACGCCGGATCGCATGGCCGCTGCTGGCGCTCAAAATGCCGGTAATGGAGTGCGGGTAGAGGAACAGCGCCAACGCCGAACCGAGCGCCAGCGTGGCGTAGATGCCATAGGCGCCGGTGGTGTGCGGGCCCGGCGATGCGAGCAGCACCTTGGCGGGCGGCACCGCGGCAAAGATCTTGCCGAAGCCGCCGAGCTCGATCGGCACTGCGATGACGACCGCGAATGCGGTGATGTAGATCAAAATGTCCTTGACCACCGCGATCGAAGCCGGCGCCCGCAGGCCGCTCGTATAGGTGAAGGCGGCCAAGATGATGAAGGCGATGAGCAGCGGCAGGTCGCCCGCGTAGCCGGTACCGCTCACGCCCATGCCGGCGATGACGACCTGGAGGCCGACCAACTGCAGTGCGATGTACGGCAATGTGGCGACGATGCCGGTGATCGCGATCGCGAGCGCGAGCCAGGGGTTGCCGAAGCGGCCGCGCACGAAATCCGATGCGGTGATGTAGTTGTGCTTGTGGCAGACGTGCCAGAGCCGCGGAAACACCAGAAACAGGATCGGATAGATCATGATGGTGTAGGGCACCGCGAAGAACGCGATGGCGCCGGCGCCAAACGCCAGCGCCGGAACCGCGACGAAGGTGTAGGCGGTGTAGAGGTCGCCGCCGATCAGGAACCAGGTGATGAAGGTGCCGAAACGCCGGCCGCCCAGACCCCACTCATGCAGCAAATCGAGATCGCCTTTTCGCCAATGGGCGGCGATGAAGCCCAGTACGGTGATCAGCGCGAACAGGATGATGAAAATAATCAGTGCGGTCCAATTGATCTCTTCCACGGCACGTACTCGATTTTTTGGTTGCAATCCTTTCTGTCAGAAGCTGCCGCGCCACGCGCGCGGCCGGCGCTGCGCGGCGCTACGCATCGGTCGCAAAATACACGATGGCAGTCAGCAAGGCGCCGACGATGACAAGCAGCATCTGATACCAATAAAAGAACGGAATGCCGATCCAGGTCGGATCAATCCTGTTGTAGAACGGCACCCACAGGCTGCCGATGAATTGAATGAGCAGGAGCAGATGCCACCAGCTCCAGCCCGATTGCCGTTCACGCGGTTGATCCATGTCGTCCTCCCGGGTTGGCCACGGGGGAGCCAAAAAGCCTCTGGCAAAGAAATACTTTCGGCGACGCTGCGGTTCCAGGCCCGCAGGCGTCCTATGTCCGCTTCAAGACAAACGTACCGATGCCGCAGGCCCAAATCGCTGCAGCGCACGCATTACAGTTTTAGTCTGCACGGCGCCGACCAGGGCGGTCGCTGCCGAAGCCCGCGTCAGGCCGCAGTCTTTTCCCGCGCCAGCGCCCGCTGCATGAAATCGACGAACACGCGGGCGATCTCCTCCTCGTAGGCACCCCATTCGGGGAACGGGATCAGCGGCACGTCCTGGTCGGTGATCGGCAGGCGGTGCAGTTCGCTGCCCGGAATGAGCTTGTTGGCGAGGACGCCCGAGGCACTGGAATGGGTGTTGTCGTTGCCCGGGATGATCAGGGTCGGCACCTTGATGGAGTGCAGTTCCTGCTCGGTGACGCCCATGACCGGCAGATTGGCGCCGGCTTCGAAAATCTGGTTCCAGCGCGTGAACACCTGGATGAATTTCTCGGTCGGCAGCTTGGCCAGATATTCCTGGCCGCGCGGATTTTCCTTGAAGCGCTCCTTCCAGGCATCCATGGCGCAGACCGCAGCCATGCCGCCGTTTTGCGCGGCGCGGATGAACTGGCCGTAGTACTGCTCCGGCAGGCGGCCGGCCGCGAAGGCGCCGCCGGTGACGCGCAGCAACAACAGCCCGCGCACGGCCTGCGGATAGCGCAGATAGAACCGCATCGAGGTGCGCGCGCCGGCCGACGAGCCGGAGAAGAATGCCGGCAGCGCGTCGTGGCTCTTCATCAGCTCGTGCATGTCGCCGAGCCACGTTGCCTCTTCGCTTTCGTCGCCCTCGATCCACAGGTCGGACGCACCGGTGTTGCGGCGATCGTGCAGCATGACGCGAAAACCGTTCCGGGCGATCTTCTGTGCCAGCGGAATGAACTCGTCATGGCCGCGCCGGCCGCCGGTCGTCATCATCACCCACGGGCCGCGGTCGCCGACCGTCTGCCAATTGATGTTGACGCCGCGAATGGTGCTGACTGGCATGGCTGTTTCCTCAAATGTTTCGTTACTGGTGCCCGGACGAGCGAAGCGACATCCGGGAAAGCCGATCCCGCTGGCCGTTACCTTATCACCAAGAAACCCAGTTCGTCAGCAGTCTCGAATTGATCGCAAACAGTCAGGCCGAATCGATCGATGAAGGACCGGATCGTGACGTTCTCACGATGCGCGATGGCCTTGCGCTTGGCCATTGCCTGCTTCGAGCCGGTGATCAATAAGCGCCGTGCCGGCGTCGCGGCCAGAACGCCCAAAAGTTGCGGCTCCTGTCGCGCCACCACGGGAACGATCTTGAGCAACAGAGCGAGGTCGAATTCCCTCCGGTCGGGTGACAGCACCTCCTCCCAGCCGTCGGCCATCGACCAATCGCGCGCCGTCACGTTAGCCAGCTCGCTCCACCGCGCAAACGCCCGCACCGCGCGCACCGCAAACTTATCCTTGTCGAGAGCGCAATAGCATTCGAGCTTGGGACAGGCCTCGAACGGAAAAAGCAGCGGCAGAACACCGGCACCGACGTCGAGGATGCTTGTCGCCTCGCCGGCTGCGAGGGCCAGAATGGCCTGGAATTCCGTCAGCGCCGGCAACCGCTCCGCCGTGCTGGCATGCGACTCGCAGATGGCGCGAATGGGACGGTGCGCCGTTTCCGGCGCCTCGCCGGGCGCCAGAGCTTCCAGGGTATTTAGCGCCGCGTGGCCGCTGTCGTCGGCCCGCCGATAACGCCTCAGATAATCGTAGACGTGCTTACGCGCCGCCTTTTCCGCGTTTCGGAAAACCCGCATGCGGCGGATTTCGGCGAGATCAGGGTGCTCGGCCAGCGCCTGCTGCAGCAGTCGATCGCGTTCTATCAACGGCGTGATGCGCTCCGCCGCCGCGTCGGCGTCGATTGTGTAGGCGACGGCGATCGAGTCGGCGAGATCCCGGATGAGACGAGCCGTCAAGCGACGCGGTAGATCGGGTGCGGGTCCGGTCATGGCGGTAGAGCATGCCACGAGTGCCGCAACTGGCTTTCGGGAAACCATCTGCTGTGGACTTCGAGTATGTGCTCCAGGTACTTGTCCAGGCTGCCGTCTTCTCCACGAACCAAGCAGCGCAATTTTTCCACGGTGCTGCAGATAGTCCAGATATTATGAAAGGTCAGCCGCTCGCCATCTGCCAACACCGCCGCACCGCCGCCCTGCAGCTGGCATTGCGGACAGTCGCAGACGTATTCGCCTGCGATCAGCGGACCCGGATCGCGAAGCGCGCCGTAAGGGGTCATGTAGAAACCCTTTGCGGCATAGTGCCCGTACGAGGCGGAGTCGAACACGGTCGCACCCAATTTGACGAAGAACGGCAGCTCTACCGGATCGCCCGCTCCGTAGATGTGCATCGGCAGATCAGGACCGATCATGTCGCGCGCCTTGCGGACGACGGCACCCGGAAAGGTCAGGTTGTGGTTCTTGTTGAAGAACGGCACCAGGCTGCCGATCGCGACATAGCGCGCACCCATCTGCAAGAGCGCCTCGGTACTGCGTTCGCGCAGGTCCAGATATCGTCCGCCCTGCTGGACGCCGGCAACGATGCCATGTTCGACGATGTCGAGCGCCTCACGGGTTCGCTTGATCGTCACATCGAGCTTCGTTTGCGCGGTGGCGCGAGAATCGCCCGGCGGCGTGACCAGATCGAGCGGCGCGATGATATCGCTGCGGATCTGATCCTGAAATCGAACGATGTCGCGGTTCTTCAGGTAAAGCGTGCGGCTGAACCCCTGGAATGCACCAGAATCGGTCGAGATCAGGCCATCATAGCCGACCAGAGCCGCCAATGTGGTGCCGCTCCTCAGCTTGTTTCTCAGGTCGCGCTGTTTGTAGAGAAAAAACGCGTTGACGATCAGGCCGTCGATCTTCAGGCCATCGCCGTCCATGGCGAGCTGAAATGCCGGCTGGCGCGGCTGATAGACCGGCATGAACAGCGGCAATGGATGGAGCCGGCCGCGGGCATCGGTCAGTCGCGGTCCATCGGCGTGCGAGGCATCGTTCATGGCAGAGTTCGACAGCGGCCGCGTAAACGCGCCCGCGGACCATACCACAAGCTGCTTCGAACGAGGGGACGGCCCCTGGGGCGCGCTGGGAGCGCTATTGCGCGCAACGCCGGAAGCGGCGCGCCAGCCGGCGAAACAGCGGTGGCGCCGCAAACGACGATTACGGGCGCCCCTGGCCGCGATATTTCTTGTAGGTGCGTCTAGCCTGCTTGCTGACCGGTCGCGAGTTGCGCGAACGTCCGATCGAGGTTTTTTTGCTGCCAGACCGGCTCAGGCGTGATTTGAGTGCCACTTATAAGCTCCTGCGAAGACGCATCGTTTAGCGGGTTTGACCAGCGGTGACAACACTAACCGGCTCACCAGGAATTCTGGAGCGGGCGAAGGGAATCGAACCCTCGACACTCAGCTTGGGAAGCTGATGTTCTACCACTGAACTACGCCCGCCTGCCGGCACCATAGCGAAGGGAACCGGCGCGCGGCAAGGGCGCGCCGCGGCCGAGGTCATGACGCTTGCCGGCTGCAAGCACGCGGCGGAAGTTCCATGGCGGCGCCACCAAACATTCACCACAGTCGCGTGGGATTGCGTGCCGCGGTGAGGGTCTGCTGATGAGTGCTCTGAAATTTTGTTGCCCAAAGACCGGGCAGGAGATCGATCCTGGGATCGAGGAGATCGATCCGGCCGCCGCGATGCTGCGCTTCAACGCGCTGTTCGTGCGCTGCTGCCATTGCGGCGAGCATCACGAAATCAAGATTGATGACGCGGCACTGACCGAAGCCGCCTAGCCGGGGCAGCCCGGTTCCAGCGAAACCCTCGAGTTTTCCGAAACGGCTATTCGCGCCCGAACTGGCGGCGAAGTTCCACCTTGGCCTTTTCCAAAGTGCGGCGGCGGCTCGCGGGCAAATTCTTGCCGGCGCGGTTGATGTAGAACACCAGCATCGACAGCGCCGAGCGGTATGGCTCGGTTTTGCGGCGGCGGCTGTGCTCCGCCGAGCGCTTCAGCGACGCGGCGATGCGCTTGGGGTCCTTGAGCTTGAAAACGCCGCCTTGCAGATCGAGCGCGTCGCTTTCCCGCGTCACCCGGCCGGACCAATAGCGCACGCCCTTGCGGCGGCGGGCGTGGCCCCGGGTCGGGCGGCGCGATGAGGTTTTGCGGCGGCGAGCCGTTTTTGCCATTGCGATATTCTCCGGCGCATATGTTCGGAAAACAACGCGACCAGAATTTGTTCCGCCCGGAACCAGCGCGGGAAGACTACTCCGCGGCGATCCTGCGGAGCGAGCGCGATTGGATTTCAGCGATACACGTCGCGAGCGCCTCACCTTCGGGATCGAGCAGCGCCGCGGTGCGGGCGTTGGCGATGGCTTCGGCGGCGTCATGCGGCGGCATGGCGCCGGCCAGCGCCGGCAGCATCAGCTCGCTCTCGATCAGCCGGTAATTGCCGGTGCCGCGCTTGTGCGTGTCGCCGTAGCCTTTGATGAGGCGGGCGCATTCGGCAATCTCGATAGCCAACTCGACGGACAATGGCGCGGCCTCGGCGATGAGGCGCAGCCAGCTTTCGATCGCGCGTTGCTCCTCCTGATACCGATAGGTCTTGCGGCGGAGCGGCCGCAGCCTGGCAAGCAGATAAAACCGCAAATAGCCGAACACCGCGGTGGTCTGCACCGTCATGCCCCAATGCGCGGCGGCGAGCGCCGGACGCCGCTCGGCGAACGCCAGAACGCGTCGCGCCCATGACGGCGGCAGGATCGAGCATAATTCCTCGACGCCGGGCTTCAAAAACTCCGTGACGCCGAACGGCTGTTCGGGCGCGATCTTCATCTCATCGACGATGCGCGCCAGACGCGCCGGATCGATCTTGGCCTGCGCCACCCGGATGACGTCCTCGTAGGACATGCGCACGGCGAGGTGCCGCGCGGTCGCGGCGAGGAGTTTTGCGCCGGCTTGCACCTTGGCGTCGGCTTCGCCGATGGGGCGCAGCCGATCGAGATAAAGTCGCGCGTAAGCCAGGTCCTGATAGGCGGCCAGGCGGCGCGTGCCCTCGGTGATCGTCGCGCGGGCCGCCTCGGGCATCCGTCCAATCTCGGGCTCGAGTTCGGCGAGCGCCGGCACCGACTGCGGGCGTTTTCCCAGGGGCGACGCCACCGGGGCGCCGTCGCGCGCGGCGGCAAAGCCGGCGCGGAAGCCGCGGAGGTTCGCATCGACCGCTTTGCCGTCGGCCCGGATTGCGGCTTCGAAGGCGGCGGCCGGAATGGGGAGCGCTTCCGTGCCGGCGATCACGCCCAGCATCACCGCATTCACGATCGCACCGCTTTGTCGGGCCAGGGCTTCGAGATCGAGCATCAGCGCCTGCCGCGAATGCGCCTGCACCGCCTCGACGAGCCGCTGCTGATCGTAGCGGCCGTCGCCCATCGCCATTTTCTCGACCACCAGATACGAGCGGCTGGTCGAGGCGATGGTGGTGGTGCGGTCCGGCGTGACAAAGCCGCCGGCGATGGCGCGGCCGGCTTCCATGAGTTCGCTGGCGACGACGAGATCGACGTCGCCGACGCCAGGCGCCAGCGCCAGGATGGGCTGACGGGTCGGTTCGTTTCCCGACGCCGGCTCGGGCACAAGCTCGATGTGATAGGTCGTCGCGCCGGTGCGCTGCGCGACGCCGGGAATCGACGTCGACTGCACCGGAAAGCCTTGGCTCGCCGCGGCGGCGACGATCCAGTCGGTGAGCACGCCGCCGCCCTCGCCGCCCAGCGCCGCAATCAGGATCGTCAGGGGACGTGGATGACCTTGAGGCGAGCTGTTACGCACTCCCTCTCCCCGGAGGGGAGAGGGTTGGGGTGAGGGGGTTCGCACCTCGCCGTGATCTTGCTCGCTAACAGTTTCAGCAGTTTCACCACTGCGGCCGAGCCAGCCGATCACCGCTCTACGCACGCGATGCAGCGTGCGCTCCCACCAGGTCGGATTGCTGACGATGTCGGCGCGGTAAAACGATGGACACAGCACGGCCGCGTGGGCCACCTCGCCGCACAGGCCGCAGCCGACGCAGCTTTCCACCACGGCCGCCACCGGATCGCTGCGCAGCGGATCGGGATTGGGTTTGACCGTCAGCGACGGACAGCCGGACAGCCGGATGCAGGAATGATCGCCGGTACAGATCTCGTCGTCGACGCCGTAACGCGTGCGCACCACGCGCTCGCCGCGCTTGAGCTTTTCGGCATTCTCGACGCGCAGCCGGCGCTGGCGCGCCAGCATGCATTCGCCGTCGGCGATGATGACTTTCAGGCCGCGCTCGGCCGTGCGCATGGCCTCCTTCAGGGTCGCCACCATCTTGGCGACGCTGTAAGTGCGCACCGTGCGCAGCCACTTGACGCCGAGCGCGCGCACCGCCTTTTCGATGGTGATGCCGGGCGGCGTGCCGCTGCGATGCGAGGCGCTCGACGGCAGATATTGCTGGCCGGTCGCCGAGGCGTAGCCGTTCTGCATCACGATCAGCACGCCGTCGCCGTTATTGAACGTCGAGGAGGCGACGCCGGTGATGAGCCCGTTGTGCCAGAAACCGCCATCGCCCATGACGGCAATCGGTCGTTTGGCCATGTTGGGCCCGACCGCGGCGGCGCTCGCCAGCGACATGCCGTAGCCGAGGATTGAATTGCCGAGCGAGAACGGCGCGAAGGTCGCGAATGAATGGCAGCCGATGTCGGCACTGATATGGGTCGGCCCGACCTCGCGCTGTACCAGTTTTATGGCGGCAAACACCGGCCGCTCGGGGCAGCCGGTACAGAAATTCGGCGGCCGCGGCGGAATATCGCCGAGCGCAGCAGCAGCCGCAGGCTTGTGGGCGACGATGGCCTCAACGCGCGCCGCAACCGCGTCGGCATCAATGCCATGCGGCCGCGTCTCCCTGACAAACGCCGCAAACCCGCGCAGCATCACTTCGGCTACGTATTCGCCGCTGCGCGGCAGGCAGCCTTTGCCCAGGATGCGCGTCTGAATGTCGGTACCGCGCAGAATGGCGTTGATTTGCTGCTCGACATAGTCGGGCGAGCCCTCCTCGACCACCAGCACGGCGCGCTTCCCCGCGCAGAACGCCGTCACCTCATCCGGCACCAGCGGATAGGCGACGTTGAGGACATAAATCGGAATGCGCGAGGCGCCGTAGAGATCGGCGAGCTCGAGCCGCGCCAGCGCCCGCAGCAGGGTGTTGGTCAAGCCGCCGAGCACGATGATGCCGACCTCGGCGCAGTCGCCGGTGATCGTTTCGTTGAGCTTGCGCTCGCGAATGAATTGCTGCGCCGCCGGCAGACGCTCCTCGACCTTGAGCCGCTCCTGGATGAACGTCACGGGCGGATGCGTGAGCCGGCCGTAATTGAAGCGCGGCGGCCCTTCGAGGCGATGCCGGCCACTGTAAGCGCCGGCCCGGTTGTCTTTGGCGACGAATTCGCCGGTCAGATGGCAGGCGCGCACGCGCAGATCGATCATGACCGGCGCGTGGCTCGCCTCTGAGAGATCGAAACCCTGCTCGACCATGCGGACGATGGTCGGCAGATCGGGCCGCGGGTCGAGCAGCCACATCGACGACTTCATCGCATACGCATAAGAGCGCTCCTGGATGACGCTCGCGCCCTCGCCGTAATCCTCGCCGAGCACGATGAGCGCGCCGCCGATGACGCCCGGCGAGGCAAGGTTCGACAGCGCATCGGCCGCCACGTTGGTGCCGACAATCGACTTCCAGGTCACCGCGCCGCGCAGCGGATAATTGATCGAGGCGCCCAGCATGGCGGCGGCCGCCGCCTCGTTGGTGCAGGTCTCCACATGGACGCCGAGCTCGGCCAGCAGATCCTCGGCATCGACCATGACGTCGAGCAGATGCGAGACCGGCGCGCCCTGATAGCCGCCGACGTAGCTCACCCCCGACTGCAGCAGCGCCTTGGTGACGGCCAAAATGCCTTCGCCGCGAAACACCTCTCCGGCGCCAAGCCGCAGCGCATCCACTTCCTTTTTGAACGAGCGTTCCATGTGGTTTCCGGGCCGGCGATGCGGCCTCTGCTATAGCGGCTTTTGCCAATCCCGTCATTCCGGGCCTCGCCGAGCAACCCGGATTACGTATAGGCGCGGCATTGCTTCGGCTTGGTCTGCCGCAGCACACCGGTTAGGCTCCGGCCGCCGGCGCCGAAAGCGTGCCGGAGCCCTTGGGGACGCATGGACGGCGCAGCCCAGATCGTCATCGACAAGGTCAACCACACCTACCGGCCGCCACGCGGCCGGCCGGTGCCGGCGCTGGCCGACGTATCGCTGGAGGTGCGGCCGCGCGAGTTCCTGGCCCTGCTCGGCCCGTCGGGCTGCGGAAAATCGACGTTGCTTTATCTGGTCGGCGGCTTCCTGCCGACCGAGATCGGCCGCATCGTGGTCGACGGCAAGCCGGTCGCCGCGCCCGGCCCGGACCGCGGCATCGTGTTTCAGCATTTTGCGTTGTTTCCCTGGAAGACCGTGCGCGGCAACATTCTCTACGGCCTGGAGCGCCAGGGCTTGCCGCGCAGCGAGCGCGAACAGCGCGCGCAGGCCTTCATCGACCTGGTCGGCCTGAAAGGCTTCGAGGACAGCTTTCCGTCGCACCTGTCCGGCGGCATGAAGCAGCGCACCGCAATCGCCCGCACGCTCGCTTTCGATCCGAGCATTCTGCTGATGGACGAGCCGTTCGGCGCGCTCGATGCGCAGACCCGCTCGCTGATGCAGACCGAGCTGCTCGGCATCTGGCAGCGCACACCCAAAACCGTGATCTTCGTCACCCACGACGTGCAGGAGGCGGTGTATCTGGCCGACCGCGTCGCGGTGATGTCGGCGCGGCCGGGGCGCATCAAGGCGATCGTCGACACCAAGTTCGGCGCGCGCGATCCGGGCATCGTTCGCAGCAAGGAGTTCATCGAGAAAGTCGACGAGCTGTGGAATTTGGTGCGCGTCGAGGCGCTCAAGGCGCAGGAGGAGAAAGCGCCGTGATCTCGGCCTTGTCCCGTTACGTGCCGCTCCTCCTGCTGGCGATTGCCTGGGAGGCGATCGCTCGGTTCAACATCGTCGATTCGCAGGCGCTGCCGCCGCTGTCCAAGGTCGCGGTTGCATGGTTCGATCTCATGCGCGACGGCGAGCTCGTCACCAATGGCGCGGTGTCGCTCTATCGCGGCTCGATGGGGCTCTTGATCGCCATCCTGATCGGCGGCGGGTTGGGCATGGCGATGGCGCGCTGGCGAGTGTTCGATGCCTTCGTTAATCCGCTGGTGCAGCTGTTCTATCCGCTGCCCAAATCGGCGCTTATTCCTGTGACGGTGATCTGGCTTGGCTTCGGCGATGGCTCGAAAATCCTGCTGATCTTTCTCGCCTGCATGATCCCGGTGACGATCGGCGCCTATAACGGCGCGCGCGGCAGCGAGCAGGTGCTGGTCTGGTCGGCGCGCAGCATGGGTGCGAGCCGGCTGCGCATGATGTGGGACGTCGTGATGCCGAGCGCGCTGCCGGAATTGCTCAACGGCATCCGCACCGCGCTGGCGCTCGCCTTTATCCTCCTGGTGAGCTCGGAGCTGATCGTCGCCCAGCAGGGTTTTGGCTATCTGATCGGCTACCTTGGCGCCACCGGCTCCTACGAGGGCATGTACGCGGTGGTGCTCACCGTGGCGTTTCTCGGCTTCGCCGCGGATCGCGTCTATCAGCTCATCATGCAATGGTTGTTGCGATGGCGCGAGTAGAAGATCAGGCGACGTTGGCGGCCGCGGAAGCCGACGTTGCGCAGGCGGCGTCGCGCCGGCTCGATCTTGCGTTCCGCAGCGGCGCCGCGATTTTTTCCATCCTGCTGCTGCTGATTTTCTGGGAGCTGTTTGCCCGAAGCGGCAAGGTGACGATGTTCATGCTGCCGCCGTTCAGTGTGGTCGCCGACCAGATCAAAACCGACGCGCTTTCCGGCGACCTGTGGCGCAATCTCGGCGTCACGCTCTACCGGGCGCTGGCCGGCTTCTTTATCGCCTCAGCCATCGGCATCCTGCTTGGCGCAGCGATGTCGCGGCTGCGGGTGGTGCGCTGGTTTTTCGATCCGATCATCTCGGTCGGCTTTCCCATGCCGAAGATCGCCTTTCTGCCGGTCATCATCCTGTGGCTCGGTGTCTATGACGTGTCGAAAATCTCCGTCGTGGTGTTCGATGCGACCTTTCCGGTCGTCACCGCGACCTTGGCCGGCATCGCCGCGGTCGAGAAGGAGCTGTTGTGGTCGGCCCGTAACATGGGGGCCAGCGAACGGCAGCTGATGTGGCAGATCGTGCTGCCGGCGGCATCGCCGCAAATCCTCACCGGCCTCCAGGTGGCGCTGCCGATTGCGCTGATCGTCGAGATCATCGCCGAGATGGTGATGGGCGGCTACGGCCTGGGCGGCGCCATGATGAGCTCCTCGCGCTTCGCCAACTCGCCCGGCGTGTTCGCCGGCATCGTCGAGATCGCAGTCGTCGGCTTTCTGCTGATCCGCGCCATGGCGGTGTTGCGCCGGCGACTGCTGAGCTGGCACCAGGAAGCGGCAGAGCCGAGCGGGGCCTGACCGCATTCACCTATTCGATCGATTGACCGCGAACGACGCTTGCTTCGCCTCGCCGTTTACGGCCACAATCCTGAAAACAGCCGCGCCCGTGCTGGCGCGACGGCACAGCCTTCCAGGGAGGACGGACCATGCGTGCAAAGTTCGCGCTGTTGAGCGGCGTTCTGCTGGCACTCGGTATCGGCGGCGCGCAGGCGGAGCCGGTGAAAATCCGTGTCGCCTGGGTTGCGCCGGTCGCCAATTGGGTCTCGATGTGGCTCGACAAGAAGGATTTGGCCAAGCATGTCGGCCAGTCCTACGTGTTCGAGCCGGTGCACTTTGCCGGCACGCCGCCGATGGTGACTGCCGTCGCCAACAACGAGGTGGAAGTCGGCGATCTCGCGTTTTCGACGCTGCCCATCGCCATCAAGAATGCCGGCCTCGACGACATTCGCGTCATCGCCGACGACTTTCAGGATGGCGTCGAAGGTTACTGGACCATCCGCTACACCGTGCTCAAGGACGGCCCTATCAAACGGATCGAAGATCTCAAGGGCAAAATCGTCGCCACCAATGCCGAGGGCAGCGCCGTCGATATCGCCATGAAGGCGATGCTGCATAAGCATGGTCTCGAGAACAAGCGCGACTACACCGTCATCGAGGCGCCGTTCCCGGCCATGAAGGCGATGCTGGCCGAGCACAAGGTCGATCTTATTCCCGGCATCCTGCCGTTCGTGCTCGACCCGGAACTACAGAAGATCAGCGCCACCCTGTTCACGGCCAAGGACGCCATCGGCAAATCCGAGTTCGTCAGCTTCCAGGCGCGTACCCCGTTCATCAACGCGCATCGGGCCGCGCTGGTCGACTGGCTGGAGGATACGTTGCGCATCCAGCACTGGTTCGCCGACCCGAAGAACAATACCGAAGTGGCGCAGATCGCCGGCAAGCTGGTCAAGCAGCCGCCGGAACGGCTGCGCTGGGTGTTCACCAAGACCGACGCCTATCACGATCCGAACATGCTGCCGGACCTCGCCGCGCTGCAGAGCAATGTCGACATGACCGCCGAGCTCGGCTACGCCAAAGCTAGCTTCGACGTGAAACAGTATTCCGACCTCAGCATGGTCAAGGAGGCGGCGCAGCGGCTCAAATAACAAGGGGCCGCAATGCTGTGACGATGATGCGGATTGACACCAGGCGCTGCGGGTGCCGTAGCATCATGCCACGATAGACACTGCCCTCCGGCCCCAGTGCGCGTGCCGGAATGGCGCAACCCGGAGGAAACAATGCGGGCCACGACCCGACTTTTATCCGCGGCAAGTCTTGTATCAGCAACATGTCTCGGCCTGCTGCTCGGCAGTGCCGCCAATGCGGAGCCGCTGAAAATCCGTACCGGCTGGGTGGCGCCCGGAAACTGGTTCTCGATCTGGCTGCAGAAGAAGGACCTCGCCAAGCATTTCGGCCAGTCCTACGTGATGGAGCCCACGCACTATGTCGGCACGCCACCGATGGTCACAGCGCTCGCCACCAATCAGGTCGATATCACCAATCTCGCTTTTTCGACCCTCGGCATCGCCGTGCAGAATGCCGGGCTGAACGATCTGCGCCTCATCGCCGATGAATTCCAGGACGGCGCGCCCGGCTATTATTCGCAGGAATACATGGTGCTCAAGGACAGCCCGATCCATAAGGTCGAGGATCTCAAGGGCAAAGTGGTCGCCACCAACGCCGAGGGCAGCGCCGTCGACGTCGCCATGAAGGCGATGCTGCATAAGCACGGGCTCGAGCCCAAACGCGACTACACCATCATCGAAGCGCCGTTCCCGGCCATGCGCGCCATGCTGGCGGAGAAGAAGGTCGATCTCATTCCGGCGGTGCTGCCGTTCTCCTACGATCCGGCGCTGCAGAGCATCGCCCGCGACTTGTTCGTGGCGCGCGACGCGCTGGGTCTCACCGATTTTGTGCAGTGGCAGACACGCAAGCCGTTCCTCGACAAGAATCGCGCCGCCGTGGTCGATTTCATGGAGGATTCGCTGCGCATCACGCGCTGGTACCAGGACCCCGCCAATCATCAGGCCGCCATGCAAATCCTCGGCGATCTGGTGAAGCGGCCGCCGCAGATCTTCGATTGGGTGTTCACCAAGCGCGACGTCTATCACGATCCCGACATGATGCCGAACCTCGACGCACTGCAGAAGAACGTCGATGCGACGCACGAGCTCGGCTTCACCAAGGCGAGCTTCAAGGTCAAGGATTACGCCGATCTTTCGATCGTGCAGGAGGCGGCGAAGCGGCTGAAGTAAAATCTAACACCTCACCCTGAGGTGCTCGGCGCCAACGGGTCCGCGCAAAGCGCGGCCCGATGACAAGCTCCGCGCCGAGCCTCGAAAGGGCGAGGCCGCGGCGCCTTGGCCTACATCCTTCGAGGGCCGCTTCGCGGCCGCCTCAGGATGAGGTTTGATTTTGCCGCAAGATTGAACGCCGCGTACGATCAATGCATCGACTTGCCGCCGTCGACATTGAGCGTCTGCCCGGTCATGAAATCGCTGGCTGGCGACGATAGGAACATCACCGCGCCGACGAGGTCCGCCGGCACCTGCACGCGCTCGATGGCACGGCCGGCGATGCGGGTGGCGAGGTAGTTGCCTGACGAGCTGGCGACCTGGGTC
>Ga0070741_10011905_pt1 | contig 15895 bp, 9 predicted proteins | sample Coa_R1_4_FD_66440 | JGI IMG/M metagenome (GOLD analysis project Ga0070741, IMG submission 66440) | Surface soil microbial communities from Centralia Pennsylvania, which are recovering from an underground coalmine fire - Coalmine... | ecosystem: Environmental > Terrestrial > Soil > Unclassified ...
AGCACGCAAAAGGTTGACAGGTCGGGAAAGAGATACATATCGCTCTCCGCGATGCGCGCAAACCCCTCCAGGGCAGAGCCATCAAACCATTTGCCGTGCTGCACGCAATCGGCGAACTGCTCTATGGGAATGGTGACACACTTCGCCATCCCTACCACATCGGTAAACTCCAGGTTGACGAAACGAACCTGCTCTTTTTCTATCGTTGCCATGATCTGCTCATAGCTCTTGTTGCCTGACTGCTCTGCCATAACACCCGCTCCTCAGATACCGCTCTAGCGCAATGCAAGTGGATAGATTATTGTTGACATTACATATACCTGCTCTTATGAGTTTCGTAGCATTTTTACACGCCAGACACTCCCTGTCAAGCAGTTATGCAGGCAAATACTTGCTGCTCAATCTTCATCGATATCTCTACATGTGACTGCCATAGCTGGAGTACAATGGAGGTGCCTATTGAATAGTAGCAACGTGGCTCTTGACGACAATCTTTTCTGCCTCCACTTCATCGCGCGAACGGAGAGGCCCTAGCGCGCGTAGCAGCGCGCCTGGCTGAAAATGTCGTGGATTGCCCATAGCGACCTGTATATCACTACTCCAACGGACGCGTAGCACATGCTCTGTTCGCCGGAATGCACGCCACGGATCTTCTTCGGAAGGCTCTGCCAGCGTGCCTTCAAGCAGATGTTCTTCTGGTAGAGACGTGACCTCGATGGTCACGTCCACCCGCTGACCCAGAGGAGTATTACTGAACTGGTCCCAGCCAACCGACCCGGATGGTGCAGCATTCCTGGCAGATGCCTCAGCTTTTTTGGGCTGCGTATCTCGACGAAGGGGGCGGTCCTGTTCATAGCGCACACCGTAGCCCAGACGCAGCGCCGCCTCGGCTTTGGCTAGCTCGCTTCCCAGATAGCCAGCGTGGCTGAGTTGGGAGATCAGCCCCTCACGAATCAGCCCGAGCAGCATCGACTCTGCCGTCCGCCCGCGCATTTCATGAGTAGGCGTGTGATCGGGCAGATAGTGCCGCAAGATGATCTGACCCTCTGAGCGGTTCAGTGTAATCACAAAGTAACCTTTGGGGTCGTAGATAAGCGGTTCGCGTTGCCCTCCTGGTCTGATGGGCATAAAACTAGCTTGCAGGTTAGTTGCGACGGGAGGCAAACTGTCCTCTTGTTGTATATCCTCAAACCGGCCAGGAGCCCGTACCACCAGGCTGGCAATGCATTCGCGCAGCGTTGCCAGGTCGCGCTCGCCAATCCAGTCCACAAGCTCGATCTGTCGGCGAAAAGCAGTGATTTGTTGAGGCGTTACCATACGCAGAATCGGCTCGTAGCCCTCCGCATTGATGATACGCCTGGCTTCATCTACCCCGTTCTCAATCAGCGCGATAAGCGACTGGCCCTGACGGAAGAGCCGTGAATCCTTGCCGCACAGGAGGAGAAAGCGAATAGCCGCGTTCGCTGTAACATTCAGGATGATGCGCTCAATGCCCTGGTTCGCCGTCTGCACTTCACCGGCGATGGCAACCCCGGGAATGCTAACGAGTGGGACAAGCAGTTCTTCGCTGGTTAAGACGCAGACGGCTACTGGAGCCGTAGGATCGCCGACGCGGTAACTGCCATCAATGACCGGCCAGGAAGCTTGAACACGGCCCTGTTCTTCCGTGTCAGGAGTATTGGACTGCATACACTATGCTCCTTTAATGCATTTCACGCGATCTATAGGGACTCCATTGATCGCATCGATGCGTACCTGATTACTCTTCAAGGAGGCTGCCGTAGCCACGGTCCATGCTCGATCCGCTCAAGAATACTGAAAGTTGAGATACTTCCGCAATGCTTCCCCTAGATTATCAATAGGATATCGGCGCAGACTGAAGCGTTTATCGCTTATACGCATTCGCACCAGGCCAGCCGAGCGCAACTGCACCAGGTGATGGTGAATAGTTGTCTTCGCCACCCCAAACTCATCGGCCAATTCTTGCAATGTATAGCTTCCGCCTGATAACATTTTCAGGATGCGCAGGCGGCGTTCATCTCCCAATGCTTTTACCAGGTTCAGCAAATATGCAGGCGGCGCAGAAGGGTCGGCGAGGATACTTGCATCTGTCACTGGATAGAAGAAAAGCTGGGTATCGCCACTCTCCGTATCATTATTAAAAGGTCGTATAACATATGAAGGGATCAGCACAACGCGGCGTATGCCGGGCTCTGGCACATATTCCCAGCCAGTGCATATTTCGATCAATTGCTCAGGTGAATGAGCGGCTTGCAGCGCCAGCTTCGCCTCGGCATCTTGCGTCAGAATCGGTAAGAGCTGCATTTCCTGTTCACGAAAGACTTTGTCATACCAGCCATGTACGATTTCAAGCAATCGTTCCTTCGTCTCGGTCACATCGCGAGAGAGATGCCAGCGCAGCGCCTCCTGCCATCTCGCATCAACTGGCAATGATGTGCGAAGAAGCTCTCTCTGCGCTTCCCCATCCCCCTGCGCCGCCGCATAGATCACGTCGGGCGCTGTGGAGCGACGATGCTGACGAACATAATATCCCAGCAGATGTAAACGTAGTTCAAGCGGATCAATCGTTTTCAGGTATGCCAGCAACGCTGGAACATCTCTGGGAGGCGGGCAAGTACAGGCCAACGCCGAAATATGTCCCCACATCTCATGACTTTGAAAACCGAATCTCTTGATAATTTCTAATAAATCAGGCGCGAGCTTGCCCCGGATAGCTTCAAACCATGCCTCACCTACTTCATAAGGCCGCCACGAGTTGCCACTATCACTAAAAACGCATAGCGACAGAAAGAACTCGTAAACCAGGCTTGCCTCGATCTGAACAATGAGGCCCTGTCTTCGCTTCGGCATTTCCTGGTGTTCGTCAGTTGGCATATGCAATTCCAGGTCTATGGTAGTTCAATAAGTCAGAGATGGTACGAAAATTTTCGTACACTACGAATATAAGCGGATAGCTATGAAATGTCAAGGGGTTTTACCTCAAAAATAAGGGTGGAATATTTTTCCTTCCGATCTATATCAGCAGCTTCTAAATCAACCTTGTGCCCCAATTAAATAGATCAATATGGTTACTCCTCTCTCTAGTTTGCAGTCCCTCGTTCTTCCTGATATATAATGTGCCATATTACAATTGTATGAAATAGACGGAGGCATGATGGAGAATAGTGAAAATGCTACAGTTAGCACGCACCCACGTCGCCGCCTCAAACGCTGGCATGTGATATTGCTCGTCTTATTCGCCCTGCTCGTCATCGCATCAGGCATTATCCTGAGCCAGTGGAGAACGCTCAACGCTTTAACGACCGGCTCCAATTTTACCGGCGGCGCGGCGGGCGTTGCCGCGGTACGGCTTCCCTCCGGCTTTCATTCCAGCGTCTTTTACTCAGGACTGGCCAGTCCGCGCTTGATCACCTTCAGCCCCGATGGCACGCTTTTCGTTGCCGAACGTGGCGCGGGAAGCATTGTCGCCCTGCCCGATCCGCAGCACACGGGGAAGGCCAATCAGCGGATCGTGGTGGTGAGCGGACTGAACGATCCAACAAGCCTGGACTTTTATCAAGGCGCGCTCTACGTTGGGGAAGCCACGCAAATTAGCCGCTTTACCATCACTCCCGATTTCAAAGTGAGTAGCAGGCAGGTTGTTGTGCCCAACCTTCCCACCGGCGGCAGCCACATCACGCGTACGGTGCTCATCGGACCCGATGGCAACCTGTACGTCTCTATAGGCTCAAGCTGCAACATCTGTATCGAGACGAATCAGCAGCGCGCCACCGTCTGGCAGTACCATCTCGACGGCAGCAATGGGCGGCTCTATTCGCGAGGGCTGCGCAACGCCGTTGGCCTGGCGATCAACCCCTGGAACAATCAAATCTGGGCCACCAATAACGGGCGCGACCTGATGGGGGATAATATCCCCCCTGAGACGGTCTACGCTTTGCAGGATGGCGGCAATTATGGCTGGCCTCTTTGCCACGCAGGCAATATCATCGATCCCGATTTCGGACACGCGGGCGATTGCAATGGCGTGATAGCGCCGCTGGTCAAAATGCAGGCTCATTCTGCTCCTCTGGGGCTGGCCTTCTATAAATCCGCGCAGTTCCCGCAACAATATCACGGCCTGTATATAGCGTTTCATGGCTCATGGAACCGCAGCGTCCCTACCGGCTACAAAGTGGTTTTTGTTCCGCTCAACGACAAAGGGCAGATCGCAGGACCGGTACGGGATTTCGCAACGGGCTGGTTGACGAAAAGCGAGTCAACGACGGGACGCCCGGTTGGCCTCGCTGTGGGACCGGACGGCGCCCTCTACGTCAGTGATGATAAAGCGGGTATAATCTACCGCATTGCATATACAGGCTAAAGGGTTATTATGAATATCGTGCTGGCAACCGCTCCGTTGATAGTGGCGATCATTCTGTTGGTGGCGCTGCAACAGAGCGGCCTGCGAGCGGGCCTGGCAACGCTGGCAGCGACAATCATCTTGACATTGCTCGCGCCATCATTCCATCTGTCACCGTCAGCAATCGCGCTGGCGGCAGCCAGAGGAGCGGGGACATCATTAACCGTGCTTTATGTGCTGTTTCCTGCCCTGTTGCTCTACCAGATCCAAAATATCACGGATAGTATCATCGTTTTAGCGCAAGGTGTGACGCGCCTCTGTCCCGATAGAGATACGCAGATCCTGCTCTTAGTGCTCGGCCTCGCGCCGTTTATAGAAGCGGTGAGCGGCTTCGGCGTGGGCACCGTCGTGGTGATCCCGATGCTGATGGCGCTAGGCCTTGACACATTGCAAGCCGCCACGCTCGGTCTCTTAGGGCAGCTCGCGGTCCCCTGGGGTGGGTTAGCTGTGGGCATCACGCTCGGAGCCGAACTAACCGGCCTCCACTCGGGCGTAATAGGAGCCTATACGGCACTGATAACGGCTCCGCTCCCTATCGGCTTCGGTATAGCGGCCCTGGCAATCTACGGTGGGAAAGCAGCGGTCAAGCGTCTGTGGCTCGCTGTAGTAGCTGCTTCTATCGTTCTGGTTGCGGGCGAGTGGTTTTTCAGCCAGATGCCGGGCGTCGAACTGGCGGGAGCGTTCGCAGGCGTGCCAACGACCATTTTGCTGGCGCTCTGGGGTCACTTCGCTGCGCGACAAGCCAACAGCAAAAGCGATCTGGCGCACACGACTTCTCAAGCTACCCTGGAGCGGACCGGAGACATCTCCTCGCCCCGCTTCCTGCTCGCGCTGGCTCCCTATATCATTCTAATCGGGGCCTTGCTCATCACGCGGCTGATCGTTCCGCTCCAACAATGGCTGCAAAATCATGCCCTGCTCATCATACCGGCCATCGAGCTGCGCTTCCAACTGCTGTATAATCCCGGCTTCTATGTTCTGCTGGCAGCTCTGGCTGCGGCACTGCTACTTCATACGGGCGCGACCGGATTTCGTACCGCGCTGAGCAAGACAGCGCGGCAATTTACGCCTGGAGCCATCGCCATCGTCAGCTTCCTGGCAGCTTCGCAAGTCATGAGCGCGAACGGCATGATCGCCGTGCTGGGAGCGGCGGCGGCAACGCTTGGCCGTAACTATAGCTGGATCGCCCCCTGGCTCGGTGCGCTGGGCGGCTGGCTGACAGGATCGAGCGCGGGCAGCAATGCCGTATTCGCTCAGTTACAGTATGAAACAAGCCTGCGAGCGGGCCTGCCCGTTAACTGGATCATGGCATCTCAGTGTGGCGCGGCCTCTATCGCGACGATGGTTTCGCCCGCGCGCGTCGTCCTTGCCACCACAACCACGGGCATCGTGGGCAAAGAGGGGCTGTTAGTGCGCAAGCTCGGCCCCCTGGTATTGGGAGCTGTGCTGATCATCATGATTTTAACGGGCGTTGTGGCGCTTTATGTCTAGCAGGCTGCATGAAGAACTTCTCCAACAATAAAGATACTACTGATCCTGCTACAAGCTACGAAGCCTGTAACAACATCAGTAGTATTTTCGCTTGCTTCTCAAAGGCTACAATATACCACTGACGAGCTGCTCTTTCTCCAGAGGTCCGATGGCAGCGACGGTCAGGGGATTGAGCGGCGAGAAGCGGTGCAGCACGTTAAGTATCTGCTCCTGCGTCACGGCATCAATCGCCTCTTTCATTTCCTGAATGGTTTTGACCTTACGTTCGTACCACCAGGAGCGTGCAATCGCGCCCATGCGGGAAGCGGAGCCCTCGCTGCGCATGACATGCTCGCTCTTCAACTGCACTTTGGCCCGCTCCAGTTCATCAGCCGTGATGCCCTCCTGCTCAAGTTTGCGCAGTTCATTGACGATAACCTCCATGCACTCGTGGGCCTGCTCGGGGGTGGTACCGGCATAAACGCGCATAGCGCCACTATGCTTGCTGCCGGACAGGCCCGCCGAGACGCCGTAGACCAGCCCTCGCTTCTCGCGCACCTCCACGAAAAGACGCGAAGCCATATTGCCACCCAGCACCTCACTGATCACCATTGCAGCATAATAGTCGGGATCGAGATAGTTGGGAAAGGGAAACATCATGCCAATATGTTCCTGCTTACCCTCTTGCAACTCTACGGAGACACTGCTGCCCGGATGCGGCACCTGTTCAGGGAAAGAGGCTGCGGTCCCCGACCAGTCACCAAAAAGCGCCTGCATCCTCTCGACCACATGCTCCCAGTCAAACTTACCGGCAATCGAGAAGAGCACGTTATTGGGTTGATAGCGCGCCTGCCAGAACTGCTGCAAATCCGCCCGTTGCAGCCCCTGCACGCTTTCACCGGTTCCCAGGATCAGGCGGCCCAGGGAGGTGCCACGATAGAAATCGGCTCGCACAAGCTCGAAAATGCGGCTCATGGGCTCATCGTCGCGGCGGCGAATTTCCTGCAAAATAATGTTGCGCATCTGCTCCAGCTCGTCTTTTGGAAAGGTGGGAAGGAGCAGCAGTTCATGGACAAGTTCAAGTGTGGCATCAAACTTGTTATGGACAATCTGCGACCAGACCATTGAGGTTTCCAGGCTCGTGCTGGCCCCCTTGCGCGCTCCTAGCGTCTCAAATGCCTCATTCAGCGCGCGCGCATCCTTGCGTTTGGTGCCCTGAAAAAGCATGTATTCAAACAGGTGAGCCAGCCCCTGCTTCTCATCCGCTTCGTGAATCACACCCGCGTCTAGCTGGAAGCCGAAGGTAATCGAGCTAAGGCTCGGCATATATTGACCAATCAGCTCAATGCCATTGGGCAATTGATGATAGAAGTAATTGGGAGGGAGATTCTGTTGGTTTTTATCTTTCACACGTCTTATCCTCTCGTAGAGCAACCTGCCCTGCGCTAACACTCCGCTCAAAAAAAGAGACTTGATGTCTATTGTACCATTTTTAGCCAAGCTCTTCGCCAGGGCAACATATTGCCATCCAGGGCTGTTGCAACGTCTTTTTTGCCGCCTTCGGCGGCGGGGAGAAGAGGAAAACGTGGGGACACCCCCCGCAAGGAGGCAGCCGCCCCCTTGACCCCCGCTTGGCAGACGGTATTCCCAACGTTGCAACAGCCCTGTATTGCCATCCGGGCTTCTCAAAGTTGTCTTTTCATACAGAACGGCTCGCATGCGAGCCGTTCTGGGGAGGAAGGTGCCAGGTGTGGGCACGGCCCACACCTGGCACCTTCCTCCCCCATGAGCGCCGAAGGCGCGAGCGGTCAGAGCATGCGACGACGTTTGAGAAGCCCTGTGTATCGCCATACGCTATCCCATCAATACCCCCTGGGATTATGCTACAATATACCCATCTACCAACTTCCCGTACCAATATCTGGTTGCTGTAGAACATCAGCCGGAGGACGGCTCTACAGGCATTTGTCAACCAAAGGAGGCCACCGTGGATTTCTCCCTTACCGATGAACAGAAGATGGTTCAGCAAACGATACGCCAGTTTGTTGAACGCGAACTGATCCCCCTCGAAAACGAGATGATGCAGAACGAGGGCAAGTACTCCACCGGCATCGAACCAGGGCTGTATCACTCGCTACAGATGAAGGCCAAAGAGCTGGGCTTCTGGGGCATTAACACGCCCGAGGAGTACGGAGGCGCGAATCTGGGTGCAGTAATGTCCGCCCTCATCGCGATGGAGACGGGTCGCACGCTTGTTCCCTTTAACTTTGGAGGGAACGCCGATAACATTCTCTATCTTGGCAATGAGGAGCAGAAGCAAGAGTATCTTATTCCCACGATTGAGGGCAAGCGCCACTCCTGTTTCGCGCTCACCGAGCCGGGAGCCGGCTCCGATCCCTCATCCATTCGGACAACAGCCGTCAAGGATGGCAAGCATTGGGTGATTAATGGACAAAAGGTGTTCATCACGGGAGGCAATGAGGCCGACTTTGCAATGGTGTTCGCAGTGACCGACCGCGAGAAGCCGCCCCAGAATGGTGGCGTGACCTGCTTCCTGGCTGACCGCTCGACGGGCTGGACCTCGCGGCCTGTTCCGACAATGGGCGGCTGGTCGCCTGCTGAACTCTTCTTTGAGAATGTACGCGTACCAGAAGATCATGTGCTGGGCGAAGTTGGTCAGGGCTTCAGACTCGGCATGCAGTGGATTGGTCAGGGCCGCTGGCTGATCGCGGCTCGCTGTGTTGGCACGGCGGAACGCCTGCTACAGATGGCTATCGACTACTCCAAGCAGCGCGTCACCTTTGGCCAGCCCATCGCGGACCGCCAGGCCATCCAGTGGATGATCGCCGACTCCGCCGTTGAAATCCAGGCCACCAAATGGCTTGCGCTCCACGCCGCCTGGAAAGCCGACCGCCACGAGGACAACCGCCACGAGTCCAGCATGGCTAAACTCTTCGGCTCGAACATGGCTAACCGCGTCGTTGACCGCGTGATGCAAATGCACGGCGGCATGGGCTACACCCGCGAGATGCCCATCGAACGCTGGTACCGCGACCTGCGCGTGACCCGAATCTACGAAGGTACCGACGAAATTCAGCATTTCATCATCGCCCGCGCCCTGCTCAAAGGCTTCGTCAAGCTGGGCCAATGGGATTAGGTTTTTGTATGCCGTTGTAAAAGGATGTAAGTCAAAGTAAGCGCCATTGACTGTCAAATTGGCTATCAACCATACCATGCCTGGAACGATTTTTATATTGTTCCAGGCATTTCAATCCCAAAAGCGTATAAAACAGGCTTGTTCCCGGGTAGCTGCAAGCGTGTTTTGCTGTTGCCTGGGAAACTAGTTCTGGGGTCGTTCCTGTCTATATTCATTTATTTGATTGGTACAGTTGCGTCGCCGCGCCGCACTTGTTCGATGCGAGCGGCGATTGGCATCCCCAGCAATAGCAAAAAGAGCGCGGTCAATAAGAAGAAGGGGAGTGGGGAGAGGGTATTGAGCAGCGCGAAAAAGGCGGCGCTGCCGAAGATGATGCCGAGCGGGACGCGATCCGAGCGGATATTGGTTCGTAGCAGCCAGAAGAGCGAGAGCAGCGCCACGATAAGTATGCAGAACGCAACCACCTGATCGAGATTCAGGGCCGAGAACGGGTTTCCCGCCACCGCCTGCGTGTTTGCTGAGAAGATCCCCAGGTGTTGCACATTGTTCGGATCGGTTAGCAGCGACACCCCCACCGCTCCACAGAGCAGCAACAGCACGCGTTCAGGCCAGCCCACAGCAGCACGCAGGCGCACAAGCGCGATGAAGCCAAAGAGCGCAAGCACGATGGTAAAGATCAGCCCGACGCTTAATACTGTGGTAACAGTCGCTCCGACCAGACCTTGAATAGCAAAGGCGTAAGCCAGAGGTCCCCCCTGACCACCAAAAAAGTTCAGCAGCAGGAGGCTGATAATAGTAACGCCCAGCACCAGCGTGCGATCCAACGCCATCAGCAGTCTGGCGAGCCAGTTGTATTTGCCATAGCGTTCGGAGAGCGCACTAAATGCCGCTATGGCCGAGCTTGCAAAGGCGCAGCAGATCGCCAGCCCGCCCAGGAAGAGCGAGAGGAGAGAAGCATATAACAGACTTGTGTTCTGCGAGAAGCCTGGAAGGGCCTGGGCCTCCTGCCAGAAGACCCATTGCAGCGCCCCCATACCCACCGTAATCACGAACAGCGCGATGCGGTCCCCGGCGCTGGTCGCTCTGGCGGCGGCGAACCACAAGGCACGCATCAATAAGAGCAGAGAGGCCGCGACCAGCGCGTAAAACACGATCTGCCCTGACGGAGATAATCCGGGCAGGGTATTAATCACCTGGAATGGGCTTTGCGTCAGCAATGGGAACGGCTCCTGCCCGACCAGAGCGTTTTGCAACCATCCATAGAGGATAGTGAGCGCGAGCAGCGGCAAATGGCCGATCCAGGTAAAGTGGCTCGGCAGGGGAAAGAGCGATAGCAGGGATAGGAGCAAAGGGAATGCCAGCAGCACCAGGTTGAGCGCGACCGCGCTCGCCTGGGGTAGGCCGGGAAACATCTGCCCAAATTCATACAGGCCAAAAGTGTACTGCGCGGGCAGGTAGAGCAGGCAGAGCAGCAAGACCAGAAAGCGGTCAAAGCCGGTAAATCTCACCGGCAAAAAGGCGCGCAGATACGAGATCGCGCCAATCGCAATGAGCAAGCAAACGATAGCGTTATTGAGGCTGAATGACGTATCCAGGCTAAGCGCAAACGGACGCACATCCGCCGGGGCAAAGATGATCTGCTCTTGCGCGCCCACACTGAACTGGATCAGCAAGCAGATTCCCGTCAATCCCAGCAGCGCAAAATGGCTGAAGCTGGCCGACCAGTGCCGTCCGGTCGCAGGAGCAGGAGCGTTGGTGGCAGCCTGTTTAATACTCGTGCTGCCGACCAGGGCGATCAGCGCCAGGATCACAACGCCATAGATCAGCAGAAGATCGAGCATTACCGACTGCCCAGTACCGACGGAGGGCGTCTGGAAGCCGGGAGAGATCAGCAGCGCCAGGAAAGCGACAGCGAGAAAAAAGCCGCAGCAGAGTAAGATATTGCGTGGAACAGCCGCATGGAGCTGATTGCCCGTGAGAATGATACTGGTAAACAGGACAAAAACCAGGCCAGCTTCGACGCGGTACGACGAATGACCAAACTGGGCATACGCCTCAACACAAAAGATCATCGTCCCCAGTAGCAGGCCCGCGAGAAAGAGCAAAAACGACCTCGTCCAGATGCCCGTTGCCGTGAGGCGCAAGCGGGCATGCAGATACCAGTCATATATCTTTGCTCTCGTATCTCGCACTACCAGCAACGCCACCCAACTGCGAATCGTGCGCTCAAACGAGGGCAGGACCAGTCCCACGCCCGCCAGCAGCAAGGCAGAGATGCGGCCCAACAAAGAGACGAGTGGCGAGGTAAGCGGCGAGGTAGCGGCGGCGTGCAACTGCTCCGTTGGACTGGAATAGAAAGTAGCAGCCAGTGAGGGAGATGTGTCTCTTGCCAGGAGCTGCGTTAATTCGGCAGATAATCGCGCCTGGATGCGCTGTAGTTTTTGTTGCACCTGAGCTATATTTGCCGGGCGTTTTGCCGGATCACGCTCGACCATTTTGAGGATCAGCTCATCAAGCTCTTTTGGAGGGGCGGCATTGATACCAAGTATGGATGGAAAAGGCTTGTTCAGATCGGCATAATCGGGCACCTGATTCGTCAGGCAATGATGCAGCGTTGCGCCCAGGCTGTAGATATCCGCGCGTGCATCGCTCTGGGCGTAGCCAACCTCTGGAGCCACGTAGCCGAGCGTGCCGAAAGCCTCTGTATCGCCGCTTTGGCCTGGCTTGAAGTGCCGCGCGATACCGAAGTCAATCAGAATCACCTGCCCATCCGGGCGAATCATAATATTGGAAGGCTTGAGGTCACGAAAAATGATAGGCTCATGCCGGTTATGCAGATAATCGAGGACATCGCAGAGCTGAATCGCATAATTCAGGGCCACCAGCGGCTCCAGAGGTCTCCGCATAGCCTTCATACGCTCATGCAGCGTCTCCCCCTCGACAAACTCCATCACGAGGTAGGAGCGCCCGCATTCCTCAAAGGAGTCGTACACGCTGGGCAGGTGCGCATGCTGAACAAGGCTCAGGATAGCGGCTTCACGTTCAAAGCGTTCCCTGGCCTTCTTCAGGTTTTCCTGGTCCAAGCCGCCCTGCTTCAGCTCTTTAATCGCTACGACTCGTCCGGCGACGCGGCGATCCGTGGCCTGGTAAACGGTTCCCATACCGCCCCCGCCCGCCCTCTGGACAATTTCGTAGCGTTCTTGCAGAATAGCGCCCGGCGTAAGTTCGTCCGACAGCAATTGCAAAGAGAAATCCCTCTTCCATGATGAGCCACCGCTATTCTACCATTTTACGCCCATCCTCTTCAATAGCAACACCCATCCCCTTAAAATCGTATCAAACCCGATGCGTCCTACTGCGCTCGCGAATAGGCGGCGAACAGCACGATGCCGACGATAATCAGGACGGCGCCGATGCCTCCCAGTGCGAAGATAAGGATTGTCATACCACCGCTACCTCCGCCACTGGTTGGTGGTGGTGTAGAAGGGGGCGTGGTGGCTGTAGGCGTGGGAGCAGTTGTCGCGGTAGGGCTTGGTGCGGCAGTTGCGGTAGGTGTGGGCGTGGCTGCTGCGCTCACCGTCACGGCATTAGCCAGCGTGGCCTTCATCGTTGGCTCACCATCCGCGCTCACGCTGACAGAATAGGTGCCTGCGGCAGTTGTGGATGGGATAGTGAGCATAATGCTAAAGTTCCCGTTTGCATCAGGGGTGGCATGATCGCTGACGACAACCCCTGCCGCTCCCGGCGGGACGATTGCTACTGTCAGCGTCTGCGGAGGGAGCCATTGAGTGCCTGAAACGGTAACCTGGCTGCCAGGCAAAACTGTTGTCGGGCTTTGTGGCGTGACCTGAATGGTCACAGGTTGCGCGACGGTAAAACTGGTAGCTGAGAGCGCACCGGGGGAGCCTGGCGCCGCAGATCCATCGGTCGCGCAAACGTAGTATGGGGTGGTCGCGGTAGCCGCGCTGTTGGGCCATGTGGTATCGACCTGAAACGTTCCATCAGCCTGTACGGCAACGGTGGGCTTTGTGGCGAAGGATGTCAGTCCAAGCCCTGCCGGATCGGCACCCGACTTGCACTTGGCCGGATCGTTCGTCGGCGTCGTGTAAAGTGCCGCCATTGAGGATGGGGTGAAACCTGTGCCTGCAATATGTACCTTCGTGCCTGGATGTCCCACCAGCGGCCCACCTCCCGGCAGGCTGACGGTCACCTGAGGCGCTGCCCCTGGCAAAGTTGTTGCACTAGCGGCATAGGCAAATGGTAGCTGGACATACATTATGATGAAAAGTCCCGCGATACAGGAAAATAAAATGGTCAGATGATGAATAAGGTGCTTAAACACGGTCCTAAACTCCCCAAAGAACTCAGCATTAGTACATTTCAAAACGTTAAGCCTCTCAAACATGTCACAAATGTGACTAATGTTACCATTCGCGCTGTCGCAACACCCTGTTGGGTTGCAGGGCAGGGGCCAGCCCTGCCCCTACCATTCGCGCTGTCGCAACACCTCATAGAGCGCGATGCTTCCTGCGACGGCTGCGTTGAGCGAGTTGATATCGCCGCGCATGGGAAGCTTGATGAGCAGGTCGCAATGTTCCCGCACCAGCCTGCTAATGCCTTTGCCTTCGTTGCCGACGACCAGGGCTATCGGTCCGGTCAGGTCGGCCTGCATGTACAATGTCTGGGCCTCACCCGCCAGTCCCACCACCCAGACATTTTGCTGCTTGAGATACTCGATAGTGCGGGTGAGATTGGTTTCCTGAGCGATCAACAGATGCTCGGTCGCGCCCGCCGAGGTTTTGACGACGGTGGCGTTGACCTCGGCTGCGCGATGTTGCGGAATGATGACGCCGTGAACGCCAGCCGCCTCCGCCGTACGCAGCAGGGAGCCGAGATTGTTGACGTCTTGGATGGCGTCAAGGATCAATAGCAGCGGCAGTTCGTTCTTCTCAGCGGCGTAGGCAAGAATTTGATCGGTGGTGGCGTATTGACGCTCTTCGACCTGAGCGATGCAGCCCTGGTGAGTTGCGCCCCGGCTCATCTGGTCGAGGCGTGAGCGCGGCACAATCTCGACAGGGATGCACCGTTGCTCCGCCTCTTGCATGATAGTATTGATGACCGGCGCATCACGCTGCCCTTCGGCGAGCAGAATGCGTTTGATGCGCCGTTTAGCACGCAGCGTCTCTAAAATGGGGTTACGTCCCCAGATCAATTCGGGCATGGTCCTTCCCAGCTCTTTTGTTTCTTCAACTGTATAGTATATGTCCCCCGTCAATCACTCCGTAAAGGGCAACCGCAAGGGATTGCCCCTACCTGCGCACGACGTAGAGGCAGGGCTGGCCCCTGCCCTGCTGGCATTTCAATCTACCACCCCTCCGTACCATAACCGCTGCATCTCGTCTGAGCGTTGTAGCAGGTCGTCGAGCCGCCCCTCCGCCTCGATCCGGCCTTCCTTTAGCACAATGATATGGTGCGCCCGCTGCAATACTGCGCGACGGTGCGAGACGACCAGGCATGTCTGCTGCCGTCGCGAGAAGAGCCGTTCCCACATGGTCTGTTCGGTAACAACATCGAGGGCGCTGGAAAGATCGTCGAAGATCAGCAGTTCGGCCTCGCGTACAAACATGCGAGCGGCGGCGGTCCGTTGCGCCTGCCCGCCCGAAAGCTTGACGCCCCTTGTGCCGATCAGCGTCTCCAGGCCGTTCTCCAGTTCGGCGATGTCGCTTTCCATTACTGCCGTGCGCAAAGCTAGCTCCAATCGCTCCGGCTCCTCCGACAGGCCAAGCAGGATGTTCTCCTTGAGAGTGGCGCTGAAGAGGCGCGGCACCTGAGCTGTGTAGGCACTTCTGGGTGGGACGAAGAAGGAGGCCGGATCGGGAATGAACTGCCCATTCCAGCGGATCTCACCCGCATCTTTTGGCAGCAGTCCCTGTAAGACCTGAAGCAGCGTAGTTTTGCCCGAGCCGATTCGGCCCGTGATGACGGTCAGCGTATCGCGCTGCAAGGCGAAGCTGATCTTTTCGATGCCGCGCCCTGTATCGGGATACCGGTAGGTCAGACCAGAGACTTCCAGGCTTGTCAGAGCTTGCTCTACTGACGTAGGAGTTGCTAGCTCTGGAACCGGGCCGCTCAGGTGCAGCGGTTTGGGGGCGACCAATCTTTCCGGCGGCGCGCCCTGTAGCAAGGTATTCATGCGTTGGAAGGCTACTTTCGTCTGAGAATAATGGGCCAGAAACATGCCGAAAAACTGGGTAAAATCGGCCACGAAGGCCAGATAGTAGATGAACAGTGCCAGGTCGCCGATGCCCAGTTGCCCCGCCCGCATCGATTGAGCCGCCAGAATCAATATCAGTCCCGTGCCTAATCCAACAGTATTGCCAAAGGTGGAGTTCAACAGTTGCTCCAACACGCGATCTTTGAGCATGGTGGCGCGCCGCCGCTCGTTGAGCGTCTGGAAATGCTCGATGACATACGGTTCTGCTGTGGCGACCTTAATTGCCTGCACCGTGCCGAAGATTTCGCCGATGGCGCTGGTGACGCGGCCCGTGGCGTGGCGGCTGGCCTTGCGATATTTTTCCAGGCGGCTGCTCATTGCCTGCGCTATCGCTACCACACCTGCTAACGGGAAGAAGGCCAGCAGCGTGATGGTAATGTTGATCCTGAACATGATAATGATGGCGAAGAGGGCGAAGAGCGCCTCGCCAATGCTATCGAGCGTCCAGCTAATGGCGTCTTCGGCCTGCCTCGCGTCGTCGCGAAAACGGCTGATCGCCTCGCCGGGCGACTCCGGGACGGCGCGCGCTCCCGGTCGCTCCAGAATGCGTTCCAGCAAATTGCGACGCAGCAAG
>Ga0070741_10011906_pt1 | contig 15894 bp, 26 predicted proteins | sample Coa_R1_4_FD_66440 | JGI IMG/M metagenome (GOLD analysis project Ga0070741, IMG submission 66440) | Surface soil microbial communities from Centralia Pennsylvania, which are recovering from an underground coalmine fire - Coalmine... | ecosystem: Environmental > Terrestrial > Soil > Unclassified ...
CCGCGCAGGGACGGCGACCGCGGCGCTTCGGTCAGCGACGAGGTCCGCGACGCGGCCAGGGCCTACCAGGAGTCGTGGAACCGCTCGGAGGACCCGCTGATCGGCATGCTCCGCGGCGGCCTCGGCAACATCGCCCGGACCGGCGCCGGCCTCTTCGACCGCTTCACCAACCGCGGCGGCAACAACACCCCCGCCAACGACGACGAGCCCCAGGACGACTGATCCCGCAGGGGTGCGGGCGGGAATGGAGCGTGGGGGCGGGGTGTTATAGTCAGCGGTCCGGCGCGGGTGCTGATTTTGATTGGGGCCCGCGGCGTGGTAGCTTTTTCATTCGTGTCCGTGTGCGCACGGGCGCGTATGCGTGCCAGCTGACGGCGTGGCCCAGTTTGTGGGCAGGCGAATAGCTGGAGGCGTGGGTTTCTTCCCCTCATGTGCGGCTCTCGCGAGCCGCTGACGCCCGGGCTCGTGTGTCCGCTTGGCCTCCTGGCCAGTGCGACACGCCCGACCTCGGGGGTCGGTGGGGGGCGGGAAGCCGCAGGTAGGGGCCTCGGGGAGGTCCCCACGAAAGCCCGAAATCAGTCGGAACGACAGCGAAGACGCCAACAAGAAGTACGGAGACGCGGTTGCCCACGATCCAGCAGCTGGTCCGCAAGGGCCGCCAGGACAAGGTAGCGAAGAACAAGACGCCTGCGCTCAAGGAGAGCCCGCAGCGCCGTGGCGTCTGCACGCGTGTCTACACCACCACGCCGAAGAAGCCGAACTCCGCGCTGCGCAAGGTCGCCAGGGTCCGGCTCACCAGCCAGATCGAGGTGACCGCCTACATTCCCGGCGTCGGCCACAACCTCCAGGAGCACTCCATCGTGCTCGTGCGTGGCGGCCGGGTCCGTGACCTGCCTGGCGTTCGCTACAAGATCATCCGCGGCTCGCTGGACACGCAGGGCGTGCGGAACCGCAAGCAGGCCAGAAGCCGGTACGGCGCGAAGAAGGAGAAGAGCTGAGATGCCTCGCAAGGGTCCCGCCACGAAGCGGCAGCTTGTCACCGATCCGGTCTACGGCTCGCCGCTGGTTACCGCGCTCGCCAACAAGGTCCTCAAGGACGGCAAGCGCTCCGTCGCCGAGCACATCGTGTACGGCGCGCTGGAGGGCTGCCGGGACAAGACCGGCAACGACCCGGTGATCACGCTCAAGCGGGCGCTTGACAACGTCAAGCCGACGCTGGAGGTGAAGAGCCGCCGGGTCGGCGGCGCGACCTACCAGGTGCCTGTCGAGGTCCGCGCGTCGCGCAGCACCACGCTGGCGCTGCGCTGGATCGTCGCGTACTCCAGGCAGCGCCGCGAGAAGACGATGATGGAGCGGCTCATGAACGAGCTGCTCGACGCCAGCAACGGGCTAGGGGCAAGCGTCAAGCGCCGCGAGGACACGCACAAGATGGCGGAGTCCAACCGGGCCTTCGCCCACTACCGCTGGTAGTAACCGACAAACCAAGAGACTTTCAGAGAACGAGGAATCGTGGCCACCCAGACCGCCGTAGACCTCGCCAAGGTCCGCAACATCGGGATCATGGCGCATATCGACGCGGGCAAAACCACTACGACCGAGCGGATCCTGTTCTACACCGGCATCAACTACAAGATCGGTGAGGTCCATGAGGGCGCAGCCACCATGGACTGGATGGAGCAGGAGCAGGAGCGCGGGATCACCATCACCTCCGCCGCCACGACGACGAGCTGGCTTGACCACACCATCAACATCATCGACACGCCCGGCCACGTCGACTTCACCGTCGAGGTGGAGCGCTCGCTGCGAGTCCTGGACGGGGCGGTCGCGGTGTTCGACGCGGTTGCCGGAGTGGAGCCGCAGTCGGAGACGGTGTGGCGCCAGGCGGACCGTTACAGCGTGCCGCGGATCTGCTTCGTGAACAAGATGGACCGCGTGGGCGCGGAGTACCACCGCTGCGTGGACATGATCATCAGCCGGCTCGGCGCAACCCCGCTCGTCGTCCAGCTGCCGTGGGGCGTCGAGTCCGACTTCCGCGGCGTCATCGACCTGGTCCGGATGCGTGCCCTGCTGTGGAACACCGAGGGCAAGGGCGACAAGTACGACGTCGTCGCCATGCCTGGTGACCACGAAGAGGCCGCCCGCGAGTGGCGCGAGAAGCTGCTCGAGACCATCGCCGAGAACGACGACGAGATGATGGAGCTGTACCTGGAGGGCACCGAGCCCACAGTGGACCAGCTCGAGGCCGCCATCCGGCGGGCCACCATCGCCGGCAAGCTGACCCCGGTGCTGTGCGGCAGCGCGTTCAAGAACAAGGGCGTGCAGCCGATGCTCGACGCGATCGTCGCCTACCTGCCCAGCCCGATGGACATCCCGTCCATCAAGGGCCACGCGGTGGGCGACGAGGAGACCGTGGTGGAGCGGCACGCCGACGCCGCCGAGCCGTTCTCCGCGCTGGCCTTCAAGATCATGGCGGACCAGCACCTCGGCAAGCTGACCTACGTCCGGGTCTACTCCGGCACGCTCGAGGCCGGCAGCCAGGTGCTCAACTCGATCAAGGGCCGCAAGGAGCGGATCGGCAAGATCTACCAGATGCACGCGAACAAGCGCGAGGAGCGCCCGACCGCGACCGCTGGTCAGATCGTCGCCGTGATGGGCCTGAAGGACACCACCACCGGCGACACGCTGTGCGACCCGGCCAAGCCGGTCGTGCTCGAGTCGATGACGTTCCCGGCCCCGGTGATCAGCGTCGCGATCGAGCCGAAGACCAAGAGCGACCAGGAGCGGCTCGGCACCGCCATCCAGCGGCTCGCCGACGAGGACCCGACCTTCCAGGTCAGGACCGACGAGGAGACCGGCCAGACGATTATCTCTGGCATGGGCGAGCTGCACCTGGAAGTGCTGGTCGACCGGATGCGCCGCGAGTTCCGGGTAGAGGCCAACGTGGGCCGTCCCCAGGTTGCCTACCGCGAGACCATCCGCCGCAAGGTGGAGAAGGTCGAGTACACGCACAAGAAGCAGACCGGTGGCTCTGGCCAGTACGGCCGGGTGCTCATCGACCTCGAGCCCACCGGCGGCGACGGCGGCGGGTACGAGTTCGAGAACAAGGTCACCGGTGGCCGCATCCCCCGCGAGTACATCCCGTCGGTGGACGCGGGCTGCCAGGAGGCCGCCGAGTTCGGCGTGCTGGCTGGCTTCCCGATGGTCGACGTCAAGGTGACGCTGACCGATGGCGCCTACCACGAGGTCGACTCGTCCGAGCTTGCCTTCAAGATCGCCGGGTCGATGGCGTTCAAGAAGGCGGCCGCCCAGGCGGACCCCGCACTGCTCGAGCCGATGATGGCCGTAGAGGTCACCACGCCCGAGGACTACATGGGTGACGTCATCGGCGACCTGAACAGCCGCCGTGGCCAGATTCAGGTCATGGAGGAACGGCCAGCGGCTAAGGCGATCAAGGCGCTCGTCCCGCTGTCGGAGATGTTCGGTTACGTGGGGGACCTGCGTAGCCGCACCCAGGGCAGGGCGAACTACAGTATGCAGTTCGATTCGTATGCCGAAGTCCCGCCCAACATCGCCAAAGAGATCATCGCCAAAGCACGAGGCGAGTAGGCGAGCAGGCAGTACGCAGTGGCCCGCCGCGACAGGCGGCACGGACAGCACGAAATCAACGAGGAGAAACAGTGGCGAAGGCCAAGTTCCAGCGGACTAAGCCGCACGTCAACATCGGCACGATCGGGCACATCGACCACGGCAAGACCACGCTGACCGCGGCGATCACCCGGGTGCTGCACGACAAGATGCCCGAGGTTAACCCCTTCTACGCGTTCGACCAGATCGACAACGCGAAGGAGGAGAAGGAGCGCGGCATCACGATCTCGATCTCGCACGTCGAGTATCAGACCGAGAAGCGCCACTACGCGCACGTGGACTGCCCGGGTCACGCGGACTACATCAAGAACATGATCACGGGCGCGGCGCAGATGGACGGCGCCATCCTCGTGGTCGCCGCGACCGACGGCCCGATGCCGCAGACCCGTGAGCACGTGCTGCTCGCTCGCCAGGTCGGCGTGCCGTACATCGTGGTCGCCCTGAACAAGGCCGACATGGTGGACGACGAGGAGATCCTCGAGCTCGTCGAGCTTGAGGTCCGTGAGCTGCTCACCGAGTACGAGTTCCCCGGCGACGACGTGCCGGTGGTCCGCGTCTCCGCGCTCAAGGCCCTCGAGGGCGACGCGGAGTGGAGCGACAAGGTCATGGAGCTCATGACCGCGTGCGACGACTCCATCCCTGAGCCGGTCCGCGAGGTCGACAAGCCGTTCCTGATGCCGGTGGAGGACGTGTTCTCCATCACCGGCCGCGGCACCGTGGTCACCGGCCGGATCGAGCGCGGCATCGTGCACACCGGCGAGACCGTCGACATCATCGGCATCAAGGAGAAGCCGCAGTCCACCACCGTCACCGGTGTGGAGATGTTCCGCAAGATCCTCGACGAGGGCCAGGCAGGCGACAACGTCGGTCTGCTGCTGCGCGGCATCAAGCGCGAAGAGGTGGAACGCGGTCAGGTCATCATCAAGCCGGGCACCAGCACCCCGCACACCGAGTTCGAGGCGCAGGTCTACATCCTGGGCAAGGACGAGGGCGGGCGGCACACGCCGTTCTTCAACAACTACCGGCCGCAGTTCTACTTCCGCACCACCGACGTGACCGGTGTGGTGAACCTGCCGGAAGGCACCGAGATGGTCATGCCGGGCGACCGGACCGACATGCGCGTCGAGCTGATCCAGCCCATCGCCATGGAGGAGACCCTCCGGTTCGCCATCCGCGAAGGCGGCCGGACGGTCGGCTCCGGGCGCGTAACCAAGATCATCAAGTAGGGCACACCCGCGGGGGGCCGGAAGGCCCCCCGCGGCACGTGTAAAGCAGTCAGCAGCGGCACCCCGAAGAGAAGGACACCGAGGCCACAATGGCGGGACAGAAGATCCGCATCCGGCTTAAGGCATACGACCACGAGGTCATCGACAGCTCGGCGAGGAAGATCGTCGACACCGTGACCCGGACTGGCGCGCGCGTCGCCGGCCCGGTGCCGCTGCCTACGGAGAAGAACGTGTACTGCGTCATCCGCTCTCCGCACAAGTACAAGGACTCGCGCGAGCACTTCGAGATGCGGACGCACAAGCGGCTGATCGACATCATCGACCCGACGCCGAAGACGGTCGACTCGCTGATGCGGCTCGACCTGCCGGCGGGCGTCGACATCGAGATCAAGCTCTGAGGAACCCACCGAGATGGCTAAGCAGATCAAAGGGATCCTGGGCACCAAGCTTGGTATGACCCAGGTCTTCAACGACGCCGGGCAGATCGTGCCGGTGACGGTCGTGCAGGCCGGACCGTGCGTGGTGACCGCCGTCCGCACCCCCGACACCGACGGGTACTCCGCGGTGCAGCTGGGCTTCGGCGAGATCGACCCGCGCAAGGTGACCAAGCCGGTCGCGGGCGTGTTCGAGAAGGCCGGGGTCACCCCGCGCCGCTACCTCGCCGAACTGCGCACCGACGACGCGTCCGAGTACACCCTCGGCCAGGAGCTGACCGCGGAAACCTTCGCCGCGGGCCAGTACGTGGACGTGACCGGCCGGAGCAAGGGCAAGGGCACCGCCGGTGTCATGAAGCGGCACGGCTTCCGTGGCCTCGGCGCCGCGCACGGCACCCAGCGCAAGCACCGCTCGCCCGGCTCCATCGGCGCTTGCGCCACCCCCGGCCGGGTGTTCAAGGGCGTGCGGATGGCGGGCCGGATGGGCGGCATGCGCACCACGGTGCAGTCGCTGAGCGTCCACTCGGTCGACGCCGAGCGCGGCCTGCTGCTGATCAAGGGCGCGGTGCCCGGCCCCGCGGGCCGGGTCGTGCTGGTCCGCAGCGCGGCGAGGAAGGAGTCCTGATGACGGCCATCCCAGTGCTCTCGGCCGACGGCACGAGCGGCAAGACGGTTGAGCTGCCGGAGGAGATCTTCGCGGCCAAGGTCAACGTGCCGCTGATCCACCAGGTCGTGGTGGCCCAGCGGGCGGCGGCCCGGCAGGGTACGCACGCCACCAAGACGCGCGGCGACGTGCGCGGCGGCGGCAAGAAGCCGTACCGGCAGAAGGGCACCGGCCGTGCGCGGCAGGGCTCGGTGCGCGCCCCGCAGTACGCGGGCGGCGGCACGGTGCACGGCCCGCAGCCGCGCTCGTACGTCCAGCGGACGCCGAAGAAGATGAAGGCAGCCGCGCTGCGCGGCGCGCTGTCCGACCGGCTCGCTCACGGGCGGGTACTGGTCGTCAGCGGCTTCGTCAGCGGCGACGAGCCCAAGACCAGGGACGCGGTCGCGGTGCTGACCGGGGCGATCGGCGGGAGCCTGGACCGTCCGGTGCTCGCGGTCATCCACCGCGACGACGAGATCGGCTGGAAGTCACTGAAGAACGTGCCCAGCGTGCACGTGCTCACCGAGGACCAGCTCAACACCTACGACGTACTGGCCAGCGACCACGTGGTCTTCACCGAGCAGGCGCTGGAAGCGTTCGTTTCTAGGAGTTCCAAATGAGCCGGATCACCAACCCGAGGGACGTCCTGCTCCGGCCGGTGGTCTCGGAGAAGAGCTACGGCCTGCTGGACGAGGGCAAGTACACGTTCATCGTCGCCCCGGACGCCAACAAGACCCAGATCCGGCTCGCCGTCGAGGCGGTCTTCGGGGTGAAGGTCACGAACGTGAACACCCTGAACCGGCCGGGCAAGCGGCGCCGGACGCGTTACGGCTTCGGCCAGCGACCGGACACCAAGCGGGCGATCGTCACCCTCGCCGAGGGCGACCGGATCGACATCTTCGCGGGCTAGGGGAGACCAATGGCTATCCGTAAGTACAAGCCGACCACCCCGGGCCGGCGCGGCGCGAGCGGCTCTGACTTCTCCGAGGTCACCCGGACCGAGCCGGAGAAGTCGCTGGTCCGCCCGCTGAATTCGCGGGGCGGCCGCAACGTGCACGGCCGGATCACGGCCAGGCACCAGGGCGGCGGCCACAAGCGTGCCTACCGGCTGATCGACTTCCGCCGGGCGGACAAGGACGGCGTGCCCGCCAAGGTGGCGCACATCGAGTACGACCCGAACCGCACCGCGCGGATCGCGCTGCTGCACTTCGCCGACGGCGAGAAGCGGTACATCATCGCGCCGCAGGGGCTGTCGCAGGGCGACCGGGTGGAGAGCGGCGTCGGCGCGGACATCAAGCCGGGCAACTCGCTGCCGTTGCGCGCGATCCCGACCGGCACGGTCGTGCACGCCATCGAGCTGCGGCCCGGTGGCGGCGCCAAGATTGCGCGGTCGGCCGGGGCAGGCGTGCAGCTGCTCGCCAAGGAGAGCGGTTACGCCGCGCTCCGCATGCCATCCGGCGAGATCCGCCGCGTCTCGGCGGACTGCCGGGCCACGGTGGGCGAGGTCGGCAACGCCGAGCAGGGCAACATCAAGCTCGGCAAGGCGGGCCGGAACCGGTGGAAGGGCAAGCGGCCTTCGGTCCGCGGTGTCGCCATGAACCCGGTGGACCACCCGCTCGGCGGTGGCGAGGGCAAGAGCTCCGGCGGCCGCCATCCGGTGAGCCCGTGGGGCAAGCCCGAAGGCCGTACCCGGCCTGCCCACAAGCCCAGTGACCGGCTGATCAGCCGTCGCCGCGGAAAGAACAAGCGGTAGGAGCAGCACTCGATGCCTCGTAGCCTCAAGAAGGGTCCCTTCGTGGACGACCACCTGATGAAGAAGGTGGACGTCCAGAACGACAAGGGCACCAAGACCGTCATCAGGACGTGGTCCAGGCGCTCCATGATCGTGCCGGCGATGCTCGGTCACACGATCGCCGTCCACGACGGCAGGAAGCACATCCCGGTGTTCATCACCGAGTCGATGGTGGGCCACAAGCTCGGCGAGTTCGCTCCCACGCGTACTTTCCGCAGTCATGTCAAGGACGACCGGCGCAGCCGCCGGTAGCCGATCCAGGAGGATTGATGGAAGCCAGGGCAAAGGCGCGCTATGTCCGCGTCACGCCGCGGAAGGCCCGCCGTGTGGTGGACCTGATCCGCGGGCTGCCCGCCGACCAGGCACAGGCCGTGCTGCAGTTCGCGCCGCAGTCGGCCAGTGACCCCGTCGGCAAGGTGCTCGCCAGCGCGATCGCGAACGCGGACACCATGGGCGGCCGGGGCGACCGGGGCATGCTGTGGGTGCGCCGCGCCTGGGTCGACGAAGGCCCGACGCTGAAGCGGTTCCGGCCGCGCGCCCAGGGCCGCGGTTACCGGATCTACAAGCGCACGAGCCACATCACGGTCATCGTGTCCGACGACGCCGAGGGAGGTGCTCGCTAATGGGCCAGAAGGTCAACCCGCACGGGTTCCGGCTGGGCATCACCACGGACTTCAAGAGCCGCTGGTACGCCGACAAGCTGTACAAGGAATACGTCGCTGAGGACGTGGCGATCCGCCGGATGCTGCAGCGCGGCATGGAGCGGGCCGGTATCTCCAAGGTGGAGATCGAGCGGACCAGGGACCGGGTACGGGTGGACATCCACACCGCCCGGCCGGGTATCGTCATCGGCCGCCGCGGCGCCGAGGCCGACCGCATCCGCGGCGACCTGGAGAAGCTGACCGGCAAGCAGATCCAGCTGAACATCCTCGAGGTGCGCAACCCCGAGACCGATGCCCAGCTGGTCGCCCAGGGCGTCGCCGAGCAGCTGTCCAGCCGGGTCTCGTTCCGGCGGGCCATGCGCAAGGCGATGCAGAGCGCGATGAAGGGCGGCGCCAAGGGGATCCGGGTGCAGTGCTCGGGCCGGCTCGGCGGCGCGGAAATGTCGCGGAGCGAGTTCTACCGCGAGGGCCGGGTGCCGCTGCACACGCTGCGCGCCGACATCGACTACGGCTTCTACGAGGCACGTACCACCTTCGGCCGGATCGGCGTGAAGGTGTGGATTTACCGCGGCGACGCGCTGACCAGCCGGGTGGACCGCGAGAAGCAGGCGGCACAGGCCGCGCTGCGCGCCGCGGGCCAGCGCGAGCGCGGTCCGCGCGGCGGCCGGGACCGCGATCGCGGCCGCGATGGCGACCGCCGCCGGCGTGCGCCGGAGGCCGCGGCCGAAGGACAGGAGGGCTGATCCATGCTGATTCCGCGCAGGGTCAAGCACCGCAAGCAGCACCGGCCGCACCGGACCGGCGCAGCCACCGGGGGCACCAGGGTGAACTTCGGTGAGTTCGGGATCCAGGCGCTCGAGCACTCTTATGTGACCAACCGGCAGATCGAGGCCGCGCGTATCGCGATGACCCGGCACATTCGCCGTGGCGGCAAGGTCTGGATCAACATCTACCCGGACCGGCCGCTGACCAAGAAGCCCGCCGAGACCCGGATGGGTTCCGGTAAGGGCTCGCCGGAGTGGTGGATCGCGAACGTGAAGCCGGGCCGGGTCATGTTCGAGCTGTCCGGCGTCTCTGAGCCGGTGGCCAGGGAGGCGCTGCGCCGCGCGATCCACAAGCTCCCGATGAAATGCCGGGTGGTCAAGCGTGAAGTGGGTGAGGGCTGATGGCTAGTGGCCTGACCGCGCAGCTGCGCGTGTCCACCGAGGAGGAACTGGAGCACAAGCTGGCGCAAGCCAAGGAGGAGCTGTTCAACCTCCGGTTCCAGGGTGCCACCGGGCAGCTGGAGAGCCACGGCCGGCTGCGCGCGGTGCGCAAGGAGATCGCTCGCATCTACACGGTGATGCGCGAGCGCGAGCTCGGCATCATCACGCTGGTCGAGGAGTCCGGCGACGAGGATGCCCGCGACGAAGAGACGACTACGGAGGCCGCTGAATGAGCGAGGCAACCAGCGGGCAGGAGCTTGCTCGCGGGTACCGCAAGTCCCGCGAGGGCTACGTGGTCAGCGACAAGATGGACAAGACCGTTGTCGTCCAGGTCGAGGACCACGTCAAGCACCCCAAGTACGGCAAGGTCCTGCGCCGTACCAAGAAGTACAAGGCGCACGACGCCACCAACGCCTGCGGCGTGGGTGACCGCGTGCTGCTGATGGAGACCCGGCCGTTGTCCGCCACCAAGCGCTGGCGCGTCGCCGAGATCCTCGAAAAGGCTAAGTAAGCGGCTGAGTTAACAGGAGTTGACGTGATCCAGCAGGAGTCGCGGCTTAAGGTCGCCGACAACACGGGTGCCAAGGAGATCCTCTGCATCCGCGTTCTCGGCGGCAGCGGCCGGCGCTACGCGGGCATCGGTGACGTCATCGTGGCGACGGTGAAGGACGCACTTCCCGGCGCCGGCGTGAAGAAGGGCGATGTCGTCAAGGCGGTCGTGGTGCGCACCCGCAAGGAGCGCCGCCGCGGCGACGGCTCCTACATCCGGTTCGACGAGAACGCCGCGGTGCTGATCAGGGACGGCGGTGACCCGCGCGGTACCCGTATCTTCGGCCCGGTCGGCCGCGAGTTGCGTGAGAAGCGGTTCATGCGGATCATCTCGCTCGCGCCGGAGGTGCTGTGATGAAGATTAAGCCCATCGGCACGGGGAGTGCCAAAAATGAAAATTAAGAAAGGCGACCACGTCGTCGTCACCGCGGGCAAGGACAAGGGCGCCGATGGCCTGGTCATCGCCGCCTATCCGGACCGGAACAAGGTCCTGGTCCAGGGTGTCAACGTGGTGAAGAAGAACAAGAAGGTCACCTACCAGGGCAACCGCGGCGCCAAAGAGGGCGGCATCACGCACGAGGAAGCCCCGATCGACGTCAGCAACGTCCAGCTCGCCGATCCGGACAGCAAGCAGCCGGCCCGGGTGGGGTACCGGTTCGACGAGGATGGCAACAAGATCCGCGTCGCCCGGCCGAGCGGGAAGGACATCTAGGCATGACCGCCGAAGCACCAGAGAAGGTCATACCGCGGCTCAAGGAGCGCTACAAGGCGGAGATCGCCCCCGCGCTGCGCGAGGAATTCGGCTACGCGAACGTGATGCAGACCCCGGCGCTGACCAAGATCGTGGTCAACATGGGCGTCGGCGAGGCGGCGCGGGACGCGAAGCTGATCGAGGGCGCGGTCAAGGACCTTGCCACGATCACCGGCCAGCGGCCGGCGGTCGCCCGGGCGAAGAAGTCCGTCGCGCAGTTCAAGCTCCGCGAGGGCATGCCGATCGGCGCGCACACCACGCTGCGCGGCGACCGCATGTGGGAGTTCCTCGACCGGCTGCTGACCATCGCCCTTCCTCGTATCCGCGACTTCCGCGGGCTGAGCGACCGGCAGTTCGACGGCCACGGCAACTACACGTTCGGGCTGACCGAGCAGGTCATGTTCCACGAGATCGACCCGGACAAGGTCGACAGGCAGCGCGGCATGGACATCACCGTGGTGACCACCGCACCAACCGACGCCGAGGGCCGCTCGCTGCTGCGGCGGCTCGGCTTCCCCTTCAAGGAGGCGTGACGTGGCGAAGAAGGCGCTGGTCGCGAAGCAGAAGCGGACGCCGAAATTCGCCGTCCGCGGCTACACCCGGTGCACCCGGTGCGGCCGGCCTCGTGCCGTCTACCGCCGGTTCAGCCTGTGCCGGATCTGCTTCCGCACCATGGCCCACCGGGGCGAGCTCCCCGGCATCACGAAGTCCAGCTGGTAAGGGACCCGCGCCCCGAGGGGGCGGTCCCTCAAATAGGAAATAGCACCGCAGGTCCCGTAGGGAAACCACGGTGAGGAAGGCCGGTAACAGGCCATGTCAATGACCGACCCGATCGCGGACATGCTGACGCGTCTGCGGAACGCCAACTCGGCGTACCACGACAGCGTCGGCATGCCGTATTCGAAGATCAAGTCGCACATCGCGGAGATCCTCCAGCAGGAGGGCTACATCGCTGCCTGGCGGGTGGAAGACGCCGAGGTGGGCAAGAACCTGGTGATCACGCTCAAGTACGGGAATTCCCGGGAGCGCTCGATCGCCGGCATCAAGCGGGTCTCCAAGCCCGGCCTGCGGGTGTACGCGAAGAAGGACGGCCTGCCCCGGGTGCTCGGCGGCCTGGGCGTGGCGATCATCTCCACGTCCGGCGGCCTGATGACGGACAAGCAGGCCAAGAAGACCGGCGTGGGCGGCGAAGTCCTCGCCTACGTCTGGTAACGGGAGGAGCTAGAGATGTCTCGGATCGGACGGCTCCCCGTCGCCATTCCCAGCGGCGTCGACGTCACCATCGACGGCCGCAGCGTGCAGGTGAAGGGCCCGAAGGGAAGCCTCAGCCACGTCGTCGCGGAGCCGATCGACGTGGTCAAGGAGGACGGTGTCATCCGGGTCACCCGGCCCAGTGACGACGGCCCGGTGCGCGCGCTGCACGGCCTGTCCCGGACGCTGATCGCCAACATGGTCACCGGCGTCACCGAGGGCTACAAGAAGACGCTCGAGATCGTCGGGGTCGGCTACCGCGTGCAGGCTAGGGGCAAGGACCTGGAGTTCTCGCTCGGCTTCAGCCACCCGGTGATGATCACCCCGCCGGAGGGCATCACCTTCCGGGTTGAGGCCCCCACCAGGTTCGTGGTCGAGGGCATCGACAAGCAGCTGGTCGGCGAGGTCTCCGCGCGAATTCGCAAGCTCCGCAAGCCCGACCCGTACAAGGGCAAGGGCGTGCGGTACCAGGGCGAGGTCATCCGCCGCAAGGTCGGGAAGGCTGGTAAGTAAGTCATGGCTGGAGCGAAGACCAGGTCGTTCGCACGCGCGAGCGGTCTCGTCAGGAGCCACACGCGGAAGACCGCGGCCGGACGCGTCCGCCGTCACCTGCGGGTCCGCAAGAAGGTCACCGGCAGCACGAGCCGTCCCCGGCTGGTCGTGAACCGGTCGGCGCGGCACATGTTCGCGCAGATCGTGGACGACATGAAGGGCCACACGCTGGCGCAGGCGTCGACCCTCGATGTCGCCATAAAGGGCACGAGCGGTGACAAGACCGCCAAGGCGCGCAAGGTCGGTGAGCTGCTCGCGGACCGCGCGAAGCAGGCCGGCATCAACTCGGTGGTCTTCGACCGGGGCGGGTACCGCTATCACGGCCGTATCGCGGCAGTGGCCGACGGTGCCCGGGAAGGCGGGCTCGAGCTGTGAGGACGCACCACAGGACGTTCCGCAATAAAGAAAGAAGGTTCGGCTAATGCCACCAGCTTCGCGGCGCGGCGGCGGTAGCGGCGGCGGTGGTGGCGGCGATCGCCGTGACCGCCGCGAAGACCGGCGTGGCGCCCAGGCAGACAAGCAGGCCGCCTACCTTGAGCACGTGGTGACGATCAACCGTGTCGCCAAGGTGGTCAAGGGCGGCCGCAGGTTCAGCTTCACCGCCCTGGTGGTCGTCGGCGACGGCAACGGGATGGTCGGCGTCGGCTACGGCAAGGCCAAGGAAGTCCCGGCCGCCATCGCCAAGGGCGTCGAAGAGGCCAAGAAGCACTTCTTCCGCGTGCCCAGGATCGCCAGCACGATCCCGCACACGGTGCAGGGTGAGGAGGCGGCGGGCGTGGTACTGCTCAAGCCGGCCAGCCCCGGTACCGGCGTGATCGCCGGCGGCCCGGTGCGTGCCGTGCTTGAGTGCGCGGGGATCAGCGACGTGCTGTCCCGCTCGCTCGGCTCGTCCAACCCGATCAACGTCGTGCATGCCACGGTGGCGGCGCTGAAGAGCCTGAACCGGCCCGAGGAGATCGCGGCCAAGCGCGGCCTGCCGATCGAGGACGTCGCCCCCGCCGCCATGCTCAAGGCCCGGGCGGCGGCGCAGGCCGCGGCCAGCCAGGGAGCCGCGTGATGGCCACGAACCTGAAGGTCACCCAAGTCAAGTCGAAGATCGGCGGGACGAGCGAGCAGCGGAACAGCCTGCGCTCGCTGGGCCTGCGTAAGATCGGCCAGACCGTGGTGAAGCCGGATCGTCCCGAGTTCCGGGGCATGATCAAGGCGGTTCGCCACCTGGTCACGGTCGAGGAAGTGGATTGAGCATGCCAAGCGAAGCCAGTACCGGACGCGGGCTGAAGCTGCATCACCTGCGGCCGGCTCCCGGCGCGCACAAGCCCAAGCAGCGGCTTGGCCGCGGCGAGGCGTCCAAGGGCAAGACCGCGGGCCGCGGCACCAAGGGCACCAAGGCGCGGACCCAGGTCCCGCGCGGCTTCGAGGGCGGCCAGATGCCGCTGCACCGCCGGATACCCAAGCTCAAGGGCTTCTCGAACGCGGGCTTCGGCACCAGCTACCAGGTGGTGAACGTGGGCCGCCTGGCCGCGCTGTTCGCCGATGGCGGCGCTGTCACACCCGAGGCCATGGTGGCCAAGGGCGCCGCGCGCAAGGGTGAGCTGATCAAGGTGCTGGGCACCGGCGACGTCAGCGTGGCGCTGCGGGTGACCGCGCACGCCTTCTCGGCCTCGGCCAAGGAGAAGATCCAGGCGGCCGGCGGTTCGGTAACCGAGCTCTCCTAGGACAGTGGCCTACGCCAAGCGGAGGAGACAACACATGGCGTGCCGGGTAAACTACGAGTTCTGCCCGACTTGTAGCATCCACCGAACCGGAGACTGCCGATGCTGACGGCCTTCGTGCGGGCGTTCCAGACGCCAGACCTGCGCAAGAAGCTGCTGATCACGGTGGGCATTGTTGCCCTGTTCAGGTTCGGCGCCTCGCTGCCCACACCGGGCATCAGCGAGAAGGCTGTTACCACGTGCTCACTGGGAGCGACGGCCAGTGGATCCCCCAATGCGGGGCTCTACCAGATCGTCAACCTGCTGAGCGGTAACGCCTTGCTGCACCTTTCGGTGTTCGCGCTCGGCATCATGCCGTACATCACCGCGAGCATCATCCTGCAGCTGCTCACCGTCGTGATCCCGCGGCTGGAGACGCTCAAGCAGGAGGGCCAGGCTGGCCAGGCCAAGATCACCCAGTACACCCGGTACCTGACGGTCGGCCTGGCGATCCTCCAGTCCACCGGGTACGTGGAACTGGCCAGGTCCGGCCAGCTGTTCCCGCAGTGCACCACCCCGCTGATCCCGCACCCGTCGGTGTTCACCATCTCCACGATGGTCATCACGATGGTGTCCGGCACCACGGTCATCATGTGGCTGGGCGAGCTGATCACCGACCGTGGCGTCGGCAACGGCATGTCCGTGCTGATCTTCACCACGGTCATCTCCGTGATCCCCGGCGAAATCCAGCAGATCTACGTGCAGAAGAGCGCGTTCTACGCGGCGATCGCGGTCATCGTGATCATCGCCATCGTGGCCTTCGTGGTGTTCATGGAGCAGGCTCAGCGCCGGATCCCGGTGCAGTACGCCAAGCGTATGGTGGGCCGCCGGATGTACGGCGGCACCTCGACCTACATCCCGATGAAGGTCAACCAGGCCGGTGTCATCCCGGTCATCTTCGCCTCGTCGCTGCTGTACATCCCGGTGCTGGGCGCGCAGCTGTTCGGTAACCAGAACCATCCGCAGGGCTGGTACAGCTGGGTCCAGCGGTATGTGGAGCAGACCAGCTCGGCGTTCTACATGATCGCGTTCTTCGTGCTGATCGTCGGGTTCACGTACTTCTACGTGTCGATCACCTTCAACCCCACTGAAGTGGCCGACAATATGAAGAAGTACGGCGGCTTCATCCCCGGTATCCGGCCCGGCCGGCCCACGGCGGAGTACCTGCAGTACGTGCTCAGCAGGCTCACCGCGCCCGGCTCGCTGTACCTGGGTGTGGTCGCGCTGTTCCCGCTGCTGGCGCTCAGCAGCGTCGGCGTCGCGCAGCAGTTCCCGTTCAGCGGCGTCAGCCTGCTGATCATGGTCGGCGTCGGGCTGGACACGGTGAAGCAGATCGAGAGCCAGTTGCAGCAGCGCAACTATGAGGGTTTCTTGCGATAGTGCGCATCGTCCTCGTCGGGCCCCCCGGTGCGGGCAAGGGGACACAGGCCCAG
>Ga0070741_10011907_pt1 | contig 15894 bp, 10 predicted proteins | sample Coa_R1_4_FD_66440 | JGI IMG/M metagenome (GOLD analysis project Ga0070741, IMG submission 66440) | Surface soil microbial communities from Centralia Pennsylvania, which are recovering from an underground coalmine fire - Coalmine... | ecosystem: Environmental > Terrestrial > Soil > Unclassified ...
GACCGGCCTTCAGGAGCGAGCTTCGCCTCTCGCTCAGCAGCACTGGGATGCAACGGAGCCGCCGGGACGGCGCACCCGCTGGCTACGCAGGCAGCGATCGAAATGCTAAAGCGCGGCGGCAGCGCGGCCGATGCGGCGGTTGCAGCGAATGCGGTGCTCGGGTTCGTAGAGCCGGTGAGCTCCGGCCTGGGCGGCGACTGCTATGCGTTTGTGTGGGACCCGAAGACGCAGAAGCTCGAGAGCATGGCGAGCTCTGGCAAATCGCCGAAAGGCCTGTCGCTCGAGACAGTGCAGAAGCACGCCGTCACGGTGGATGGCAAACAGGTGCTGCCGCCGGTCGGCGCTGTTGCGGTGTCCGTGCCGGGAGCGCTGGGCGGATGGTGGGCGCTGCATCAGCGCTACGGCAAGCTGAAGTGGGCGGAGCTGTTCGAGCCGGCGATTCACTACTGCGAAGCCGGTGCGCCGGTGCCGCAGATTATCGGCTGGTACATCAAGCGCAACATGGCGGCGTTCATCCGCAGGGCCTCGCAGATTGAGGAGCTGGATAACGCCAGGCACACGTACATGCCCGGCGGGCGAGCGCCGAATGAGGGCGAGGTCTTCCGCAATCCTGATCTTGCGCGCACGTATCGCATGATTGCCGAGGACGGACGCGATGCGTTCTACAACGGGCCGATTGCCGACACCATTCAGGCGTACTTCAAGCGGATCGGCGGATGGATGACGCGCGAGGATTTAGCCGCCCATCAGGCCGAGTGGCCGGAGCCGCTGGATACGGACTATCGCGGCGTGACGGTGTACGCGATGGACGCGAACACGCAGGGGCTCGCGACGCTGCAGATGCTGAACATCATCGAGCAGTTTGATATCCGCAGCATGGGATTCCAGTCGCCCGAGGCGCTGCACGTGATGGTGGAAGCGAAGCGGCTGGCGTACGAGGACCGCGCGCGCTTCTACGCGGACCCGCACTTCGCGAAGATTCCCATCGAGTGGCTCAAGTCCAAGGAGTACGCGAAGCAACGCGCGAAGCTGATCAAGATGGATTCGATTCTGACGCCGATCTATCCGGGAACTGCGCCGAGCCACGGAGACACCACCTACTTCACCGTCGCGGACAAGGACGGGATGATGGTCTCGCAGATCCAGTCCAACTTCCGCGGCATGGGTTCAGGGCTGGTCGCCGACGGGCTCGGCTTCATGTTCCAGGATCGCGGACAGCTCTTCAGCCTGCAGCCCGGACATCCGAACATCTACGCGCCGGGCAAGCGGCCGTTCCAGACAATCATCCCAGGCTTCGCGGCGAGGAACGGCAAGCCGTGGCTCAGCTTTGGCGTGATGGGCGGCGACATGCAGCCGCAGGGACAGACGCAGATCATCGTGAACCGCGTGGACTATGGCCTTGACGTGCAGGGAGCCGCGGACAGCCCGCGCTGGCATCACGAGGGCTCCTCACAGTCAATGGGCGAAGATGCGCCAGGGCTTGGACCGACGGGTTGGCTGCGGCTGGAGGCCGGCGTGCCAGAGGCGACGCGCGAGAAACTCGTCGCGCTCGGATGGAAGATGGCGCCGAGCGATGGCGGCTTTGGGCGTTACGAGTGCATTGAAGTGACGGAGTCGAATTTCGACGGACACATTGATCGCGTGTACCGCGCCGGAAGCGAGATGCGCTGCGATGCGGTCGCGCTGGCGTACTGAGGGGGAGCGAGTCAGCAGATGGCAGATTTCAAAGTGACGCGCGGGGATATCACGAAGCTGCAGGTGGACGCGATTGTGAATGCGGCCAACACATCGCTGCTGGGCGGCGGCGGGGTCGATGGAGCGATTCATCGTGGAGCGGGGCCGGAGTTATTGGCCGCGTGCAGGAAGTTGGGCGGGTGCGCGACAGGCGATGCCAAGGCGACGCCGGGATTCCGCCTGCCGGCCAGGTGGGTGTTTCATGCCGTCGGGCCAGTGTGGAACGGCGGCACGCGCGGCGAGCCGGAGAGGCTTGCGGGTTGCTATCGGCGCTCGATGGAACTTGCGAAGGAGCATGGCGCGAAATCGATTGCGTTTCCGGCGATCTCGACGGGCATCTATGGCTATCCACGCAGACCGGCAGCAGAGATTGCCGTGCGCGTGTGCCGCGAGATGGCCGATGGATGCGGCGTGGATCGCGTGGAGTTCTGCTGCTTCGATGAAGGCACGGCGGAGATCTACGAACAGTTGTTGTTTGAGGGAGTGACGTAGCGAGCCAGCGGAACTCCGGCTCAATACTGGCCGTAGCGGCCCTTCACGGAATCGAGCAGTGCCTGCGAGTCGTACGCGACGCCATCTTTGAAGACGAGTTCGGTGTTTTCGATGTCGTTGATGTTTTTGCCGGGGTCGCCGCGGACGACGACGAGGTCGGCGTTTTTGCCTTCGGCGATGGTGCCGATGTGGTCGGCGCGGCCTTCGAAGGTAGCGCCATTGAGCGTGCCGATCCTGATGGCTTCGAGCGGCGTGAAGCCAGCCTGGACGAGGAGCTCGAGCTCGCGCTGATCACCGTAGCCCGGGAGAGTGCCGCCGTCGCCGGTGGGATCAGGGCCGGCCAGGAGAAGGCCACCGGCTTCGGCAAAGGCGTGCTCCATCGCCATGTCGTTTTTCAGTGATTGCGCGTGGGCGGCGGCGGCTTTTGGGTCGGCGGCGGCGCGGGCGAGCTCGACCTTGCGCACGTTCTCGTAGGCCTCGAGCGCAGGCGGTGACATGGCGACTGCCAGGCGCGGGTCGAGGCGCAAGTGCTCGGGGTCGAAACTCTGGAAGACAGGCAGCGTGGAGGTGACGGCGACGTGGTGCTCAACGAGGAGCTTGATGAGCGCTTTGCCTTCGGGTGTGTCGGGCGTCATCTTCGCGATGGTGGGGCCGCCGGAGGTGCGCGGGCAGACGTCGGGCTGTTTGCCGGGGTCGAGCTGCGTGTTCACGAAGAAGCCGTGCTCGAGGTTGTCGATGCCGAGCGCGACGGCTTCGGGGTAGGTGACCGAGCAGAGATGCCCGGTGAGTTTCAGGCCGTGCTTGTGGGCTTCGTCGATAGCAGCCTTGAGCTCGGCGCGCGTGATGTTCATGTAGGCCTTGAAGCTGGTTGCGCCTTGTGAGATCCAGAAGTCGACAGTGGCGCGGGCTTCGGCGGCGTTGCGAAGATTGTGCATCTGGATGAAGGGCGAGTTGGGGCCTTCGAGGTAGGGCGCCGTGACGTCGAGGTGCGGGCCGGGTAGTTGGCCGGCATCGATCTGCGTGCGCAGGTTGAGGTCGAGGTACGGCTCGACGGAGCCCGTGGTGCGCAGTGTGGTGACGCCGGCGCCGAGGTAGAGGCGCGGCGAGGAGAAGGGCATCTCAGGCATGATGAGCGGCGGATCGGAGTGGCCGGCGGCATCGTAGTTGGGGCGCGCAATGTAGTACATGTGGTCGTGCATACCAACGAGCCCGGGAAGGAGGGTGCGGCCGGTGAGGTCGATGTGCAGCGCGGACGGGCAGTCGGTGCAGGACCACGTAGCCATGTGGCCTTCGCTGGCTTCCATGTGGCGCGGAGCGATGACGGCGGCGATCTTGCCGGCGAGCAGGATGACCGTAGCGTCTTCAAGCGGTGCAGCGCCGGTGCCGTCGATGACGCGCACGTGCTCGAGCCAGAGGGTGTTTTTGGCTGTGTCGTATTTCACATACTTCGCGACCGCCGGAGCGAGGTGCGGAGGTGTGGCGTCCTCGACGGTACGTGTGGGTTCTTGTACGGGACTTTGTGCGAGGACAGGGATCGAGACGGCGAGGAGCAGCGAGAGAGTTCGGCTGGAGATTCGAGTTCGCGTTCGCATCAGGCCTCATGTGCGGTTGAGTTGTGCGGCGATGATAGCGCAGGTGAGAATCTAAAGGCGCGGAGGATTGAATGACAAAGGGTTTGAAGATTGCACTGGCTGTGTCGGCGGCATTTGTATTGGCGATTGGTGCAGAGGTGCTTTGGATCCATCACAGGAATACGGTGGATGAGAATGCGCCTGCTGTGCGGAAAAATGCGTATGAGGAGCCCTCGTTGACTGAAGATCAGGCGGTCTTTCTGCGGAAAGAGCGGCCGGACTCGCTGAAGGATGAGCGCACGCTGATCGGGAAGACGATCTGGGTAAGTGCGGGCGGCCAGATGGACTATTACAAGGACACGGGCAAGCACGTGGATTACGCCAAGCCCGTTGGCGTGCTGCTGGGCGCGGAGCCGCTGGTGATTCGCGACGTGTTTGAGGAGAAGGCGCCGGCGAACACGCGCGCGACCTTCCGGATTGCGCCCGGGCAGCGACAGGTGCTGCTGGCGTTCACGATGCCGAAGTCTTCAGATCCGAAGCAGCTTTATGCGGTGCCCGTCGGGAACTTCGACGAAGGCGTCTACAACTTCTTTACCGACGAGATCTTTTTCTATGACGATCCGCATGTGCTGTACAAGCACTGGGGACCGGAGATGTGGGCGCACATCGACAAGCATGAGCCGGTGCTGGGCATGAGCGAAAACCAGGCGATGATGGCGCTGGGCCAGACGATCACGCCGCATGGGGATAACGTCGGCGATCGCAGTGTGACGTTCGACAACAACGGTCGCCCGGTGACGATTGACTTCGAGCACAACAAGGCAGTGAAGATTACGCCGGGGGACTGAGTCGTTCGTTGTTGGTTGCCACTTGTTAGTGCTTGCCTTCGCGGAACAACAGTGGTGTGAAGTGAATGAGATTGTCCCGCCAGACGAGCCAGGTGTGTTTGCCGGCGGTTTCCATCGGTGTCACGGGCAGCTTCTTCGATTTGGCCCACGTGACGAACTCGCGATTAGGCGCGATGAGGTCGTCGCTGGTGCCGCATGACACCCACAGAACGCGAAGGTCGCGGGCCTGGCCCGGATCCATCATCACTTTGCTGAAATCGAGGTGCTTGAGCGCGGAGCTGAAGCCGCCGACATAGCCAAAGTAGGCGGCTTGGTTGATGCCGATGGTGACGGCCTCAAGGCCGCCCATGGACAGGCCCGCGATGGCGTGGTTATAGCGGCCTTTCGCGATGGGGTACTCGCGTTCGACGGCGGGAACGATCTCCTGCATCAGCATCCTGGAGTAGAGCGTGAGATTTTCGTTGATCTTTGCAGGGTCATCCCAGACGGTGTGACCTGAGGTGACAAAGCTGTAGTCACCATAGCCCTGCGGCATGACGACGATCATCGGCACGATGCTGCCGGTAGAGATGAGCGAATCGAGGATGTATTGCGCGCGGCCGACGGTAATCCAGCCGTCGCCGTAGTCCGACCAGCCGTGCAACAGGAACAGCACAGGATATCCGCCCTTGCGCTTGGCATCGTAGTTGGGCGGCGTGTAAACCGTGTAGGGCTCCTGGTTCATCGGCAGGCCACGCGCGATATAGGTGGTGAGCATGTGGCGCGTGAGGTTGCCGTGCGGAATCTGCGTGAGCTCCCAGGGTGCGGGTGGATGGCCGGGAACCAGAACGCTGCTGGACGGGTTGACGATGTTCGCGTTCACGTTGCCGTTGAGCGGATCAATCTGCGGCACGCCGTCGACGACGAAGGTGTAGCTGTAGTATTCGGCGCCCAGTGGCGGCGTCGTCACGGTCCATAGGCCGGAGCTGTCCTTCTGCATTGTGAGCGGCTGCATGGAGGCGTCGGTGCTGACGGTGACCGTACTGGCAGCGGCGTTCTGATAGCGGAAGGTAATCGCGCCGTTGGCACTAACCTCGTGCGAATTGATGGTCGGTGGTGTTTGTGCGAAGGCGAAGATGGTTCCCAGCATGAGCGTGAGGGGAAGGATGCGGCGCATGGGCGAAGTATAACGGCTCTTCGTTGTTCGTTGTTACTGCTTCGGTTCAGCCGATGTTCCGAATGCCTCAGCCCCTCTTAGATAGCTTTCAACCTGTATTCCGTAGCCCGGCGCTGATGCCGTTGATCGTCGCCGTGATGGCGCGATCGAGCTCGGCGGCGTCCTTCTGGAACTCCGCGTCATTGCTGTCCGCCGAGCGCTTGCGGCTGAGGAGCTCGAGCTGAAGCAGGCTCATCGGATCCACGTACGGATTGCGCAGGCGGATGGAGTTGGCGAGCACCGGGTTGCGCTCAAGCAGCGTTTGCTGTCCGGTCACAGCAAGCAGCATACGCGTAGTACGCGTGAACTCTTCTTCGAGCAGCGAGTAGACGCGATCGCGCAGTGCTTCATCTTCGACAAGCGTGGAGTAGAGGCGCGCAACCGAGAAGTCTGCCTTGGCCAGTGCAAGCTCGACGTTGCGCATCATGTCAATGAATAGAGGAAAGCTGCGCATCATCTGCTGCAGCAGATCGAGTCCATTGGGTGAGTTGTTGGCGAGCTGCTCCAGCGCGTACCCAACGCCGAAGTATGCCGGGACAACGTGCCGCGATTGCATCCAGCCGAAGACCCATGGGATGGCGCGGAGGTCGGCGAGCGAACGCTGTCGCGTGGCGGACTTGTCGCCGCGCTTGGCGGGACGCGAGCCGATGCGCGCGTGTTCGAGCTCGGCAACAGGTGTGGCCTGCTCGAAGTACTCGACGAGATCGGGATTGTTGAGGATGTGTTGCTGGTAAAACGCGAGAGATGTAGCAGAGATCTCGTCGAACACGGCCTCCCACGCGGGATCAATCGCACCCGTCAAGTGAGTGTCGCTGCCGGATTCGCTGGGGATTGCGAGATCGGGCCGCGCGACGGCGTCGACGGCGGCAGCGATCATGAGCTCGAGGTTGCGCTCGGCGAGCACGACATCGGAGTACTTCCAGTTGAGGACCTCGCCCTGCTCGGTGATGCGGAGCTCGCCGTTGAAGCTGTTCAGCGGCTGCGCATACAGCGCACGATGGGTTGGCCCGCCGCCACGGCCTACCGTGCCTCCGCGGCCATGAAAGAGCCGCAACGTGACGCCGCATTCGCGTGCGACCCGATGCAGATCGCGGTGGGCCTTCCAGATCTCCCACGTCGAGGCGATCATGCCGCCGTCCTTGTTGGAGTCGGAGTAACCGAGCATCATCTCCTGCCGGCCTTGCCATGCATCGAGCAGCGGAACGAAAGCGTTGCTGGTCCAGAGCTCGCGGCAGACTGCCGGCGCATTGCGGAGGTCCTCGATGGATTCGAAAAGAAGTACGGGCTGCACCCCTGGATCGGCGCCATTGCCTTCCACGTGAACGCCGCCGAGCCGCGCGAGCCACAGGACCTGGAGCGCATCTTCGGCACACGTAGCGCCGGAGACAATGTAGTTGGTGATCGCCTCGGGGTTCTGCTGCTTGATCGCAGCGAGCATGCGAAACGTGGCGAGGACCTCGGTGGTTTGCGGCGAAAGCTCTTGCGGGAGTTGCAGCCCTCCTTCGCTGAGCGAGCGCTGCCACGCGCTGAGCTCTTCGACAGCAGCGGCGTGTACGCGCGCGTGCTGGCGCAGATCGAGTGTGTGCAGATGCAGCCCGAAGGTGCGAACCGTAAGGATCAGCGGGTCGATGTACATTGCTGCGAGGCGTTCGCCGTGATTGCAGGCCAGCGAGTCCCGGAGCAATTGCAGATCATCGAGGAACTCGGCCGCGCTGGCATAGCCGGGCAGCGAGGCCTCGGGTGGGAGCTGCAGGTTGCGGTACATCACGCCCGGCGGGTCGCCGCCGAGGCGCAGTGTGAAGCAGGCAATCGCAAACCGCGCGGCCTCGTTGGGCACTGTCTGCGCTGCGGTGACGTCCGTGCGGCGCAGGCGTGCGAGATAGTTCGAGAGGCGTTCACGCAGGCCCGGCGAGATCGGCGCCTGATGCTGCGAAGAAGCGAGCTGCTCGAAGACGAAGTGCAACTGCTCCAGGTAGTAGCGGCGCAGCAGATTGCGCGCCATCGCGAGCGCGTCTTCCGTGGTGGACGCGACGACGAACGGATTGCCGTCGCGGTCACCGCCAATCCACGACCCGAAGCGGACCAGCGTAGGCAGCGCAGACAAGCGCGTGTGCTGCTGCGGCTGTGTGCCTGCGAGCTCTTCGGGGCAGTCGTCCGGCGGACAATCCAGCGGCGGAAACTCGGCATCGAGCGCGGCGGCGATCTCACCGTAGAGCACCGGAATGGTGCCGAAGATAGATGCCTCGTAGTAGTCGAGGCCCATGCGGATCTCGTCGCGCACGGTGGGCCGCGCGTCGCGCACATCGTCCGTCTGCCACAGCGCGGTGATTTCGGCGAGCAGATCGCGCTCCAATGCAACAATTTCAACCGGCGGAATCCCCAGGCGGTCGAGTTGTTCGAGAATGTCCGAGATGCGGCGGCGCTTGAACATCACGCTGCGGCGCGCGACCTCGGTAGGGTGCGCGGTGAACACCGGAATGATGCAGATGCGCGCGAGCAGCTCGAGCGCGGAGTCGCGCGTGTAACCTGCCTCGCGTAAACGGCGTAAGGTTCCACGCATACTGCCACGCTGCACGGTATCGCGCTGGCTTTCGATGAGCATGCCGGCCCGGCGGCGGCGCTTGCGGTGGTTCGTCTCGGCGAGGTTGATCAGCTCGAAATAGAAGGCAAAGGCGCGCGCCAGCTGATGCGCTGTGGAGGGATCCTCCGCGGCGGCACGTGTAAGGGCACGGGCTTCTTCAAGGCGAGCGTGCGCGGCTTCCAGGTCGCCGGAGAGCTCGGCCTCGCGGCGCGCGATGCTGGCGCGGCGGAGCGTTTCGACCTTTTCAAAAAGCTCCTCGCCGGCCTGCTCGCGCAGAACCTGGCCCAGCAGCGCGCCGAGCGAGCGAATATCACGACGCAGCGGCGCCTGCTTGGAGTCGAAATCGAGAGCTTCGAGCTCGGCGAGGCGGTCAGTCCAGCGTTCGGGGGTCCACAACGAGGGCGATGTCCACAACGAAGACAGTGTCGACAACGAAGACATAGATCGATTATGCCTTGCGCGCTCTGGTCGCCGCCATCAGGGTCGCCGCTGGGCCTGCGCTTCGTAGACCTTCAGCTGCACATAAGTGGCGCGCAGCAACGGGGCATCCACATTGTGCGCCTCAGCGCGGGCGACCAGGTCGCCGATGATGTGGTCGGCTTCGACCGGTGCGTTCTTGCCCATGTCGCGATACATCGAGGACGTGAGATCGGAGCCGGGTTCGGTAAGCCGCTTGCGGTCCCACTCAATGAGCTTGGCCGGAGGCGGATAGCCATTGGCCGCCGCGATGGTGATGCACTCGTCGATGGCGGCGTTCGCAAACGCGAGCCCCTGCGGAACGGCGACGACCTCGCCGCAGGTGCCGCGCGGAAGGATGCAGATGATGTTCAGCGCTGCGAGGATGTACCACTTGTTCCACATCGCGGCGAGCACATCCTCCGGCAGCACGGCCTTGAAGAGCGCACCGCTCAGTTCGCGGTTGATCCGCTCGATGCGTGCTGTGTGCTCGCGATTGCGTTCCCCGAAGGTGAGGTCGCCGAGTGTGGAGAGCTGAAGGATTCGGCCGTCGGCATCCGCGTCGCTGTTGATGCGACACGTGCCACCGAGCACGTGCTCGGGACCGAAGCGCGCGTCGAGCAGATCGAGTTGTCGCATGCCATTGAGGATCGGCAGGATGGCGGTCTCCGGGCCGACCGCTGCAGCGAGGTCTTCAATTGCGGCTTCGAGCGAGTAGGATTTCGTCGCGAGGAGGATCAGGTCGAACGGCTGCGGATTCGCGCGGAGTTCCTCAGCCGTGACGAACTGCGGCTGGATGGTCGCGTCGCCAAGCGGGCTCACGATCTGCAGGCCGTTGCGGCGGAGCTTGTTCGCGCGCGCGGGCCGGACGAGGAACGTAACGTCGCGGCCGATCTGCGCGAGCCGGCCGCCGTAGAATCCACCGGTGGCCCCGGCGCCCACAATGAGAATGCGCATGGAATTAGACATTAGCTGGTGAGCACCAAATATCAGGCTGTCGTTGCTTGTTCGAGTTGTGAGGCAAGCTCTTCCCACTCGGCGGTGCGGGTGGCGTGTTGCTCGCGCAACGTTTCGAGCTCGGCGGCGAGTGCGCGTGCGGCTTCCGCGGTCGTGAAGACAGCTTGCTGCTGCTCGGCCTGCACGATGCGGCCATCGAGATCGGAGAGCTCTTCTTCAATGGCCGCGACGCGATCTTCCATCTGCTTCAGCTTGATCGGATTCAGGCGCTTCGCCGCGTGCTTCGGCGCGGAAGTTACAGGCGCGAGAGAGCCCTCAACCTCGTGCGTGGACTCCCAGGGCTCGGCATCGAAGTCTCCGGAGGTGATGACAAGCGTCTCGGCGGCCTTCGGCGGCTCTTCAATGCGCGCCTCTTCAACCCTGACGGGCTGCCTGGTTCCAACCTGCGCGACAGCCTTGAGCATTCCAGTCGCGGCGTCGATCTTCGCGCCCGTCGAGGTATCGGTGCGCAGGCGCGCGGCAGCCTCTTCTGTGCTCGCGGGCATACCGCCCGTTTTGCGGAAGAGGTAGTCCTCGTAATTGCCCGGATAGATGTGCACGCGATGATCTTCGACCTCGAAGACGCGCGTGGCGAGGCCATCGATGAAGTAACGGTCGTGCGAGACGAACAAGACAGTCCCGCTGAATTCCTTGATCGCGTCGAGCAGAACATCCTTCGCGCGCATATCCAGGTGATTGGTGGGCTCGTCCAGCAGCAGGAAGTTGGCGGGCGAGACGAGCATGCGTGCCAGCGCATAGCGGTTGCGCTCACCGCCGGAGAGCACGCCCAGCGTCTTGAACACATCGTCGCCGGTGAACATGAAGCAGCCAAGCAGCGACCGCAGCGTGACCGTATCGACGCGCGGATTCGCGCCGGTAATGTCTTCGAGCATGCGCGCACTGCCGTCAAGCACCTTGTACTGGTCCTGCGCGAAGTAGTCGCTGATGACATTGTGGCCCACGCGAATCTCGCCGGAGGTCGGCTTCTCCATCGCCGCGAGCATCCGCATCAGCGTTGATTTGCCCGCGCCGTTGATGCCAACCAGCGCGATGCGGTCGCCACGATCGATCGTGAACGAGACATCCTTGAGCACAAGCTTCTCGCCGTAGCTCTTCGAGATGTTCTTCACATCAAGCACCGTTCGCCCCGAAGCAATCGGCTGCGGGAACTTGAAGTGGATCGTCGCTTCCTCTTCCGGCACCTCGATGCGTTCGATCTTTTCGAGCTCCTTGATGCGCGACTGCACCTGCTTGGCCTTGGTGGCCTGGTAGCGGAAGCGGTTGATGAACATCTCCAGCGCGTCAATGCGCTCGCGCTGGTTCTTGTACGCGTTCATCAACTGCGTGCGGCGCTCTTCCTTCTGCACCAGATACTTCTCGTAGTTGCCGTGATAGACGTGCATCCGCTTGTTCCAGACCTCAACGGTCTTGTTCACCGTGACGTCCAGAAAGTAGCGGTCGTGCGAGATCAGGACAAACGCATGCTCGTAGTTCGTCAGGTACTCTTCCAGCCAGTTGCGCGACTCCAGATCCAGGTGATTGGTGGGCTCGTCGAGCAGAAGCAGCGAGGGCTTCTGCAGCAGAAGTTTCGCAAGCGCGATGCGCATCTGCCAGCCGCCGGAGAACTCTTCCGTCCGGCGTTGCCAGTCTTCCTTGCTGAACCCCAGCCCAGCCAGCACGGCGCCTACCTGCGCGTCCAGCGTGTAGATGTCGTGCGCGTGCAGCAGGTCGGCGATCTCGGAGTATCGGTCCGCAGCAGCGTGGTACTCGGATGACTTTGGGTCGGCCTCGGACATGGTGTGCGTCAACTGTTCGTACTCCCGTTCCAGCGCGCGGATCTCGTCGAAGACCGACAGACATTCTTCGAACACGCTGCGGCCGGAGAGCGCCAGGCCATCCTGCGGGAGATAACCAAGCGTCATGCCCTTCGTATGGGTGCGGGTGCCGTAATCCAGCGACTCAATCCCGGCCAGAATCTTCAACAGCGTGGACTTGCCGGTGCCGTTGCCGCCGACGAGGCCGGTGCGCTCATTCGGCGTGATGAGCCAGTTGACGTCTTCAAACAGGAGTTTCGGGCCGAATCGCTTGCCGGCTGCGGATAGTTGCAACATTCCATACCATTTTCGCATCTGGCGAAGTGCGGCGGTGCGACGCCGACCTCTTTGATTGCATCGAAAACAATGCAGGGGTAGAGTGTGGTCGGCCAAGCCAGAGAACAAAGTAACGCGCCCCAGCCACCGCGCCGGAAACGTCGGTGGTGGCAGCGGGCCTGGTTCAAGGTCCTCGTCATCGTTGTCGTTGTCGGGCTCGGTGTTTTGATCTTCTCCGCCGAGTACGCCATCCACCACGCCGAGCCGATTTTGCGCGCCCGCGTGATTGATACCCTCTCGGCCCACTTCCACGCGCCCGTCGAGCTCGATCACCTGGACATCTCCTTCGTTAAGGGCGTGGCGCTCTCCGCCACCGGCGTCGAGGTGGAGGGCCGCGGCCTGCGTATTCCGTACCTCGCCGACCCGGATCAGCCCCACACCGATCGCAATGCGCCCATGCTTTCAGTCGATCACTTTGCCTTCACCACGCGGCTTCGCGGGCTGCTGCATCAACCGACCCGCATCGCGAAGGTGGATGTCGACGGAATGGAGCTGCACGTTCCGCCGAAGGGCGAGCGCAGTGACATCTTCGGACCCCGGGACACGCGGCATCCGCCAAAGATCTCGCTGCTCGTGAAAGAGATTCGTTGCAAAAACGTGAAGCTGTTCATTGACACCAACAAGCCCGGAAAGGACCCGCTGGAGTTTGATATCCAGTCGATGAATTTGCAGGACGTAGGTGCCACGCAACCCTTTACCTACCAGGCGGAGCTGGTCAATCCGAAGCCGGTCGGCGAGATTCACGCCGAGGGCCACTTCGGGCCGTGGAACGCCGATGATCCGCGCGATACGGCGTTGGACGGAAGCTACAGCTTCAGCCATGCGGACCTGAACACCATCAAGGGCATCGGCGGAATCCTGGGTTCGCATGGCCAGTTCAGCGGCGTGCTCGATCACATCACAATCGATGGCGAAACCAACACGCCGGACTTTTCGCTCGACGTCAGCGATCATCCGATGCCGTTGCACACCATTTTTCACGCCTACGTAGATGGAACGACCGGCGACACCTTCCTCGATCCGGTGCAGGCGCGGCTCGGGGACTCGGACTTTACCGCGCGCGGCAAAGTCGTCACGGTGAAGGGCAAGGGCCATGACATCGATATGAACGTCAACATTCCGCATGGCCGAATGCAGGACTTCCTCGAGCTCGGCGTGAAAACACGGCCCCCGCTGATGAACGGCATCTTGTCGATGAAAGGACATCTGCACATTCCACCCGGCGAGACGCGCGTGCCCGAGAAGATGGCTCTCGCGGGCAGTTTTCTATTGCGCAATGTGCGCTTCAACAATCCCTCGATTCAGGACAAAGTGGACGGGCTGAGCGCGCGTGCGCAGGGCAAGCCGAAGGAGATTGCGGTGGACAGCACGGACCGCCAGGCGCAGGTGAGCTCCATGATGTCCGCGAACTTCTCGCTGAACCACGGACTCATGGATGTGCATGATCTGCACTATCAGATTCCCGGGGCGCTCGTGCTGATGAATGGCGTCTACTCCACCGACGGCAACCTGTTCGAGTTCAAAGGCCACGTGCGCACGGACGCGACCGCCTCGCAGATGGTCACAGGATGGAAGAGCCTTCTTCTCAAGCCGGTAGATCGCTTCCTAAAGAAGGATGGCGCCGGTCTTCAACTGCCCATCTCGATCAGCGGAACGCAAGGCAATGTCCACTTCGGGCTCGCCTTGCACGGAACTGCAGAAGAGAGCGACGAGGCGATGGCGCAGGACCTGAAGAACAGCCGGCAGGAAGCGCGCGATGAAGCGAAGATGAAACGTGAGATGGCGAAAGACAAAAAGGCGCAGGCCAAGGCGGATGGAACCATCGTCGGCGACGATAAACCTGCCATCGCTGAGCGGAAAGCGTCGATAAGGCAGGAGAAGTCGCAAAAATATAGCGGCAATGCTGCTGCGGACAAGAGCTCCGCGAAGCCCAACCCAGGCACACAGGCCGCCAATCCGCCAGCCGACCCGCCGCCCCAACACCGCGCGTCGACGCAGCCCCAGTGAGCGGGCAAGACATTCTCTGCTCCCGCCTGCTAGCCTTGTGAGCATGGCCACGCAGGGCGAGCTCTTCACCAGGGAGACAGCACAGCGTTCGGGACAGCGGACCGATGGACCGCAAGCTGTTCCCCAGCCGGCGCCCGTGTGGCTGCAGCGGCTGAGCCTCGTCGTGCTCGTGCTCTTCTGCTTCTACATCGGCGGCCTGCTGACCATCCTTCCATGGTCGCGACAGTACTTCGATTCGAACGGCTGGCTCCTGGCGCACCCCGCAGTCGGAAACTTCCTCAGCAAGAGCTGGATGCGCGGCGTCCTCAGCGGCATCGGCCTGATCGACATCTGGATCGGCGTGAGCGAGCTGCTGCATTACCGCGACTACAGGCCGTAAACGGCGCGCGCGATTGCATGCCTTGAGGGTGCCGCTAGGATTTCATCTCCACTCGCGAGAGAATATCTCTCGTGCCTGACCAACTCGAACACACGACGGAAGCTGAGCCGGAGCCACTAGAGTCCGCGCCGCTGGCTTATGAGAATACTTCCTTTCTGGACTCACCCGACGGCCGTCCGCTGCGCATCATGGCCGAGTACACCGAGCCCATGGCGAGGTTTCGCCGCGAGCGCATCCAGGACACCGTCGTCTTCTTCGGCTCCGCGCGCTTTCGCGCCCTCGACGTCGCGAACCACGAGCTGGAGCTGCTGGACAACAGCTATGCCGCGCAGCCTGCGCCGGAAGCCGAGCAACCGGCGAGCGACGCCGAGCTCGCGCGCGGAGAGACGACCCAGCTGAAGCGCGACCGCGCCGAGGCTGCCGTCGAGATGGCTCGCTACTACGAGGACGCGCGCACGCTCGCACGCATGGTGACCGAGTGGGCGAAGACCCTGCCCGGCCGCCGGCATCGCTTCGTCGTCACCTCCGGCGGCGGCCCCGGCATCATGGAAGCCGCCAACCGCGGCGCGTGGGAGGCGGGCGGCAAGACCATCGGCCTCAACATCAAGCTCCCGTTCGAGCAGTATCCAAACCCATACATCACGCCTGAGCTGAACTTCAACTTCCACTACTTCTTCATGCGCAAGTATTGGTTCGCATACCTCGCGAAAGCGCTCGTAGTCTTCCCCGGCGGCTTCGGAACGCTGGACGAGATGTTCGAGCTGCTGACGCTCGACCAGACGCAGAAGCTCGCCAAGAAGATCACGATCGTGATCTACGGCTCCAGCTACTGGAAGCAGGTCATCAACATGGAAATGCTCGCGGAAAAAGGCGCCATCGCGCCGAAGGACCTCGAGCTCTTTCAGTTCGCTGACACCCCCGAACACGCGTTCCGCATCCTGAAGGATGGCCTGACGAAGTACCACCTGGACGGCGCGGCTGCCGAGCTGATCGACACGGGCGTGGTTCCGACTGAGCCTGCGCCTTCAGCGGAAGAGCTGCTCGGCCCCGGCATCACGCGCACGCGCTAGCGCATTTCTCCTGAAGGTGTCACCGAGGTGAAGTCACTGGGTGTCTTTTTCTCTCAAGGAAAATGACCTCCACTGGCTCGTGTGGGAACTACATGAAATGCTTAGCGGTGGTACAGCTCGCCAACGTACACGCTGTGCGCTGACAACCGCAGGTTGCGCGTGGACTGCGCGATGTGGTCCACATGCAGTGAAGTAAGCAGCGGCCGAATCGTGCCGCCCGCAATGCGCAGATGCGCAAGGTCGGAATCCAGCGACAACACGATCGGATGATCCGTGAGATTGCAAGCGACAACCACCGACGCAACCGTGCGGGCTCCGGCAGGCGCGCGCCGCAGCCAAACCACTGCTCCTTCCCCGTCGTGATTGAAAAACGTAACCGAGCCCGATCGCAGCGTCGCATTGCTGCTGTGCAGCT
>Ga0070741_10011908_pt1 | contig 15892 bp, 12 predicted proteins | sample Coa_R1_4_FD_66440 | JGI IMG/M metagenome (GOLD analysis project Ga0070741, IMG submission 66440) | Surface soil microbial communities from Centralia Pennsylvania, which are recovering from an underground coalmine fire - Coalmine... | ecosystem: Environmental > Terrestrial > Soil > Unclassified ...
GAGAGTACGATCCGGTTCCTGGGTGTCGGCGTGGAGAACCTGTCGGCCTCCGAGAGCCAGATTCGCGACACGAACGTGGCGCAGGAAGTGGTCAATCTGACCAAGAACCAGATCATCCAGCAGGCGGGTACGTCGGTGTTGGCGCAGGCCAACTCCGCGCCGCAGCAGGTTCTCTCCCTCCTGCGGTAACGTTCCTTCCGATAGGGCGCTTCGCCCTTTCTCTCGTTCCCCCTCTCTCGATTTTTGGGAGAGGGGGAATTTTCCGCCCCGCGACGCGCTGCGCCATCTCCTTCGCTCACATTCCCTGAAGCGGACGCTTCCGAAGCCCGACAATAGGAACAGGCTGTCGGCAGTCTGAGAATGGAAGAGCGAAGAGGACGTACAGGAGAGCGAGCTATGGGAGTCAGCGGCATCAATTTTTCCGGCCTGGGGACGGGCATAGACACCGAGTCGATCATTCAGCAGTTGCTCTCGATAGACCGCCGCCCGCAAGACCTGATGAAGACCAACTTGCAGCAGCTTCAGCAGCGTCAGATCGCCTATCAGAAGGTCTCGGCGCAACTGCTGAGCCTGCAAGCCGCCGCCAGCACGATTGACCGGCTGCGCGCCTTTGACCTGGTGACGGCCAACAGCAGTGATACCACGGTTGCAACGGTGAGCGCGCAGACCGGCGCGCAGACCGGCGCGCACGACATCACAGTGACGACGCTGGCGAAGGCGCAGAAGATCAGCAGCGCCGCGCAGTCCAGCCAGACGGCCCCGCTCGGCTTCACCGGCCAGATCGTCATCAACGGCAAGGCGATCAACGTGCAGGCCAGCGACAGCTTGCAGACGCTTGCGGCCAATATCAACGCGGCACAGCCCGGCGTGACTGCCTCCATCATCTCCCCCTCGGCCAACCAGTTCTATCTGACGATAGCCAGCAATAACACCGGGCTGCAAGGGCAGATCAGTATCTCCGACACGGCGGGCGGCGCGTTCCTCGGCACGACGCTGGGCCTGTTCGCCGCCACCGGAACCAGCCTGCGCCACGCCATCAGCACGACCGGGGCCGCTTCCGATCTGTTCGCCGACAGCGCGACCAGCATCGGCACGCTTCAGGGCCAGACGGCCCCCGCGTCCGGCACGGTCACCATCGGCACGGGGACGGTCAGCATTGACCTGGCGACCGACTCGCTGAGCGCCATCGCGGGCAAGATCAACGCCGCGAGCATCGCCGGGGTGACGGCCTCCGTGGTGACGACCACCGATCCCATCAGCGGGGCGAGCCGTCAGCAGTTGCAGATCAACGGCACGCAGACGTTCACGGACAGCAACAATATCCTGGCGAACCTGGGCATCCTCCAGCGCAGCTATGCGGCGGGGCGCGAACTGACCGCCGCGCAGGATGCTACCTTCACCCTGGACGGCCTGTCTGCCACGCGCGCGACCAACAGCTTTTCCGATGCGATCTCCGGCGTGACCATTACGCTGCTCAAAGACGGCGGCGCCAGCGCCAACCTGAGCGTCTCCAGCGACACCGAAACGATCCAGTCGAATATCGAAGCCTATGTCAAGGCGTTCAACGACACCATTGACGGCATCGCGAGCCTGTCCCAGTACGATCCGCAGACCGGCAGCACCGGCCCACTCTTCGGCGACGCCGCCGTGCAGGGCATCGTCGACTCGCTGGTTTCCAACGCCACCGGGCAGGTCAGCGGCCTGCCGAGCAGCCTGAGCCTGTTGTCGCAGGTCGGAATCACGCTGGATCAGTCCAACCATCTGGTGCTGGACAGCGGCGCGCTCTCCCAGGCGCTTGCCAGCAACCTGACGGGCGTCGCCAAGCTGTTCCGCTCCAACGGCGATCCGAGCGATCCTGCAGTGCAGTTCGTCTCCTCGACGGGGGACACGCAGCCGAGCGGGTCAGCGGGATACGCCGTCGTCGTGACGCAGCCCGCCACGCAGGCGACGCTGCTCGCCGGAACCGCGCAGACCGCGCCGCTGGCGCAGGACGAGACGCTGACCTTCGGCGGGCCGCTCTTCGGCACGTCCGCCACGTCGCTGACGGGCGGACGCTCGATCACGCTGCGCGCCGGAAGCACGATTGACGATGTGATCAGCCAGATCAACGGCGACAGCGTGCTGGGGCCAGTGGTCTCCGCCTCGAAAGACCCGGTGACGGGCGCGCTCAAGCTGGTCTCCAAGCAGTACGGCTCCGCCGCCGAGTTCGCGGTCGTTTCGGGCATCCCTGCCGCCGCCGACAGCAGCGGTATCGGCACGACCATCGTGGATGTCAAGGGGCAGGATGTGGCGGGAACGATCAACGGGGAGGCTGCGACGGGCGTCGGCCAGTTCCTCACCGGTTCGCTGAAGGGCGCAAGCGGCGCGTCCAACGGTCGCGCGCTGGGACTGCAACTGCGCATCACGGCGACCGCCGCCGGAAGCTATGGCACGGTCGCCTTCACCAGCGGCGTGGCGGACATTCTCAAGAACTACATCACGACGCAGACGGACGCTTTCACCGGCGCGCTGACCGTCTCCGCCAATTCTGTGCAGGACAACATCAACGACATCCAGGACAGCATCAACGCGATAGACGAGCAACTCAAGGATGAGGAGCAGAACCTGCGCCTGAAGTTCACCGCGATGGAGTCCGCTGTCGCGAAGATCAAGGCGGCTAGCGCCGGACTGGCGCAACTGGCGGTACAGACGACGAACCGGTAAGCAGACCGGCCTATGCGCCTCGCTCGTGCCGGAAGGAGGCGCGACCATCTCCGCCCATTGGCCTCGAAAGGGGATCAGACGTATCCATGGCTTTTGCCGCACCACGACCGCAACCGTCGCAGCCGCCGTCTTCCGGCGGCGCGCTCACCGACACGCCCGCCGCAGACCCGCGCGGCACGCCGCCCGCCGGGCCGCGCCGCAAGCCGCCGCGCCAGGCGTACCAGCAGTACCAGCGCGCGCAGATCGAGACGGCCAGCCCGACCCGCCTCATCGTGCTGTTGTACGATGGCGCGATCCGTTTCTGTTCGCTGGCTCTGGAAGCGCAGCGCCAACGCGATCTGGAAGGGCAGAACGTCAATCTCATCAAGGCGCAGCGTATCCTGGCGGAACTGATGAGCGCGCTGGATCGCAAAACGGGCGGGGAGGTCGCGGAGAACCTGTTCCAGCTCTATAGCCACATGCTGGAGCAACTGGTGAACGCCAATCTCTATGACCGGGCGGAGCCTATCGAGAACGTCGTGAAGATGCTGCGCGATCTGCGGGATACCTGGCAGGAGGTGGAACGCCTGACAACGCAGACGCAGGGCGAGGAACCGCCTGCATCGGAGCCGGGCGCGCAGAGCAGTAAAGCCGCCGGGCCGGAGGCGGCGACCGCATCAACGCCACGAGGAGCCGTCCCGGCAGCGGGCGCGCAGGCGGCCCGCGCCTTACCGAAGACGCAGGCTCCGCCCACCGCGCCGCGCGCGGCGAATCGCCTGGGAGACCGTCATGCCTGAAGAGACCCCGCCCCCGCGCATTCGGGAGAGCAAGATCGAAGCGGCCATCCCATCCCCCGCCCCCGCTGCCGCCAGCGCAGAGGCGCTCCGCCCGCTCCGGCGCTTACGCCAACTGGCTTCGGAGATACAGGCGGCGCTGGAGTGCAACGATCTGGGCGTGGTCATCGTGGCGGCCGACCTGCTGCCCTTTGTCCTGGCCGACTGGCAGGAGACGCAGGCGAGCCTGTCTCTGGAAGCCGGGGAAGCCGCGCAGGTGGCTCTGGAGACGCACGGCCTGCTGACGCGCTGCGAGGCGACGCTGACGGAAGCGATGCGGCAGGTGGCGGAAGAGTTGCGCCGTCTTCAGCGCGGCAAGCGTTCTCTCGCCATCCTGCGCGAACGTCATGCGGGCGCGGCCAAAGGGCGGCGGATAGATACAAAGCGGTAAAAACCTGCCTCTGCCGCCCCGAATCCCGTGCGCTGTTCATCCACTCCGTTACAGCACGTGCAGATTATCTAACTCGCCTTACGCAGAGCGATGTCCTTAAAGCGCCTCCAGGTGGTAGACTGCTGGTATGGACAAACACCTTCTGGACATCTACTCGGACTATCTGATCTGCTCGTTCGGACTGACGACCGCCACAGGGCTTGCGGCGCTCCTCGACGGAGCCATCAGCCCTGACAAGATCCCCCGCTTTCTCTCGGAGAAAGACCTCACTTCCGCCGACCTGTGGCCTCTGGTCAAACCTCTGGCGCGCCAGGTCCAACAAGAAGAGCTAGAGCCAATGCAGAGTAGAGGAAGTCTGCGGGCTCTGACCTGCCAGCAGATCAATCCGTTCCAGAGGGGGAGGAAAAATATAGACCCTGGTGAAATTACCTCTATCTCTGTTCCGATAGGGTCTTTGCATGTTCACCGCCCACGTTGTTTCCCATACCCACTGGGATCGCGAATGGTACCGGACGTTTCAGGAGTTTCGCTGGCGGCTCGTCGAACTGATGGATTTCCTGCTCGACCTGCTGGAGACGAACCCGGACTATCGGCACTTCTATCTCGACGGCCAGACCATCGTGCTGGAAGACTACCTGGAGGTACGCCCGGAGAACCGCGCCCGCCTGAAAGCGCTGTTCGGGAGTGGGCGTCTCTCTGTCGGCCCCTGGTACATTCAGCCGGACGAGTTCCTGGTCAGCGGGGAGGCGATGATCCGCAACCTGCTTCTGGGCCAGCGACAGGGCGCGGCGTGGGAAAGCTGGGAGAAGATCGGCTATGCGCCGGATGCGTTCGGCCACGTCTCGCAGACGCCACAGATTCTGCGCGGTTTCGGCATAGACAACGCCGTGCTGTTTCGCGGCATCACGACCGATCAGGTGGATAGCGAGTTCCTCTGGCGTTCTCCCGATGGCTCCGAAGTCCTCTGTATCAAAATGCCGGACGACACGGCCTACAGCAACTTCTTCTATCATTTTCGGGAGACGCTGGCGGCGACGGAATGGCCCCCCACCCTGACTCTCCCCCCAAGAACAGAGGGAGGGAGCGATCAATCCCAAAACTCCCTCTTCTCCCGCAGCGTGGGAGAGGGGGGACGGGGGAGTGAGGGCCGGATTTTGCCGCAGGCCCGAAGTCTGTACGAGGAGTCGTTGGCGCAGCGGCCCAATACGAAGAACCTGCTCTGGATGGATGGAGTAGACCACATCTTCCCTCAGCCGCGCACGCCGCAGATTCTCGCCATCATAAACGAAGGGATGTCCGGCGAGGTGCGCGCCATCCACAGCACGCTGCCGGAATTCATCGCCGCCGTCCGCGCCGCCGATCCGCAGCTCAAGACCGTGACCGGCGAACTGCGGCACAGCAATCGCAAATGGCGGCTGCAAGCCCTGCTGGCAGGAACCGCTTCGTCACGCATTCATCTTAAGCAGCGCAACCACGCCTGCGAAACCCTGCTGGAACGCTATGCCGAACCTTATGCCGCGATTGCCTCCCGCCTCGGCAAGCCGCACCCGACGGCCTTCCTCCGCCTCGCCTGGAAATATCTGCTGCAAAACCAGCCGCACGACTCGATCTGCGGCTGCTCCATTGACCAGGTGCATAGGGACATGCTGTACCGCTTCGACCAGTGCGAAATCCTGGGAGAGAAGATCGTGCGGGACAGCCTGGGCCACATCGCCGGGCAGGTGGACACCTCCGCGCCGCTTTCGCCGTCAGGCAGGCCGGAAGCGCCGGTCAAGCCGCTCATGCCCGATCCGCTCTGCGCGCTCGTCGTTTTCAATCCGCTCGCCTGGCCGCGCACGGAGATCGTCGAGGCTGTCGTCGAGATACCTTCGCGCCTGGCTCCCGAAGACGATCAGATCGCTCTTCGCGGCCCGCAGGGCGACGCTGTTCCCTGTACGGTCTCGCTCATGAAGGACTATCACACGCTCAACCAGGCGCGTTTCGATATTCCGGTCGGCGAGATGCACAAACGATGGAAAGTCCGCTTCCCCGCCGTCGTTCCCGCCTTCGGCTATCAGACCTATTTCGTCACGCCGGAGAGACATAAAGGATTCCCTTCTCTGCTCAAGGTTGAGGCTCGCAGTATTGAGAATGCCTTCCTTAAAGTTGAGGTTGCGGCCGACGGTACGCTTACTATCACGGACAAAGAGACAGGTCAAGTATATCCCGGCACGTTTGTTATAGAAGATGGGGGCGATTTCGGCGACGGCTACAACTATATCAAGCCAAAAGAGGACAGTGTTGTCTTTGCAAAAGTGGAAGTCCATGAAGAGATGGGATTCCCGCTTCACGCCTCCTTAGATTTGTCCTATCTGTTCAATTTGCCGATTGATCGTTCTGCTGCCATACCTGGTGAATCTGAAGAAGAGGAGTATTGGGTAAATCCTATCTTCTGGCTAACTCCAACATCGCGTTTGGTTGATGTTGAGGTCGGTGTCTCGAACGAAGGGTTTAAGAATCATCGGCTGCGGATGCTGTTCCCGACGGGTATTAAAGATGCGACGCACTCGCAAGCGGAACAGGCGTTCGATGTCGTGGCGCGGGAGATAAAGCTGCCGGACTGCACGGGCTGGAAAGAGCCGCAGCCAGGCACGCATCCCATGAAGACCTTCGTGGACGTGAGCGATGGCAAGGTCGGCTTTGCGCTGATCAGCAAGGGTATCCCGGAGTACGAAGTCCTGGATACCCCCCCGTCCCCCCCTTCGCAAGGGGGGGCAAGGGGGGGTGGCGCAACGCTCGCTCTGACGCTGCTGCGCGCCACCGGCAACGGCGTCGGCCCGCCGGAACAGCAGGAAGAAGGCCAGATGCAGGGCAGCTACACCTTCGAGTTCGCCCTGTACCCGCACGCGGGCGACTGGGAGCAGGGCCGCGTCTGGCAGCAGGCGCACAGCTTCAACGTGCCGCTCCGCGCCGTGCAGACCGATCTCCACGCCGGAACGCTGCCCCGCGCGCACTCCTTCTTCACGGTCGGGCCGGAGACGCTGGTTCCCACCGCGCTCAAACTCAGCGAGGACGGCGAGGCGCTCATTTTCCGCGCCTTCAACATCGGCTCGGAACCCATCACGCCGGAAGTCCACCCCTCCGAGAAGCTGAACCTATCCGCGCCCACCCGCGTCCGCCTCGACGAGCAGCCCGACCCCGAGGCTGCCGATGTGCTGCCAGCTAAACGTATTGCGACCTGGCGGTTTGAGACCTACCCCCAACCCCCTCCCTAAAGGGAAGGGGCCAATGCAAGCTATCGCCTGAGTCGCCCCCTTCCCAGCGAGCTTGCGAGCGGTTCAGGGAAGGGGGACGGGGGGTTAGGTCATGATCTTGATTACGGGCGCATCGTCCGGCATCGGGGAGGCGACGGCACGGGCGTTCGCAAAGGCCGGGGCGCGCCTCGTCCTCGTTTCGGAGCAGGAGGAGCAGTTACCTGCGGTCGCGCAGTCCCTCTGCGAGGCGGGCGGGCAGGCGGCGGCAATCGTGGCCGATTTCTCCAAGCCGGAACAGGTCGAGGGGCTGATCGCGCGCGCCGAACAGGTCATGGGGCCTCTGGAAGTCCTGGTCAACAATGCGGGCGTGGGACTGGGCGCGTCCGTGCTGGACACAAAGCCCTCCGACCTGCGGTTTCTGTTCGAGGTCAACTTCTTCGCGCTGGCAAGCCTGTGCCGACAGGCGCTGGCGGTCATGGCTCCGCGCGGGCAGGGACGCATCATCAACGTCTCCTCGGCGGCGGGGCGGCTGGGCGGGACGACCATCGGCGCGTATGCCGCGACCAAAGGGGCCGTTCATGCCTACACGCACGCGCTGCGCATGGAGGCCCGCGCCTACGGCGTTCATGTCAGCGAGGTGCTGCCCATCTCCGTCAGGACGCGCTTTTTCCAGAACGTGAAGGGCGAGAAGTACCGGCCAAGCGGGATCGTCCTGACCTCCGAGCAGGTGGCGGACAGCATCGTGCGGTGCGCCGCAGCCCGGCATCCGAAGGCGGAAGTGCTGCCTTATCGCCCGATTCGCGCCGTGTTCGTTCTGGATGCGCTGTTCCCCGGCCTGCTCGACCGCTTCGCCGCAAAGGAGTTTGCGGAGGCTGTTCGCAGGCCCCCCACCCCCGACCCCTCCCCCCAAGAACAGGGGGAGGGGAGAGAATAGCGCCCTCGTGGATGTCTCTCCCCCTTCTCCCTTCAAGGGAGAAGGGCCGGGGAGGAGGGTGAAGGAGACCGACCCGCATGGCCGATACGCGAGAGAGCCAAAAGACCGCCGTCACTGTGCAGGCTGTCGTTCAGACCGAAAGCGCCGAAGCCGAGAACGCCGGACTGCGCTGGTATCAGGGCGTGCCGCGCTACGCCTGGATCGTCCTGATCGTGGCGGCGCTCGGCTGGCTGTTCGACACGATGGATCAGAACATCTTTACCCTCGTGCGGCAGTCGGCGGTCACGGCGCTGATTCCTGCGGGCGCGGACGCCACAAAAGCGGGCGCGCTGATGACGACCCTCTTCCTGCTCGGATGGGCGTCGGGCGGTTTCCTCTTCGGCATCCTGGGCGACCGGTTGGGCCGCACCCGGACGATGATCCTGACCATCCTCATCTATGCCACCTTCACCGGCTTGAGCGGCGCGGCGCAGAATCTCTGGCAGTTCGGCCTGCTGCGCTTCCTGACCGCGCTGGGCGTTGGCGGGGAGTGGGCGGCGGGAGCCGCGATCGTCGCGGAGGTGTTCCCGCAGCGTTCGCGCGCGATGGCGCTGGGAATGCTTCAGGCGCTCTCCGCTATCGGCAATATGATGGCGGCGCTGGTCACGCTGGCGCTGGCGAATCCCGCCGTCGGGCCGAGCGGCTGGCGGTGGGCCTTCGCGGTGGGCGCGCTGCCCGCGCTGCTGGTGCTGTGGATACGCCGCGCCGTGCGCGAGCCGGAACGCTGGGAGCGGGCCAAAGCGGAAGCGGCGCAGTCGCCGGGCAACAAGGAACTGGGGGCCATCGGCCAGCTTTTCTCCGATCCGACGCTGCGCCGCAACACGCTGGCGGCCGTTCTCATGGCGACGGCGGGCGTTGGCGGGCTGTGGGGCGTGGGCTTCTGGACGCCGGAACTGACCAAGATCGCCCTGGCCCCACTGCACTTAGACCCGGTCAAGGTCAGCCAGTACAAAAGCCTGGTGTTCCTCGTGCAGCAGACCGGCGCTTTTTTCGGCATCTACGCCTACGCCGCTTTCAGCGAAAGCACGAACCGCCGCCGCGCGCTCTTCCTCTTCTTCCTCCTCTCGTTTCTCGCCATTCAGGGCATGTTCTGGACGGCCAACAGCTTCGTGTCGCTGATGCTCTGGGCGCCCGTTTTAGGCTTCTGCACGCTGGGGCCGTTCTCGGCCTATACCGTCTATTTCCCGGAACTCTATCCGACCCGGCTGCGCGCGACCGGCTGCGGCTTCTGCTACAACTGCGCGCGCGTGCTGGCTGCCGCCGCGCCGTTCGCGCTCGGCCAGCTTGCCCGGCACTTCGATGACCCGGCCCGCCCGGATTTCGGTTTTCGCATGGCGACCAGCCTGGTCGCCTGTATCTATATCGTCGGGTTTATCGGCCTGTCCTTCGCGCCGGAGACGAAGGGCCAGCCGTTGCCGGAATAGGGCCGGGTACTTTCAGTACCCGGCTGTGGGGCAGCTGCGCCGCCAAGCGTCCTGCCGGACGCCCCTGTTCAGAAAGTCTTCACCTTTGTATGGAGCCAGACGTGATACAACAGGATAAACGTTCGATAGGCGTTCCGTCCGCAGGACGGTTAGCCGCAGGCTTTCCAGACGGGTATTTCAATGCCCGGCACAAGTCGGAACGTTTGTCGCGGCGGGAACTGCTGGCGGGCGGCGCGGCCCTGCTTGCCGCCAACGTCGCCTGGCCTGTCTTCGCCGTCCAAAATCCAGATGCCAGGGAGAAACCGCGCATGAAACTCGGACTCGTTACCTATAACATCGCCAGAGATTGGGACTTACCGACCGTTATCCACAACTGCAAGGCCAGCGGATTTGAAGGCGTGGAACTGCGCACCACGCACGCGCACGGCGTCGAGCCGGGCCTGAACGCGGCGCAGCGCAAAGAGGTGCGGCAGCGATTCGCGGATGCCGGGCTGACCCTGTGGGGACTGGGAAGCGTCTGCGAATTTCACCAGACGGAGGCGGCGGCCGTGCGGGAGCAGATCGAGACGTGCAAGCGGTTCTGCGAACTGGCGCAGGAGGTCGGAGCGCATGGCGTCAAGGTGCGGCCCAACGGCCTGCCGGACGGGGTTCCGGTCGAGAAGACCATCGCGCAGATAGGCGACGCGCTGCGCGAGTGTGGGCAGGCAGCGCAGGCGCACGGCGTCGAAATCTGGCTGGAAGTGCATGGCGCGAAATCGCAGCATCCGCCGCACATTCATGCCATGCTCGCCCACTGCCAGCATCCCAGCGTCGGAGCCTGCTGGAACAGTAACGACACGGACTTGCAGAACGGCGCGGTCAGGCCCTACTTCGACCTGCTGCGCCCCTACCTGCGCTCCTGCCACATCAACAATCTGTGGAGCGCCTATCCCTACCGCGATCTCTTCGCGCTCCTGCAGCAGTCCGGCTACGACCGCTTCACGCTCTGCGAGGTCGGCACGCCCCTGCACGCGGAAGACGGCCTGGTTTTCATGCAGTGCTATCGCGGTCTCTGGCGCGAACTGGCCCGCCCCTGAGCGCGCAGTGTACCGATTTTTGTCTGCTTGACTTCCTCCGGCGGTCTGACTACAATAGAACCCGGTTTACAGAAGCTGGCATTGCGTCTGATACGTTGGTGATGTAGAGGAGACGGCGATGCGACCGGGGGGAAAGGGAGTTCTACACCTGGCAGCCGTGTTGGGACTGCTGGCGTGCGGTGTCAGAGGGCAGGCCCAGACTGCGATTCCGCTCACATGGGTGCGAGACAGTTCCACCTATCTCGGCAACTGGACAGGCGCGCATCTGCTGACCGATCCCGCCAGCGTGCCGCCGGACGGCGTCTGGGGATGGGGAACGCAGTTCGGCAACACGACCCGGCAGTACACGGATTTTTGCGTGGCCGGGGGCGGGATCGCGACGATCACCGGGCTGCGCCTCGATAGCCGCCCTGCGCCGAATTTCGAGGACTCCGACCCCTATCACTTTCAACTGCGCCTCTCTCTGACCGATGATGCCGAGGAGAGTTTTCGCGTCGTCGGCAGCTTCGAGGCCAGGCGCAACGCCCCTGCCATTCTCGCGGACAGCGCGCTCCATTTCCAGGATTTCACGCTGCCTCAGCCCGCGCAGGCTCGCTATCTCCGTCTCTACGTTCTCGACAACTGGGGCAACAACTACGTGCAGGCGCGGCAGTTACGGATCCTCGGCTTCGTTTCCACGCCTGCGCCGCCTGCCTGGCTGGTGTTCGCCCTGCCGGTTCCTCTCCTTCTCCGCCAACTCGCCATACGTCGCAAGACCTGAGCGTTCACCCTCACCCCGGCCCCTTTCCCTCAAAGGGAGAGGGGAGCGAGAGCGGAAGCAGGTGCGTCCCCCTGTCACCCTGAGCGCAGCGAAGGGTCTCAAGAGGTTCTTCGCTCCGCTCAGAAGGACAGAACAACGCACAGAGGAGTGTCTGACTCCCTTCTCCCTAGTGAGGAACGAACGCTGAAGGGAGAAGGGCCGGGGATGAGGGTGAAACGAGATGAGTTCAGCGTCGGAAGGTTTTCACCCGGACGACCTTGCGGAGGTTCTTTTCCACCTGCGCCGCCTTCATCGGGCCAAGCTGGTAGACGACCGTGACATTGGCCGTGACGCTGACTTCGCCGGGTTGGATCGGCGTGCTGGCTCCGCCAACACCTGCGTCCTTTGCCATCGCATACATCGGCCAGGGCGGACGGTTGATGCCGCTCTCGTTGATCTCCCAGACGCCTCTGATCTCGATATCCGCCGCTTTCGCGAGTTGGTCGGCCTTGCGGCGCGCATCCAGCACCGCTTTTGCCAGCGCCTCGTTTTCGACCTCCGTCTGGTTCTCCTTCGTGAAGTTGATCCCCTCGATGGTATTGGAACCTGCCTCGGTCGCCGCATCAATGACGCTGCTCAGCTTGGCAATTTCACGGATGGTCACGCGCACCTGATTGTAGACGCGGAAGCCCACGATGGTCGCCCGTCGTCCAGGATGATCCGCCTCGTAGACAGGCTGCACGCTATAGTTAGAGGTCTGAATATCCTTCTCGGCGATGCCGGTTCCCTTGATGGCCGCCTGTACTTTCTGCGACGCCTCCGCATTCGCGCGAACGGCGTTCTGCGAACTCTTGTCCTCCGTCACCACGCCGATGGTAAGGACTGCCGTATCCGGCTTGACCTTGATCTCGCCCTGGCCCGTCACCGTCAGGCGGCGCATAGCGTTCGGTCGTGCCGCCGCATTATCGTCAGCCTGCGCGGTGGCGAGTGTCGTGGGGAGCAGGCTCAGGGCCGTCAAACCGAGCGCCAGCAGGGGCGCGCGATAGCCGGACAACCCGAATGTATGCAATGCTTTCACTGTCTTTGCCTCCTTGAGCAAATGGATTTCTTCCTGTAACTAGAGTTCCTAACCTGGTTACGTACCCCTTCGCAGCGCGTTACAAAAATCCCTCGTAGACTTGCCGGAAATCTTCGCACGCGGTACAATGGGCGAAAGCCGGAAGGTCGGACGCGCCGTTCCCAAGTGCGCTCAGGAACCGGACGCGCCCTTTAGACGAAACCGGGGCTACGGGAGTAACAGAGAATGAACATCGAGAACTCGCGGGCGCTGTTTCAGGAGGCCGCCGCCGTCATACCGGGCGGGGTCAACTCTCCCGTGCGCGCCTTTCGCGCGGTCGGCGGCGCCCCGCTCTTCATCGAGCGCGGGCAGGGAGCCTATCTCTATGACGCCGACGGCAATCGCTATCTGGACTGTATCGGCTCCTGGGGGCCGCTGATCTTCGGCCACGCCCATCCGCGCATCATCGGGGCGATTGCGGCACAGTTGGAGAAGGGAACGACGTTCGGCGCGCCGACCGCGCTGGAGGTGCGGCTGGCGCAGGCCATTGTCGCCGCCGTGCCTTCCATCGAAAAGGTGCGGCTGGTCTCCTCCGGCACAGAAGCGACCATGAGCGCGATCCGGGTGGCGCGCGGCTACACGGGACGCTACAAGATCGTCAAGTTCGAGGGCAACTATCACGGCCACGCCGATTTTCTGCTGGCGAAGGCCGGTTCCGGCGTGGCGACGCTCGGCCTGCCGGACTGCGCGGGCGTGCCTGCCACCGTGACCGCCGACACGATCACCCTGCCCTATAACGATAGTGCCGCGCTGCAAGCGGTGTTCGCCTCCGACGGGAACGGGATCGCCTGCGTCATCGTCGAACCGGTAGTCGGGAACATGGGCTGCGTGCCGCCCGCCCCCGGCTTCCTGGAGACCCTGCGGGAACTGACCGCGCAGCACGAGGCCGTACTGCTCTTCGATGAGGTGATGACCGGCTTCCGGCTGGCCTACGGCGGCGCGCAGGAGCGGTTCGGCATCGCGGCGGACATGACCACGCTCGGCAAGATCGTGGGCGGCGGTCTGCCGCTCGGAGCCTACGGCGGCAAAGCCGAGATCATGGACGCGGTCGCGCCGGTCGGCCCGGTCTATCAAGCGGGAACGCTCTCCGGCAATCCCATTGCTGTGACGGCGGGGCTGGAGACGCTGGCGCTGCTGCGCGAGAGCGCGGGCGCGGTCTATGCCCAGTTGGAGGGCCAGGGCGCGGCGCTGGCGGAAGGGCTGCGCGCGGCGGCGCGCAACGCGGGCGTGCCAGTCGTCGTCAACCAGGTTGGCTCGATGCTCACGGTGTTCTTCACGGATGCGCCTGCGGTGTCGGACTACGCCTCGGCGAAGACCTCGGATACGGCGAAGTTCGGAGCCTGGTTCCGCGCGCTGCTGGAGCGCGGCGTCTACTGGCCGCCCTCGCAGTTCGAGGCGGCGTTCCTCTCCGCGGCCATGACCGAGGAGGATAGGGCCTTGCTGCTGCAAGCGGCGCGCGAAGCGTTCCAGGTGGTGAAGGCTGGATAGGAGTTTGCTATGTCTGGGAAGCGACGCTATGGGCGGCCTGGAGGCGGAAGCCTGCTGGCGATGATGTGTGTCAACGGCATCGTGGCGCTGATCGTGCTGAAGCTCGTCTTTGTCGTGTTCGGAGCCGGAACGATTCTGGCAACGGGGCTGGCGGCGCACGCGCAGGCCAGCCTTATCGAGCGAGGGCGGATGCTCTGGCCGATGCTGCCCGGCGCGGCGTTCGGATTCTCCTGTCTGTGGTTCTGGCTGGCGCTGATCGGAAGATCGCGCGGCGTGCCGTGGGGCGCGGCGCTGCTCTATGGCGTCGCTATCGCCTTCGCTAACGTGCCGTTCAGCGGGTTCCTGGTCGGCCTGCTGCACGGCAACCCGCTGTTAGGGCTGCTGCTGGCGCTGGTCAGCCTGCTTCTGCTGCCTTCTCTGGCGGTCTCGATGATCGCGTTCGGCCTGGCGATGGGCGCGTTCAACGGCCTGATGGCACAGCGCTGGATCGCGCGTCATCGCCCGGATTGAGGCCGCGCCCGGTTCGCGCCATGGGAAAGCGTTTAGCAGGACGCCTCTCCGCGACGATAGAGTGACGATGCAGACTGTCGTTGCGGAGGAGTGAGAAGATGGCGAAACGGGATAAGATCGGGCCGGCGGACATTCCGCGCCTGCTGGCGGCGCTGGACTGCGGCGATATGGAGAGCCGTCAGGCGGCGCTGCGTGTCCTGTGTCCCTGCCGCAACCGCACCCAGGATCGTGAAGTCTGGAGGGCGATCTGCCACGCCGTAGACGACTTCAGGGCGACGGAGGCGGTGCGGGATCAGGCGTTCCATGCGCTGCAAACGCTGGTCGCGTATGCGGACAAAGACGCGGGATATAAGGAACTGCTGGACTGGCTGTTGGCGCAGGGTCTCGTGTGGCTGCCGCTGGAGAAGCCCAATCCCCCGGAGAATCGAAACGGAACCAGGCGGAAAGAGCGGGAACGAGTGACTCCGAAGGATATGCCGCGCCTGATGGAGGTTTTGGCCTGCGGCGATTGGGAGGCGCAGAAGCACACCCTGAAGCTGCTCTGTCCCTGCCGCAATCCCCAGTACGACCGGCACGTCTGGCGGGCCATCTTCCAGACCTACGAAGCCGCCGATCCGACGGGAGTGCGAGATCAGGCGTTTCATGCGATTGAGACGTTGCTGACACGCGCACGAACCGATCCGCGTTCGCAGGAGTTGCTGAAGTGGCTTGCAGAGCAGGAGGTCTGTTCCTCCCTTGCTCTGGAGGATGCCGTTCCGGTCTGGCAGCCGCGCCTGTCGCCAGGACTGTATATCCCGCGCTATGAACGCAGCCCACGCTCGAAAGCCAACCGCCGCCGGTGAGCGGCCCCCAGTTTAGAACGCCACCCTGACTTCGAGCCGGAATCTCCTGTACCCTCCCGACGGTCAGAACAGGGGAGGAGAACCAAGCACGCGGGGGAGAGCCTCGGCTCTCCCCCGAAAATGGAGCTGAGCGGATTCGAACCGCTGACCTCCTCGATGCGAACGAGGCGCTCTCCCAGCTGAGCCACAGCCCCACGAAACCCTCAAAACTCCGCGCAAAGGCGCGCTGTTGCACCCCACGCGCCACCAAATTATACTGGTTTCCCGGCCCGGTGTCAAGCGATTTTTCCGCGCGCGCCTGCCCGGAGGACGCGCCGACCGACAATCCGCTCCCCCACAGGACGTTTGTGCTACAATGATAGAAAGAGGCAGACCGAAGCCCGCGCTGGCGATATCGCGCGCTGGCGCGCTGCGGTTTTCCGATCGGAATGAAGCAAGAGAGGGGATACCCGGATGAGTACAGGCGAACCCTGGCCGCGCTGCCCGGAGGCAGCCGCCTTTTTCGACCGCCAACTGCGCGCTTTTCTCGCCGCGAACCCGCCTCTGGAGGCGCTGGCGCAGCGTTTCCTCGATGTGGCGGGTGT
>Ga0070741_10011909_pt1 | contig 15891 bp, 17 predicted proteins | sample Coa_R1_4_FD_66440 | JGI IMG/M metagenome (GOLD analysis project Ga0070741, IMG submission 66440) | Surface soil microbial communities from Centralia Pennsylvania, which are recovering from an underground coalmine fire - Coalmine... | ecosystem: Environmental > Terrestrial > Soil > Unclassified ...
GGAGCGGATCGTGGCGTGGGTGCCGTCTGGCAGCGGGGTGTAGGCGGAGTCGGTGATCTCCATCTTGACCAGGGCCTGGCCGTTGTCGGAGAGGGAGATCTGCTTGATCGAGCCGACCGGCGCTCCGGCCACGTCGACGTCGTTTCCCTGCACCAGCTGACTCGCGTTCTCAAACGAAGCGGTCACCGTGTAGCCGCTCGCGGTGCCGAAGAGCAGGAGGTAGAGGACGATCAGGGCCGCCAGGCCGAGCGTCGAGATCGCGGCGAGGCGGCGCACCCGCCGCCACCTCTCCTCCGACCGCTCCAGGCGGCTTACGCCGTCTGCGTACCTAACCATCCGGTTGAGAAGGAGTTCGCCGCAAGGTTCGCGCCTCGGTGCCCAGAGACGATCGTCCCACCGAGCCCGAGGCTCCGCGCCGGCTTCCACCGCTTACGTGATGGATCTCACACGCCCCCGGGACCGGTTGCTGCTCGGAGCGAGCCCTACCCAAGCTCGTCCGGAAGGACGATCCTCCGTTCGCCGCCTTCCTCGACGACGCGCGGCTCCACCGGCCTGACGTCGCGGCGGCGGGCGGCCTCCAGCGCTTCGGCCGCATTCTCGAACCCGAGCAGCGACTCGAGGTGCTTGATGGTCGGGAAGACGAGAGGCAGGTCACCCGCGCGATGGCTCTCGAGCGCCGCCTTCGGCCCGAACCAGCCGGCATCCACCGTCTCCGAGCCATCCGGCTTCGGCGGGGAGTGAGGGGGTGCCAGCGCCAGGTAGAACCGGGTGTCGAAACGGATCGGCACGACCCGCGGCGTGATCCAGCGCGAATAGGGCACCAGCTTCGCGGCCTCCAGCGCTATCCCCGCCTCCTCCTCGAGCTCCCGGACTGCCGCCGCGCGGTGCGCCTCCTCGCCGTCGCCGTCGGCCGAGTCCACTGCGCCGCCGGGAAAGACCCAGACGCCCGGCATGAAACGGGCCTCCGGATTGCGGCGAACCAGGAGGACCTCGAGGCCCCGCTCGGAGTGGCTGCCGCCGCGGCGCAGCAGGATCACCGTCGCCGCCGGTCGCGGCGCGGCCGGCGGCCCGCCCTCATCGCGCAGCCGGCCGCCGCCCGCCTCGGGCAGCTCGCTCACCGCTCGCCCCTTGGACCGACCTTCACCTCCCGCCAGGCTAGTCGTTACCCTGCCGCCGGATGGCCACCGAGACGACCACAAAGCAGCTCTACATCTGCACGTCCTGCGGGTTCATCTATGACCCCGACGAGGGCGATCCCGACGGGGGCGTCCCGCCGGGAACCGCCTTCGAGGACATCCCCGACGACTGGTTCTGCCCCGTCTGCGGAGCCCGGAAGTCGGACTTCGAGCCTTACGAGGATTAGCTAAGGCGGGCCGGGCCACCCGCCCGACCGGCGCTACCGGTTCAGCGGCGCTTCCCGTCGCCGCCGCTGCAGTTCTCGCGCCCCCAGCCAGCCGAGCGTGAGGAGGATCACGAGCGGGATCAGCACCGCGAGGGCGATCAGGAGGGCTCCACCGATCGCGACCAGCACCTTGCCGGCGTCGTCCGCGGCATCGCCCATCGACCAGCCGCCATCGCCCGCGGCGCTGATCTCGACGCTCACGGGCGCGTAGGCGACGCGCTGCTTGACGCCCCGCAGCGCCGCTCGCGAGGCGGCCAGCTGGGCGCGGGCTGCGACCAGCTGCTGCCTGAGCGACGCCACCCGCGCCGGATTGGATGCCTTGCGCAGCTGGTCGAGCAGCGATGCGACCGTGGCCCGGGCATCGCGGTAGCGCTTGCCCGCGTCGGTGTAGGCGCCGGTCACGTTGCTGCTCCCCTCGTCGCGCGAGGTGACGCGGCCGAGAGCGGACAGGTCGGTGAGCGCGTCGCGGAGATGCAGCGCCGGGATCCGCAGCGAGAAGGAGGCGTGACTATCGGATCCGCCGGTCGCGTGAACGCTCGAGGAGTCGACGAAGCCGCCGTAGCGATTCGCCACCCGCACGACGCCATCGGCGGCGTCCTGGAGCTTGCCGGGGTCGGTTGAGAGCCCCAGCGAGGCAGACAGCTCCTGGACCTGGGTTTGCCCGTCGTACGGGCGACCGGGGATGGGAGGGGCGATCGGGGGCAGGCTCTCGACGGTGTCCCGGGGGACTCCCGCCCGGGTCGCTGACTGCGCCGCCGGTGCGCCGCCGGAGCCGGCCGACGGAGCGACCACGCTGGTTGTCCCGGTCGATCGATCGCCCTCGCCACCCGTGCTCGAGATCACGACCGCCACGATCCCGATCGCGGCGGCGGCCGCAAGACCCGGGAGGAGCCGGCGCCGGAGGGCCGAACGTGATGCCTCGCTTCGGGTGTGGTCCGCGAACCCTGCGGCGGCCCGCTGGTCGAGCCGGGCGGCGAACGCGCCGGACGGCGCCGGCCGCAGGGCCCGAAGCCCGGTGCCGATCTGCTCGTCAGTCGGCCTCATCGATGGACCTCCTCAGCTTCTCGATCACCCGGTGAAGCCGGGTGCCGGCGTTGGTCTCGGTGGTGTGGAGCACGGCCGCGATCTCCCGGTTGGAGAGGCCCGCGTAGTAGCGGAGCGCGACCAGCTCGCGCTCGCGGCCGGTCAGCTTCTCGACCGCCTGTGCCAGTGCGGCGCGATCGACGGCGGCATCGGCGGGATCCGGACCGGGCTCGATCGGATCATGCGGTTGGGAAGTGAGCCGCGACCGGCGCCGCAGCTCGTCGAGCGCCGCGTTGCGGGCGATGCCGAACAGCCAGGTGCGCGGTGTGCCCCGCCGCCTGTTGAGCTGGCGCCGCTTTCGCCACGCCCGCTCGAACGCCTGGGAGGTGACCTCCTCCGCCGCGGACCGGTCGCGCAACAGGCCGGCCACGTAGGCATAGACGTCGTCACGGCTCTCCCGATAGAGGGATTCGAAGGCGAGACGCGCTTCGTCGAGCTTGCCGGGTGCTGTGGCGACGGCGACCGTGCTCACACCCGTACTACGGCGCGAACGCGTTTTGATCACGGTCATACCACGGATATCGGCTCGGCCAAGGCCGTGCCGTGGATGCGGTGTCTCAGGCGGCTTCGAGCAGCGCGGCGTCCAGTCGGCCCTTTGCGCCCGCGTCCAGCTCGCTGACGGGCGTGGCCGCCCGGATCGACTTGGCAACCACCTGCAGCAGATGCCGGAGCTGCTGCTTCGAGATCGCCAGCGGCGGCATCAGCACGATCACGTCGCCGAGCGGGCGGACGATCACGCCGCGGCGGCGTGCCTCCAGCACGACGCGGTGGCCGACCCGAAGCTCGGGGTCGTGCTCCCCGAGGTCGATGCCGACCATCAGCCCGCGCTGTCGGACCTCCTTGACCTCCGGCATCCGCTCGACGGACCGGAGCCAGTCCGAAAGCAGCCTGATCTTCGGCTGCAACCGCACCAGCGTCCGCTCGCGATCGAACGCGTCGAGCGAGGCGAGCGCAGCGGCGCAGGCGAGCGGGTTGCCCGTATAGGTGTGGCCGTGGAAGAAGGTCTTCGACTCGGAAGGAGCGCCGAGAAAGGCGTCGTAGATCCGCTCGGTCGCCAGGGTTGCGGCCAGGGGCAGGTACCCGCCTGTCAACCCCTTCGCGAGGCAGAGCAGATCCGGCGCGACACCCTCCTGCTCGCACGCGAACATGGTCCCGGTGCGGCCGAAGCCGGTGGCGACCTCGTCGCAGATCAGCAGGATGCCGTGCCGATCGCAGAGCCGCCGCACCGCTCGCAGGTAGCCGGGCGGATGGGTGATCATCCCGGCCGCGCCCTGGACGAGCGGCTCGACCACTACGGCCGCGACCTCCTCCTCGTGCATCGCGAGCAGCCGGGCGAGGTCATCGGCGTCGCCGGCACGGGCGCGATGGGCCTCGAAGAGGAGCGGGGCGAAGGTCGAGTGGAACAGCGGCATCCCACCGACCGAGACCGACCCGATCGTGTCGCCGTGGTAGGCCCCCTCGAGGCAGATGAACGAGGTCTTCCGAACGTGCTGGCCGCCGCGATGCCGCCAGTACTGGAAGGCCATCTTCAGCGCCACCTCGACCGCGGTCGACCCGGAGTCGGAATAGAAGACCCGGCTGAGGCCGGGTGGGGCGATGCCGATCAGGCGGGCCGCGAGCTCCGCTGCGCCCGGGTGCGAGAGCCCGAGCATCGTCGAGTGGGCGACCCTGTCGAGCTGGTCGTGGACCGCCTTGTCGATCGCCGGGTGCCGGTGGCCGTGCACGTTGCACCACAGCGATGAGACGCCGTCGAGGTAGCGGCGTCCCTGCGAGTCGATCAGCTCACATCCCTCGGCCGCCTCGATCATCAGAGGCTCCTCGTCAACCCAATCGCGCTGCTGCGTGAAGGGGTGCCAGAGGTGGTCGTGATCGAGCCGGGCAGCGTGCTGCATTCGCTGAGCCCAACATATGAGGGGAACCGGATGGACTCGACGGCCGGGACCGTGACCCACGTCACAGACGCTTGCGCTCTGACAAAGGTTGCAGAAGTGTAAACTTTGCTTTCATGGAAGCAGCGACGCGAGAGAGCAACCGGGCCCGGGCCGGCGACGAGCTCGCCCTCAAGCTCGGGGCGGTGATCCTCCGCTGCATGGGACCGCGGGGCGGTGAGGTCCTGCGGGTGATCGACGAGAGCGGCCTCACCTTCGCCCAGATGAAGGTGCTGGTCGAGCTCCAAGCCCCGGATCCGTCATTGCACATCGTCACCGCGCTCGCCGAGGAGCTGGGCATCTCGATCGCCTCCGCCAGCCGCGCCGCCGAAGGCCTGGTCCGCAAGAAGCTCGTCACCCGCGTCGAGGATCAGGACGACCGCCGCATCAAGCGGCTCGCCCTGACTGCGAAGGGCCAGCGCCTGGCCGACCGGATCATCTCCGCCCGCCTCGCGAGTCTCGAGGAGTTCACGGGATCGCTGGAGGCGGAGGAGCGAGGAAAGCTTGAGGCGGCCCTCGACGCGCTCCTGGAGCGCCCCGAGGTCGCCGAGATCTACGCCAGCTACGAGAGGAAGGTCGGCCGATGACCCGCTACCGGCACCTGATCACGGACTACAACCGCAAGTGGTGGACGCTCGGCGCGATGTGCTTCGCGCTCTTCATGGTGATGCTCGACAACACGGTCGTGAACGTGGCGCTGCCCTCGATCCAGCGCGATCTTCACGCCCAGATCTCCGAGCTCGAGTGGGTCGTCAACGGCTACACGCTCACCTTCGCGGTGCTGATCGCGACCGGCGGCCGGCTCGGGGACATCTTCGGCCGCCGGCTGATGTTCCTGGCCGGGGTGGTCATCTTCGCGATCACGTCCGCGACCGCCGGGCTCGCGCGGGATCCCGAGATGCTGATCGCGAGTCGCGCGATTCAAGGGATTGGCGCCGCGCTGATGATGCCCGCGACCCTCTCGATCATCACCCACGCCTTCCCCGCCGCCGAGCGCGGCAAGGCGATCGGGACGTGGGCCGGCGTCTCGGCGCTGGCGCTGTCGATCGGCCCCGTGGTCGGCGGCTTCCTCACGGAGTACGTGAGCTGGCGCGCGATCTTCTTCATCAACCTCCCCGTGGCGGTCGGCGCGGTCGTTGCGACGATCTTCGCCGTCAGCGAGTCCCGGGACGAGACGGTCGACCGCCGCGTGGACTATCCGGGCGTCTTCGCCCTGACGGCGAGCCTGACGGCGATCGTCCTCGCCCTGATCGAGGGGAACAGCTGGGGCTGGAACTCGACCCCCATCCTCTCGCTGCTGATCGGCGGTGCGCTCGGGCTGGCGGCCTTCGTCGCGATCGAGCTTCGCTCATCGGCTCCGATGGTCGAGTTCTCCCTCTTCCGTACGCGCCAGTTCATCGGCTCGAATCTGGTGGCGTTCATCGTCACCTTCGCGATGATGGGCACCTTCTTCTTCATGGCGATCTACATGCAGGACATTCTCGGCTACGGCGCGCTCCAGGCGGGGATCAGGTTCCTGCCGACGACGATGGTGATCGCCGTGGTCGCGCCGGTCGCCGGGCGGCTGGCCGACAGGCTGGGCCCGGCGGTCCCGATGAGCGCCGGCCTGGCGATCCTGGCCACCTCGACGTTCATGTTCTCGGGGATCGACACGGGAACTACCTACGCCGGCCTGATCGTCCCGTTCATCCTCATGGGCCTGGGCATGGCGCTGATCATGTCGCCGATGTCTACGGCGGCGATGAACGCGGTCAGCGTGCAGAAGTCCGGGATCGCCTCGGGCGTGCTGCAGATGTCGCGAATGATCGGTGCCTCCGTCGGCGTGGCCGCGACCGGCGCGATCTTCCAGTCGCAGCTGGGCTCCGGCTTCAACCCCGCGCAGCTTGCGACGGCTCCCGATCAGGCGAGGGCCACGTTCGTGGACGCGCTGGGCAGCGCGATGCTGCTGGCGGCGATCGTCGTGGTTGCCGGGCTGGTGGTCGCCCTGACGCTCGTCCGCGGCGCTCGCGCGAAGCGGGTCGACACCCGGGCGGCGGCCGAGGAGGCCGCCACGGCCGTCCCCGAGGCCGCCGCGGCCGATCAGGCGATCGCCGCCTAGCGTCAGGCCGCCTCGAGCCGGCGCTCGTCGCCGGGGGGTGCGAGGGCCGGCCAGCTCCTCGGGAGGCGCAGGTCGAGCCCCGGCAGGACCTCGACCTCGACCTCCCCGAGGCCGGCGATCGTCTCGCGGTTCGACCGCTCCATCGAGCCGGGGCGAACGGGCCAGGGCGTGAGGACGACGACGGCGACGTCGAGGCCGGCTCGCCGGACGGCCTCGATGGTCATCAGGGTGTGATTGATAGTGCCCAGCCCGGGAGAGGCGGCGATCACGACCGGCATCCCGAGGTCGCAAGCGAGGTCCCGGACCAGGTAGTCCACCGTCAGCGGCACGAGGAACCCACCCACCCCCTCGCAGACCAGGACGTCGGCCTCCGCTTCCGCGGCGAGAGCGGCGGCTCGAAGGCGGTCCGGATCGATCCGCTCGCCGGCCATGCCCGCCGCCAGATGAGGCGAGACCGGGGGCCCGAAGCGATAGGGCGCGACTTCGTCATCAGCCTGGTTCGAGCCCGCGGCCAGGCGGAGCAGCGCGTGGTCCGGGAGCCTCGGCGCGCTCTTCCAGACCTCCGGGTTGGGCGGAAGGTCGTCGAGTCCGCTGACGGCCGGCTTGAAGACCGCGACGTCCCGGCCGGCGCGTCGCGCGGTGTTCGCGATCGCCGCGGCGACGACGGTCTTGCCGACCCCAGTGCCGGTCCCGGTGACGAAGACGCTGCGCATCACGCGGCCCGGGAAAGGGACTCGTCCCAGCGGGCGATGCCGAGCTCGCGCGCCGCCCTGCCGATCTCGCCGCCGGCTCGCCGGAGGTCCTCGGTGTCGTGCGTCGCCATCGTCGTCAGCCGCAGCCGGCAGGTGCCCGGCGGGACGGTCGGCGGGCGAATCCCCTGCGCGAAGATGCCGCGCTCGAGGAGGCGCTCGGTGAGCGCCATCGTCGCTTCCGCTTCGCCGATCAGGACGGGGACGATCTGGGTCTCCGCTCCGACGGGCTTGAGTCCCTCGGCCCGCAGCGCCCCCCTCAGCGTCGCCGCGTTCGTACGGAGCCGCTCGACCCGGTCTGGATTCTCGGCGAGCAGCGCCAGCGCCTCCGACGCCGCGGCGGCCGCGGGGGGCGGGGGAGCCGTCGAGAAGATGAACGGGCGCGCCGAGTTGACCAGGAAGTCCACCAGCTGCCGCGAGCCGCAGACATAGGCGCCGTAGCCGCCGAGGGCCTTGCCGAGCGTCCCGACGATCACATCGACCTCGGCGGAAAGGCCCGCGGCCGCAACCGAGCCCCGGCCGCCGGGCCCGACGCAGCCCGTCGCGTGCGCCTCGTCGACGAGCAGGCGGCAGTGGTATCGCCGTGCCAGGTCCACCAGCTCGCCCAGCGGAGCGAGGTCGCCGTCCATCGAGAAGACGCCGTCCGTGACGATCAGGGAGGCGCGCCCGCCTGCCTTGCGGAGCCCCCACTCGAGGTGGTCGACGTCCAGGTGCCTGTAGACGAAGGTCTCGGCAGAGGAGAGGCGGCATCCGTCGATGATGCTGGCGTGGTTGAGCTCGTCGGAGAAGACGACCTCCCCGCGGCGCGCGAGCGCGGCGATCGAGCCGGTGTTGGCCAGATAGCCGGACCCGAAGAGCAGAGCGGCCTCGGTCCGCTTGAACTGGGCCAGGCTCGCCTCCAGCTCCGCGTGGATCGACATGGAGCCGGAGATCAGCCGGGAGGCGCCAGCGCTGGTGCCCAACTGGAGGGCCGCATTCGCCGCGGCGCGGCGGAGCCGCGGATGGCCCGCCAGGCCGAGGTAGTTGTTCGAGCAGAGCAGCAGGACGGGCCGGCCGTCCAGCAGCACCTCCGGTCCCTGGGCCCCCTCGATCAGCCGCAGACGGCGGCGGAGCCCTTGGGATTCGAGCTCGCCGAGGCGCTGTTCCAGGTCGATCAATCTCCCCAGCCGGCGGGCTCCGGGTAGGCCGGAACCTTGCCCTTCTTCTTGATCACCCGCAGCTGAGTCGACGGGTCCCACATGTTCGCCTCGGCCTGGCTGTCGATCAGGTCGTCCACGGGGGTCCTCGGCGTCTCGCCTTCGAGCCAGCCGGAGCGATTGTCGGGCCGGGGGTTCGAGCCGTTGTCGGGCTGGCGTGCGACGTTCAGGCCGAGCTCCTCGAACATCGCCCGGTCCTCCGCCGGCTCGACGCCAAGCGTCGTCAGGAAGTTGCCCATCATCACCCCGTTCAGCCCGGCCTTCACGGCGAGCGGCTGGAGCTCCTGCAGGTTCTCGACACGGCCGCCGCAGAGCCGGAAGAGCGCGTCGGGAAGGATCAGGCGGAAGATCGCGACCCACTTGACGACCTCCCAGGGGTCCATCAGCTCGCGGTCGCCGAACTTGGTTCCCGTCCGGGGATTGAGCAGGTTGATCGGCACGGAGTCGGGGTTGATCTCGGCCAGCTCGAACGCCATCTCGACCCGCTGGCGCGCGCTCTCGCCGAGGTTCAGGATTCCGCCCACGCAGGTCTCGAGGCCGGCCTCCTTGACCGCGTCGATCGTCCGCAGCCGGCCCTCGTACCGGACGGTCGTGGAGACCTCCGGGTAGTAGGAGCGTGCCGACTCGACGTTGTGGTGCACGCGCTGGATCCCGGCCTCCTTGAGCTGCCGGGCGCGCTCGACCGACATGTGACCGATCGAGGCGCAGCGCTTCAGGTTGGTGTGCTCGGAGACCAGCCGCGCCCCCTCGAGCACCTTCGCGAAGTCCCGCTTCGAGAGGCCCTGCCCCTGGGTCACCATGCAGAAGCGGTGCGCGCCCGCCGCCTCGGCCGCCCTGGCGTGCTCGAGGATCTGCTCCGGCTCCATCATCGCGTGCATGGGCGTGTCCGCCGCGGCGTAGCGGGACTGGGCGCAGAAGCCACAGTCCTCGGCGCAGCCTCCCGACTTGGCGTTGACCAGCGAGCACATGTCGGTCGAGTCGCCGAAGCGGTCCCGGCGGACCTCCCAGGCCCGCTCGACCAGAGCACCGATGTCCTCGTGGTCCGTCAGGGCGCCCAACTCGAGCGCCTCTTCGAAGCTGATCAGGGACGGCATGGCCGCAATTTATGAGGGCGTCCGGACGACCCGGCATCGCTCTCGGAGCGCGGCCACGAGCGGCCGCTAGTCCCAGCTGAAGTCCTCGACGATCTCCGCGTCGCCGGCAGCCCGCGCGCCGAAGGCGAGCAGCTCGAGTCCCTCGTCGCCCGCCTCGAAGGCGCGCGTCACCGAGGGGCCCACCCGGATCGCGTCGAGCGGCCCGACCTCCTCGATCCGGTCGTCGAGCTTCACCCGGCCCGAGCCCGAGATCACGACGTAGATCTCCTCCGCCTCGCTGTGGCGATGAGCGAACGCGTGGCGCTTCCCGGGCTTGACCCTCTGCAGCGACAGCCCGACCTGCGCGGCGTTCAGGTCGCCGTGCGCGAACCGTGCCTCCTGCACCTCCCCGAAGCCCTGGGAGGCGGCCATGTCCTCGACGTCCCGGAGGTTCTTGATCGTGTAGTCCACGGCGCGCGAGCCTATAGGTTTGCCCCGTGCTCGGAGCGATGGTCGCCGCGCTCGCCCTCGCGGTTGCCGCGCAGCCGACGGACGATCAGCTGGCGGGCGCGCGCGTGGTCACGGGGTTCGGCGGTCACCACCCGCCCGCGGCGCTGCGGCGCATGATCGAGGCCGGCGAGGTCTCCGGAGTGATCCTCTTCGACCGGAACGCCGGCAGCCGGCGCGCGGTCCGCCGGCTGACCTCCGAGCTCCAGGCCATCCCCCGGCCCGCCGCCACCGACCGGCCGCTGCTGATCACCGTCGATCAGGAGGGCGGCCTCGTGCGGCGGCTTCCCGGCCCCCCGAAGCCCTCCGCCAACGCGATCGGCGCGCGCGGGGCGAGTATCGCCGAGCACCTGGGCCGCGCCACCGCGGCCAGCCTGTGCACGATGGGCGTGAACGTGGATCTCGCGCCGGTGCTCGACGTGGGCAGGCCCGGAAGCGCGATCGCGGATCAGCGACGGGCCTTCGGCCGCACGGCGAGCGCGGTCGCGGCCCGAGGAGTCGGCTTTGCGCGGGGCCTGGCGGCCGGCGGGGTGATCGCGACGGCAAAGCACTTCCCGGGCCTGGGCGACGCGAGGCTCGACACCGACAACGCGGTGCAGCGGATCCGCCTCTCGGCCGCCAGGTTGCGCCGCGTGGACGAGGCTCCCTTCGGCGCGTTCGCAGCGGCCGGCGGCGGGATGGTGATGCTGAGCACGGCGATCTATCCAGCGCTTTCCCGCAAGCCGGCTGCCTTCTCAGCGGCGATCGCGACCGGCGAGCTGCGCGATCGGATCGGCTTCCAGGGCGTCTCGATCACCGACGCGCTCGGCACCGTCTCGGCGCGGGCCGTCGGGGGGCCTTCCCGGACGGCGCTCGCGGCGGCACGGGCGGGCGCCGACCTGGTCCTCTACACCGACCTGCGCAGCGCGTCCCGCGCCGAGCAGGCGCTGGCGCGCGCGCTCGGCGACGGCTCGCTGGATCGAGCCCGGTTCCAGCAGTCGGTCGATCGCGTCCTGAGCTTGCGCTCGACTGCTTCGCCTTAGGGGCCGCGGCCGCAGGCGGCCGCTAGGCAGCCTCGCGCATGGCCTCGACCTCGCGCGCCCGCGCGAGCCGGCTGAGGCCTCGCTCCTCGAGCTCCTTCACCTGGCTCGGCTTCAGCTCGAGCCGGCGCGAGGCCTCGCGAAGCGGGGTGGGCTCGTCGCCGTTGATCCCGTAGCGGAGCTGAATCACCTTGCGCTCGTCCTCCGGGAGATCGTCCACGGCCCGCCGCAGCTGCTGGTCGCGGAGGCTGACGGCCACCTCCTCGGAGGGGCCGCTCCGCTCGTCCGGGATGAACTCGCCCAGGGAGGAGGCCTCCTCCTCGCCGACCGGGCGATCGAGGCTCGTGACGACCCGCGACAGATCGCGGATCTCCTCTACCTGCGCCGGCTCGAGCTCGGCGGCCTCCGCGACCTCCTCGGTCGACGGGTCGCGCCCGAGCTTCGTGGCGAGCTCGCGCTCGATCCTCATCACCTTGCGCTCCCGCTGGGCTACCTGGTTCGGGACGCGGATCGTGCGCTCCTTCGATTCGAGCGCCCGCTGGATCGCCTGGCGGATCCAGAAGGTCGCGTAGGTCGAGAACTTGTAGCCCTTGCGCCAATCGAACTTCTCGGCGGCGCGGATCAGGCCGAGGATGCCCTCCTGGATCAGGTCGAGGAGGTTGAGGTCCTGGCGCAGGTACCTCCGCGCGTTGGACACGACGAGCCGGAGGTTGGAGTTGATCAGGCGCTCCTTGGCCTCGAGGTCGCCTCGCTCGACTCGCTGAGCGAGCTCGATCTCCTCCTCCTTGCTGAGCAGCGGATAGCGCCGCATCTCGTTGAAGAAGAGCTGCAGGGCGTCGGTGGTCTGCTCGGCGAGCTCGCCGTTGCGGTAGCTCGCCGGCTCGGCCGCCTGGCGGCCGCAGTCATCCTCGATCGAGAGCCCCGCGGCCTCGATCCGCTCGTGTACGAGCTGCTCCTCTTCGTCGGAGAGGCTCATCTCCTGGACCAACGAATCAACCTCCGAGAGATCGACGCAATCCGCGGGCCGGCCGGCCTCGATCAGCGCGGCCACCCGCTCCTCGACTCCTGGGTCGAGCTCGACTGCGGTCGGGTTCATTTCCTCAGCCACGGTTGCCCTCTGCACATGGTCCCAAACCGGCGAAATCCGGAGTCAGCGGCCCTTCCACACCGGCTTGCGCTTCTCGGCGAAGGCCTTGATTCCCTCGCGGAAGTCGTCGGAGGAGAAGCAGGAGCGTCGGAGCTCGATGAGCTCGCGCTCCTGCTCCGGCGTGAGCCGGTCGAACGCGTTGAGGGTATCGATCGCGTGCTTGTTTCCCCTCATCGAGAGGGGTGCGTTGGCGGCCACCTCGGCGGCCCACTCGACTGCGGTGCCATCCAGCCGGTCGTCATCGACGACCTCGTGGACGAGGCCGATTCGCTCCGCGCGCTCGGCGTCGAGATTGCGGCCGGTCAGGAAGAGCTCCTTCGTGCGAGGAACGCCGATCGCGTCGATGAAGCGCTGCAGCCCCGTGTGCCCGTAGATCAGCCCGAGCTTCGCCGGCGGCATGCCGAGCTTGGCGCTCCGGGCGCAGACCCTGAGGTCGCAGGTCAGCGTCAGCTCGAGCCCCCCGCCGAGCGCATGGCCGTTGATTGCCGCGATCACGGGCCAGGGGTGCGCGGCAATCGCCTCGAGCGCCGCGTGGAAGGGGTGGGCTACGAGGGCCTCGGCGTCGCGCTCGAAGCTCTCCGAGGGGATCGCGGCGATGTCGTAGCCCGCCGAGAACGCCTTGCCGGCGCCGGTGATCAGGACGCAGCGGAGCTCGATGCCGCGGTCGAGGGCCGGCATCGCCGCAGCGATCCCGTCGAGCAGCTCGTGGTCGAGCGCATTCCGCGAGTCCGGGCGGTTCAGCGTCAGCCGCGCGACGGCCTCGGCCGGCTCGTCGAGGAGCAGCTTGCCGCCGGCCAGTTCCTCGTTCACGAGATGAGGCTATTCGAGGACGACCAGCACGTCGCCCTCGGAGACCGACTGGCCCTCCTCGACCCGGATCTCGGCGACCTTGCCGGGATTCTCCGCCTCGACCGGCATCTCCATCTTCATCGACTCGAGGATCACGACCGTGTCGCCCTCGTCGACCTGGTCGCCCACCGCGACCTCGATCTTCCAGACTGTGCCGGTGATATGAGCCTCGACGTCGGCCACGCGCCGGGACAATAGTTGGCGGCGCCCTCGGAACCCGCCCGGGTCGCGATCGTGGCCGCGCGAAACGAGGCGGACCGGATCGGGCCGGCGCTCGACGGTCTCCGCTCGGCTCTCCCCGGCGCCCGCCTGATCGTCGCTGACGACGCCTCGCGGGACGAGACTCAGGGGCTGGCGATGCGCCACGGCGCCTGGGCTATCAGCAGGGGCCGCCCACACGGCAAGGGCGGCAACGTCGGCGCCGCAGCGGTGGCCGCGATCGGGGAGTTCGACGAGGACGCCACCGTGCTGCTCTGCGACGGCGACCTGGGGAACGCGACAGGTGAGCTCCGGCCGCTCGTCGATGCGGTCGAGGGCGAACGCTGCGATCTCGCCATCGCGAGCTTCGCGAAGCGGGAGGGCGGCGGCTTCGGGTTCGTGCTCGGCTATGCGCGCAGCCGGATCAGGCGTCTCACCGGCGCGGATCTCGCCGCGCCGCTCTCGGGCCAGCGGGCGATGAGGATCTCGACGCTCCGCTCGCTCCTGCCGTTTGCGGACGGCTGGGGCCTCGAGGCCGGGATGACCATAGACGCGCTTCGCCTCGGCCGGCGGATCGCGGAAATCGAGCTGCCCCTGACCCACCGCCCCACCGGCCGGACCCCGGCCGGCTTCCTGCACCGCGCCGCTCAGCTGCGTGACGTCCGCCGCGCCGTGCGCGCCCGGCGCTAGATACGGTCCGCCCGGATGATCCTGGCGATCGATCAGGGGACGACGGGGACGACCTGCATCGTCTTCGACGACGAGGGGCATGCTCGCGGTCGCGCCTACAGCGAGTTCGAGCAGTACTTCCCGCAGCCCGGCTGGGTCGAGCACGACGCCGCCGAGATCTGGGAGGTGACGCGGAAGGTCGCGATCGGGGCGCTCGCCGACGCGGGCGTGCAGGGCTCCGACCTGGCGGGGATCGGGATCACGAACCAGCGCGAGACGGTGGTCGCCTGGGATCCGTCGACCGGCGAGCCCGTCCACCGGGCGCTGGTCTGGCAGGACCGCCGCACCGCCTCCCGCTGCGACGAGCTTCGCGAAGGGGGCCATGAGGAGCTGATCCGGGAGCGCACCGGCCTGGTGATCGACCCCTACTTCTCCGGCACCAAGATCGAATGGATGATCCGGAACGCCGACCTGCCGGACGGCACCGTCTTCGGGACGATCGACTCGTGGCTCGCCTTCAAGCTCACCGGGCGCCGGGTGATCGACTACTCGAACGCGTCGCGGACGATGCTCTTCGACATCCGGAAGCTCGGCTGGGACGACGAGCTCTGCGAGCTGCTCTCGGTGCCGCCGGCGGCGCTGCCCGAGCCGGTCCCGTCCTCCGAGGTCTACGGCACGACGTCCGTCTTCGGAGGCGAGGTGCCGGTGGCGGGCATCGCCGGGGACCAGCAGGCGGCGCTCTTCGGGCAGGCCTGTCAGCGGCCGGGAGAGGCGAAGAGCACGTACGGGACCGGCAGTTTCGTGCTCCTCAACACGGGAACGGAGGCGCCGGAGCCCGGGGAGGGGCTGCTGACCACCGTCGCCTGGGGCATCGGCGGCGAGGTCGACTACGCCCTCGAGGCGGCCGTGTTCGTGACCGGCGCCGCCGTGCAGTGGCTCCGCGACGGGCTGCGGATCATCACCCACGCCGCCGAGACGGAGGCTCTGGCGGCCTCGCTCGAGTCCAACGACGACGTCTACTTCGTGCCGGCGCTGACCGGGCTCGGCTCACCCCACTGGGATCCCTACGCCAGGGGGACCATCGTCGGGCTGACGCGCGGTGCGACCAGGGCCCACCTCGCCAGGGCCGCGCTCGAGGCGATCGCCTACCAGACCGTCGACGCCGTTCGCGCTCAGGAGGCCGCCTCGGGCGAGAGCGTGCCGTCCCTGAAGGCCGACGGCGGAGCGGTGGCCAACGCCTGGCTGATGCAGTTCCAGGCCGATGTCCTCGGGGTGCCGGTGATCGTTCCCGAGATCCCCGAGACCACGGCTCTGGGCGCCGCCTACCTCGCCGGGATCGCCACCGGCCGCTGGACCGCCGACCAGGTGCGAGAGATGTGGCGCGAAGCCGCGACCTACGAGCCTTCCATGCCGGCGTCGGAGCGGGACGAGCTGCTGGGCCGCTGGCGCGACGCCGTGCAGCGCTCGCGGGGCTGGTCGCGCGCGTAACCTGCCGATGGGGGGTGGGTAGGAATCAGCACGTGCTGCCGTCTTGGACGGCCTTTTTTGTGAGAGAGAGATGGCGAAGGTCAACCCCAAGGACATGAAGCCGCAGGTCTACAAGGACCCGCGGCCCGCCGAGATCTTCAGCCAGTTCCACCGCAGCGCGCGAAGGGGGGTCGGCTGGGTCTACGACTTCGCCCGCGTCATCCTGACGATCCCGACGATCCTGATCTACCGGGCGCGCGCGATCGGCGTCGAGAACGTCCCGGTCAGCGGGCCCGTTGTGCTCGCTCCGAACCACTTCAGCCAGTGGGACCACTTCTTCGCCGCCGTCTACCTGCGCCGGAAGGTCCAGTTCATGGCGAAGTCCCAGCTCTTTGCGAACCCCGCGATCAAGTACATCTTCAAGCACGGCGGGGTCTTCCCGGTGCGCCGCGGGCATCACGACGAGGAGGCGTTCATCACCGCCCGGACGATCCTCGACCGCGGAG
>Ga0070741_10011910_pt1 | contig 15891 bp, 14 predicted proteins | sample Coa_R1_4_FD_66440 | JGI IMG/M metagenome (GOLD analysis project Ga0070741, IMG submission 66440) | Surface soil microbial communities from Centralia Pennsylvania, which are recovering from an underground coalmine fire - Coalmine... | ecosystem: Environmental > Terrestrial > Soil > Unclassified ...
GCGCCGTGTCTTCTCGGCGGCGAGGTCGACGTCGATCTCGATCTCGCGGTCCGGCCCACGATCGACGAGGAACCACCGCGCCGCGTCGACACCGATCTCGTCGATCAGCTCGTCGAGGAACACGACGTTGCCGCTGCGCTTGCCCATCTTCACCTTCTCGCCGCTGCGAGTGAGGTGCACGAGCTGGTACAGCAGCACCTCGACCCGCGAAGGGTCGTAGCCGAGCATGCGGGCGACGACCGCGTACCACCCCGCGACGCCGTGGTGATCCGCGCCGAGAACGTAGATCGCCCGGTCGAACTCGCGCTCGAGCTTGTCGCGGAGGTACGCGATGTCGGCTGCCTCGTACGTCGGCCGCCCGCCGCGCTCGGCCGAGCGAACGAGCACGCGGTCCTTCTCGTCGCCGAAGTCGCTCGAGCGGACGAACAGCGCGCCGTCCTGCTCGTAGGTCGGAAGCCGCTCGAGGAGCGCCGGCAGCTCGCGCTCGAGCTCGCTCTGCTTCGCCCACGAGTCGAAGTGGATCCGGAAGCGCTCGAGCGTCGCCTCGATCTGCTGGAGCATCGGCGGGACGGGGTCGCCCTCGACGTTCGCGAGGTCGCGGATGTAGTCACCCTGGTACCCGTCGGCCGGCGGCGACTCGCCGCGCCGGACCGCGTCCACCGATGCGCGAAAGCGGTCCATCTGCGCGCCGGCGTCGTTGTAGTAGTACTCGCGCGAGACGTCGTGCCCCGCGAACTCGAGCAGGCGCGCGACGGAGTCGCCGAATGCGCCGTTCCGCGCCGAGGCGACCGTGATCGGGCCGGTGGGATTCGCGGAGACCATCTCCACCTGCACCCGCTCCGACGCGGCCGCCGACTCGCCGCCGTAGCCCTCGTCGATCTCGGCGAGCACGCAGCGGAAGAACCCGTCGTTCAAGTGCAGGTTGACGAACCCGGGCCCGGCAACCTCCGCGCGCTCGACCTCCGAAAGCCCCGCCGCCTTCGACGCGAGCTCCTCCGCCAGCTCGCGGGGCGGGCGCGCCGCGGCCTTCGCGGTGCGGAGGGCGACGTTCGTGGCGTAGTCGCCCGGCTGTCGCTCGGGCGGCCGCGCCAGCTCGACGTCGGCGCCGGCGAGCGAGGAGAGCGCCGCCGCGAGACGATCGAGGCTAGACGCCAACGGCCCGTGTCGTGAACAGGTCCTCGAGCGCCCGCAGCTCCGGCTCGGTCCCGATCGCGATCACGACGTCCCCCACGCCGATCCGCTCGTCGGGATCAGGCGTGATGTCGAACCGGCCGCCCGGCTTCCGGATCGCGATCACGACTGCACCGGTCGTCCGTCGGATCGCGAGCTCGCGGATCGTCATGCCGGCGTGCGCGCAGTCCGCATGCACCTCGATCTCCTCGAATCGCAGGTCGGGGCCGGTGTGCGTCGAGACGAGCTCGAGGAACGCCGCCACCTGCGGCTTCAGGGCGAGCTTCGCCATCTCGACACCGGCAGCCGTGTACGGCCGGACGACCCGGTCGGCGCCGGCGAGCTGGAGCTTCCGCTCGGCCTCCTCGTCGGAGGCGCGGGCGACGATCGTGAGCTCGGACCGACGCGCCCGGGCCGAGAGGGTGATGTACAGGTTCTCGGCGTCGGAGTCGGCGGAGGCGAGCAACCCCTTCGCGCGGTCGATGCCGGCCCGCACGAGGTCGTCGTCCTCGGACCCGCGTCCCTCCAGGTAGAGCACTCCGCGCTCCTTCGCCACCGCGAGCGCCTCCGGGTTGAAGTCGAGGACGACGAAGGGCTGGCCGGACGCGGCGAACTCCTCAGCCGCCCGCCGGCCGACGCGGCCGTAGCCGCAGATGATGAAGTGGTCGTTGAGTGCGTCGATCATCCGCAGCCGTCGCTTCGTCTTCCGCGTCTCCCCGGCCACCTCGTGCGCGATCGCGTCGAGGGCGCCGGCGACGAGATAGCCAAAGATAGCCACGCCCGCGAGCGCGATCCCGATCGTGAGCAGCTCGGCGCCCGTGCCCCGAGGCGTCGAGTCGAGGCCGGTGAGCGTCGCTGTGACGACGGTGCGGTAGAAGGCGTCGTGCCAGGACTCGTGCAGGAGCGCGGCAAAGCCCGCCGTGCCGCCTCCGAAGACGACGGCGATTGCCGTGGCTGCGATCGTGATCCGGCGAAGATCGGCGCGGTCCATCGGTCTAGTATCGTGGCCTCGCGATGAACGACGACCAGCGGAAGCTCAACCTCCAGGTCGACAGCGAGCACCTCGCGGGCACGTACGCCAACTTCGCGAACGTCAGCTTCACCGACTACGAGTTCACGCTCACCTTCGCGCGCATCGACCACTCCGTCGAGGAGGGCGAGATTCCGGGCGTCGTCGTCGCCCGCGTCAACATGTCGCAGCAGTTCACGAAAGAGCTGCTCGACGCCCTCAGCGACAGCTGGTCGAAGTACTCGACGGTCAAGGGGATCAAGGATCTCCCCGAGACCCGCGAGCAGCCGGACGACCGCTGAGCTTCTAGCGCCGCTTCGCGTACGCGTTCACCATTGCGATCCGCTGCGCGATCGTCGGGTGGTTCTCGAGGAACGCGTAGTCCCAGGTCGGCGGATCCGGGTCGTCGAGCGTCGTCGGGACGAACCGGATGAACAGCCGGCGCGCCGCCGCAGGGTCGTGCGTCGCGACGAGCGCGCGCCAGTCGGCCTCCGCCTCGTACCGTCGCGACACGGCGTTCTGGAACGGCGTCGCCGCGAGGCCGAAGACGGTGAGGACGAGGATCGCGAGCGGCAGGTTCGCCGGGTTGCGAAGACCGCCGCGGCGGTTGGTCGCAGCCGCGACGAGGAACGCCGCGGGGAACGCGAACAGGGCGTACCACGCGATCCCCTTCACGATGTGGCGGCTGCGCGCGTGGCCGAGCTCGTGCGCCATCACGACGTCGACCTCGCCGCGCGAGAAGCGGCCGTCGAGGAGCGTGTCCCACAGGACGACGTGCGTGGACGGGCCGAAGCCCGTCGTGAACGCGTTCGGCTCGTCGGTCCAGTCGCTTACCTTCATCACGCGGACGGGCGGCCGCACGTGTTCCGCCGCCTCGATGCGAGCCGCGTCGGCCCGGAGGCGCGGGTCGCGCAGCTCGTGGGTGCCCGCGGATGCCAGCCAACCGGAGAGGAACGCGAGGACGGCGGCGAGCGCGAGGAATGCCGCGGCTCCCGGAACCCACCAGCCGCGCGGGAAGCGGACGGCAAGGGCGACGGCAAGCGCGATCCCCGCGAGCGCCGCCGCTGCCTGTGCGGACAGGAGCACCCACTGGCCGGCGAGCCACGAGAGCGGGTCGAAGGGGCCGAGGCCGTAGTGGTGCTGCCACCACAGGCCGGCGATCGTGAACGGCAGGCGGACGAACCAGAGCGTCACCACCACCACCATCCCGATGACGATCGCGCTGCCGACGCGGCCGAGGCCGAGCGCGCGCGCCGATCGCGGCAGCCGCCACACGAGCGCGACGAGCGCCGCCAGCGTCGCGAGCTCGCGCAGCAGCCAGAGAAGCCGCGTCCCGGTGCCGTAGTCGCGCGAGCGCTCGAGCAGCCGAGGCGGGAAGTAGCGCTCGGGGTGGACGCCGCCCAGGTCGAGCGACGGGACGGTCGTGCGCCAGAGGAACACGGCTGCGACGATCCAGCCGGCGAGCCCCAGGAGCAGCCCGATGCGCACCGCGATCCTCTCGGACATCCACGCGAACTATCACGCGCTCGCGGCGACGCTGGCGGAGGTCGAGCGCGAGAGAGTCGACGAGCTCTGGTGCCTCGGCGACACCGTCGGGTACGGCCCCCGCCCGAATCGCTGCTGCGACGTGATCTCGGAGCGCGCGGCGCTCTGCCTCGCCGGGAACCACGACCTCGCGGTCGCCGGGGCGCTGTCGATGGAGGAGTTCAACGGCGACGCGGCCGCCGCTGCGCAGTGGACGCGGCAGGTGCTCGATCCCGCTGCACGCGCCTTCCTCGAGTCCCTCGAGCCCTCGGCCAAGAGGCCCGGGGTCGAGCTCTACCACGGAAGCCCGATCGACCCGGTCTGGGACTACGTCCTGAGCGAGGCCGCGGCGTACCTCAGCTTCCGGCTGACCTCCGCTCCGGTCGTCCTCGTCGGCCACAGCCACGTCGCGCTCGCCCTCTCGTGGGACGGCGAGACGATCGGCGGCGGCGTCGCCCACGAGGGCGCCGCGATCGACCTCTCGGAGCGCCGCTGGCTCCTCAACCCCGGGTCCGTCGGGCAGCCGCGCGGCGGCGACCCGCGCGCCGCCTGGCTGCTGATTGACGATCGGTCCGGGCGGGCAACGTTCCGCCGTACCCCATATCCGATCGAGCAGACACAGGCAGAGATCCGCGAGCGAGGGCTTCCAGAGGCCTTGGCCGAGCGGTTGGCCCACGGTGTCTGAGAAGGGAGGCTTCCTTGGCGCAACTGACGAACCTGGAGTCGAAGCTCGGCGAGGTCGTCGGCCTCGCGATGGCGGCGCAGGACGCGACGCAGAAGGTGATGAAGCTCGCCCGCGACAACGGCGACGACGAGCTCGTGTCGTCGCTCGAGCGCATGCACGACGAGGCGAAGGAGACCGAGGAGCGCAGCACGGCGGTCGCCTCGAGCTTCGACGGCAAGAAGACGGCGATCCTCGAGGAGGCGCGCGAGGTCAAGCAGAAGGCGAAGCAGATGATGTCGACGTACCTCGACCAGGCCTCCGACGCGCTCGACGGCTACGAGTTCCTGACGATGGCCGAGGCCGGCGAGGTCGGTCACTGGGAGATCCTCGCGACCCTCAACGAGCGGGCCGGGAAGTCGGAGGTGCGGGAGCTCGCGGACTGGGCGATCCCGATCCAGCGACGCCACTTCGACGAGGCGCGCGAGACCTCGCTGAAGCTGGCCGCCGAAGAGGACCCCGACGAGGAGTCGTAGCGCGCTGGCGTCCGCGGCCGCCGTCCTGGCGCTCGCCGCCGGGTGCGGCGGCCATGCGCGCCGCGCGGAGCCGCGGCTCGCGCGCGCCGACGCGCGGCAGCTCGTCGCGGCCGCGCGGCAGATCGTGCGCGATGCCCGCGGCGACCGCTGCCGCGCCCGGCGCGAGATCGCGGCGCTCTCGGCGAGGGCCCGGGCGCTCGTCGCCGACGGCCGCGTCCCGCTCCGCCTGCGCACGCCGCTCCTCGCGGGTGTCGCAGCCCTCGCCGCCGACGCGCCGGCGTGCGCGCCGCCCGCGCCCCGTCCGGTCGCGGTCACGACGGAGGCGGTGACGCCGGCACCACAACCGGCGCCGAAGCACGACCACGGAAAGCACGCGCGGAAGAGCCACGGCCGTGGACCGGGCGACGAAGGCGACTGAGCGGTACGAGGTCGAGCGCGAGCTCGGGCGCGGCGGGATGGCGGTCGTGTACGCGGCCCGCGACCGCGAGCTCGGACGGCCGGTCGCGCTCAAAGTGCTCGCCGAGCACCTCGCGGGCGACGAGGCGTTCCGCGTCCGCTTCCTCCGGGAGGCGCGGATCGCGGGCTCGCTGTCGCATCCGAACCTCGTCCGCGTCTACGACGTCGCCGAGCACGGCGGCCTGCCCTGCATCGTCATGGAGCTCCTCGACGGCGGCACGCTCGAAGGCGGCACGCTGACGGCGGCGGAGGCTGCGCAGGTCGCCGCCGGGCTCGCCTACGCGCACGGCGAGGGCGTCGTCCACCGCGACCTGAAGCCGAGCAACCTCCTGCGCTCGCGAAGCGGCGTCGTGAAGATCGCCGACTTCGGGATCGCGCGCGCTGCGGAGGAGACTCGCCTCACGCAGATCGGAACGGTGCTCGGTACGCTCCGGTACCTCGCGCCGGAGCAGGCCGAGGGCGGCGATACCGGGCCCGAGGCAGACGTCTACTCGCTGGCGGTGGTGCTCGACGAGCTCCTGGCGGAGAAGCCGCGCAGCGTCCGCCGCCTGCTCGAGCGGTGTCGCGCACGCGACCCCCGTCGTCGCCCCGCCGCCGCCGACGTCGCTGCGGTTCTCGGCGAGCAGACGCGGTCTACGACCTCGGTCACGGTGGCAATCGCGGCGACGCGTCGGCGGTGGGCGGCGCCGGCGATCGTGGCGGCTGCGCTCGCAGCGCTCGCGACGGCGTTGATCGTGGTCGCGCTGACCGGGTCGTCGCCGCCTTCGACGCGGCCGCAGCGGGTGGCTCCCGTCGCGCGCTCGACGGATGCGGCGCGGCAGGCGGAGAACCTGATCGCGTGGATCCGGCGCTATTCCGCGGCGCCGTGAGCCTGCACCGCAGCGGCCGGCGTGGCGACCTCGATCCCTTCGCGGGCGAGCGCCTGCTGCACCTCTTCGCGCGCCTTGAAGATCCGCCACTTCACGGTCGCGAGCGTGATCTCCAGCGAATCGGCGATCTCGTGGTACGGGAGCCCGGCGACGTCGCGAAGGAGCAGCGCCATCTTCAGATCCGGGTTGAGGTCGCGCACGGCACGCCACACCGCCTCGATCGTCTCGAGGCGCTCGACGGGCGGATCCACGAGCTCGAGCCGCGGCGCGTCCTCGATCGCGATCACGGCCTGCGGCCGGCGCTCGCGCGCGCGGAGCTCGTCGAGCACGCGGTTCTTCGTCACCTGGAAGAGCCACGTCGTGAACTTGCAGCGCAGTGAGAAGCGCGGCAGCGCCTGGAAGACGCGGACGAACACCTCCTGCGTCAGGTCCTCGGCGAGCGCGCGGTCGCCGACGATGCGGTAGACGTAGTTGAAGACCGGCGTCTCGTACGCGCGCAGGATCACCGCGAAGGCACGCTCGTCGCCCTTTTGCGCCCGGCGGAGGACGTCTGGATCAGGCTGTTCGAGCGCCATGTTTGAGCACAGTATTCCCCGAAGTTGTAAAGAGCATCACAAGACCGGGTGAGGCATCAGCAAGTCCCGCCCGCTCATCGCGGCCGGCGCGTCCAGCGCGAGTAGACCAAGTGCCGTCGGCACCAGGTCTGCAAGTTCGCCGCCGTCCCGAAGCTCTCCTTCTGCGGTCACGACGAGCGGCACCGGATTCGTCGTGTGAGCGGTGTGCGGGGAGACGCCGTCCGGCTCGAGCAGCTGCTCGGCGTTCCCGTGGTCGGCCGTGACGAGGCAGACGGCGCCGAGGCTCTGGACGCAGTCGGTGACGAGGCCCAGGCAGCGGTCGGTCTCCTCCACGGCCGCGACGACCGCCGGGATGACGCCCGAATGGCCGACCATGTCGGGGTTTGCGAAGTTGACGACCGCGAACCGGTAGCCGTTCCCGACCTCGTCGCAGAAGCGCCGGGCGACCTCTGCGGCCGACATCTCCGGCTTCTTGTCGTAGCTCGGGACGTCGCGAGGGCTCGGGACGAGGATCCGCGTCTCCCCCGGCCACTCCCTCTCGATCCCGCCGTTGAAGAAGTAGGTGACATGCGCGTACTTCTCCGTCTCGGCGACGTGGAGCTGTCGCAGGCCGCGCTTCGCGAGCACCTCGGCGATCGTGTCCGCCACGGTCTGCTCGCCGAAGACGACGGGGCAGTCGAGGTCGTCGCTGTAGCGCGTCATCGTCGTCAGGTCGACGCCTGCGTCGAGCAGGAGCCGAGACAGCTGACGCCCCCGGTCCGGCCGGAAGTTGAAGAAGAGGGCTGCGTCGCCCGGCTCGAGCCCCGGGCGGCCTGCGATGTGCACGGGCTCGATGAACTCGTCCGTTATGCCCTTGTCGTATTGCTCCTGGACGTACGCGACCGGCCCGGCCGCCGTCGCGGCCTCAGGCCCCTGTGTCTGACCCCAGACGGGGATCGAATGGACGATCGCGTCGAATGCACGCTGCGTCCGGTCCCAGCGCCCGTCGCGGTCCATGGCGTAGTAGCGGCCTGCGACCGTGGCGATGCGGTCCTGCGGGAGGGTCGCGAGATCGTGCAGCGCCGCGTGCGGGGAGACGTCCCGCCCGTCGGTGAACGCGTGGATCCACGTCCTCTCCGGCGCGATCGTCAGCAGCGCGCGCAGGTGGTCGATGTGCGAGTGGACGCCGCCCTCGGAGACGAGTCCCAGGAGGTGCACCTGCTTGCCGCGCTCGAAGACGCCGCGCACGGCCGGGCTCGAGAGCAGCGAGCCGTCGGCGATCGCGCGGTTCACGCGCATCAGGTCCTGGTAGAGCCGCCTCCCGGAGCCAATCGTCAGGTGGCCGACCTCGGAGTTCCCCATCTGCCCGGGCGGTAGTCCGACGGCCTCGCCGGAGGCGTCCAGGGTCGTGTGCGGGTACGTCCGCAACAGGCGGTCGAAGACCGGCGTGCGCGCGAGCTCGATCGCGTTCCCCGGCCCCGGGGGAGCGCAGCCCCAGCCGTCGAGGATGACGAGCGCGACGAGATCTACTGGTTCGCGGCCCGGCAAATCGCTGCGAACGATTCCACGTCGAGCGACGCGCCGCCGACGAGCGCGCCGTCGACGTCCGGCTGCGCCGCAAGCTCCGCGGCGTTCCCCGGCGTCACCGACCCCCCGTAGAGGACCGGGACGCCGACGATCGACTTGATGAACGCGTGCGCCTCCTGAGCGATGTCGGGCGTCGCCGTCTTGCCCGTTCCGATCGCCCACACCGGCTCGTACGCGACGACGAGGTTGTCGTCCTCGTCGAGGCCCGAGAGCTGGCGGCGCAGCACGTTCTCGGTCTCACCGGCTGCCCGCTCGGCCTCCGTCTCGCCGACGCAGGCGATCACGTGCAAGCCGTACTCGAGCGCAGCGCCAACGCGGCGTGCGACGCTCTCGTCGCTCTCGCCGAAGTACTGGCGCCGCTCCGAATGGCCGACGATCGTGCCGTAGACGCCGAGCTCGCGCAGCATCACCGGCGAGATCTCGCCGGTGAAGGCGCCCTCCGGCTGCCAGTGGCAGTTCTGGGCGAAGACGCCGATCTCGGTGCCGGCGAGCGTCTGCACCGCGTCCGCGAGCGAGACGTAGGGCGGGCAGACGGCGACGTCGGCGTCGCCGAGCGGCGCCTCGCGGAGCTTGCGGCAGAACGCGCGGGCCTCGTGCGGGCCCTTGAACATCTTCCAGTTGCCGGCGACGAACATCAGGTCGGAATCGCCGCGACGCCCGGGAGCTCTTTCCCTTCGAGCAGCTCGAGCGCCGCGCCGCCGCCGGTCGAGATCCACGAGACGCGGTCCGACACGCCCGCCTCCGACACCGCACGGATCGAGTCGCCGCCGCCGACGACGGTGTAGCCGTCGCAGTCGGCGACCGCCCGCGCGACAGCGAACGTCCCCTCTGCGAATCGCGGCCACTCGAACACACCCATCGGGCCGTTCCAGAAGACCGTCTTCGCCGAGCGAACCTCGTCTGCAAACGCCTCCCGCGTTCGCGGGCCGATGTCGAGGCTGAGCCATCCCTCGGGCACATCTTCCGCGCCGACGAGACGCGTGTCCGCGTCGGGCTCGAACGCCGACGCCGCGATCGCGTCGACCGGCAGCAGCACGTCGATCCCCTCCAGCCAGTCAGGCTCCTGCGCAACCTGGATCGCCATCTTCCCGCCGATCAGGACGCGATCAGCCCGTGCGCCGAGGTTCCGCAGCACGCCGACCTTGTCTTCCACCTTCGCACCTCCGGAGACGATCACGAAGGGTCGCTCGATCTCGCCGAGCAGCCTGCCGAGGTGCTCGAGCTCGGCAAGCAGCAGCAGCCCTGCGTACGCCGGCAGCAGATGCGCCACCGCCTCGGTCGAGGAGTGCGCGCGATGCGCGGAGCCGAAGGCGTCGTCGACGTAGAGGTCGCATCCGTCCGCGAGCTCGCGCGCGAACCCGGGGTCGTTCTTGGTCTCGCCGGGGTTGAAGCGCGTGTTCTCGAGCACCGCCACCCGCTCGTCCGGGAGCAGCTCGCGGAGCCGTCCACGGACCGGCTCCATTGCGTACTTCGCGCGGTCCCCGTCCGTCTTCGGCCGTCCGAGGTGCGAGCACACCCGCACCTCGCGCGCCTCGCTGCGCAAGAGGAGCTCGAGCGTGGGGATGGACGCGCGGATGCGCGAGTCGTCGGCGACGTGGCCGTCCTCGAGCGGCACGTTCAGGTCCGAGCGCACGAGCACGACCTTGCCGCTCACGTCGGCATGCTCGACAGACCGGGGCAGCTTCAAGTCAGAGCGACTTGGCGACGACGTTCGTGATGTCGACGAGGCGGCACGAGTAACCCCACTCGTTGTCGTACCACCCGAAGACCTTCGCCAGCGTCCCGCCTGCCATCGTCAGCTGGCTGTCGAAGATGCACGAGTACGGCGACTCGTTGATGTCGGTCGAGACGAGCGGCGCCGTCGCGTACTCGAGGTACCCCTCGAGCGGGCCGTCTTTCGCGGCGGCCTCGTACGCTGCGTTGACGTCGTCGACGGTCACCTCGCGCGAGAGCTGCACCGTGAGGTCCGTGAGCGAGCCGGTGGCGACCGGTGCGCGGACCGCAACCCCGTCGAGCTTCCCCTTCAGCACCGGCAGGACGAGGCCGATCGCGCGCGCAGCGCCCGTCGAGGTCGGCACGAGATTGATCGCCGCCGCCCGCGCCCGCCGCAAGTCCTTGTGCGGGCCGTCCTGCAGGTTCTGGTCCTGCGTGTAGGCGTGGGTCGTCGTCATCAGGCCGCGCTCGATCGTGAACGCGTCGTGAAGCACCTTTGCGAGCGGTGCGACGCAGTTCGTCGTGCAGGAGGCGTTCGACACGATGTGGTGCGCAGACGGGTCGTACTGGTCGTCGTTCACTCCGAGCACGACGGTCAGGTCCGGATCGGTCGCCGGAGCCGAGATGATCACTTTCTTCGCGCCGGCGTCGAGGTGCTTCTGCGCGCTCTGCCGGTCGGTGAAGAATCCGGTCGACTCGATCACCACGTCGACGCCGAGGTCGTTCCACGGGAGTTGAGCCGGGTCGCGTTCCGCGAGGCCCTTCAGCTCTTTGCCTGCGGCCAGGAGCGAGCCGCCCTCGACGTTCACGTCGCCGTCGATCGGCCCGAGCAGCGAGTCGTACTTGAGCAGGTGCGCCATCGTGGCGACGTCGCCCAGGTCGTTGAAGGCGACGAGCTCGAAGTCCGTGTCGCGGACGAGCGACGCACGGAAGAAGTTGCGGCCGATGCGGCCGAAGCCGTTGATGCCCACGCGTGTTTTCGCCATAGGCCCGGACTCTAGTCGGCCCGCGCAACCGCTACGCGGCCCGCGCCACTCCCTTCGGCTTCGCCACCGGGATCTGGACGAAGAAGGACGACCCCTTGCCGTTGTTCGAGTCGACCCAAATTCGACCGTCGAGCCGGTTGACGAGCTCGCGGCAGATGTAGAGGCCGAGCCCGGTGCCGCCAATGCCGCGCCTCATGTGCGGGTCGAGGCGATAGAACTTCTCGAACACGCGCCGGCGCTCGGACGCTGGGATGCCCAGGCCGCGGTCGCTCACGGTCCAGACGACGTGATCGTCCTCGCGTTTCACGTCCACCCTCACCGGACCGCCGTCCGGCGAGTACTTGACCGCGTTGTCGACGAGGTTGACGAGCACCTGCCGGAGCTGTTGCTCGTCGGCGCGAACCGCCGGCAGCCGCGCCGGTGCCGTCAGCTCGAGTGTCACGCCGTCGGGGAGATGCGTCCGTGCCGCGTCCACCACCCCCTTGGTCAGCGCCCTCGGATCGACCGTCTCGATCGCGAGCTCGAGCCGGCCCGAGTCGAGGTGGCTCGCGAGCAGCAGGTCGTTCACGATCTCCGCGAGGCGGTTCGACTCGCCCTCGATGATCTGGAGCAGGCGGTCGCGCGCCTCCTCGTCGGCGTCGAGATCCGGTCGCCGGATCGTCACCGCCGCCCCGTAGATCGCTGCAAGCGGCGTGCGGAGCTCGTGCGACACCGTCGCGACGAGGTCGGAGCGCATCTGCTCGAGTGCTCGATCCTCGGTCAGGTCGCGGAACGCGTACACGACGCCTTCGTCGAACTCGACAGCCGAGAACGAGAGCCACAGCTCGCGGCCGTCGATCTCGACCGGGACGGTTTCCGGGCGCGAGCCGTCGAGCGGGACGCGGCCTTCGGTCCTCGCGTAGGCCGGAATCGCCTCGAGTGCCTTGCGACCGACCACCTCCGATCGCGGGCGTCCGGTGATCGCCTCGGCCGCGTGGTTCCAGAGGAGCACCACCCCGTCCTGGTCGAGCAGGACGACGCCGTCCGCGATCGTCTCGAGCGCGCGCGCGGCGCGGCCGCGGTACTGCGCCTCGGCGTAGAGGCGTGAGTTCTCCACGGCGAGGGCGGATCGTTGCGCGAGTGCGCGCGCGATTCCGAGATCCGTCTCGTCGAAGCGGCGCCCCGAGTCCGTCACCTCGAGCGTGATCGAGCCCAGCGTGCGGCCGTGAGCCGCCATCGGGACGCGGATCGACGTCGTCTTCAGCTCGGGATCTTCGCAGTCGAGGTCTTCGGTGTCGAAGCGGCACACGTCCGCGATGCGCGGAACCGCGAGCGCGGCGACCTTCTCGAGGCTGACGCGGTAGTCGAGCGAGCGCGCGAGCTCGACGCCCGCCTCGAGGAGGAACCGCTGGCCCTCCTCGATGCGCTTGTGGTCGTGGATGTCTGTCGCGGTGCCGATCCAGAACTCGATCTCGCCCTCCGGTCCTCGGATCGGCACGGCGCGTCCGAGGTGCCAGCGGTAGGTCCCGTCGGCGGCGCGGAAGCGGTACTCGACCTCGAACACGTCGCCGGTCTCGAGCGTGCGCCGGCGCCGGCGGAGCGTCTCCCCGACGTCGTCCGGGTGGAGGAACGCCGCCCACGAGACGCTCTTCGGATCGGCGCCGTGGCCCGTGTACTCCGCGAAGCGCCGATTGAGGTAGGTCGTCTCGCCGGACGGATCCGCTGTCCAGACGATCTGCGGCATCGCGTCTGCGAGCTGGCGGTAGCGCTCGGCGCTCTGACGGCGGAGCGCGGCGAGCTCCTGGACCGCCAGCTGCTCGGCCTGCTGCCGCAGCTGCTCGTTCTTCTCGTGCAGCTCGACGAGCACCGAGACCTTGCTCCGCAGGATCTCCGCGTTGAACGGCTTGAAGACGTAGTCGACGGCACCGACCTCGTAGCCGCGGGAGACGTGCTCCTGGTCTTTCGAGATCGCCGTCAGGAAGACGATCGGGATGTTCTGCGTCCGCTCGCGCTCCTTGATCAGCGCCGCCGTCTCGAATCCGTCGAGCTGCGGCATCTGGACGTCCAGCAGGATCGCGGCGAAGTCGTCGCGGTGGAGGAGAACACGCAGCGCCTCGGCCCCCGAGCGCACGCTCACGAGCTCGTGGCCGAGCGGCTCGAGGATCGCCTCGAGCGCGAGCAGGTTCTGCGAGCGGTCGTCGACGATCAGGATCGCCGCCATCTACGCGGGCACCTCGCTCGGGCACAGCTCCGCGATGAGCGGTGCGATCCGCTCGAGGGGAACCACGTGCGCACCCGGAACCGCGGAGAGCGCCGCCTGCGGCATCTCGCTCCGCTCGGCCGTCGCCGGATCCTGCACGATCGCCGCGCCTCCGAGCTCGACGATCCGCGCGAGCCCACGCGCGCCGTCAGCGTTCGCACCGGTCAGCACGACGCCGACGCATCGCTGACGGCGTGCCTCCGCCGCCGTCTCGAAGAGCACGTCGATCGACGGCCGCGAATACTCGACCGCGGCGTCGACAGTCAGCTCGAGGTGATCGCCGTCGACGAGGGTGTGGAATCCCGGCGGCGCGACGTACACCCGGCCGGGCTCGAGCGGCTCCTTGTCGCCCGCCTCGCGCACGGGAACTCCGCTCGCCGCGCGGAGGAGGTCGCCGAAGGCGGTCGGATGCGACTCCGGCGACCGGTGCTGCACGACGACGACGGACGCTCCCAGGTCCGGCGGGAGTCCTCCGACCACCGTCCGCAGCGCATGCAGCCCGCCCCACGACGCCCCGACGACGACGAGGTCGTGCACGTCTTTCCGCTCCGCTGTCACTTGATCCTCCGATACAGCCGTGCCTCCGCGTCCAGCTCCTCGAAACAGCCCTCGTAGTCGGAGAAGCGAATCGACTCCCTGTTGCCGAGGCAAAGGGTGCCAAAGCGGTCGAGGCTTTCGTAGAAGAGGCGGTGGACCCTGTTCTGCAACGAGCGGTCGAAATAGATCAGCACGTTGCGGCACAGGATCACGTGAAACTCGTTGAAGCTGCCGTCCTGGGCGAGGTTGTGCTGCGCCCAGACGACGTTCTCTCGGAGCGCGGGGTCGAAGAGCGCGCCGTCGTAGGCGGCGACGTAGTACTCCGAGAACGCGCGCGTCCCGCCGGCGCGGATGTAGTTGTCCGTGTACTCCTGCATGCGTTCCAGCGGATACACGCCCTCACGGGCGTGCTCGAGCACGAGCTGGTTGATGTCGGTCGCGTAGATGCGCGTGCGGTCGTAGAGGCCGTGCTCGGCGAGCAGGATCGCGAGCGAGTACACCTCCTCACCCGTCGAGCAGCCGGCGACCCAGATCCGCGTGAAGGGATACGTCCGCAGCTGCGGCACGACGAGCTCGCTGAACGCGACGTAGAAGTGTGGGTCTCGGAACATCGCGGTGACGCTGATCGACAGGTCGCCGAGCAGGCGCGCCATGCACGCCGGCTCGTGGAGTACGCGCTCGGTCAGCGCCGTGATCGAGCTCAGCCCTTCCTCCCGTACGCGCCGCCACACGCGCCGGCGCAGAGACGCGAGCGCGTACTCCCGGAAGTCGTACCCGTAGTGGCGGTAGACGCCCTCGAGCAGCAGCCCGAGCTCGATCGTCTCGAGCTCGAGCTGCGCTCCCGCCTCGTGCGCGCCCCTCTCTACTGGTACAGCCACACGCGCATCAACGACAGGAGCTGGTCGGTCTCCACCGGCTTCGTGATGTAGTCGGAAGCGCCCGCCTCGATGCTCTTCTCGCGGTCGCCCTTCATCGCCTTCGCCGTGAGCGAGATGATCGGGAGCTTGGCGAACCGGGCATCGGCGCGGATGCGTCGTGTTGCTTCGTAGCCGTCGAGCTCCGGCATCATGATGTCCATCAGGACGAGGTCGACCTCCGGATTCGCCTCGAGCGCCGCCATCGCCTCGTGTCCGTTCTCCGCGAACAGCACCTCGACGCCGTGCCGCTCGAGGACGGATGCGAGCGCGAACACGTTCCGGACGTCGTCGTCCGCGATCAGCACCTTCCGGCCTTGCAGGACCGAGTCGGCGGAGTGCAGCTGCTCGAGCATCTTCCGCTTCTCTTCCGGCAGCTTCGCCTCGACGCGGTGCAGGAAGAGCGCCGTCTCGTCGAGGAGGCGCTCGGGCGAGCGGACGTCCTTGACGATGATCGTCTCGGCGTACTTCTTGAGGCGTGTCTCCTCGCGGCGCGTCAGCTCGCGGCCGGTGTAGACGATCACCGGCAGCGTATGGAAGCGCGCGTCCGACTTCACCTTCTCGAGCAGCGTGAAGCCGCTCATCTTCGGCAGCTTCAGGTCGAGCACCATGCAGTCGAACTGCCGCTGCTCGAGCAGCTCCAGCGCCTCCTCGGACGACGCGACGCCCACGATCTCGACGTCGTCGCCGGAGCCGACGAGCTCGGTGATCGCGCTGCGCTGACCTTCGTCGTCGTCGACGACGAGCAGCGAGCGGACGCGATCGTGAAACTCGGCGATGCTCGCGAATGCGTCGTCGAGCTGCTGCTTCTCCACCGGCTTCGTCAGGACGGCGACGGCGCCCGACCGCAGCGCGTGCTGCGTACGGCGCTCGTCGACGGTGCCCGACACGATGTGCACGGGAATGTGGCGCGTCGCGGAGTTCCGCTTCAAGTGCTCGAGCACCTGCCACCCGTCCTGCACGGGCAGCTTGACGTCGAGGATGATCGCGTCCGGGTGGTATTCGTGCGCGAGCGCGACCGCCAGGTCGCCGCGCGTCGTCACGACGCCCTTGAACCCGCGCATGCGCGCCAACTCGAGCTCCGTCTTCGCGAAGTCGACGTCGTCCTCGACGATCAGCACGACGCGGTCGCCCTC
>Ga0070741_10011911_pt1 | contig 15891 bp, 13 predicted proteins | sample Coa_R1_4_FD_66440 | JGI IMG/M metagenome (GOLD analysis project Ga0070741, IMG submission 66440) | Surface soil microbial communities from Centralia Pennsylvania, which are recovering from an underground coalmine fire - Coalmine... | ecosystem: Environmental > Terrestrial > Soil > Unclassified ...
GGCGGACGCCGCAGCGCGACATCCCTACCTCGGGCGGTGGTGTCATGCGTTTGCTTGCTCTCCATACACCTGCGGGTGCAGCACGCCTAGGAAAGGCAAGTTGCGGTAGCGCTCGGCAAAATCCAGACCGTAACCCACGACAAAAACGTCGGGAATTTCGAAACCGACATAGTCCGGTTGGACTGCTTCGACCCGGCGCGTGGGTTTGTCGAGCAGGACGCAGACCTGAATGCTGCGCGGCGACAAAGCCACCAGTTTGTGCAACACCCGGCTGATAGTTCTGCCTGTATCGAGAATATCATCCACCAGCAGCACCTCGCGCCCGCGCACGTCCAGGCGCAATTCTTTCGTAAATAGCACCTCGCCGGATTCGGTGTTGGCTCGGTAACTGGACACGCCAATAAAATCCAGCCGCAATGGCATCGAGAGATGTCGCACCAGGTCCGCCAGGAACATAACCGTGCCGTTGAGCAACGAGACCACAACCAATTCGGTCCCACTAAAGTCCCGCTGGATTTCGCGCGCCATCGCGCGGACCCGCCGGGCAATTTCGCTGCGCGGGATCAGCACGGTTTCCACTTCGCTGCGCCAGCGTATGGGCACCCGCGCCGTGTGGGCCGGCGGCCCCGTCGGTTTAGAACCTTTCATGATCCAGCGCCAATTCCATGAACACCACTCGCTCGCTTGGATTAGCATAATAAGGCGGGATCGGTTCGAAGCCCAACGAACGGTACAGCGCGATGGCCGGGGTCAGCGAATCCAGTGTGTCCAATCGTATCCGGCCATAGCCGATTTCGCGCGCAGCCGCGATGATCCGTTCGGCCAGGACCCGCCCCAAACCCTTGCGTCGCCAGTTCGGCCGCACATACAAACGCTTCATTTCACAGATCCCTTCTTCGAGCGGGCGCAACGCCACGCATCCCACCGGCTCCGCATTTTCTTGCGCCAGAAGCAATCGGCCGCGCGAGGGCGCGTACTTGCCCGGGAGCGTCGCGAGTTCGGCTTCGAAATTTTGAAAGCAAAGACTGATCTCCAGCGTTGATGCGTATTCAAGAAATAAACCGCGAATCTGTTCGAGGTCTGCTGCCGAAGTCGCTTGGCCCAGTTTGACTTTGTCCAAAATCATCAAAGCTTCGCCAGCTTAGCCATGCCTCTCGTCCTTGGAAACCCGAAATCGGAACAGTCGAGGTAGGGACATCGCGCTGCGATGTCCCCGCCCGCGCAGCAGCGGGCGGAACGAATGTGGACGCGCGTCCGTCGAGGTAGGGACATCGCGCTGCGATGTCCCCGCCCGCGCAGTAGCGGGCGGAACGAATGTGGAAGCGCGTCAAAACCCTTCGTGACATTGCACCGCTAAACGCAGTGCAGCGCGCAGCCCGAAGATTCCGTTCGCAGGTAGGGACATCGCGCTGCGATGTCCCCGCCCGCGCAGCAGCGGGCGGAACGAACGTGGAAGCGCATCAAACCCTCTGTGGCATTTGCACCGCTAAATGCGGTTCAGCGCGCAGCACTAGCGCTCGAACCCCGGACGTTGCCCATCCGCGAAATAAACAAAAGGCCAATCTTCAGCACGCGCAATGAGCTGTCTTCGAACCGGGTTTTCTAAAATGTAATCCGCCTTTTGCCGGCGACTTTCCTCCTGACGCAGACGATGTTCGAAAAAATCCCGCTGCCAGACAATCCCGATCTCTTTAGCTGTCCATTCTTTCCATTTGCTGACGACCTGTTGGATCGGTTTGCCCGAGGGCGGAAAGGAAAGCAGCGCATGGAGGTGGTCCGGCATCAGCAAAAAGAGATATGGCCACCAAAGAAATTTCTCCTGACGATGGCGGACAGTTTCGAACAATGCGTTCGAGACTCGCGGCAACGTGAGTTGATTTGTCCACCGCTCGGCGCAGTTGACAGTGATGAAGTAAATTTCCCTCGTTGGGTCTATCCAAAACGGCACGGCGTGCGGCAAAGTGGCGCGTCGCGGAACCTTCACAACCCCAGAATAGGAAACCAGATTCCGCACGCAAGCCTCTGGTAGGGACATCGCGCTGCGATGTCCCCGCCCGCGCAGTAGCGGGCGGAACGAACGTGGAAGCGCGTCAAACCCCTCGTGACACTGCACCGCTAAACCCGGTGCAGCGCGCAGCCCGAAGATTCCGTTCGCAGGTAGGGACATCGCGCTGCGATGTCCCCGCCCGCGCAGTAGCGGGCGGAACGAACGTGGAAGCGCATCAAACCCTCTGTGGCATTTGCACCGCCAAACGCAGTGCAGCGCGCACCGGGGACATCGCAGCGCGATGTCCCTACCTTTCGCCTTCGGATTTCTTGTCCGTGTGCCCCAAAACGCACACTTCCACGACTCCCCCCGTTCACACATCCTTTGTAAAGCTAATGTTGACCAGGCTGCATTATCGATTTGCTTTCGATTGTCGGCTTTATATCCTGTCAGGCTTGACGGATTAGCTGGATGAGACAGTTCATTACCATCGCCACCAATGCCTTTATGGAACTGGTCCGGCAGCCAGTGTTTTTGCTGCTGATGACCTGCTCGGCGGTCTTTGAAATCTTTCTGGCCACACCGTTTTATTTTGCGTTCGGGGACGAGCCGAAACTGGTCAAGGACAGTACCCTGGCGACAATGCTGCTGGCCGGGCTCTTTGGCGCCGTCTTGAGCGCCTCGGCCTCATTGGCTCGCGAAATCCGCAGTGGCACGGCCCTCGCCGTCCTGTCCAAGCCGGTCGGGCGCGCCCAATTTCTCCTGGCCAAGTATGTGGGCCTCATTTGCGCCCTGGCTTTACTGACTTATGTAAACCTGCTCTCCGCCCTGCTGGCCAGCCGCATGGCCTTCGACGCCTATGGCTCGACCGACCTGTTCGCAGTCGGTGTTTTTGCTCTCGCATTACTGCTCGCCTATGGCCTGGCCGGATTCAGCAATTTTTTCCTGCGCCGCCCGTTCGTTTCCGACGCGGTGTTTTGCACCCTGTTAATGCTCACCTGCGCCTTTGTCGCCATTAATTTCTACAACAAACACGGCGAAGCGCAGGCTTTCGCCACTGGCGTGGACTGGCGGATGATCCCCGCTTCGGTCCTGGTGCTGTTCGCGTTGTGGATCCTGGCCGCTCTGGCCCTTGCCTGTTCGACGCGCTTTGACATGATCCCCACGCTGGCCATTTGTTCGGCTTGTTTTCTGCTCGGGATCATGTCCGATTATCTCTTCGGCCGGCGCGCGGAGCCAGTCTGGCGCTACGATTTGCAGGGCGAAATCTCCAGCCGGCGCTGGTCTCTGGACCAAAAGGCGCTGCTGAAGGATCTCGTGGCCAAATATGACGTGGACCACAACGGAATTATCGAACCCAAAGAACGCGCTAAAATTACGGAGGCCGACAAGACCCGCTTGTCGCGCGCCGGCATGGGCGGCACCTGGTGGGCCGAGGTGCTCTACACCGTCACTCCAAATTGGCAGCTCTTTTGGCTGGCGGACGCCTTGAACGAGGAAAAGGGCGTGATCGATTGGAGCTACGTCGCCAAAGCCTTTGCTTATGCGTTCGGCTACGCGGGCGCCGCGCTGGTCTTTGCCGTGGTGCTCTTTGAGAATCGTGAACTGAGCTGAGCGGGCCTTGTCTGGAGCCGATAAACGCCAAATCTCGATGGAACGGAACATACAAAAGAACGGATTAGTAAACCTGGTAATCTCACTGCTGGCCGGGGCCGCCGCGTTCGTGGTCGCCCGCTATAGCAACTCGCTGGCGGGCATGGTGACGGTGCTGTTCCTGGGGCTGGGAACCCTGGTGGCCGCTGTCACCTGGTTCCAGATGCGCCTCGAACAGAGTGAGCAGCTCGAAAAGCTCGAATTTGACGAGATGGCCCGAGCCCATGGCAACTCGGCTCTGTTCGAAAGTCGCGATTCGGAGGTGTTCCCGGCCCAGCGCTCGCGGGAACAGTTCGAGCGCTATTTTATCCCGATCTTCACCGCGTTGCTTTGCCTGACGGAGGCCGGCGGCGCGTATTTCTTCTGGAAATGGCTTTCCGGCACCACGGTCGCGGTGAACCTCAAGGAGCCGATGGCCGGCATGTTCGTGTTTTTCGTCCTCGCTCTGGTGCTCTTCATCCTGGGCAGGTTCTCGGCGACCTTTGCCCGGCTCGAGAATCAGCGGCTGCTGCGCCCCAGCGCCGGCTACATGCTCCTCAACGCCGTGCTGTGCGGCGTCACCGGCGCCGGCATTATCGCGGTCCAGGCCCGCTTTCCCACGGCCGACCTGTACGTCGCGCGGGCATTATGCTGCTTACTGGCCTTGGTTGCCCTCGAGACACTGATCTCGCTGATTCTAGAGATCTATCGTCCCCGGGTTAAAGGTAAGGTCGGCCGGCCCTTGTACGACAGTCGCCTGGTGGGATTGCTTGGTCAGCCGGAAGGGTTGATTACCACCGCCGCGCAAGCTATCGATTACCAGTTCGGTTTCAAAGTCTCCGAAACCTGGTTCTATCGCTTTTTCGAACGCGCCATCCTCTGGCTCGTGCCGCTGCAGATTTTGCTCCTCATCCTCTCGACCGGCCTGGTCATCATCGAGCCCGGCGAACAAGCTCTGCTGGAGCATTTCGGCAAACCGGTCGAAGGCAGGACCGTCCTGGGGCCCGGTGCGCATTTCAAATGGCCCTGGCCGATTGATAATATTTATCGGTATCGCACCGAACAGGTCCAAACCTTCACTGTGGGCGTCCCGGCCGACGCCGAAGAGGAAAAGGAGCCGGCGGTGCTTTGGACCGTTAAGCATACTCTCAAAGACGAAGAGAATTTCCTGGTGGCCAATCGGGAACCTGGACAGGCCGGTCCCACCAACCAACCGGCGACCCGGCGCACCCCGCCGGTCAGCGTTGTGACCGGCAGTATCCCCGTTCTGTATCAGATTACCAATGTCGTCGATTGGGCCTATCAAAACGAAGACGCCCCTTCCTTGCTCGAGGATCTCGGCACGCGCGAAATCGTCCGCTACCTCGCCGGCGCCGACCTCAATGAGTTAATGTCCAGCGGCCGCTTGGAAGCCGGTCAAACCCTGGCGCAGCGGATCCAAGCCGCTTCGGATGAACACCACTTGGGCGCCCGCATCATCGAAGTCGGGCTTCAAGATCTCCATCCGCCGGTCAAAGTCGCTTCCGATTACGAAAAGGTTGTCGCCGCCACTCAGCTTAAAGAAGCCAAAATCCTGGCGGCCCGGGCCGAAGAGATCAAAACCAACGCCTTGTCCGGCGCCCAGGCAACCACCCTGATCGATTCGGCTGAAGCCACGGCCGTTTCCACCAAGGTCGCCGCGGCCGCCCGCGCGGGGCTGTTTACCAACCAGATCCCCGCTTTCGAGGCTGCTCCAGCCGTGTATGCACAGCGCGCTTATTTTAAGACGTTTGTCCATTCAACGGCCAACGCGCGCAAGTACTTGATGCTCACTACCAACACCCACGACGTGATCGTGTTCGATCTCCAGGACTCCATCGCGCGCGACATCATCAACATGAAAGTGCCTGGCCCCACCAAGTAACCCAATTTACATGAAACGGAATCCCCTCATTCTGGCGATCGGCTTTCTGCTGATCCTTATCGTCGGCCTGCTCCTGTTTGTCTTTCAGGTCCGCAAATCCGAAGTCGTGGTGGTCACCAGGTTCGGCCGGCCGGACCGCGACATCTCGCAACCGGGACCGCACCTCAAATGGCCCTGGCCCATCGAGAGCGTTCATCGCTTCGACCAGCGCGTTCAAAACTTTGAAGACAAACTCACCGAGGGGTTAACCTCCGATAGTTTCAACGTCCTCTCGTCGGTTTTTGTGGGATGGGAGATCACCGATCCCAAAGCCTTTTTTCCGAAATTCGCCGCTGGTTCCGAACCGATTGCCGAGGCCGAGAAGATCTTGGACCGCATGCTCAGCAATGCTAAAGCAGCCGTGATCGCCAAACACGCGCTCTTCGATTTCCTGTCCCCAACCCCGGAAGGAAACAAGTTCGTCGATATCGAACATGAAATCCTCAGCGTCGTTCAAGCCCAGGTCCAGGCCAATAATTACGGCCTGAAAATCGATTTCCTCGGCCTCAAACGCCTCGGTCTGCCCGAGAACGTCACCGCCTCGGTGTTCGAGCGCATGCAAGCCGAACGCAAACGCCTCGCGGATAAATCGCAATTCGAAGGCGAAGCCGAAGCCCAAACCATTCGTGCCGAAGCCGAGCGCAAAGCGGCCGTCGTCCTGGCGGACGCCGGCGCCCAGGCCACCGCCATCCGCGGCAAAGGCGAGGCCGAAGCCGCCAAATCGCTCAGCGAATTCCAAAAAAATCCTCAACTCGCCAACTTCATCTTCGGGCTCAATGCCCTCGAGGATTCTCTTAAGGATAAGTCCACGCTGATTTTCGACCAACATACCCCGCCGTTTAATCTTTTTAACGGCGTCTCCACCAATCTGTTTAACAGGGCCCAATGAGCGATTTCGACGTCAAGCTCGACGAACCGCGTGGCAACTCGCCGCTGCCCCCCGAGCGTCCCCTGGACTCCGGCTCGGAGGCGCTCACCGAAGCCCTGCGCAGCAGCTTCTGGATCATCAAGCTCGTCATGTTCCTGCTGCTCATCGTCTTTCTTGGTTCCGGTTTCTTCACCGTCGAGCCCCAGGAACAGGCGATGATCATCCGCCTCGGCCGTCCGGTGGGCACGGGCCAAAAAGCCCTGCTGGGCCCGGGTTTCCACCTGTCTTTCCCGTATCCCATCGACGAGCACATCAAGGTGCCCATCTCGGCGATTCAAAAGGTGACTTCCACGGTGGGCTGGTACGCCACCACCCCCGAACAGGAACTGGCTGGGACTGAACCTGCCACCTTGCCCATTCAATATCCCCTCAAGCCGTTGGTCGATGGCTACGTTCTAACGGCCGATCGAAATATTATCCACACCCGCGCCACTTTGACTTACCACATTTCCGACCCGGTCACGTACGTCTTCAATTTCGCCAACGCTTCGAATACCGTCCAGAATGCCTTGGATAATGCCCTGGTTTACGCCGCCTCCACCTTCAATGTGGATGACATCCTGACCCGCGATGTGGCCGGGTTCAAAGAAGCTGTCCGCAAGCGCGTCGTCACCCTGGTCTCGCAGGAAAATCTCGGCGTTGACATCGAGGAATGCCTGATTCAAAGCAGGCCCGCGCGCCAGTTGCGCGACGCTTTTGACAGTGTTCTAAAAGCCGCCCTGACCCGACAGGCATTGCTCGAAGCCGCCCATAGCTCCGAGGCGCAGATCTCCAGCAAGGCCGGCGCGGACGCGCGTTCCTTGATCAGCCTCGCCGAGTCGGACCGTTCCCGGCTCGTCAACGAGGTGCGCAGCCAGGCGGATCGGTTTAACGATTTGCTCCCCAAATTCCAGCAGAGTCCTCAATTGTTCGTGCAACAACGCCTCACCGAAACGCTCGGCCGTGTCTTGACCAACGCCCAGGACAAAATCTTTCTCGCCGGCGGCGAGGCGGGCGGACCTTCAACTGGAAACCAGAAGGAATTGCGCGTACTGTTAAACCGGGAGCCGCCCAAGCAGAAGAGCGACGAAACCAAGCCATAATAAAATGCAAGTTACCTCTCTTTTAAGCCGCCGGGACTATCAGGAGCACGATCATGATGAATCGTGCAGTGTCTGCGGACAGGACCACGAACATGCGCCCGTGCGCCTGTGGCAAACCCTCATCGGCGTAGTCCTGGTGTTGAACGCCTTCATCGTCGATTGGTTCTTTAATAACGCGCAAACCGTTGCCAGTATTAGCGCCTTCCTCGGCGCCATCGCCCTGGGGGCTCCCATTGTCTGGACGGCGGCCAAAGATATCTATCGTGGGCTCCTCGGCATTAATGAGCTCGTCGCCATTGCTGTCCTCGCGGCTTTCGCTACCGGTGACTACAAGACTGCCGGCGTAGTCGCTTTCTTCATGCTCCTGGGCGAAATCATTGAGACTCGCACCGCCGAGGGCGCTCGGGCCTCGATTGAATCGCTTATCAAGCTCACGCCCACCAAGGCCCGCCGCATCACTCCAGCAGGTGAAGAAGAGGTCGCCGCCAAAGACCTCGCCGTCGGCGATGTCATCCGCATCCGTCCCGGTGATAACGTTGCCGCGGACGGCGTAATCCTCACCGGTCAGGGCTCGTTCAATCAGTCCACCATCACTGGCGAATCGCTCCCAGCCGATAAAAAGCCCGGGGACGAAGTATTTGCCGGCACCCAGAATCTTACCGGCGTCCTCGAAGTAAAGGTCAGCCGGGCCGGCCAGGATACCACGCTCGGCCGCGTGCGCGAACTGATCCTGGCGGCGGAAAAAACCAAGCTGCCGATCATGAAGATTGTGGACCAGTACATGAGCTTTTACACGCCGCTCGTCCTGGTGATCGCCGCGCTCGTCTGGGCCTTCACCCGCAGGCTCGATAACGTCATCTCCGTCATCATTTTCAGTTGTCCTTGCGCGTTCATTCTGGCCACTCCCACCGCCATGGTCGCCGCCCTCTCGGCTGCCGCCCGCTTGGGAATCCTCATTAAGAACGTCGCCGACATCGAATTGGCCGCCAAGATCAATGCCTTCATCTTCGACAAAACCGGCACGCTGACCACCGGCGAATTGGCTGTCAGCCGCTTGGCCCCGATCGGCGATACCAAGCCGGCCGAACTATTGCGCCTCGCCGCCTCCGCTGAAAAGTACAGTAACCATCCCACCGCCAAAGCTCTGGCTCAACTGGCCAAAGAAGCCGGTGTGCCCTTGGTTGAGCCAAAAGACTTTTCCGAAACCGCCGGACGCGGCATTAAAGCCCAGGTCAATGGCAACGCCGTCCTGGTCGGCCGTGCCCAGTGGCTGCGGGATAACGGAATCGACGGGGACTTTACCAAATCCGTCGATCTCAATGAAACCGAAGGGTGGAGCCTCATTTTCGTCGCCGAAGGCAAGCGGTGCATCGGTTGGGTCGGCCTGCAAGACCAAACCCGCGCCGAGGCGCGCGACTCGTTGGCCGAATTGAAGGAAAGCGGCGTGCGCCGAATCTCCATGGTCTCGGGCGATCGCCAACCCGTCGCCAATCGCGTCGCGCAAGAGATCGGCTGCGAAGAAGCCAAAGGCGAGTGCCTGCCGCAGAACAAGGTCGAATTTGTCAAAGCGGTCAAAGCCAAGGGTTACCAGGTCGCGGTGGTCGGCGACGGCGTCAATGACGCTCCCGCGCTGGCCGCGGGTGACATCGGCATCGCCATGGGCGCCGCGGGCAGCGAAGTCGCCATTCACAGCGCAACCATCGCGTTGATGAACAATGATTTGCGCCGCCTGCCCTTCCTGGTCAAGCTGTCCCGCAGCACTCGGGCCGTCATTAACCAGAATTTCCTCTTCGGCCTCGTCTTCATCATTGGTGGCATGACCCTGGCCGCGTTGGGCAAAGTCCCCCCGATCTTGGCCGCCGCCATGCATACCGGCGGGTCCTTGCTGGTGGTATTCAATAGCGCACGCCTCGTTCGCAAAGGCGAAGAACTCGAGCATTATCAGCCCCCTCAGCCCGCCCCCAAACCCTCGAACCCAGTTCCACCGTCCGCCACGCCGCCCCGTCGCGAGCTCGAACCCAAGCTCGCCGCCTGATCGCTCCCCCCCAAAACACCTAACCCTCGCATGCCTTTCACCCTACCCACCCAACCGCCCAGCGTTTCCGGCCAGCCCGCTGACGGAGAGGTGGTCATCTCGGTCCGCGGTTTGACCAAGATCTTCAAGGATTTTTGGGGCCGCTCAAAGGCGCGCGCTGTCGACAACGTCGATTTTGAGGTCCGGCGGGGAGAGGTCTTTGGTCTGCTCGGCCCCAATGGTTCGGGCAAGTCCACGACCGTAAAGCTGCTGCTTGGCCTACTTTACCCGACGAAAGGGTATATCGAAGTTTTCGGCCACTCTCCGCGTCACGTCGCCACCAAATCGAGAATCGGTTATCTGCCGGAGGAATCCTACCTTTATCGCTATCTCAACTCGCGCGAGACGCTCGATTTCTTCGGCAATCTCTTTGAGTTGCCAAGAAATGACCGGCACAAACGCGCGGAGCAACTCCTGGAGATGGTCGGCCTGAGCCAGGCGCACTTGCGCGCGGTGGGCGAGTTTTCCAAAGGCATGCAGCGCCGAATCGGTCTGGCGCAAGCCCTGATCAATGATCCGGATCTGGTGATTCTGGATGAACCAACCTCCGGCTTGGATCCCATCGGCTGCCGCGAAGTCAAAGACCTGATCCTCGCACTGGCGCGTCGCGGCAAAACCGTCATCCTCAGCAGCCACCTGCTGTCGGATGTCGAAGACGTTTGCAACCGGGTGGTCATCTATTACGGCGGAAAAATCCACGCGATGGGCACGCTCAGGGATCTCCTGGCGACGCCCGATTCAATCCGCATCACCACGCCGGCTCTGTCGCGCCAAACCATGGAACGCGTCCTCGAGATTATCCGTCAGGACGTCGCTTCCGACAAAGTTCAGATTGATACCCCCACTCAGAACCTCGAGGGTTATTTCTTAGACGTCGTCCAGAAGGCAAGGCACGCCGCCACTCAAACCTCGGGCGCAATGTCCGGCGCACGCGTGGCCGCCTATTTGCGCGGCGACGCCGAGGAAAAGCCGGCGGGGGACAAAATTCTGGAACGCCTGACCGCGGCAACACCCAGCCAGCCTGCGGCCGTCCCGGTGGTTCAAAAAGCTGCGGCTATTAACGAGAGCAAGCTCGACGCGCTGACTAAATCAAACGAGCCTGCCCCGGCGCCGGCCCAGCCCCAGCCCCCCGCCTCCGCGGAGGAGCTCCAGAAGGCCAACGAAAAACTCGCTTCACTCCTGGGTAAAACCAAGTGATGCTGCTTAGGATTGTTTACGGAATCAATCGCTCTCTCTTTTTCGCCCTGACTCAATGCAACGGTTGTTTGCCATCATCACCTTGACCTGGAAAGCGGCGTTTCGTTTCAAACTTTTCCTGGTCGTGGCCGTGCTGTTGCTGGCTTCGGTGGTTGGCTTGCCTTTGCTGATCAAGGATGACGGCACTGCGCGCGGGTTTACTCAGATTCTTCTCACCTACACGCTGAGCACTGTCACGGCTCTGCTCGGCCTGTCCACGCTCTGGCTGGCCTGTGGCACCCTGGCCCGCGATATCGAGGAGTGCCAGATGCAGGTGGTCGCGGTCAAACCAATCGCCCGCTGGCAGATTTGGCTCGGCAAATGGCTCGGGATTGTCTCGCTCAATGCCGCTCTGCTCTTGCTTTCGGGAGTCAGCATTTATGCGTTGCTGCAATGGCGGGCCAGTCGTTTGCCCGCGCAAGAGCAGCAGGTTCTTCGCAACGAAGTCCTGGTCGCCCGCGGTTCGGCCAAACCAGCCACTTACGACAAAGAAATCGATGCGGCCACCGAGCAGGCGCTGCAGGACCGCCTGAAAAAGACGCGCATCGATCAGGCCGATTTTAACCTGGTTCGCCAGCAGATTCGTGAGCAGATCAAGGCCAGGTATCAGCTCGTTCCGCCTAACTTCACTAAACGATGGGTGATTGATTTGGGACTCGCCAAAAATTACCTCCGCGATCAGCCGCTCTACTTGCGCGTCAAATTCAATTCCGCCGACCGAAGCACTTCCGGCACCTTCGACGGACTCTTTGCGGCGGGTGTTCCGCAGAAGACCGCCCTGTGGCGCAGCGAGGTCATGAGCCTGGCGCCGGACACCTTTCATGAATTCGCCATCGATCCAAACCTGTTCGACGAGAATGGCCAGCTTACGGTCGAATTCTACAACGGCAACAATACTGCCCTGCTCTTTCCTTTGGACGAAGGCATGGAAGTGCTCTATCGCGAGGGCGGCTTCGGACTGAATTTCCTTCGAGGGTTGGGCATTATCTTCTGCTGGATGGCCTTGCTGGCGGCGCTCGGCCTGGCGGCGGCTTCTTTCATGTCCTTCCCGGTAGCCGCTTTCTGTGCTGTAGGCATTCTGTCTCTCGTTTTTGCCAGCGGCACCATGGCGAATGCCGTTTCGGAAGGGACCATTGCCAACTACGACGCCGAAAAGGGCACCAAAGGTCACTCCCCGGCGGACATCGTGGTCATTCCCACCTTCCGAGCTGTGCTCAAGCTCATCGCGCTGGCCAGGGATTTTTCCCCCATCGACTCGCTCAGCACGGGGCGCAGCGTAACCTGGGAGCAACTGGGCTTGGCCTTCGCACAGATCGTGCTTTTGCTCAGTGGCGTTTTGGCCGCTTTTGGTATTTTCGTCTTCACCCGACGGGAACTGGCGACCGCGCAAGGAACGCAATGAACCCGCGGTTGAAAAAAATTCTTTTGCTGCTGCTCGCCGGGGTGCTGCTGGCTGGAGTTTTCCAGGTCGAAGAGTCGATGAACCTCGATCGCGATGCACTCGGCTTAACTCGCGTGCAACCGTTGGAAAACGCGCCACCGGTCCTGGCTTTTACCACGGTTGCCTTGGGCGGATTCCGGGGGCTCATCTCCAACATTCTCTGGATCCGGGCCACCGACCTGCAGGACAACGACAAGTACTTTGAAATGGCCCAACTGGCCGATTGGATTACCAAGCTCGAACCGCATTTCGTCCAGGTCTGGCTCGTCCAGGCCTGGAACATGGCCTATAACATCTCCGTTAAGTTCAAGGATTTCCCCGATCGTTGGCGTTGGGTCGAGCGCGGACTGGACCTGCTCCGGGACGATGGTTTGCGCTATAACCCGAATGAGACGCTCATCTATCGCGAGTTGGCCTGGTTCTTCCAGCACAAGATCGGCGCGAACATGGACGACGCCAACATGTACTATAAGCAGCAATGGGCTAACGAAATGGCCCAGGTTTTCGATAAGAAAACCCCCGACCTGGAGCCGTTAATTCATCCCCGCACGCCCGATGAGGAGCGCCGCGCCCGGCTCTTGCGCGAGAAGTATAAAATGGATCCTGAGTTCATGAAACAGGTTGACGAGCGTTATGGTCCCCTGGAATGGCGCCTGCCGGAGTCCCACGCCATTTACTGGGCCGCATTGGGCCTCAAAGAAGCGGAACTCAACCCGTCCAAGATTAAGCCTGACGATTTAATTACCCTGCGCCGCGTGATTTACCAGTCCATGCAGATGAGCTTTCAGCGCGGGCGCCTGGTGGCCAACCCTTTTCTGAAGTCGTTCGAGTTCGGCCCCAATCTCGACATCATTCCCAAAGTAAGCGCAGCCTACGAACAGGCTGCCCAGGAAGACGCGAAGAATCGCGATCACATTGAAAAAGCCCACAAAAACTTTTTGAAAGACGCCGTTTACTTCCTTTACGTCCATAACCGTATCGCCGACGCCGCCAAATGGTATCAATATCTGGGCACCAAATATCCCAACAACACCTTGCTGGACTACCAGACTAATTCGTTCCCACGCAACCTGACCCTTAACGAATACGCCGTGAGCCGCGTCGAAGAAGACGTCGGCGAAACCATGTCCCGCGACCGCATCAAAGCCATTATCGAAGGCCTCTTGACCGATGCCCTCACCAGCCTGTGCCTCGGTGATAACGAGCGCGCGGCGGGCTATAAATTACTGGCCCAGCAGGTCCACAACACCTACTCCAGCAAGACCAAGGCACGCGGCGAGGCTTTAGCCATTTCCCCTCTGGACGATATCCAGCGCGAGGTTGTCAATCGGCTGCTCGATCCGCAAAATGGCATGGTTCCGGAAATGCGCGCGGTGCTCCGCACCAAACTTAACCTTGGGCCCGAGCCACCCGCGGCCATCTCCTCGACCAATGCCGTGCCGGAGAGCGCGTCGAGCAAATGAAGTCTTCCGCGGAACGCCCTTTGCGCGTCGGGCTGATCTCCCTGGGCTGCGCCAAAAACCTGGTTGATTCCGAGGTCATGGTCGGCACGCTGCTTAAGGATGGCGTGGAAATCATTAATGACGCCGCGCAGGCCGACGTCCTGATCGTCAACACCTGTTCTTTTATCGATTCGGCTCAGGAGGAAAGCGTCGACACCATTCTCCAATCCGATGAGCTTCGACGGGTGCGCAATCAAAAGCAGGGCCTCATCGTCGCGGGCTGTTTGCCCCAACGTTTCCGCGAAGATCTGCCCAGGCTGTTGCCTGAAGTCGATGCTTTTATGGGCATCGATCAGGTGTCCCAGGTCACGCAAATCGTGCGCCAGACTCTTGACCGCCGCGCCGCCAAACTCCAGTCCGGCCAACCCGCGGGTACGGAAACGAAAGAGCCGCCGCGCGAAAAGACCAACATCATTGATCACCTCGCCAAACTGGAAACAAAAGCTGTCGAGCACCAACTCCCGCCCGCTGCCGCACCGCCCCTGCTTTCGGTCTCCCAGCGTCCCCAGTACATTCCCGATTACGCGACCCCGCGGTTCCGGTTAACCCCGCGCCATTTCGCCTACGTGAAGATCGCCGAGGGCTGCAACCATCCGTGCAGCTTTTGTATCATTCCGCGCATGCGCGGCTCGCACCGCAGCCGCACCCAATCGGATCTAGTTGCCGAGGCTCGGGCGTTGCTCGCCGACGGTGTCAAGGAACTCAATCTCATTTCCCAGGATTCCACCTATTACGGACTCGACCTGCGCCAGAATCACAGCCGGGCCATTGCCGACCCCGCTCGTTTCAACGCCGCCGTCAAGGCGTTGCCTAACGAGGCTTCCACCATCTGCACCCTCTTGCGCGAGCTCAATGCTTTGCCGGGCGAGTTCTGGATCCGTCTCCTCTACACTCATCCGGCCCATTGGACCGATGAGCTAATCCAAACCATCGCCGAATGTCCCAAAGTCGCGCGTTACGTCGATATGCCCCTCCAACACATTCATCAGAATATGCTGGAACGCATGCGCCGCGAAACCTCCCAGCAATACATCGTCGATCTCATCAACCGTATCCGCGCCGGCGTCCCGGGAATCGCCCTTCGCACCACCTTCATCGTCGGCTTTCCCGGCGAGACTCCAGAGTACTTCGAAACTCTGCTCCAGTTCATTCGCTCGGCGAAATTCGAACGCCTGGGTGTGTTCACTTTTTCGCAGGAGGAAGGCACACGCGCCGGCAAAATGGCCGGGCAGATTTCCCCGAAGATCAGAAAACAACGGCGCGCTCGCGCCATGGCCGTGCAACACGAGGTTGCGATCCAGGTCGCCCAATCCTTCGTCGGGCGCTGCCTCAATGTGCTCGTTGAGGGGGAGGCGAGCGCCAAGGACCTGAAAAACGCTCGGATTAGCTCGTGGGAACACGGGTTAATCCGCGGAGAAGATCGCACTGCCGCCAGGCTTAAGGGGCGATACTTGATTGCCCGCGGCGAGGCCGACGCGCCGGATATCGATGGTCGCGTCTACGTGCGCGGCGATTTGCCATTCGGCGATTTCGCCAAAGTTAAAATCGTCGGCCACACGGATTACGACCTCATTGCCGAACCCGCCTGAAGTCCCGTCAGGACGACGAGAGCAGCGTCATCGTCTCCGGCTTGCACGTTTCGGCGCTAGAGAAGGAATCACCACAGCCCGCCGCCGCTGAGCACGGTCGTTAAATCATCGCCGCGAGCCCTTCTCCACCTTGCCGCAACCGCTCCATTCGATTCCACATTTTTCATCTGCGGTCGCCCCGAATCTGCGGGTAAATCCACGGGTCTCCGCGTCCAGGCCCCTCGTGGCACGCGAACCACCACTGCGGGGCATCGAAATTCTCAATAATGATGACAAAACTATCAATTACCACTTGCATGCGCCGCATGGCACCATGGCGTCATGAATCAGAACACATCCAAAGTACTGGCCGGCCTCTGCTGTCACCGGTCGGTTCAAAAGGGACCCCCTCGGGTCGAAATGGGGTCCCTTTTGAAATTTCAAAACTCCCCACCTGTGGGATTTTGACTCAATGTTCCGACACCATTGTTCCTGACAA
>Ga0070741_10011912_pt1 | contig 15891 bp, 12 predicted proteins | sample Coa_R1_4_FD_66440 | JGI IMG/M metagenome (GOLD analysis project Ga0070741, IMG submission 66440) | Surface soil microbial communities from Centralia Pennsylvania, which are recovering from an underground coalmine fire - Coalmine... | ecosystem: Environmental > Terrestrial > Soil > Unclassified ...
GGCGCCAATCCGACACCAGAGTCGTGCGACCACGCCGGAGGTCATGTTGTCTGAACAGACACTGCCACGGCGCTCCCGCGTGCAGGGCAGCAAGCGCCCGCAGCATTAGGTGTTTTGCAGGGCTTTACTGTATGAGCCCGCCGATGCGGTGCTGCCCGTTTGCTGCCCGACATCGCGCGATACGCGCCTACTCGGGCAACACAACAGCCTTGTTTACAGGGCAAACGGAGAGACGGGAGCGACGGGACTCGAACCCGCGACCTCCGGCGTGACAGGCGACGCAAGGGCAAACACGATCCTCCACGCGACGACCCGGAAGAGCCCGATTAGCAGGGAGTTCGTTCGGTTCGACGGTCGACGCTTCCACGGCCTTCCATGGGGTTTTCGGAGGGTCCCGCCCCATCTACACCCCATCGTGCTGTCGCCTCTTCAGGCAATGTCGCCGTACCCGACAACGGCAGCGTTTACGTCCAGCGTTTGTGCTGCGGGTCCCATTCGCCTTCGGCCCGGCCGGCGAGGATCGCATCGAGAAACTCGGCAGCGGACGCGAACGCCTCGTCGAGGTCTGGTTCGACATCTACCTCCGTCGCCAGTCGGCGATAGGGCTCTCGCCAATTCGCCGGTGGTGGCGGCATGCTCGTGGGGAGCGACTGCTGCTCGCGTTGCCCGAATGTGACCTCGAGAGCGTTCCGGAGGGATGCGGCGTCGACCCGCTCCGATCCGGAGATGAGGAGGATATCGACGAGATCCTTCGGTCGGGTGCTCTCACGGCCCGACGCGCCGTACATCCGCGTGTAGGCGTGGACCTTCTCGGCGATGTGCTGAGGAAGCGGGAGAGCCGGGAGACGGATTGGCTCGATGTCGGCGAACGACAGCAGGTCGGAGGTCTCGATTACGTCCGGTGTCCAGGAGATCGAGTCGGCGAACCCGACGTCGACGACGAATTGATCGAAGACGCGGCCTGCTAGCTCGGCGGTGACGTGGAACCGAATCGCACGGAAGTCCTCGGCGTCGTCGAAGGCGTCGGTTCGTCGGGCGGCGAAGGTGAAGAAGTCGTCGAGGGTGAGCTCCTGCGCGGCGACGAAGTCTTCCGTCGCCGCGTCCTCATCGTCGGTGCGGCCGAGATCCATGTCTCTTGTCGGGCGTGTAGTGGCGTGGAAGCGAAAGTCGAGCGCGAGGGCGCCTTTCAGGACCCAGCCATCAGGCGCGACGGTGACGAGGCGACGAAGGAAGAGCTCGAACGCGACTCGCTTCCGGAGACGTGCTACGCCGAGTCCTGTCTTGCTCGCCTCGATCTTTAGCCTGTCGTCGAGTGCCTGGCGGAAAGCGGCAGCGGTCGCGTATCTCATTGATCCGGGAGGAGCGTCTCGAGAACACGCGTCTTTCCGCGGCGCACGGCTTCCTGCTCCAGTTGCCGGCGTGTAAGTAGACCGAGGCGCAGTGCTTCGCGCGCAGCCATTGCCGCTTGTTCGGGTTGGAGTTCGTCGGCGATGTCGACCAGAGTTCGTGCCGGAGCCGTGACCGGCATCGCGTCGCGCCAGACGGTGCTGACCTTCTCGTCGTCTGGGCGCGTGTGGATGACGACGCCCGGTGGGCGACGGAGCCCCCGGGACCTGCGCGGGACGAGCAGGTGGACCTTGTCGGGAATGTTGTCGCTCAGGTCGAGCAGCGAGAGCGCGCTCGCGTGCGAGAGGACGGCCTTGCCCATCCCGACGGCCATCCACTTCTCGCGGATGTCGTCGTACTGCGAGCTCGGAAAGCCAGTGACGTGATAGAGCCCCCGCCGGACCCGCTCGAAGCGTCCCTGGCGTAGGTGATGATTCAGAAGCTGGCGGCTGACGCCATGCTTGCGCGCCTGGTCGACGGTGAAATAACCGCTCTGCTGGTAGGACTCGGCCTCGAGCCCGCGGATATCCGGCTTCTCGTCATGCATACGTAAAGGATAACTTTACTTTCGCGGCTCGCGCTGGCTCCCCCGACGCCGCGTGCTGCTTGAGCCGCCAATGCCGCCCGCATCGCATGCGGGGTTCGCCTACCGGCTTGCGGAGCCTTCCAGTTTCCTCTAGACAGCGAGCAGGCCATGCCGAATGGAGCCGTCGACCGAGGGGTACCGCAGGAGCTGCTGGCCCGTCTCTTCCAGCGCAAAGTCGTTCCGTTTCTCGGCGCCGGATGCTCGGTTCCCGAGCCGTCTCGTCTGCCCACGGCTCCTCAGCTGGCGCAGGCGTTGATCGACCGAGGCGCCGGCACGGCCGGACAAGCACTCGAGGACATCGCTGAGGATGCTTGGGCTCGCGGCGGGTGGGCCGCGTTCGCACAACTCCTACCCGTCGACGAGTGGCGCACGCGCCCACCGAACGTCATCACCCGAGCCATCGCAGAACTCTGCAAGGAGACGCTGATCGGTCAGATCCTGACTACCAATTGGGATCTCTTGATCGAGTCCGCGCTCTCGCACATCGGGCAACCGTACGCGAAGGTTGTCGACGCTCAGTCCCTAGCGATCGAGCCAGCCGGGACGGTGACGGTGATCAAGCTCAACGGGTGCATCGACCATCCGCAGTTCATTAAGGCGACGCGTAGCCAGATCGAGGCGAAAGACTGGCTGGATACTTGGACGAACGCCCTCTTCGACGTGCTCGTCCGGACGAACTCCTTACTCTTTGGCGGTTACTCTGGCGCCTCCCGCGCAGCGACGACGACCATCGCCACAATCGTTGCCGCAGCGGAGCGGCAGGCAGCCGATTTCATCGTCGATCGTCAAACGCCAGATGCGATCAGCGCTGCATCCGAGTCTGGTCACAGGTTCATCGAGGCAATCAATCTCACAGAACCGTTCACGGGTGAGGCGACTGACTTCTTTGCTGAGCTACGCGAAGCGGTCTATCGTCTCCTAGTCGCCCGACCCGCAGCGTGTGCCCAGACAATGGCCGAGCAGGTAGTCACGCCAACGGCGGTGCCAGCTGAAGAGTTCGTGGCCGAAGTCGACAGCATCGTCGAGATGTTGAAGGCGAGTGAGGCAGCGGTCTGCCAACGGTGGCTCGGAAGCTGCTTCCGCTCCTTCCCGGATTTCGAACACGTCAAGCCGTACCTGCCGTTGATTCCAAACGAGAGCGAAATCGGAAAGTGTCTGCTCCTGCTCGCCGCGGCGCGGTGGGCTGGGCGGCTCAACGTGTTCGCGGAGCTCGAGTTCACGGTTTCTGTTACGACGAACGGTGTAGATACGGAGGCCCCCATTCACATCGTCGTCTGCCCACCGCAGCAACGACTCGACGCGGCCGCCCGCGCGGCACTCGTCGCTTACGAGCGCACGTCGCCGTCGTCAACGGGTGTTGGGATTGCGTTTGGTGGACTTGGCGACGTCGAACCGGCCACCACGAGCTTCTCCGCCGCACGCGGCGCACCCACTCGCAGCGCTGCGCGCGCGCGGGGTCTCTCGATTGGTTGGATCAATGGCGATGCGCTCATTGCGACGTTCGTGCGCAACGCAGATGCAGGGGCAGTACAGGAGCACATCCGTCGCCATCTCGACGACGCGATGACCCATGCTTTGGCGGCAGCGGCATGACAACTCTCCTTGACCTCGCTGCAGAGGTGATGCAGGGCCACGGCTGGAACACACGGCTGCGACCTGACCTTGCCCACGCTCATTTGGACTTCGAACTCGTCGCAGAGAGCGAGACCGCGATCGCGTTCTTCAGCGTGGTTAGCGGTCACGGCCTCAGACACCGCGCCGACTCACTCGCGGGAGGCATCGGTGCGGTCACGCTCCAACGGGACGCGGGTGTAAAGGCCTGGGAGGCCTATCTCGTTCTCATCATCGAAGATGATTACCCCGCTGCCGATGCTGTTGCGCAGCAAGTACAGCGGAATCTCGATTACTGCCGCAAGATCGTGATCGACGGTGCGGGAATCGCCGCCGCCGACAATCCACGCGTGGATATGGAGCGTGCCTTGAGTTTCCTGTTTCCGCTCGATGTCGCGTTAGTGCCGACCGTCGAGGACGTGCGTGAGTACCTCGTGGAATTGATTAGTGAGCGCGGCTTCGACAAGATTTTGGTGGCTGAGCTCGTGACCGCCTTCGACCGCGAGGCCGACTGCAAATGCTGGGAGCGTGTCAAGCAGCGTTCTTCCGACAAGGTGTCGGAATGAGACTGACCCGCGTCGAGGTCGAATCGTTCCGGGGCTACAACCAACCCCAGTCGTTCGACTGCCTCGCCGATGTCGTGATCCTCTACGGCCCGAACGGGTACGGAAAGACATCGTTCTTTGACGCCGTGGCCTGGGCCCTCTTCGGTGACATCAGCCGGCTCCGCGGTTCACGCGACGTCGTCGGTGACGCGCACATCAGTAACTACTTCAGCAACAAGCCGGAGCCGCACGTTGCGCTTCATCTGGCCATCGGCGACCGCACAGCCCTCGTCACACGACGAAGGTCGTCCTTCCTGGTGGTCGACGGTGGAGCCGAGCACGTCGGTGGCGCCGCCGAGGCCTGGGTTGCCGAGCAATTCAGGCCGAGCACCGCTGCAGAGACCTGGTCTATCACCGAAGCAGAGCGACGATTCCTCAGCGCGCACCTGCTCGGACAGGAGGAGGTGGCGGTGTTCCTGCGCAGCACCAATCCGCGCGATCGCTTCGATTCGCTGGCCTCGCTGCTCGGCGTCGATCTCGTGCGGCAGTTCTTCGCGCACACGACACAGGTCGACAAGACCGCGCAAGCCGAGGTGCGTGAACTCGAGGGTCGCGCGCAGGCAATCAGTCAACGTCTCGAGGAGATCCGAGTCGAGCAAAGCAGGCTTGAGGCTGGTGCGCCCGACGGCACGTCGCCTACGGTCGAGCGACTCCTAGCGGAATTGCAAGCTATTGCGGCGCAGGCGACCTCGGTCGGTATTGCGGTCTTTCTCCCAGGCCCGGAAGCGCTCATCGCCGGCGACGTGCTGTCCGCCGGACAGGAGCTGCGAGCGTCTCTGACGGCCTGGGTCGAAGCTGCTCGCGGGCGTGCTCGCACCCTGCGGCGAATTGAAACCGAACTTCCGGAGGCAGTTCGGCGTCGCGCGCGGCGGGTCGCTTTGGAGCAGGAGTTGATCGACCAGCGGGCGTCCGCTGAGACGGCCCAGGCAAGCCTTGCTTCGGCGAGCGAGGAGCGCGAGTTAGTGAGAACCCGGCTGGCTGAGGTCCGGGCAGCAAGCGGCGCAGCCAAGGCGACGGCCGACGAGTTCGCAAGGTTCCTGCTGAGCGCCGAGGAGTTTGTTCAGGCTGACCACTGCCCGGTGTGCGAGCAGCCAATCTTGCCTGACCAGGTGAGGACGCGGTTGCGTGAGCGGGCCGACCAGATCCCGGAGTCGCTCCGTTCGCTCGAAGAGGAGCGCCGCGCGCTTGAGGACCGTGAGCATGGGTTAGATGAGCAGGTCGCACAGCCTCAGGTATCCGTGGCCGCGCTTCGCGAGCGGATTGCTGCACTGCAAGACGAGCAGCAGCGCCTTGATGCAAGCGAGGCCGAGTGGCAAGCCGCTCTCGCCTCGGCGCGTCTTCCTGGCGACCCCGATCCCGAACAGGTTTCGTCCCAGCACCAAGGCGAGGTGACGCGGGCAGTCCAGGGCGAGCAGTGGATGAACGACGTCGACGCCCTGCTTGCCAGAGCGGGCTACCTCGCATCCGAGGACAGGCGCTCGCGGCTCGCCAATGAGCAACAGCGCCTTCGTGCTGAGCAGGAGACAGTCCTTACCTCTGCCCAGCGGGCGCAGACGAGCCGCACCCTTCTTCAAGGCATCACGGCAGCTGCCAAGGAGTCCGAACTCGAGATCGTCAAGCGGCTCATGCTCGAGCAGAAGCCGCTGTTGAATGCCCTCTACCAACGCCTACGGCCACATCCCGTTCTCGATCAGCTCGACGTTGAGTTCGGTCAGTTCGGCCAGCGCGGTGAGGTCTACTTCGAAGCTATGGCTCACAACACGCGAGCGAACGTGAGCGCGATCTTCAGTAGTGCACAATTGAACGCGGTCGCGATCTGCATCTTCCTCGCGATCAACCTCTCCGCCGGAGATGCGCGGTTTGCGCTCCTTGACGATCCGATTCAGAACATGGACGACTTCAATGTCCTCGGCCTGCTGGACCTGCTTCGATCCATCTCGGCCGGCCGCCAGGTCGTACTCTCTACGCACGACGCACAGCTTGGCGAGCTGATGAGACGCAAACTGCGTCCCCTGCTGTTGACGCGTCGAACTATCAGCCACGAGTTCACTGGCTATGACGCGTCTGGCCCGCAGGTTAAGACTGAGATCGACGAGTTCACTGAGACGCCCGAGATCCTCCCCGCGCTTGTGGCCTAAATGAGTTCCGACGAGTGGAGACACCGGCTTCCGTAAGCCGCTCACGATCAGTTCAGGTACCAGAGCCAACGGAACAAGAACGAGCTCGTCGGAATCAGCGGGACGGGCGCTCGACTCTACGGCTGGCATGCACGTCTCCGGACCCGGACCCGCGCCAACGACCCACACGCGGCTTGAGTTAAGGCGCTTCTGTCAAGCCAAGCTGATCGTGCCCTGCGCGCAGCCTGCCGTAGAGGCGTTCTGCGTAGTGGTCGAGAACCGTCTGCCGGAAGGTGGGCTCGTCGAGGATGCGTTTGAAGATGTCCTCGTTGTCGTCCATCCGCCGCACGACGGTGTCGAGGAACGTGCGGTCGAAGACGAGGCGGAAGTTGGCGAAGTCGTTGTTGCGTGCGCGGGCGACGAGGGTCTCGTCGGCGGCCCACGACTCTTCGAACTGGTCGAAGAGGAGCTGGTCGGCGTCGCCAAGCTCGAGCCCGAAGCGCTCGTTCATGACATCGACGATTCGGGATAGATGTTCGGACTCGGGCTCATGCTCTGGCCCACGGCCGGAGAAGATCGCGACCACCTCGCCGCCGCCTTCATCGAGCGAGGCGGAGCCTTCGTAGGTCTGCGCGATCTTCAAGTGCGTCAGCTCAACCTCGCTGCCAAGATCGAGCCGCTCGGCCGCCTGGCCCGGCAGGCACGCCAGCAGCGCCCGCGCGTACAGATAGTCGCGCTCGAGCTGCCGATCGACGTACGCGACGATCTGCGAGATGAACGCGTACAGACTGACGAAGCGCGCGAGCACGTCGCGAAACGCGTCCTGCACCTCTTCGTCGAGCTCTAGGAAGCGGGCTCGCGCCGGATCGAGTGCCGCATAGACGGCGCCGTGCCCACTCGTCTCGGTGACTGCGAGCAGCGCCTGCAAGCCGGTCTCGATCTCGTCCTCGCGCAGCACGCCGAAGTCCCAGAGCGCGCGGTGCGTGTCGTAGAGCAGGTTGGGGTCGGTCGGTACGGCCTCCGTCGCCTCGTACCAGGGTCGGAAGGCCTCCTGGATCTCCTCTGCCTCGTTGCGGAAGTCGAGCACGAAGGTGTCCTCCTTCTCCGGAGGCAGGATGCGGTTGAGGCGGCTCAGTGTCTGCACCGCGTTCAACCCCGTAAGCACTTTGTCGACATACATCGTGTGCAGCAGCGGTTGGTCGAAGCCGGTCTGGAACTTCTCAGCGACGATCAACACCTGGTAGTCGTCGGTCCCGAACCGTTCCGCGGTCTCCGACTCTGGGAACGCGTTCATGCCGGGCTCGGTGAACTCGTCGCCCTCGTCGAGCACCTTGCCGGAGAAAGCCACAACCGTCCGCACGTCGGGGTAGCCGCGCTCAGCGATGTAGGCGTCGAGTGCGAGCTTGTAACGGACGGCATGGAGCCGCGAACTCGTGACGACCATCGCCTTCGCCCTGCCGCCGATCTTCTTCGCCGTGTGCGCGCGGAAGTGCTCGACCACGATCTCCGCACGCTGGGCGAGGTTGTGCGGATGCAGCGTCACGAACCGCGCAATGGCGCGCCGTGCACGCGCCTTGTCGTACTCCGGGTCCTCGGCTACCGCCTTCTCGATTCGGAAGTAGGTCTTGTAGGTCGTGTAGTTCGCGAGCACGTCGAGGATAAAACCCTCGTCGATCGCCTGCCGCATCGAATAAAGGTGGAAGGGCCGGTAGCGCAGGCCCTCGGCTGTCTCGACCGGCGTGCCGAACAACTCGAGGGTCTTCGCCTTCGGCGTCGCCGTGAACGCGAAGAAGGAGAGGTTGTCTGGTCGACCTCGGCCGGAAAGCGAGCGCGCGAGCAGGTCCTGCCCATCGCCGCGCTCAGCCTCCTCAGCCGATTCTTCGGCTTCGGCCGCGTCGAGCGAGAGCGCCCGGCGGAGGTCGGCCGCGGCCTCGCCGGTCTGTGACGAGTGCGCCTCGTCGACGATCACCGCGTACTTCCGCGCAGGCAGCGCCTCGATCTTGCCGAGCACGTACGGAAACTTCTGCAGCGTCGTCACGATGATCCGCGCCTGCTCGCCCGCAAGCGCCTCGGCGAGCTGACTCGAGTCCCGGTCGATCCGAACGACGACGCCGTGCACGTGCTCGAGCTGGTAGACGGTCTCCTGGAGCTGCCTGTCCAGCACGAGCCGGTCGGTGATGATCACGACCTTGTCGAAGACCTTCCGGTCAGCGGCGTCGTGAAGGCTCGAGAGCCGGTGCGCGAGCCAGGCGATCGAGTTCGACTTGCCCGACCCGGCGGAGTGCTCGACGAGGTAGCTGCCGCCGCCACCGCGCTCGCGCGCGTCCGCCTCGAGCTTGCGCACCGCGTCCCACTGGTGGAAACGCGGGAAGACGATCCGCGCCTTTTCCCGCCTCTCCGCCGGCGATCCCTTCTGGGGACGGACGACGTGGACGAACCGTGCGAGCAGGTCGAGCCACGCCTCCCGTTCCCAGACCTGCTCCCACAGGTAGGCGGTGCGGTGGCCGGCCGGGTTGAACGGGTTGCCCGCGCCGCCCTCCTCCGAGCCGCGGTTGAACGGCAGGAACTGCGTCGCCTCCCCCGCGAGCTTCGTCGTCATCGCGACAAGGTCGGGGTCGACGGCGAAGTGGACGACCGCGCGGCACGCGAGCGTCACGTTCGCCGGGTTGCGGTCGCGCCGGTATTGCGCGATCGCGTGCTCGACGTTCTGGCCCGTGAGCGGGTTCTTCAGCTCCGCAGTCGCGACCGGGATGCCATTCAGGAGCAGGGCCAGGTCGAGCGTCTTCGTCGCGTCGGCGGCATATGCGAGCTGGCGGATCAGCGTGAGACGGTTCGCCTCGTACCGAGTGACTAGCTCCGCCGTGAGCCCGTGGGCAGGCTTGAAGTAAGCGAGCTGGAGCTCGACCCCGAGATCCTTGACGCCGTGGCGAAGGACGTCGACAGTGCCGCGGTCGTCAAGTTCGGCTGCGAGCCGCTTAACAAAGTTCGCTCGCGCCGCCGCCTCGCCGCCATGACGCGCAGCCAACTCACGCCACTCGTCGCGCTGTGTCGCATCGAGGAACGCAAGCACCTCGCCCGGGTCGAGCCCGAGCTCGCGGTCGAACGCTCGCGGATCCCCCTTCGCGTAGCCGCCGCGCTCAAGCAGCCACGCCTCGATCGCGCCTTCGAACTTCCGCTCCGTTGCGCCAAGGGTCATGCGGCGGCTTTCGCGACATCGAGCTGGCCGGTCACGGCGGCGGTGATCAGCGCCTGACGGCGCTCGCGTAGGAGGTCAATCTGACGCGAGAGTCGAGCTCTTGCGTCGCTCGTCACTCGGTGCGCTGTCATGAGGCGACGGCGAATCTCAATCTGCTGCGGAAGTGGCGGGACGGCGATCCTGGCGGCGCCGAGGGCTGACGCGGAGAGTTCTTTAAAGGTCGTGCCATTACCAAGTGAGTCGAGGTAGGGACGCGCCAGCATGAGCTGGAACAACAGGAACCGACTATCCAACGCCGCCGACGGGCGGATTCCTCTACATCCCTGATTGAAAGCAACGGGGACCTCGGCTATCCCGAGTGACCCGATGGGAGCTCGAGTCGAGATCACGATCGATCCTGTCGGGATGGCGGTTGCAGATGACGAAGCCACGCCGAGGGCCGTGAGCGTGCGCCTCGATTCATTGATCTCAAGCGGATCATCTGACAGGTCTTCGGGCGTTACCCACACAACGTTGCCATTCCAATAGTCCTCTTCAGCCGATGGCGTCCCGCCATTGACGATGCGTGCGTAGCGCCGGAGTGCAGCAGTTGGCCAAGTCGCTGAGACAGCCGTTTCCCAACTGCTTGAAGCGACTCGAGAGTCCACACCGAACTCGTGCGCAATCCGTGAAACGAACCAGGCCTCAAGAGACGCGGCGAGCCGCCGCTTCTTCTCGATGAGTAAGTCGATTCGTCGTGTCTCGGCATCCAGGGAGTCCGCGATCGCACGCTCGCAAGAAATGGGTGGTCGAGGGAAAGGGATCTGAGCGAATGCGTCCCAGGCCCGAAAATCGACCGACCGCTGCCGGACGTTTCCAGCCTGGACAGCAAGGAATCCGGTCGAGCCCATGGCGCGGAGCGAGAACGCGATAAACCTGGGATCGTCACCCAGGAACGGCTCGCAGACGTGGTAGACCGGCGTACAGCGTCCCGCCGCGTCCGAGACGCCGACAGCGCCGGCGAAACCATCCAGGGCATGGAAGACGAGGTCTCCTCTCTCCACGCCCTGGTAGCCAGTCTCGGCCTCGGAGAGCGTGTAGCCCTCTTCCCGTGTAGCTGATCTCAATCCGACCTTTCCGCTCCGGTATGCAGTGACGATGCCGGAACCGTCGGGCACTGGGCGCTCGACCTTCCTCAGCACACGCCGGAGCGGCACGATGGTCCACGAGGAGGGCAGCAGTTCGCGTTCGATCATGCAGTGACTTCTCCGAGGAGGTCCTGGATCTCCTTCTCGAGGGCCCGAATCTCGGCGTCGATCTCCGCCAGCGGACGCGGCGGCACGTAGCTGTAGAAGTGCCGCGTCAGCGGGATCTCATAGCCGATTTTCGTCTTCGCGTGGTCGACCCATGCGTCCGGGATGTAGGGCAGCACCTCGGTCTCCACGTATTGGTCGATTGCACGCTGGTACGGCTCGCTCGCCAAGCGTGCGGACGGGTCGGGGTCGAACGGAACTGACTTGTCTGGAAGCGCGACGTTCTCGTGGTCGCGCAGCTCGGGGTCGGGCTCGTCGAGCGCCGGGGCGTCCGGGTCGCGGACCGCGAGCGCCTCAAGTAGTGCCTTTTCCTCTGGCTTCGAAAGCTTCCCGTTCACTGCTGCCGCGGCGGTGAGCGCTTCGGCCCGACCGGTCGTCGTCAGCGATCCGAGAGCGCCAGCGACCTCCAGTAGCCCTTCGCGCTGGTCCTCGTTGAGCTTCGCGAACGCCTTCGTAACCTCCAGCCGCTCGCCCGCTCCCTGGCCCAGGTAGCGAAGCCTCAGCGGACGCTCAACCGTGATGCGCTGATAGCCGAGCTCCTCGTTGCGGAAGATCTTGACCCCTTCGCTCTCCTCGAACGCGCCGTAGAGCCGGGTGATCTCATCGATCTGTTCCGGTGAGATCGCCTTGCGCTTCTCCCCGAGGCTCTTCCGCAGCTTCACACACATCTCGCGCGCGTCGACGAGCTGGACCTTGCCGCGCCGCTCAGAGCTCTTGCGGTTCGTGACGACCCAGAAGTAGGTCCAGATGCCGGTGTTGTAGAAGAGCTGATCCGGAAGCGCGACTACCGCCTCGAGCCAATCGTGCTCGATGATCCAGCGTCGGATCTCGGACGGTCCCGAGCCAGCCGCGCCGCTGAACAGTGGTGAGCCGTTGAAGACGATCGCGATCCGGGAGCCGCCCTTTTCGACGGACTTCATCTTCGAGGTCATGTGCTGGAGGAACAGGAAGCTGCCGTCGTTGATCGCTGGCAACCCGGCGCCGAAGCGGCCGCGAAAACCGAAGCGCTCGCGCTCGTCCTTCACGAACCGCTCGACCGACTTCCACTCGACCCCGAACGGCGGGTTGGCAAGCATGTAGTCGAACGTGCGGCCCCCGTGGCCGTCGTCGTCGAACGAGTTGCCCTGGACGATGTGCGAGGCGTCCTGGCCTTTCAGCATCATGTCCGAGCGGCAGACGGCGTACGTCTCCTCGTTTAGCTCCTGCCCGAAGACCTCCAGCCGCGCGTCGGGGTTCAGCTCGCGCAGGTAATCCTCAGCGATCGAGAGCATGCCCCCGGTGCCGCAAGCCGGGTCGTAAAGCGTCTTCACGATGCCGCGCTTGGTGAGGACGTCCTCGTCCTCGACGAAGAGCAGGTTCACCATCAGCCGGATCACCTCGCGCGGCGTGAAGTGCTCGCCGGCCGTCTCGTTCGAGAGCTCCGAGAACTTGCGGACTAGCTCCTCGTACAGGTAACCCATCTCGAGGTTCGACACGGTGTCGGGATGCAGATCGACCTCCGCGAACTGCGAGACGACGAGGTAGAGCAGGTTCGCGCGCTGAAGGCGGACGATCTGCGCGTCGAAGCCGAACTTCTCGATCACGTCCCGCGCCGCGGGCGAGAAGCCTGCGATGTACGAGCGCAGGTTGCCGGCGACGTTCGCCGGGTCGTCGAGCAGGCGCCGGAAGTCGAGTGGGCTCGTGTTGTAGAACTGCTCGCCCGCGACTGACTCCAGCACCGGCGCGACGTTCTCGACCCTGCCCTTGAGCTTCGCTGCCCGCGCGAGCACATTCGCCTTCGTCGGCTCGAGTACGCAGTCGAGCCGGCGAAGGACGACGAGCGGCAGGATCACCCGCCCGTACTCAGACTGCTTGTAGACGCCGCGCAGCTTGTCGGCGACCGACCAGATGAAGCTGGCGTGGTTTTGGATCTGTTGATCGCCGCGCATTCGGGAGTCCATCACACGCGTAGCGTATTCGGCTCTTCTGGACACCTCGGCATCGCCCAGTCAATCAAGGGCAGAAGGGGCTTGGCAGGGCTGCGAGGTGGGAAACCGTGGGCCTGGCAAGTCCTCATCACACCGAGGTTCTCGACCTGCTGGAGCGGCTAAGAACGGCCCGTACCGTCGAAGGCCACCACTGCGCTCCACTGTGCGAAGTGGGGGTGCCGCTTGCGTTGAGGTCTCGAGCGATCTGAGCAAGCGTCTTACCGGCAGCATGTTCGGCGCAGATGCGTTCGAGGACGTCGCGCGGCACCGCAGCGGGACGCCCAGGCGGAGCAGACGGCGCCTTGGACGCCCTTGGCGGTCGACGGCGCTCCTCGACGAGCCGCTCGAGCTCGTCGGCTGGGATCAGCCGAGCTCCCCACGGCGTCTCGACCGTCTCAACGTATGGGAGGACGCGGCGGTTGAAAGTCGAGGGGCTGACGCCGAGCGCGTCCGCGGCCTGGGTGCGCGTGTAGGCGAGTCGTACGACGCGGGTTGCCTCGCGGACGATCGCAGGCGGCTGCGCGTGGACTCGTTCTTTCTCCGTTCGCCGTTGCTGACGGTGCCGCGACATCAGTACGACGTACACAAATGCTGACCCGCTTTTGCATCTGGATGCATCTGCGTCTCGCTTGCTATCGGGGTGAGTAGTTGCTGTACGCGAGGGTCATCGTTGCGGTCAGCGTTCGATGCCGCGGCTGCTGCCGAGCTCGCGGCCGAGGCTGCGTTGAAGGCTCATGAGGCGGCGGAGGCGGAGGAGTCGTTCGACGTCTTGCTCGCGGTCGACGGCGCCGAGCATGCGGGCGAGGTCGTCGGTGGAGGCGACCTGAGGGCGGAGACCGTGGCCGAGTGGTTCGCGTTCGGCGTGCCGGCGCAGGTCGTCGTAGCCGCGCGTGCCGGCCGGCTCCGCAACGAGTTTGAGTTCGCCCGCGCGGGTCTTGAATTCTGCGACCGGTCGCGGTAGTTCGCGCAGGTCGAGCTGTTTACCGTCAGCTCGGCGGGCGCCGAGGTCATCGAGCGCGAGCTCCAACGACGCAAGGTTGTCCTCGCGCATCGAGGGGGTGATGTCGATCCCCTCGGTCAGCTCGCGCGTGCCGTGGACGACGCGTGCGAACGCGCCGATCACGACGAAGCTGACTCGACGGGCCTGGAGAGCGCTAAGCAGCTCGTACGGGTCGAACACCGCGGAAGCCCGGCCGGCCACGATTCTTCCTTCAGCGCCCTGACCGGGCACGCTTCGGCCCGAGGTCTTTGAGCAGCCACCCGACCCGCTCGCTCGGCGGCGCAAGCAGAGCCTCCCGCAGCTCCTGGTCGGCGCTCTTGTCGATCGGCATCAGCGTGAAGGGCAGGTCGAAGCCGCAGGCGTGGATGATCTCCATCAGGCTGTCGACCGGCGGCGAGATCACGCCCTGTTCCCAGCGAGCGATGACGGAGCGCTCCCGCCCGGTCAGCTCTGAGAGTTCGCTCTGGGTGAGGCCGGCCCGCAGCCGCGCCTCCCGGATCAGCTCGCCTCCGCGCACATCCGAAGTGTACAACCCATACAGAGTACGCGACCCGTTCTTGCCCTATGACCCATATTTGCTATCCTCGATTCTCGATCCAAGGAGGAGCAGCGATGGAGTCGATGATGACCGTCCGCCAGGTCGCCGAGCTGCTCGGGGTGCACGAGAACTGGGTCTACGACCAGGCGGCGAACGGCGAGCTGCCCAGCTACAAGCTCGGCGGGACCCGCCGCTTCGACCCCGACGAGGTCCGAGGTTGGATCGCCGAGCACCGTGGGGCCGATGGCAAGCAGCCCGAGCGCCGTGAGAGCAAGCCGAAGAAGCGGAGCCGGCCGAAAGCGACGAAGCCCGCGGACGTCTTCCAGCCTAGGCTGTTCGAGTAGCGATGGCGCACGTCGAGTCGTACCGGGTGGGAGACGGGAGCAAGCGCTACCGCGCCCGCTGGATCGGCGTCGACGGCCGCGAGCGCTCGCGCTCGTTCGTGCTCAAGAAGGACGCCGATCGATTCGTGCTCGAGCAGCGACGGCGGGCGACTCTCGGCGCGCTCTACCAGGCGCCGCCCGAGACGCTCGGCGAGTTCGCTGCCGGTTGGCTCGACCGCTACGCGCTCCGGGTTCGCGCGTCCACGCTCAAGCGCGTGCGAGACCTGACACAACACCTCGAGGTGTTCCGTGCGATGCCGCTCGACGAGATCCGGTCCGCCGCCGTCGAGGACCACATCGCCGTGCTTGCGAAGCGCGCGCCACGCCAAGCTGAGCTGACCCTGCGCGTGCTAAAGCAGGTGCTCGCGAACGCGAAGGAGCGCGGCCACCTCGTCGACGAGGCCGTCTTCCAGGTCAAAGCGCCGCGCCGTGACCAACGCGAGATGCGCTTCCTTGAGTGGCACGAGGTCGAGGAGCTCGCCGCGAACACAGTCGCGCCCTACGGGAACATGGTCATGCTCGCCGCACTGACCGGCCTACGCCAGGGCGAGCTGTTCGCGCTCCGCGACCGCAACATCGACCTCGAGGCCAAGACAGCGCGGGTCGAGAACGGCACCTACGCCGGCGAGCTCGTGCCGGTGAAGACGCGTGCCTCGCGCCGGCGCGTCGACCTCTCTGCGCACGCCGTGCGCGTGCTGCGCCGGCAGCTGCTCGCGCGCAAGCCGAACGAGCTCGGCCTCGTGTTCCCTTCGCCGCAGGGCGAGATCCTGAACGACGACAACTTCCGCCACCGCGTCTTCCGTCCAGCTGTTCGCCGCACGAAGATGACCGGCTTCCGCTTCCACGACCTCCGCCACACTTACGCGGCGCTGATGGTCGCCGTCGGTGCGCACCCCAAGTACCTGCAGGCGCAGATGGGGCACTCGTCGATCCGCGTCACGCTCGACCTCTACGGACACCTTTTCCCGGACGCAAACCGCGGCGTTTTGGATGCCCTCGACGAACTCACGGCCCCATCCACACCCCATCGGAAAAACGCGGCGAAGAACACGCCCGAAGAAAAAGTCCCCGAGAGCGGGGACTTTGAAAGCGGGAGCGACGGGACTCGAACCCGCGACCTCCGGCGTGACAGGCCGGCGTTCTAACCAACTGAACTACGCCCCCGGTTTCGCGGCGGAGTGTAGCCGCGGCAGGGAAGTTTCCGTGCTCG
>Ga0070741_10011913_pt1 | contig 15889 bp, 10 predicted proteins | sample Coa_R1_4_FD_66440 | JGI IMG/M metagenome (GOLD analysis project Ga0070741, IMG submission 66440) | Surface soil microbial communities from Centralia Pennsylvania, which are recovering from an underground coalmine fire - Coalmine... | ecosystem: Environmental > Terrestrial > Soil > Unclassified ...
GCCGGCAACCTGGGCGCCGGCTTCGCCCTCGTCGGCGCCACCGGCTCGCCGCCCCAGGAGCGCCAGATCGTGGAGACGTTCGTCAACTGGATCAACAGCACGGGCGGGCTGGCGGGCCGCAAGGTCATCCCCGTGATCCACGAGACCGACCCCACCGGCGGCACGTGGGCCACGCAGGCGGCCGCCGCCTGCGCCACGTTCACCGAGGACAACAAGGTGCTCATCGTCGGCACCAGCGTGGTCGGCGGGTCCGACGCCCTCTACAACTGCCTGTCGTCGAAGGGCGTGCCCGAGATCGAGCAGAACCTGTGGCTGTTCGACCACACCTACTACAACAAGCCCGGGCTGCTCTATCAGCCGGGCCGCATCAGCCCCGACCGGTGGGCCAAGGCCTACGTCGACGGCCTCGCGCTCGGCGGCTACTTCGACGGCAACCCCAAGGTCGGGCTCGTGCGCTTCGACGCTCCCGTCTTCCAGCGCATCTCCGACAACGTGCTCAAGCCCCAGATGAAGGCGCACGGGCTCAAGTTCACCGACGAGATCGCCATCAGCTCGCCCGAGAGCATCGCCGCCTTCAGCAGCGTGTCGTCGCAGGTGAGCAACGCCATCCTGCGCCTGCGCAACGACGGCGTGACCAACGTGATGTTCCTCGAGAACGCCGGCATCCTGCCGTTCCTCTTCATGCCCGCGGCCGAGAGCCAGGGCTACCGGCCCCGCTACGGCCTGTCGAGCAGCGACATCCCGGCCACGCAGGAGAGCCAGGTGCCGACCGTGCAGCTGAAAGGGTCGCTCGCCGTCGGGTGGCTACCCGGCAGTGACGTCGGCAACGACCAGCAGCCCACCGGCAACCCGGCTGCGCTCCAGTGCTTCCAGCTGACGCAGGCCAACTTCAGCAGCACCACCGGCTTCTACCGGCTGCCGCCGTGCGACACCGTGCTCTTCCTGCGCAAGGTGCTCGACATCGCCCCCGACCTGACCGTCGACGGCATACGCGTCGCCGCCGAGCAGCTGGGGACGTCGTACGACTCGCCCGTCACGTTCGCCACCCGGCTCATGCCCGGCCGCTACGACGGTGGCGAGCTGTACCGCGTGATGTTCTTCGACGACGGCTGCACCTGTTACCGCTTCACCGGCTCCAACCACCCGGTCCCCGGCTGACCCCAGGAGGGTTCATGGCCATCACCCGCGACAAGCTCGATCCGACGCCCGCCGAGGTGCCCGCGCCGTCGTCCGTCACCGCGACCGCACGGCAGCCGGGCCCGCTGCTGCCCGCGCTCGGGCTCGGCCTGCTCTCGGGCGTACTGGTGATCCTCGCCTACCCGCCGTTCAACGCCTGGCCCCTGGCGTTCGTCGCCTTCGTGCCGATGATCGTGGGCCAGCACCGCGTCGCGCCGCCGCGCTGGTCGGGCGCCGTGTTCGGCATCGGCGTCGGCACCATGCTGGCGGGCGCCGTCACCGTGGGCATGTACCAGGACCGGGTGGCACCGGTGTTCCAGCTCCTGCCCATCTACGCGGCACTGATCTTCGCCTTCGCCATGCGGGGCAGCCGGCGGTTCCACGAGCGCACCGGCTACCGGTGGCTGTGGATCGTCACCCCGCTGGCGTGGGTGGCGGTCGACTTCGGCCGCAACCTCGGCGCTCTGTCGTCGCTCGGCGGCACGTTCGCCAATCCCGTGTACACGCTGTTCCCGATCAAGACGTTCCTGCAGCCGATCAGCGTGTTCGGCATGTACGGCCTCGAACTGCTGCTGCTCGTCGTCAACTACGCCATCGCCACGGCGATCATCCGCCGCATCGACGGCGCGCCGCTCCCCACCCGTCTGCTGGCGGGCGTGCTGGCCGCGGCGGTGGCGTGGACCCTGCTGGGCGCGGCGCTGATGGGCAGCGGCGGGCGCACCGTGCGCGTGGCCGCCATCCAGACGGGCACGGCCGGCTTCCACGGCGACGCCCAGATGGACGAACGCCTCCGGCGCGACATCGCCCAGACCCGTGCCGCCGCCGCCGAGGGCGCCAAGCTCGCCGTGTGGTCGGAGGTCGGTCTGCCGTTCGACCCAACCACGTCGCACACGGCCGAGCTGCAGGCGGTCGCACGCGACAGCAACATCGCCATCAGCATCGGGTACGGCTACGACGACGCCAAGGGCCGCCACCACAACGAGGTGCGGCTGCTCACCCCGGACGGCAAGTTCAGTGCGCCGTACGGCAAGGACCACCCGGGCACGTTCGCCGGCGACTACAGCGACACCGGCGGCACCTACCCGGTGACGCACACGTCGTTCGCGGCCATCGGCACGGTCATCTGTTACGACATGGACTTCACCGACACGGCCCGCAAGATGACGCGCAACGGTGCCCGCGTCATCGCCGCCTCGTCGTCGGACGTGTTCGCAATCGCCGACACCCACTACACGCACCTCATCTTCCGGGCCATCGAGAACCGGGTGGCCACCGTCAAGGGCGACAAGGGCTACGACTCGGCGGTCATCGACCCGTGGGGCCGCGTGGTGAAGCACACCACCAACCCGTCGGGCCACGGCCAGCGGACGGTCGTGGCCGACGTTCCCCTCGGCTCGGGCAAGTCGCCGTTCGTGAGCTTCGGCGACTGGACCGGCTGGATCGCCCTGCTCGGCACGGCCGGCATCGTCGTCGGGGCCAAGGTGACGAGCCGCCGTCGCCGGCGCTCGGCTGATGCGGACGCGCCCGCGGCGTGAGCGCGTTCCTCGAGCTGGTCGACGACCTGGCCGCCGAACAGGCGGCGCTGGATGCGCTCGTCGACGGCCGCCCCGAATCCGACTGGCGCCTGCCGTCGGCCGCCGCCGGGTGGAGCATCGCCGACTCGATCGCCCACCTCGCCATGTCCGACGAGATGGCCCTGCGCAGCATCGACGGCACGGCCGAGGAGTACTTCCGCCAGCTGATGGCCGACCCCAACGCGGCTCTGGAGCGGCAGAACGAGGCCGCCGCGTCGCGCACGGGCGCCGAGGTGCTGGCGTGGTGGCGCGACATGCGCACACAGGAGGTCGACGGACTGCGCGCCCTCGCGCCGGGTGCCCGGCTGTACTGGGGCATCGGCGAGATGTCGGCGGCGAGCTTCACCACTGCCCGCCTGATGGAGTGCTGGGCCCACGGCCTCGACTGCTTCGCCGGGCTGGGCGTGACGCCGGTCGACACCGATCGCCTCCGCCATGTCTGCTTCCTCGGCTACCGCACGCTCGCCTACGCGTTCGACTTCGCCGGGCAAGCGCCGTCAGCTCCCTTGAGCGAGCTGCGGCTGTCGTTGACGGCGCCCGACGGCGTCAGCACGTGGGCGTTCGGCGACGACGGCGCGCCCCAGGTGATCGAGGGTGCGGCGGGCGAGTGGGCGCGCGTGGCGGTGCGGCGGATGCCGCTGGCCGACGCCCACACGTTGGTGGCGAAGGGACAACTGGCCGAGGAGGCGCTGTCGGTGGCAAAGGCGTACCTGATGTGAGCGATTTCCGTTCTGAAGCAGTAGTGGCCACGGCGGCCGCGGTCCGCAACCGCGACCGCTCGGCCCGCGAGGTCACCGAGCAGGCGCTACGGGCCATCGACGCCCTCAACCCCACCTACAACGCGTTCGTCGCCGTCGACGCCGACGGCGCCCTGGCGCAGGCCGACGACATCGACCGCCGCCTGGCCGCCGGCGACGACGTCGGCCCGCTGGCCGGTGTGCCGCTGGGGGTCAAGGACCTGGAGGACGCAGCCGGGTTCACCACCAGCAAGGGCTCGGCCGCGTACGCCGGTCAGCCGCCCAGCACCCGCGACTCGGTGAACGTGGCCCGGTTGCGGGCGGCCGGGTGCGTCGTGGTCGGCAAGACCAACGCCCCGGAGTTCGGCCTCCGCGCCGAGACCGACAACCCCACGTTCGGCATCACCCGCAACCCGTGGGACGCCACCCGTACGCCCGGTGGTTCGTCGGGCGGCAGCAGCGCGGCGGTGAGCGCCGGCATGGTGCCCCTCGCCACCGCGTCCGACGGCGGCGGGTCGATCCGCATCCCCTCGTCGGTCACGGGCCTCACCGGCCTCAAGCCGACCCAGGGCATGGTGCCGGCGGCCGACCCCGGTCCCGTCAACTGGGGCGAGCTGTCCACTCGGGGACCGATGGCGCGCCGGGCCGTCGACCTGGCGGCCGCCCTCGACGTGGTGGTCGGGCCCGACTCGCGCGACCTGCGCTCGCTGCCCGTGCCCGCCACCTCGTTCGCCGACGCCGTCGCCCGTCCCACCCGGCCAGGCCGCATCGCCTGGTCACCAACGCTCGGGTTCGCCACCGTCGACAAGGCCGTGGAGAAGGTATGCGCGGCGGCGATCGAGCGCATGGCGGCCGACGGCGTCGACGTGGTCGAGGTCCCGTCGGTGTTCAGCGAGGACCCCGGAAACGCCCTGGGTGTGCTCGTGTCGGCGTACACCCGCCGCACCGTCGAGCCGTTCCGCGACACGCCGGTGTGGGGACAGCTCGACCCGCTGGTCATGATCGCCGCCGAGCTGTCGCGCGCCACCGTGAAGGACCCGATGGGCATCATCGACGCCGAGGACGCCTGCCACCGCGTCAACCTCGAGCTGCAGGCGGTGCTCGACGGCGTCGACGTGCTGATCTGCCCGGTGACCATGGCGCTGCCGCCGGTGTGCGACAACAAGGTCGGCGTCGACGCGGTGGCGGCCATGCTCGGCGGCGCCCTCGCCAGCGACGCCGTAGCCGAGCTCAACCTCGACGACGCCGCCGGCTTCCTCGCCGACCTCTACGCGCGCGAGCCGTTCAACATCCCCCTCGGCACCGTCAACGGCCAGCCGGTGGCGGTGTGGCACGGCATGACCCAGGCCTTCAACATGACCCGCTCCCCCGTGGGCACGGTGTGCGCCGGCTTCTCCCCCGAAGGCCTGCCCGTCGGCATCCAGGTCGTGGGCCGCCGCCTCGACGACGTCCGCATCGTCTCCATGCTCGCCTACCTCGAGCAGCTCCTCGACACCGACCGCCTCGCCCCCGTCTAAATCTCGAAGTGGCGGTACTTGAGGTCGTATATCGACCCGAAGTACCGCCAGTTCGGCGATCCGAAAGTGCCGACCCGGAAGGTGAGGAAGGATCGCGCTTGTGACGAGCGATTCGGGTTCCTTGGGCGACGAGGTAACCCAGAGCGGCGTATTCGAGACCGTCAGAGATGGCTACGACGCCGTGTATGACGCGTTGCCGTCGAGCGAGGTGTTCAGTCGGATTTGGCGAGATACGGCATACGGCGACGAGTTTGGCGACGAGTTCGCTCATATCGGGTTCCTCACGCTGGCCGAAGGCGAACGGCTGTTGGAGTTGCTGGGCCTGGATGGCGGGACGCTGGTCGATGTGGCCTGCGGAACGGGTGGGCCCGGGCTGTGGTTCGCCAAGCAGACCGGAGCAACGCTGATCGGCGTTGACCCTTCCGCATCGGGTGTGGCGGCGGCCGCCCGTCGGGCGAAGCGAGTGGGAACGGTGCCGGCGCGCTTCGTCGAGGGAACGTTCGAGCAGACGGGCTTGCCCGACGGCTCGGCAGACGCCATGACGACCATCGAGGCCTTCCAATACGCGCCCGACAAGCGAGCTGCGTTCCGCGAGTTCTCTCGGGTGCTGCGCCCCGGTGCGCGGGCCGGGCTCGTCTGTTTCGAAGTCGACCCGAGCAAAGCTGCCGGGTTGCCGGTGCTGGGAGTCGACCCGATCCCGGACTACCGACCGCTCATCGACAGTGCCGGCCTGAGCGTCGTCGCCTACGAGGAGACGCCCGGCTGGGAGGAGCGGGTGTACAGCACGTTCAGTGCCCTTGTCGAGGCCGCCGACGCCATCATCGCGGACATCGGCGAGCGTGCCGCGGCGGGTGCACTCGCAGAGGCGATGCTGACTGTGCAGATGAAGCCGTACCCGCGGCGAGTGCTGATGGTTGTCGAGCGTTCGTAGCCCTCAAGGCACCTCGACGGTGGGACCGGTGTAGCGGTAGCAGCTGCACGCGGGCACGAACGCGAGGGGGCGGACCTGGCGGGCGCCGTCGTAGCGGCCGGGGCCGAAGCGGGTGGCGAACGTCCACGGCGAGTCGTAGGACGTGCCGAGGGCCTCGACGCCGGCGCGCAGGCCGGCGGCGGTGAAGTCCGGAGCGCGCTGCAGGGCGGCGGCGAGGAAGAACAGGCCGTCGCAGTAGCGCTTCACCTCGTCGCCGTTGCGCTTGGTGATGGCGTAACAGAGGTCCTCGGCCGGGTTGGCCCCGTGCACGACCTCCTTGTAATAGAGGTCCGACGCCGGCAGCCATCCGACACCGAGCGAGCCCGCCAGCTGGGCCACGGGCACGTTCTGCGTGACGAACGCCGGCACCTCGAGGCTGTTGAGCGCGTAGCGGGGCCGGTAGCCCTGCGACTCGGCCGACTGCATGAACACGAACGGGATGGCGCCGCCCGTGGGCGAGAGGATCACGTGGGTGATGTTCTCGGCCCGGAACCGCAGCACGGCGTTGTTGGCCTGGGCGAACAGGCTGCCTGCGCCGGCGGCCGAGTCGGGCGGGGTGAAGGCGAACTCGTCGGCCAGCTGGATGCCATGGGCAGCCAGCCGCGGCTTGATCACCGTGTCGGCGAAGCGGTGGTACACCGAGTTGTCCATCTCCAGCAGTCCGACTCGGGCGCCGGCGGCGAAGTACTTCTGCGTCACCAGGCTGTCGATCCACGCCCCCTGCCGCTCGGCGCTGATCATGAACGGCTGGTAGACGAGCCCGGGGTGGCGGTCGTACATGGTGTGGTCGACGAGCACCGCCGTCTGGGCGAGAAACGGGGTGTTGGCCCGGGCGTAGCAGTCGGCCTGGTTGTCGGCGATGACCTCGCCGACGACCGCGAACACGTGATCGTCCTGAGTGAACGCCGCACACTCCGACTCCGCCTGGGCCTGGAACGTGCCGTTGGTCGGGTCGGTGCCGTGGTACACGGGGACGATGGCCCGCCCGGCCAGGCCGCCGTGCGCGTTCATCCACGCCACGATCGGCCCGATGTAGGTCTTCCAGTCGTCACCGGTGAGGTTGTTGGCGCCGAAGGCGGCGTAGGCGGCCGACAGGTTGTTGGGGTAGCCGAAGCCGATCTTCACCGTGCCTTTGGTCGGCGCGCGGGGCGCGCCCGCCAACGCCGACCCGCTGCCGCCGGTCGCGGTCGAGCGGCCACTCCCGCTCACACCCCTCGACCCGCCGGCCGTTCCCCCCGATGTGCCGCCGGCACCCGCGCCGGTGGTGTCGGGCACCGTCGTCTCGACCGATGCCGACCCGCTCGACGACCGGCTGCCCGTACCGAGTGCGGCATCGCGGCTCTTCAACCGCGTGGTGGAGTTGCAGCCCGCGAGGAGCGCAACCACCAGTCCCACCGCGATCACGACGCGACGGCGACTCATCGGCCCATCCCCTTGGTCGCGCCCTCGAGGAACACCGACCGCAGCAGGTCTGGACGCTCGAGCAGCTCGACGGCCGGCCCGTCGAACCGCATCTCGCCCTTCTCCATGAAGTAGGCGTGGTCGACGAGCGTGAGGGCGATGTTCACCGACTGCTCCACGAGGACGATGGCGGTGCCGGTGGCGTTGATGCGGCGCACCATTTCGAGCAGCTCGCCGACGATGATCGGCGCCAGCCCCAGCGACAGCTCGTCGATCAGCAGGATGCGCGGCGACAGGATCAGCGACTTGCCGAGGGCGAGCATCTGCTGCTCGCCCCCCGACAGCGTCGACGCCAGCTGGTTGCGCCGCTCGGCCAGACGCGGGAAGGCGTCGAACGTGGCGTCGATGCCCGTGGCCACGTCGCGGCTCCGGCGCCCGAGGCTGTGCCCGTACACGCGCAGGTTGTCGACGACGCTCAGGGGGCCGAACGTGGCCCGCCCGCCCGGGATCTGGTTGACCCCGAGGGCGAGGCGCCGTTCGGCGTCGAGGTAGGTGATCTCGGCTCCCTGGAAGTGCACGCTCCCCTTCGTCGGGAGGCCGAGACCGGAGATGACGCGCAACAGGGTCGACTTCCCGGCGCCGTTGGTGCCGAGCAGCGCCACCATCTCGCCCTCGTCCACGGTGAAGTTCACGTCGAACAGCACCTGTAGCTGGCCGTAGGAGAAGTCGATGTGCCGGCACGCCAGCATCGGGAGGTGGACGCCCGAGGTCTGCAGGATGCGCAGCTCCTCGCGCTCGACGACCTCGTCGATCATGCGGTCGAGGTCGACCGACACCAGTGGCGCCGTCCGGTAGAAGATCCACGCCGCCACGAGGATCGGTCCACAGAGGGAGACGACGGCGCCGCCGATGCCGAAGCGCCGGTCGATGCCGCTGAGGAGGAGCACGCCGCCGACCCCGCCGACCCCCGCGAGGAAGATGCTGAGCAGGGCCGAGGTGTGCGGGCGCATCTTGGGCGGCACGACCGACATGGCGACCATGCCGATGGCGGGCTGCAGGATCGCCGCCACGACGAGGACGAGGGTGAAGGCGGCGACCATGAGTGGGAACACCGGCGCGGTCACGCCCACGAAGAGGCCGACGACGATGAGGGCCGCCAACAGCGACACGAACCGCATGAGCCGCGCCGGGTCCTCGCGGAACATGGCCTCGCCCCGCCGGCCGAACACGGCCAGCGCGGGCAGTGCGCACGCCCACGCGAAGGCGAAGAACAGCGAGCGGGCGCCCGGACCCATGCCCCATCGCTCGTCGAGGAAGAAAAAGAGGAACGTGTAGAAGGGGAACAGCATCACGCCGATCGCCGCCCACCCCGCGGCCAGGCGGCGGATGGTCGGGATGAGCATCACCCGGCGCACGACCTCGAAGAAGCCGAGGTCGATCTCGCCGCTGTCGCCGCGGTCTTCGGCGCCGGCGTCGCGGCGCACCTCCGCTCGCACCCGCTCGGTGTCCCACCGGCCGAAGCCGGGATCGCGCAGCCGGCTGGCGACGACGACCGCCGCCAGGCAGATGACGCCGGTGATGACGAACACCGCTCGCCAGCTCATGTCGAACACACCCGTGATGAGCCCCACGATCAGCGGCGCGGCCACAGTGCCGGCGGCCAGCGCGGCCCGGTAGCCCGACAGCACGCGCAGGCGGATGTGCGCGGGGTAGGTGTCCATCAGAAGCGGGCCGTGCAGGGTGTCGACGGAGCCCGACGACGCGCCGTCGAAGAGGAGCACGCCGAGCAGGCCCCATGCGTTGGCGACGAACCCCGATGCCACCGTGGCCAGCCCCCAGGCCAGGCCGGTGAGCTTCGCCACCAGGGCGCGACGGGGCCGGTGCTGCACGAGGGCGGCGATCGGCAGCGACGCGAGGACGACCGCCAGCGTCTTCAGCAGCACGAGCAGGGCGAGCAGCGACTTGCTGATGCCCAGGGCGCGGCTGATCTCGGGCCCGAGGATGGAGAAGCCGAAGAACTGGAACTGGTCGACCACGACGAGGGCGCCGAGCGCGATGAGCGGGTACCACCCCACGCCCGATTCGGCGATGCCCTCGCGCAGGCGCGACATGCCTTCTTGGTCGCCGGTGACGCCGATGATGCGCCGGGCCCGCTCCCGCAGCCGGTCCTCGCTCAGCTCGAGGTCCTCGACGCTGTCGACCGGAACCGTCTTCGCCATCAGTGGCCGCCCTTGATCGTGAACTGGACGGTATAGGCGTTCTCGCCGATGCGGCCACCGCGCGCGTCGACGAGCACGATGGTCGCTTCGTGCGCGTCGCGGGCGCCCGTGCGCTGGCCGCGCGACTTGGGGACGTCGGCCAGGGTGAGATGGGTGTCTCGGGTGACGAACACGTACTGGTCCTGCAGGTAGGTGAGGTCCGGGCAGCCGGGCGTGCGCTTGCAGTTCTCGTCGCCGACCGCGGCCAGCGTCTGGCCTGGCTTGATCGGCGACTGGTCGACGAACACGGCGAAAAACGGCCCGCCGTCCGGCGTGCGGGCCAGGCGCGGCGCCTCCCAGCGCAGCGCCACCGGCAGGCGCACCGTGGACCGGTTGCGGGGGCTGACGAACTTCACCCGGTGGTCGTTGTCGAACGCCAACCCGTGCACCGCGCACGACGGAAGCAACGCCAGGGCTGCGCAGACGGCGAGCGTCGCCCGCCTCACTTGCGGCCTGCCCCGGCCAGCGCGGCAACGCCCGAGCGCTCGATAGCGCGCAGATCGCCCCCCAGATACGACTGGATGACGAGCGGGTCGTCGCGGATCTCCTGGGGCGTTCCGTCGGCGATGAGGCGCCCCGACTCCATGGCGATGATGCGGTCGGACAGGCGCATCACCATGGGGATGTCGTGCTCGATCACGATCAGAGTGAGGTCGAGCGCGTCCTTGAGCATGGCCAACAGATCACCCAGGGCCTCCGTCTCGCGTTGGGCGATGCCCGAGGCGGGCTCGTCGAGCAGCAGCAGTGTGGGCTCGAGGGCTACCAGGCAAGCCAGCTCGGTGATCCGGCGCGTACCCGTCGACAGGGCAGCGATCTGCTTGTTGCGGAAGACGTGCAGGCCCATCGACCCGATCAGCTCGCGCGCCCGCGCCTCCTTGCGCCGGTCGGCCGTCCCGAGCCCGGCCAGCGCCGGCGCCAGCCGGGTCGGGTCGCCCCGCTCCAGCGCCAGCATCACGGTCTCGAGCACAGTGAGCGTGGGGAACAGCGCCGCGTCCTGGAACGAACGGATGAGCCCGAGCCGGCCCCGGCCCTCGGGTCCCATCCTGCTGACGTCGGTGCCGGCGAACGTGACGTCGCCGGCGTCCGGGCGGGTGAACCCGCCGACGATCTCGAACAGCGTCGTCTTGCCGGCGCCGTTGGGGCCGATGAGACCGAGGATCTCGCCAGGCTTCACCTCGAAGCTCACGCCGTCGACGGCGCGCACGCCGCCGAACGCCTTCTCCACGCCGTTCACCACGAGCAGCGGTCCGTCGCCGGCCGGGGTGGCGGTGATGCGGCGCTCGAGCGTCAACCGGCCTGGAGGCGCGGCGGCCGCGTCCTCGGCGCCGCTCGCTTCGTCGGCACGCGCCCGTTTCGCGTCCACACCGGCGGCGCGCGCCAGCAGGTCGATCACCCGCTCGCGGACCGGCTTGAGCATCTGGGCGATGCCGCCCGGGAAGTAGAGGATGAGCACCAGCCACCCGAGCGCGGTCGCGGCCAGGCCGGCGTTGTCGAGGGGCAGGAACTTCGGGATCCCGATGATGTAGAACGCGCCGATCAGCGGGCCGGCCAACACACCGATGCCACCGAGAACTGTCATGGCGGCCACGTCGATGCTCGATCCGATCGGGAACGCCGTCGGCGACACGCGCGACAGGGCATGGCCGTAGAGGGCGCCGCCGACGCCGGCGAGGAACCCCGCCATCACGAACGCCTGCAGCTTCACCGTCGTGGCCCGGATGGTGAACGCGCGCGCCGCCGCCTCGTTGTCGCGCAACGCCCGCAGGCGACGGCCGATGCCGCTGCGCCACACGTTGCCGGCCAGCCAGATCGACACCGCCAGCGGGATGAGCGCGAACAGGTAGTACTTCTTGCCCGTGTCGAACAGCGTGTGGCCGATCACGGGCCGGCCCGGGTCGACGCCCTCGCCGAGCATCCACGACTGCTGGAACAACCACCCCTGGGTGGCGAGGGCGAAGCCAAGTGTGGACACCGCCAGCATGAGGCCGCGGATGCGCAACGCCGGCAGGCCGATCACCAGCGACACGGCCGCCGCGCCCAGGCCGGCGGCGACGAAGCCGAGCAGGTAGTTGCCCGTCTGGAACGTAACGACGTACGAGACGGTCGCGCCGATGCCGGCCAGGGCGAACTGGCCCAACGACAGCTGCCCGCCGAGGCCGGTGACGATGCCGACGGACAGACCGACGATGGCGAACGCCATGATCACCACGAGCGTGACCGACGTGGCGTTGGTGGTCAGCACGGGCAGGAGCAGCGCAACCGCCAGCCCCACACCGGCGAGGATCGAACCCAGGTTGCGGATCGCCCACACCTGGCGCAGCCGCTCCGGCAGCGGCGCCCATGGCTGCACGGCGGCCCAGCTGCCCTTCTCCTCGTCGCGCGCCAGGCCCCGGCGGCGCTGGAACAGCAGCACGCCCATCAGGGCCACGAACAGCACGGCCTCGACCAGGCCGCCCCGCGGGTAGTTCCACAGCAACAGCTGCTCGACCACCCCGACGGCGAGGCCCGCCGCGAGCGCGATCGGAAGGCTCACCATGCGCGCCACCACCGCGGCGGCCAGGGCGCGCAGCAGCAGGCCGGGGCCGAGGAACTGGGCGTTGGCGAAGCCGCGCGTCGGGAGCACGAGGATGGCGGTGAACGCGGACACGGCGCCGGCGATCGCCCATGCCAGCGTCGACATCCGCGCCGCGAACACGCCCGACAGACGGGCCGCCTCGGGGTTGGCGGCCGCGGCCCGGATGCCGAGACCGGACCGGCCCTTGCGCAGGAACCACACCAGGGCGATCACGACCAGCGGGGTGAGGAACAGCATGGCCGAATAGGCGCGCGTCACCCGCAGGGCGCCGACGTCGAACTCGGGAAGGAACGCCGGCTGCGGGAACAGGCGGCCGGCGCTGGCCTGGTTGTTCACCACCAGCGAGAACAGCAGCAGGAACTGGGCCAGGCCGAGGGTGCCGACGATGCTCATCACGGGAGGCGCGTTGCGCAGGCGGCGGATCACGACCACCTCGCTCAGCCCGCCCACGGCCCCGGCGATGATCAGCGCCACGGGGAATGCGACCCAGTACGGCACGTGCCATCGGGTGACGGTCACGCCGAGCACGGCGGCGGCGAACGCGCCGATCTCGCCGTGGGCGAAGTTGATGATGCGGTTGGAGCGGTAGATCAGCACCAGGCCGACGGCGAGGATGCCGTACGTCATGCCGGTGATGAGCCCGAGGAGCAGCACCGGGAACGGGAACTGCAGGTGGCCGAGGCCGCTCTTGCGGGCCACCGGTGGCGCGCCCTTGAACGTCGTGCCCGACGGCGCGTACGTGCCGCTCGCCCCCTCCGGAACTCCCGGCGCAGCAGGCGCGGTCACCGGCGTGGCGAGATCGGGAACCGGCAATGACGCGGCGGGCGCCGTCGGGAGCGGCGCGAACGCGTCGGTCGACGGCACCTCGGGCGCGGGCACCGGGACGGGCTCCTCTGGTGCAGGCGCGACCTGCGCCGTGTACGCGTTCGCACCGGGCCGCACGAACGCGGTGGTGGCGGGGCCGGGGCCCTGTTCGACGAGCACCACGTCGAGCACGCCGCTGCGAGTCGGGAACGTAGCCGGGATTGTCCACGTGATCGTCGTGCCGTCAGGCGACGGCTTGCCGGCCACCGCCTTGGCCGCGTCGTAGGTCGGGGCGGCCGCCCAGTCGCCGTTCTGCACCGACAGCCAGTCCTTGGTGGCGGGCGCCACCGACACCGCAGTCGCAGGCGCGGTCTGGTTCGGCGCGATGGTGAGCGTGAGGGTGCCCGGCACCGCGGCGGTGAAACGAAGGGCGGCCAGGGCGAGCGGACCGGTCGGGTCGGCGCCGACGTACAGCCCGTCTGCCGGTGCCCCCGGCGGCGCGGGTGCGGGGATGCCGCCCTGGCGCAGCTTGTTCCACCACCCTTGCTGCGACGGCGCGTCGGCGCGGGACGCGGGCGCGAACAGCAGCAAGGTGACCGCACCGAACACGCCGAGCGCGATGGCTGCCGAGCGGCGCAAAGGTTCGGCGGCCCTAGGTCGTCAGCAGGGTGCAGGCCCCGACGCCGGGTGCGCCGTACACCTGCGTGTAACCCACGCGCGGGGAGCCGGGGACCTGGCGCTGGCCTGCGTCGCGGCGCAGCTGCAGCACGATCTCGTAGATCTGGCGCAGGCCTGAGGCGCCGATGGGCTCGCCGTTGGCGATGAGCCCGCCGTCGGTGTTGATCGGCAGTCGCCCGCCGATCTCGGTCTCCCCCGCCTGGATCATCGCCTCCTGCTCGCCGTCCTCGCAGAACCCGTTCTCGGCCATGTGCATGATCTCGGCGCCCGACTCGCTGTCCTGGATCTGGGCAACGTCCACGTCGGCGGGACCGACGCCGGCCATCTCGAAGCACTTGCGGGCCGCGTCGACCGTCGGAGCGTGGCCCCGCTCGATGGGCAGCCATGGCGCCATGACCTCGAACGACCCGAACTGGCGCGTCTGCACCGAGATGCCCTGCACGAACACGGGCCGGTCGGTGTAGCGGTGGGCCTGGTCGGCGCGGCACACCACCAGCGCGCCTGCGCCCTCGTCGGGGGAGCAGAACATGTACTGCGTCAGTGGGTAGTTGAGCACCGGCGCGGCGAGGATCTCCTCCTCGCTCATCGGCTTCTGGCGCCAGGCGTTGGGGTTGAGGGAGCCATTGCGGAACGCCTTGGCCGCCACCTTGGCCAGCGTGCTGCGGGTGATGCCGAAGTCGTGCATGTAGCGGTTGATCTTCATGGCGAAGAACTGCGTCGTCAGCATCATGCCGACGTCGCCGTACCACTGGCCCAGGCCGAGCGACGCCGGATCGGGGTCGAACGCGCCGCGGGCGTGCTTGTCGAACCCGACCACGAGGCCGACGTCGAACACACCCGCCTGGATGGAGTTGCACGCCATGGCCAGCGCGCTGCCGGCCGTGGCGCACCCGTTGCTGACATTGATGAACTGCAGACCGGTGAGTCCGAGGCGGCTGACCATGGTGTCGGGGCTGGCGCCGCCGCCCAGGGTCTGACCCAGGCTGCCGCCGACGGCGAACTGCAGGTCACCCCACGCCACGCCCGCGTCGCGCAGCGCCTGGCGGGCCGCGAACACCCCCATGTCGAGGTCGGACACGCCGTCGAAGCGCCCGAAGGGGTGCAGGCCGATGCCGACGATGGCGACGTCCATCAGCCGCCTCCTGCCTCGCCCACCGGCCTGAACGCGTACGTCATGATCTCGGTGCCGTCCTCGTCGACCCGCAACGGCACGACCACCACCTCCATGTCCATGCCGATGGCGAGCTTGTCGGGATCGTTCTCGAGGATGCGGCCTTCGACCCGCGCCTGTCCGGCGAACTCCACGTAGCCGACGGCGTAGGGCACGAAGGTCGCCGGGTCCTCCTTGATGCTGTACGGAGGTGACTTGGGGACGAAGCCCTGCGTGGTGAAGGTCCACAGCGTGCCCCGCCGGTCGAACAGGCTCTCCTCCATGCCGTCGCCCGTACAGCCCGGGCAGTCGCTCTGGGCGGGGAAGGTCATCACGCCGCAGTCGCGGCAACGGCTGCCGATGAGCTGCGGGGCCTCCGACGGCCACGTGAACAGACCGGGTGCGACCGGCGACTGCGTGGTTGCGGGCACGGCCCGATTGTAAACGGTGATTTACGTCAGGTGCTAGGGGTCCAGGACTGGATTAACGTTGGTTCACATGCCGGACGCCGCCCGTGTCGATGCGCTGGTCGACCAGCTGCTCGAGTCGCACCCGCCCGCGTCCACGCCTGACACCGAGTTCTGGGCCGCCCAGTACGACCTCGGCCTGGGATGGGTGCAGTTCCCCGAGGGTTTCGGCGGCCTCGGCCTCGACCCCAAACTGCAGGAGCGCATCGACGAGCGCCTCGAGCAGGCCGGCGCGCCCAGCAACGTCAACGTGAACTTCATGGGCATCGGGATGGCCGGGCCCACGATCGTGGCGCGGGGCACCGACGAGCAGCGGCAGCGCTTCCTGCGACCGGCGTTCGCGTGCGAGGAGATCTGGTGCCAGCTGTTCAGCGAGCCCGGCGCCGGCTCCGACCTGGCGGCCCTGTCGACCCGGGCCGTGCGCGACGGCGACGAGTGGGTGCTCAACGGCCAGAAGGTGTGGACGACCCTGGCCCACGTGGCCGACTGGGCCATGATCCTCGCCCGCACCGACCCCGAGCAGCCCAAGCACAAGGGCCTCACCTACTTCCTCATCGACATGCGCCAGCCCGGCATCGAGGT